>Ga0209642_10002378_pt1 | contig 12399 bp, 10 predicted proteins | sample RifCSP19_2_FD_184025 | JGI IMG/M metagenome (GOLD analysis project Ga0209642, IMG submission 184025) | Soil microbial communities from Rifle, Colorado - Rifle CSP2_sed 19_2 (SPAdes) (version 2) | ecosystem: Environmental > Terrestrial > Deep subsurface > Rock core/Sediment | place: Rifle... | reverse complement strand
GTTCCGTGAGTTCGCTTTTACCCTGGCGGGTGCGGTAACCATTTCCGGCATCGTCGCACTGACCCTTTCGCCGATGATGTGTTCCCGTCTCATGAAGCCTGGGATCGGGGAACAAGGACTTGCCGGCCGCATCTCCCGTGACTTCAAACGCCTGCGCAACTTTTACGGCCGGATTCTCGACTTCAGTCTGCACAGCAGGCCGGCGGTCTATCTGGTATGGGTGGTGATCGGTCTTTTGGCGATCCCCATGTTCATGATGTCCCCGGTGGAACTTGCCCCAACGGAGGACCAGGGGGTCATCTTCGGTATCGTTGATGCTGCTGCCAATGCAACCCTCGACCAGACGAGCCAGTATACTGCAGCGGCCAACCGCGCCTTTCTGAGCGTGCCGGAGACTGATTTCACTTTTCAAATCACCTTCCCCAGCTCTGGTTTTGGAGGCATGGTGATCAAGCCCTGGGACGAACGGGAGCGGACCGTATTCCAGATCCTTCCGGAGGTACAGCAGAAACTGTTTGCGATCCCCGCAATCCGCATGTTCCCGGTGACTCCGCCGGCATTGCCGGGAGGTGGTGATTTCCCGGTCGAGTTCATTATCGCCTCAACAGCCGAACCACAGCAGATCCTGCAGTTTGCCGAGCAGATCCAGTTTAAGGCGATGCAGAGCGGCATGTTTGCCTTTCCGCCGGTTATTGATGTCAAAATCGATCAGCCTCAGGCGGAGTTTGTTATTGACCGCGACCGGGTCGCTGCTTTGGGTCTGAACTTGCAGCAGGTGTCGAATGATCTTGGGGCCATGCTCGGTGGCAACTTCGTCAACCGTTTTGATATCGCTGGTCGCAGCTACAAGGTGATCCCTCAGATCCAGCGTGTTGACCGCCTCAACCCGGGCCAGCTTCAGCAGATTTACGTCAGCGGCCCCAATGGCAAGCTGGTGCCACTGTCGACCGTCGCCACCATACGCAACTCGACTGTGCCGCGTTCACTCAACCGTTTCCAGCAGCTCAATGCAGTGAAGATCAGCGGCGTTTCGGTTCGGCCGCTCGATGAGGGACTACGATACCTCGAGGACGAAGCAGCGAAGATCCTACCTAAAGGCTATGTGCTTGACTATACCGGCGAGTCCCGTCAGTTGCGCACTGAAGGGAACCGGTTTCTGCCAGCCTTCGCATTGGCGGTGATCCTGATTTTTTTGGTCCTTGCAGCACAGTTCAACAGCTTCCGTGATCCCTTCGTCATCCTTACCGGATCAGTGCCGCTGGCGATGTTCGGTGCGCTGATCTTTACCTTTCTGAAGATGCCCAATCCGAACGTCCCTTTCTGGACCCACGACTGGACCACCACGCTCAACATCTACTCACAGGTCGGGCTGGTGACCCTGGTGGGGCTGGTGTCAAAGAACAGCATCCTGATCGTCGAATTTGCCAATAAGGCCCAGGAGCGCGGCCTTGACAAGCTCACCGCAGTTCGGGAAGCAGCCCTTACCCGCCTGCGTCCAATCCTGATGACCACAGCGGCTACCATCGCCGGCCACTTTCCCCTTACTCTGGTCAGCGGAGCTGGCGCAGCAGCGCGGAATTCGATCGGTCTGGTGCTGGTCGGAGGTATGGCGATCGGCACCCTGTTCACCCTCTTTGTCGTACCGTCGATTTACATGCTGGTGGCGAAGGATTATTCAAAAAACCGACAAGCTTAAACAGGTCTTTATGGCATTCACTGAGGTGACATATTTATTTTCTGCCTCCCATCTCAATAACTTAATCAACTCATTCCCTTGTTTATAATCATTACTCGCTGCCACTAAATCAGTCAATCAGAAATCAATCAGGTGGCTCTCAATAAATTTCTTTATGGTCCTTTGCCATCGCGGAGGAAGGGTATTCAGGTATTCGCGGCTCTTATCGTAGTCCTTCTGATTAGTTTTAATTTCCCGTAGAACCGGCATAATTAACTACATAGGAAGATAAATCTCAATTTCCATTCGCCCGCCTTCATCCCCGTCCACAGGACGGGGCATACGGCGGGCTGTGGCAGTTAATTGCTCGCTACTTTAAACTCACCACAGTAACCCCTCCCCCGCCTTCTGACTGTTCGCCTTGCCTGAAAGTCTTCACAAGAGGATGCCCTGAAAGATGTTCTCTTACAGCCTTTGCAAGGATACCCATGCCGACTCCGTGAATCACAATAATTTCAGCGAGGCCTGTTAGAGTAGCGTCATTAAGGAATTTCTCTAACTGTGGAAGAGCTTCGTCAACCCGAAGGCCGATGATATTGATTTGACTTGCAACTGTTTCTTCACGCACGTTTGCATGCCTATCTTTTCCTCTACCTCTACCTATACCTGCGCCTATACCTTTCTTTATTCCCACATCAGACAAAGGCACTTCCATCTCCATACTGCCTGTCTTTACCTTCAGGCGCTTTTTCTTTTTTAAAAGTTTTACGACAGAGGCATCATATCCAAGGGATTTTACAAATACAACATCACCCTCTTTCAGCTCATCTATTGATACAGGTTCGGTTTCTATCTCATACTCCTTAATCTTCTCTTCAACCCCTTTCTGCAGCAATGCGGCTTCTTTAAGAAGACCCTTTGCCTTTTCCCTGTCCTTTTTCTTAAATTCCTCAAGCAATATATTCATCTCCCTTTTGACATCAGCAATTATGCCGGACGCCTCTTTATAGGCGTTTGATATTATCTCTTTTTTGCCGGCCTCAGCGCCTTTGAGGAGACCATCAAGTTTTTCTTCCCTTTTCTCAAGCTCTACAGTTTTTTTCTTCAAATCATCAAAGGCCTCCTCGTAACTCCTCCTCTTTTGGTCAAGGTCTTTTATGAGGTTTTCAAGGTCTGCCCTTTGTCTGCCTAACAGAGCCCTGGCAGATTCTATGATATCCTTCCGCAGGCCGTATCTCTCTGCTGTTTCAAGGGCAAAGGATTGGCCCGGTTCGCCCGATCTTAATCTGTAAAGCGGCATAAGTGTCTTGCTGTCAAACTCCATTGAGGCATTGACCATGCCATCTTCCCTGTGGGCAGCCACCTTTATATCCATCAGATGTGTCGTGGCGAAGATAAGCGCGCTTTTTTTCTTCAACTCCTTTAATATGGCGCAGGCAAGTGCAGCCCCTTCTTCAGGGTCTGTGCCTGTGCCCATTTCATCTATCAGCACAAGTGTGGCAGAGTCCGCCTTATTAACAAACTCCATCATATTGGAGAGATGGGCCGTAAATGTGGAGAGATTATCCTCGATGGACTGCCTGTCGCCTATATCCACAAGCAGATTTTGAAATAATGGAATTGTTGTTGAGGAATCCGCAGGAATAGGTATGCCTGACAATGCCATGACAAAGAGAAGCCCGATGGTCTTTATAGCAACGGTCTTTCCACCGGCATTTGGCCCGGTTATCACCATCACTATCTTGTCTCTGCCAAGATGGACATCTATTGGGACAATGTCATTTCCCTTCCCTTTCTGCAATGCGGCATGGAGGAGCAAAGGGTGCCTTGCTTTAACAAGGTGCAGAACATTTTCTTCGTTAATCCTTGGCGCAAACATCCTGAACTGCCGGGCTGTCATTGCAATGCTATTAAGCACATCAAGGCTGACCATAATCCTGAAATCCGCTTCAATCCCGTCAGCCGCCTCTCTTATCATGGCTCCGAACCCCCTTAATATCCGCATCACCTCAGCCTTTTCCTCTGCAACTATATTTTCATATTCATTGGAAAGGCCAATGATAGCGATAGGCTCAACAAAAGCTGTCTCGCCGGTTCTTGACACATCATGGACCACACCAGGCACCTGACCTTTGGAATCCATCCGCACAGGTATGACCCACCTGCCTGACCTCTGGCTAATGAAGCTGTCCTGCAGGAATTTTGCTGTTTCTTCATCCCTTACAATCTCCTCAAGTCTCTTTCTGACCCTCGTTTCAAGTCTCTTTTTTTCTGCCCTGAGCTCAGCAAGCTCAGGCGATGCAGTGTCAAGGACATTCCCTTCCCTGTCAATTGAGCGGCTAAGAATGCCAAGAAACTCCTTTCTGTCTGTCAAATCTGCTGTGAGTTCATTAAGGGCAATTAGTGAAGCATCTTTCCTGATCTGAGCTGATGCCTCATGCACAGCCTGAAAAAAATCCATAAGCCATGCAAGCTCATACGGCTCAGGTATCGCATCTTCAGGCCTTACCTTTTGCAGTACTGGCTCAATATCTTTGAAAGGAAGGACGGACAGAGGCGTGCCATTATTGGACATGAGAAGGATATCTTCAATGCATGAGAATCTTTTTTCAATCTCCTCTTTTCGGGATAACGGGGCGATGGCGAGGACGGCCTTCTCGGATGCATTGCTGTGCGCATGCCTGGCAATTATCTCAAGGAGTTTGTTGAATTCAAGGGAGTTAAGGGAGGTTTGGGGGATCATAGGTCATATTGAGCATAATTATATGCCACATTCAATGAGCAAGTGCAACACTCGAGTGAAGAACCCCGCCCACAGGGCGGGGCTTCTTGACTGCAGAGGAAGACAAAACTTTAATTTCCATTTGCTCGCCTCAACCCTGCCTACAAGGCAGGGCTTATGGCGAGCTATGGCAGTTAAAGACCTCATAAGGTGTTTTGTAATCAAGACACTTGCGAGGTCTGTTATTTAATAAAGATTCAATTTGTTTTGTTTGTTGTGGACTCACTGTAGCAAAATTGGTTTTCTTAGGCAAGAATCGTCTAATAAGACCAACGGCATTCTCAGCCGTTCTTTTTCCCAACTGTGCTAAGGGTTGCAAAAATATGACTGCGTTCCGAGGCTTTGACATTTAATGTCAATGCCGAGTATTTTATTGGTCTTCCTATGCTCTACATTCTCCGAGTTTACTGGAATGTCCGCGCGGCAGTCGCTTCCTGTGAAAACGCGGCAGATAAAACGTTAAGTCTTCCTCTTTGCGTTGTTTTTTGTTATAGATAAACTGGTATATGGCCTCATGGCTGTAAAAGGGGATATTCTTTTTCTCGCTGTCTTTGCCTTAATTACCATAACAATTGCAACAATTACATTTAAGCGGGGGTTATAAAAACATGGGCCGTTTAATCCTTTCAATTCTTATCATCATGCTTTTCTCTTCCCTTTTACCGGCAGATTCATCCCGTATCAGGCCTTGTAAAATAAGGGGGGCAGCGCCGCCCCTGCCGGAAATTTCTTTGAAGCCAGTGGCAAAGGGGCTTGAAAACCCTGTGCATATTACCGCCGCCGGAAATTACAGCAAGCGGCTTTTTATAACAGAGCAGGCAGGCGTTATACGCATACTAAAGCACGACAGAATTCTTCCTGTGCCGTTTCTTGATATAAGGGAAAGGGTAAAGTCTGGCGGTGAGATGGGTTTGTTAAGCATGGCATTTCACCCTAAGTTTAAAGAAAACGGACGTCTCTTTGTGAACTATACATCTTCAACAGGCGGCCTGCATACAGTAATATCAGAGTTCCACGCCAGCAGTAATCCCGATGTTGCAGATAAAAACAGCGAAAGAATCATACTGACAATTGAACAGCCATTTTCCAACCATAACGGAGGCCAGATTGCATTTGGGCCAGACGGCTATCTTTACATAGGCATGGGCGATGGCGGCAGTGCAAATGACCCGCAAGGCCACGGCCAAAACCTTTCAACCCTTTTGGGCGCCATGCTTCGGATTGATATAGACAAAAAAGAAATTGGGCTGGAATATGGCATACCCGATGATAACCCTTTCAAAAAACGACCTGATGCCAGACCTGAGATATGGGCATATGGTCTGCGAAATCCGTGGAGATTCAGTTTCGATCCTCTTACCGGTGTTTTATATACAGGCGATGTTGGACAGGATGAGCGTGAAGAAATAGATATTGTTGAACGAGGCAAAAATTACGGCTGGAATATTATGGAAGGAGCAATCTGCACGTCAGGCGTAAATCCTCAATGCAATACAACAGGCCTTACCCTTCCCATCATAGATTACGGCAGAAACAACGGTATATCTGTAATTGGCGGCGTTGTTTACCGCGGTCATAAGATACCTTCCTTATGCGGTGCATATATTTATGGAGACTGGGGCAGCGGCAAGATATGGACCCTGCGTCATGATGGTTATAAGGTTGCAGAAAACAGGCTTCTTGATACTAAACTTTCAATAAGCTCATTCGGTATTGATGAAGCATATGAGGTGTATGTAATAGACCATAACGGTGGAGTATATAAGATAATAGCCAATAACTAAGTATTGTACAATACAACCATGCTTTACCTCCTCCAATAGAGGTCTGTTTTAGCTTATTCCCCCTTCAAATCTTAACTTTCCTGTCATAATCCTGCAACATAGATAAGGTAACCTTCTTGCAAGGAATTACAAGAGGGACACTGAGCTTGTCTAAAAACTCAAATTTTTTAAAATTGGCTTCAATAAAATCAACCACTTATACAACTAAAGACACTCAAAACAGTAGTTTTTAGACAGACTCCACTTCCCATATTTTCTTGACATAGATATGACGAGGACAGAAAGTTTTATCTAAAGACCCTCACGCAGCATTAATATGGGAAGTGGGGCTGTTGAAAAACTCTCTTTATGTCATTCCCGAAGTTTTTATCGGGAATCCAGTAATGGATTCCCGCTTTCGCGGGAATGACAACTTGGTGCGTAAATACATACTTTTTCAACAGCCCCGAAGCCCCTATATTTCCCTTTCCCTCATATTTCCCAAACAAGAAAAGCCAACCCGGTTTAGGCTGGCTTTTCTTGCAGCAAATCAAAATCAGAAATCTTTACCTTTTCATCTTTCTTCTAAGTAAGGGCAACCCTGCCAATCCAAAGCCGAGAAGGAGAAGGGTGGATGGTTCGGGGACAACAGAGATAGCAGTTCCATACTGAAAATAAACATCGGTAATAGCTCCTGCTGCTGATGGATCAAAATTAGAGGATAGTCCACTAAGTGTAAAGATTGCGGAATTCTTAATAAGCCCCCCGCTACCTGTTATTCCACCGTTTCCTGTATCGGTATCATCACCGGCTGATAAAAGTCCATATTGCGAACCGTCGGGACTAAGAGGTGGCGCTAAATCATCACCAGGAAAGAGATCGCCTGGACCAAATAGACCGAATCCGGCACTCGATATACCTTCATCGGCATTCAAGGGAGCGCCCGAAAGATTATCCCTATAAGCCCATTCACCGCCAACAACTCCTCCCAAAGGCTGTCCTTGAGGATCGTAGTATACACTGCTGCCCGAATTGAGCATTGCAGATAATGTTGTCAATGTCGGGTCACCGGCTAAAGTAAAAAAAACGGCAGTCAATACATCTGACGGAACCGTCACATCAGCAGCGCTGGTGTTCGTCAGGGTAACAATTAAATTAGAACCACTCGTTTCAAAGGTAGCAGAGGCACTGAGACTGCCGCTTGATGCTGAAAATGTCATCGGTAATGCCTGTGCAAACCCTGCAAATGCCAGCACGGATATTAGCGCCACAAATATTAATAATCTTTGTTTCATAATGTTCTCCTTAAAACCTGACATAATTCTATTTATACTAATTCATTCATTCTTTGCTTCTTACAAAAAACACATAATCTCTTTTAGAGTTTAATTCCAATTTTTTATTACTACGCAAATATGATAGCGATTGAGCCAGTGTATATTCTGTTTAGTTAAAGTATAGAAGCAATCTTTGTGCCAAAAAGAGAAGAAGTCCTCCTTTGATGTTTTAGCTTATTGATTTATAAGGTGTTTTTTATTGCATGGAGATGTGGAGGTCTTGCCTAATTTTGAGAAAGTGTAAAAAAAGTTGACACTGATTCAGGAAAATTCCGTGAATTTCAGGAACAGATTGAGGTATCTATACAAAAAAAGTCTAATGTTTTCCAGATATTAACACGCAAAGGGGAGCAAAAAGCAAGGTGTCAAGATTGTGGACACCTTTTTGGTGTGTTTGTTAAGGACACTCTGAAAAACCCTCCCTACTTGCCCACAAATTTGATACTATAACTGGCAAGGAGGAATTGAGATGAGTCAAATGAGCTTTCTAACCCTTGCCCAAAAGAAAAAACGCAAATGCGAAAGATTCTTAGATGAAATGCAGGCAGTTATTCCGCGGGAAAAGCTATTAGCGGAAATAGCCGCATACTATCAAGAACAGCAGACGGGGAGGAAAAAGAAAGAACTCCTGTTGATGCTCAAGATACACTTCCTTCAACAATGGTATGGACTCTCCGACCCCGGCATGGAAGAAGCCGTTTACGACAGCGTGTCATTTCAGAAATTTCTGGAAATAGACCTTTTAAGTCAGCATGTGCCGGATGAAACCACCATATTGAACTTCAGACATTTATAATAAATATAAGGGACACTTGTTCATGCTCACTAATTAGGTAACTCTTTTGGTATAATAAAAATCAACCAAAGGAGGCCTATTATGCATTATGAATATCAAATTATTCTTAAGAGACGGCTGCCTATCTTAGAAATACAGGGAAATACAGTAGGCCCCATATTAGGCGAGACGCCAGTTATTTGACGCGTATCTTCATCATTTGTTCCTCTCCTCAAACCTAACGTTTGACATGAGCGGCAAGCACCGGCTTGCCGGTGGCTGTCCACTCAATGGAAGGGTTGGGCGTCTTACACACGGGAGCACTCTAGTATGCGACGAAGCGTGTCGAGATCACTTCGGACCAGCGCTGCATCTTCTTGGAACTGCTCGTCGGACATGCCCTCATGCTGAAAGAGCGTAAAGAGCACTTCACTTCCGTTCCCGTTCGGTACCACTCGCATTAGGTTTGTGAGTTTTTCTCCAGATGGGAGAGTAACCGTATGGTCCAAGACACCAAAGTCATTGGGCTCAACAAAGGCAAACATCACGAGACCGCTGGGTGACTGAACTGTCCATTCTCCGTCGATGAGTTCGACGGACTTGCAGAACGACGGCACCCAAGCAGGGAGGTTGGCCGGGTTTGAAGCGTACTCATAGACCCGTGCCGGCGGCACACCAATGGAAACCGCGATTGTTTGCGAATTCATACGAGCCACTCCATTCATTCTTGGGACGCCCAACAAGGTATTATCCACTTTCTGTCTTTTACCAAAACCGAACCCGAAAATCAATACTCCAGCGATAAAATAGCCACAGAAATTCTAAAACTGCTTATATTCTTTCCGGCTAATATTACTTTTGGGGGGACGGAATCAGCCGTGATGCGCTTCGGCATGCAGCTTCAAACCCAGCGCATCCATGACCTTGAGGATGGTGTCAAAACTGGGACTACGTTCACCAGAGAGCGCCTTGTAGAGACTTTCGCGGGACAGGCCGGCGTCACGCGCGACTTGTGCCATGCCCTTGGCACGGGCGATATCGCCCAGCGCTTGTTGCAGTTTTCTATCTCATGGTTTTCAAACCCCTTATACCGTTCTGATACAGCTTCCTTCAAATCTTAACCAACCTGTCATAATCCTGCAACACTCATAAGGTAATCTCCTGTCAGAAAGGAGCTTATCTTGTTCACCTGCATCAAACACATCAAAAATATCGAAGATATATCTTCCAGAATATTTGAAGAATGCGCCCGTATTATCTTAAGCCTGCTGATAGTAGTTATCCTCATAACCATAGCATGGGCGGTATTAAACACCCTTCTGGAATTAAGGGCTATATTCAGCAATGATATTCACAATGCCCTGAAGCAGGTGATGATCACCTCCCTTACCATCCTTGCCCTTTTGGAGGTCTTTAGAACTGCCCTCGCATATTTTTCGGAGGGCAGGGTTAAGGTCACCTACATCATAGATACTGTCCTTGTGGTCATCCTTACCGAGGTTATGGTCTTCTGGTTTAAGGATATAGAGTATTCAAAGATACTCATGGTGATTGCCCTTGTTCTTTCTCTAATAGTGGCGCGGATTCTGGCAATCAGGTTTTCTCCTGCGAAGATAAAGGATGAGTTATGAAAAGAGACAAAATCTTGATTGTTGAGGATGATATAGACCTTCTGAATCTTATGGATTTTAACCTTACAAGAAAGGGCTATATAACGACAAGTTTTATGGGTGGCTTTGATGTGATTAAAAAGATAGATGATTTTAAGCCAGACCTTATTATCCTCGACCTTATGCTGCCGGAGATGGATGGCTGGATGTTATGCCGCTGGGTAAAGGACAATGAGGATGAGTGGATAAAAAAGATACCAATCCTCATCCTCTCTGCAAAGGCACAACCCTCTGACAGGGCATTTGGTCTTTATATCGGCGCAGATGATTATATGGTGAAACCGTTTGATATTATCGAGCTTCTTTTAAGGGTTGAGAGATTGTTGAAGAAGAGCATTGGCAAACAAAACTTAACATTGCCGTCATAATCCTGTAACAAGCTTCATATATGATGGCTGCAAATAATAAAAAAGGAGGTGAGGATAAATGGAGTGTATATATCTTGAAAGATGCGGAAAGAATAGAATCTGCAATGCCTCTATTACTCTTATGGTTCCAAGTATATTCGAGAGACGGGTCTATTGCGACACAGAGGAGCATTACCGCTGCCCGATACTGATTGCTCATACTCTGAGAAAAGGGAGCAGGAGAGAGGCTGAGCAGGCAGGGATGTTATGCAGCAGGTGAGATAGATGTTTGATAAACCAATTATAAAAAACTAAAGAAAGGAGGATGAAATGAGAATTAAGAAAGTCTTTAGTCTCTTACTGATGGGCATCTTACCCATTATAGGGTGTGCAACCAGTCAGACAGCAAATGTTCCGATAGAACCGACAGTAGAATACTTCAAGCTGGATGGCGGTAAACTGAAGCCTGGGAAGGTGACAGTCAATGCCTATTTTGAGATAGAAAAAGGCGGAAAGATTTATGTCTTTATCTCTCCAAAGACAAAACAAGAGTTTGAAATGGCAGGAAAGACCGGCAAGAGCCCTATTACCGGCATAGGGTTCGGTCCTAACGGCGAGACTGTGATTTTTGAATCCAGCTTTGCCCAGAAGGAGTATGAGAACAGGCATAAAGATTTACTTGAATAACAAAAAAACAAAGGAGGAAAAGAGCAGAATGAAGAAACTACTGCTAATACCAGTAATATTATTACTGGCGGCAACACACGTATTTGCCCAGAATTTTCCAATGGGTGAAGAGACTAAGGGATTTAAGGTAAAGGTGAGCGATGAAACAGACATCAGTTTCAGGGTCCGTCTGCAGCCAAGGATAGATATCGGGGATCTGATTAAAAACGAAGATGGAAACTCAAACGAGTCTGAAATGGATATGTATCTCAGGAGGATCCGTCTTGAGATTGGCGGGCAGCTCTACACCAATCTCAAATACAGCCTCGTATTTGAGGCAGACAAAAACGGAAAATTTGCCTCCACCAGCGGCTCTCCGACAAATGAGGTAAAGATACAGATTGCAAATATTGACTATAAATCTGCCGATGCCTTTAATGTGCGATTTGGTAAGGCAAAGCTGCCGTATTCAAGGATATCTTTAACATCGTCATCAAAGCAGCTTATTATTGAGAGGCCAGTATCGACAGAGGCGGCAAAGAAGCTTTTTGACGACTATTACCAGTCTCACCTGATGCTCCATGGTAAGATTGCAGAAGGGATATTTGCATACAATCTTGCTGTAGGGGATGGTTGGGAACCAAATTCTACAATCAATTCCAGCACCGTCCACAAGTCAGACCCATTGTATGTCGCCAGGCTTGAACTCTCTCCGCCCGGCTGGATAGAAAAGGATAAAAGCGATTCGCATCTGGGTAAGGACAAACACCTTGCCCTTGGCGTGAACTATGCTCAGCAGAAGGGGATAGAGTATAAGACAACCACCTATGGGGAAGACAGGACACTCATGGGTGTGGATATATCAGGACACTATGAGGGTTTTACAGCCCAGTTTGAGTATAATACATGGAAGGAAAAGTATACAAATCCTGCTACCAAGGAAAAGAAACCAAAGGGCTGGTATGGCCAGGCGGGCTATTTCATATCAGGACTGAATGCAGAGCCTGTGGCCAGGTATGAGGTCTATGACCAGGACTCAAACAGCAGCGACAAAAAAGAGAAAACTACCACAATTGGGGCCAACTGGTATGCAAAAGGGCACAGCTTTAAGATAGGTCTGAATTGGGCCAGCACAAAGTATGAAAAGAGCGCCAGCGGTTGGCTTGCAAATGACGATACAAAAGATGTTTATCAGGTTCAGGCACAATTATACTTCTAACCAGTTTCCGTGGAGTGGGGGGGCTGCTCCCCGGAAAACCCGCGAAGGACGGGTCTTCTTCATCATCCTTCCTCCGGGGGAAGGGGCTTCTTCACCACTTCCCCAATTTTTTATATACAACGACTTTAAATTCTTCATAGAATCTTGACTATTTTGTAACACGAT
>Ga0209642_10002375_pt1 | contig 12410 bp, 7 predicted proteins | sample RifCSP19_2_FD_184025 | JGI IMG/M metagenome (GOLD analysis project Ga0209642, IMG submission 184025) | Soil microbial communities from Rifle, Colorado - Rifle CSP2_sed 19_2 (SPAdes) (version 2) | ecosystem: Environmental > Terrestrial > Deep subsurface > Rock core/Sediment | place: Rifle... | reverse complement strand
CTACATAAGCGATCTCGTTAGCTCTTCCACCCCGGATATACAGGTTCCCACCTGCATCCTGCACCACTCCAGCCTGCAGGGCGGTAAGATCTCTGTATCCTCGGGTAGGCATAGTTTTGATATCTTCGGGAGTGAGTATTCGCAAGGAAGAGGTTTGATCCTTTATCACTAAGGGTCTTTCTGCGGTAACTGTGATCACCTTGCCTAATTCAATCGCCTTAGAGGTCAGCTCGAGATTGATAGTGGTGGTAAGGTCAGCTGAGACCCTTACATTCTCCACCTCAACCGGAGCATACCCCAGCATAGTAGCTAACAGGGTATAGGTTCCCACCTGCACATTGGTAATAAAATATTCTCCCTGGGGATTGGCGCCAGCCCCCATATTCGTTCCTTTGATCAAAACGTTCACTCCGGGCAATGGCTCTCCAGTGTCCTTATCTTTAACCACACCTGAAATCTTTCCAACTGTGCTTGCCAGAACTGATGCGGTTAAGATAAAAACCAAGAGGGTCGTAAGCCCGGTTGCCTTAAAAATCAGTTTTTTTAACAAGTTAATCCCTCCTCATCGTCTAAAAGATTAGCTCCTTTGGTTGACAAAAATTATAAAAATATGATTTGAGCCCTCACCTCCTCTGATAAATAAAGGTTTCTTTTTTGCCTGCAGTAAGAATCTTTTAGTCTGTTTGCCACTTTTCAAACCATCCCCCGATGTCGAAAAGCTTCCCGCCACCGAAAAGAATAGCGGTATCCGATGCAGAAGCCTCTTGTTTTTTGGCTGTCATTGTGGTCTAAGAATTCTTGCGCCCAAAGCCTTTCCTGAACCCAACGACTTCTTGGTATGAAATTACTTTTAAATAAAGAATCTGTTTTGGCTTTGTCAAGAGAAAAATTGCACACACCCCAAAAAAGTTGTTGAGCTACATCAGATTAATCGGTAGGCTTTTGGAAAACTTTAGGAGAAATCCTGTAGAACAAAAGGGTTCTCAGAGCTTAGAGTGTCATTGCGAGCCCTTAGGGCGAAGCAATCCCTTCACCCTGTGCAGATTGCTTCGTCGCTTCGCTCCTCGCAATGACTATGTAAGAATCTTTTTGTTAAATTTTGGCCAAGAATTTCCTGATCCTCTCTAAGCCTTTATTGATATTCTCCACTGAATTTGCATAGGAAAGCCTGAGATAACCTTCTCCAAATTTCCCAAAAGCGGTGCCGGATAAAACCGCAACCCCGGCTTCGTTCAAAAGCGCATCTGCTAATTTTTTGGTATCCCATCCGATTTTTTTCACATTCGGGAAAACATAGAAAGCACCCTTGGGAGAGGAGCAGGAAAGCTTGGGGAAATCACAAAGCCCTTTAACAATCACATCCCTTCGTCTTTTGAACTCTTTAACCATCTTGTCCACTTCACTCTGATCCCCGGTTATAGCTTCAATGGCTGCCCGCTGGGTGAAACTGGCAGTGCAGGAGTTACTGTTGGTCATAAGCCTGGCGATGTGAGGGGCTAAACTTTTGTTCATCACCCCGTACCCGATCCTCCAACCAGTCATGGCATAGGTTTTGGAAAACCCGTCCAGGATTATGGTCCTTTCTTTCATATCCGGCAGAGAGGCAATACTGTGAGGTTTCCCTTCATAGATTATCCGCGAATAGATCTCGTCTGAGAGAACATAGATATTTTTAGAAATGGCGACATCAGCAATTGCTTTCAAATCCTCTAAGGTCAGAATCCCGCCTGTGGGATTCTGTGGAGAATTAATGATTATCATCTTGGTTTTCGAAGTTACCAACTTCTTCAACTCATCTATGTCTAACCTGAAGTCGTTCTCCTCCCGCAGCTGTATCGGAACTGGCTTGGCTCCGATGAACTCGATCACCGATTCATAAATAGGAAACCCGGGATTGGGATAGATCACCTCATCCCCTTCATCCACTAAGGCCAAGATGGAAAAAAACATTATGGGCTTACCCCCAGGGGTAACTACCACCTCATCTGGGTCCACTAAAATCTTCCGGGTATCAGCCACATAACGGGCGATCACCTCTCTTAACTCAGGCAGACCAGCAGAAGGACCATAATGGGTATACCCTTCTTTTAAGGCTTCGATAGCCGCCTCGGTGATGTTCTGGGGAGTGTTAAAGTCCGGCTCCCCGATCTCCAAATGAATGATCTCCTTCCCCTCTTTCTCTAATTTTTTGGCTTTGGCTAAAACCTCAAAAGCGGTTTCAGTTCCCAAGCGCGACATCCTCTGGGCTAATCTCATCTTATCCTCCAGTTTTTTAATCAAGCAGTGGATACCTTGTCAAATATGATGTAGCCTATGTATGTGAAAGGTTGCTCTCTTTTTATAAAATTATCATTTCTCTGCAAAAGGGCTTTTCAAAATAGGCGGCTTAGAGGGTTTAGCTTCTGTCTTCTTCAACTCTAATTCTTCCACCAAAATTGAAGGCGCCACAATAGATACCGGAAGCTCGAAATTGTGCCCTAAAAGAAAGTTATAAACGTAAGCATCGTCTCCAGCCTCAGAGATATCTTTCAAAGCTCTGACGGTTGTCCCCTCAAATTCCAGACCTCTTATAAGCTCTTCTTTCCCATCTTTTACATAGACTTTATAAGCTTCCACCGGAAAACAAAGGTCTGCCTGTAATTGGACTGAGGTCAAATCTGTATTGGGGTCTGTTTCCAAGCGGAAATTCTTATCCCTCAATTTGGTGATAATAACTCCATATTCCAAGCCCATATCTTTACAATATTCTAACAATCTTGACTTCAAAGTCTGGAAAGTTGTTTTCTCCTCCGGGATGATAAAAAGGTTAGCCTGCCGCCCCGCAGTAGGTATCATAGCGCTCCCCCGGGCATGCCCGTTACTCTGTTTTATTTTCTTAGTCGGAATCCGACTCATAAATAGATTCATCAATTTACCTTTCTCCACCAAGGAGACTTTCTGAGCTAGGACCCCTTCATCGTCAATTTTATATCCTCCGATCAGAGGTATGCCATTCCAATCGTCAGTCAGGGGATCGTCCGCTACATTAAAAAAAGAAGGGAGTATTCTTCGATTTAGCTTTCCTGAAAGTTTACTTTTCTGAACCATGCCGGCTAACCTCTCGTCTGCCAAAAGAGGGGTGCGGGGAGAAGATATGTTTGCCGCTAAAAGCTGCCGGAAAAACTCGCCTGAGGCCTGCCCGGTAAAAATCACCGGACCAACATATTCTGCAATCTGTTCTGCTCTGGATAAATCTAAAGTCTTCTGGGCAAGCTCTTTTATCTTTTCTTTTATCTTTTCTTTTTCAGGAAAATCTTTCAAGTCCCGGGCATAGAAGGTTTCAAAATCATAGACATTCTGTCCATCCTCTGCCTGGGTGGAAGCGGATGCTTCTAAGACTATAAGAGAACTTCCCTTGCGGTTCTTAAATCCTTCGCTGTTCAAGAAATATCTGTTGATCGCCACTGCTTTAAATTTAATGTCTGAATCGTTGATCAGAGGAAAACCCTTGAAAATCGCTGAAAGATCCTCTACCCCCTTTTCCCAGTAACTTTGGTCTATGCTCAAATCTACTTTTGGCTCGATCTCAGTATAAGGCTTTTCCTTAGAAAAGTCTTCAGGCAGGTCAGTAATGGTTTTGGTCTGAACATAGGCTTTTTTCTGGGCGAGTTTTTCCAAAGCCCTTTTGTAAGCCTGGTCTGTAGCCAGCCAGATCTCCTGCCTTAACGCCTCATAGTTATCCTCTAAAGTAAGCTCTGCAGGTTGCTGATACAGTCCAAACCAGTCACCAATGAAGTTAGTGTTGTCGAAGGCATAGTCGCCCACCCGAAGGTCAACTGTTAAATATCTTTTTTTACTATCCTCCTTGCGGGAAATAGTGCCGAAAGAACCGTCTAACTCAAAATCCTGAAATTCGGTGAGCACATATCCCACATAATAAGGTTTATCCAAGTTTTCCATTTTCAATTTTTGAACTGTCCTAGAAAGTTCATCCTCTAAGGCTTTAAAGACAACATCTTCAGAGGTCTGGGCTAAAGCCAGAGGAAGAGAAGTCAAGACCAGAAGAACCAAAGCCATCCATAAGGAAAACTTTAAGATTAATTGATTTCTGTTCCTGTTATTCATTTTATCCTCCTTTTTTTTGCACCAATATTTACTGATGAGCAGGCGGAGGTAGAATCGGCGGCCTGTCCTGTTGTTTGAATTTCTTCTCCACCTCTATCTCCGAGACCAAAATGCTGGGCGAAACTGCGGATACCGGCACCATACCTGATTCTGCCCCACAGGTCCCGTTGAAAACGGCATAGTCATCTCCAGTTAGGATAATCTTGGAAAAGGAAGTTAAAGGAGTTCCTACAATATCTACTCCTCTTACCACCTCGTCCGGCCTGCCATCAGTGTAGACCCGATAGACGAATAAAGGAATGACTTTAAAGGTCTGGGCTCCGTACCTCTGGGTTGAGGTGTACCCTCCGGCAATGTCTTTGAAGATCAGCCCGTAGGGCTTCCCCTGCTTTTTACATTCCTCAATTAAAAGCTCCCTGAGCCGGGGGTAAGAGACGGTTTTGTCAGAGATGACTATCAAGTTCCCCTGTCGGGCTACGCAGGGATGTGCAGGTTCTCTTCTTCCATGTCCATTGGACTGGGGAAAGTTTTTGATCGGGGAGCGGTACATCAAAAAGTTCTCCAAGACTCCATTTTTAACCACAGTGACTTTTTGAGACTTCACCCCTTCGTCATCATATTCATAATATCCTCTCAAAAAAGTTTTATTATACTGACCCAAAGAGGGATCATCATAGACCGAGATGAAATCCGGAAGTATCTTCTGCCCGACTTTCTTGGTAAAGGTCTGCCCTTCCATCTCGCTTTTCTGCCTATGCCCTTCGACTCTGTGACCAAAGATCTCGTGGAAAAATACCCCGCTTGCCCGGTTCATAAGGATTGCCGGCCCGGTATATGGTTCCACCAGAGGAGCTTTCCGCAAGGCTAAAAGCTCATCGATCAAAACCTGAATCGACTGGTTGATCTTCTCATCTGAAGGCAGATCTTCCATTTTATCCACATCGAAGACCTCGTACCGGTAAAGGTCCATCCCATCTTCAGCTTTGGTCTCGCAGTGCAGGGATAAGCGGATGTAATTATTCCCCTGTTCTATTTTGGTCTTTTCACTGTTAACCAGGTATTTATTGACACTCTGTAGATCCAGACTGACGAAGGAGCGGTATACTTCAGGATATTTTTTAAAGGCTTGGCTAAATTTTTTTAACTTTTCTTTCCAGGCCAGAAGATCTAATTTCAATTGAGCTTTGTCTCCTAAAAAGACCTGGGGGTTTTCTGCGGAGAAGTCACGGGAAGTATCCTCCTCTGCCACTTTCACCGCCTTATTAGTCAGAACCTTGGTGTATCTCTCCTGGGCTTCCTTGAATCTTCTTTCGGTCTCCAGCCACAACCTTTTCCGGATAGCCCCTTCATCATCTTCCAGACTAATCCTCACCGGCTCCTGAAAATATCTGGAGAAGTCGAATTCTCCCCGGATTTCGTGGGTATTATCTAACTGAGGGGTTCCGACTCGTACGTCTACATCTAAAAACCTGGAACGATCCTGGTCCTCACTTTTGATCGCTCCGTAGCTGGCAGAGAGCGTGGTCCGGTCTATATCGGTGATCTCATAGCTTAAAAAATATAAAGGTGCTGGCTTTTCCTGGCTTAAACTGCTGAAGCACCGGGAAAGCTCTTTTTCCATCGACTTGAGGACTGGACTTTCCTGAGCCGCAAAGCTTGAGGTGGAATAAAGCAAGAACAAAAAGATTAAAAATAAAAGCCCTTTCTTTTTACAACTTTTTAGCCGATGGGAATTAATTTTGAGATAAGACATAAAACCCTCTCCTGGTTTAAATTTTATTGGTTGAATCTTAAAAAGATTTTTTTGTGACTTGATCTCAAATCCTCTTTTCGTGTTCAAAAAAAAGAAAAAAGTTGTGAACCGGATTATCTGGTTATTAGTCTTCCTGAAAACAAAACAGCCCATCTATGTTTTACCCTTAACAAAAATCAAATCAAGAGCTTTTTTTCAAATCGTAAAGCTCTTTCGCCTTCTGGGCGATGTGCTCGGCTGATACTTCGAACTCCTTGATCAGCTCCCAGGGTTGGCCTGATTCTCCAAATCGGTCTTTGACCCCGATCATTCCGAACAGGACAGGCTTTTTATAGATCTCTTTTGCCTCCAGAATGGCAGAGGAGACCCAGTTTCCTAAACCCCCGACCTGATGCTCCTCTGCTGTGATGACGGTTCCAGTCTCCAGAGCTGCTTTTATAATCGTTTTCTTGTCCAAAGGTTTCAGGGTATGTAAATTCACCACCCTGGTTTCAATCCCGAAGTCTTCTTTCAAAATCCAGGCGGCTCTCATCGCCTCAGGCACCTCGGGCCCACAAGCGATTATAGCCAAATCCTCGTTTTCAGATTTATACTGGGAGGAGAGCATGGTCTCAAAAGCATGAATGAACTCCTGCTCCTCTCCTCTATACCTGATTATATTCGCCTCACCAAAAACAAATGGAGTATCGTCGAAAGTGACTATCGGGGTTGCCTCCCGGGCGAACCTTAAGAACTTGGGCCCTTTTACATTGAACAGCAAAAACTCAGTTGCTTTTTTTGTCTCGATGGAATCGCAAGGGACTGACACGTGCATATTGGGAAGCCCGCACATCTGGAAGAGATCTTCCAGAGCCTGATGGGTGGCTCCGTCCGGACCCACCGATACCCCACCATGAGCGCCTGCAATGAAGACGTTGAAATTGCCATAGCAAACCGTTGTTCTGAGCTGGTCTAAGTTCCTTCCCGCAGCGAAAACCCCATAGGTACCAAAGATAGGAAGCTTGCCTTCTTTGGCCAAACCAGCTGCAACTCCGGTTCCGCTCTGCTCAGCAATCCCCATACTCAAAAACCTTCTTTTCCTTTCAGGATGTTTTTCATAGAATTGGCTTATAGCAATAGAGCCAGAGATATCTGCACCCAAACAGATGATCCTCTCGTCATCACCTTTTTCCTCCAAAGCCCTGCCAAATCCTAATCTGGTTGGGTCCATCTTCACTTTCATGTTCGGCTGTTTATTCCAGAAATAATCCTTTTTGAATTTGGGCATTTTCGCTTCCAATTCCACAGAGACTTTAGCCTGATAATCGTCCGCTTTTTTGAAAAGCCTGTCCCGGTCCAGTTTCTTTTGAAGTCCTAACTCCTCTAAAGCCTTGTCCATCTGTTCGCAAACTGGCGATTTTCCGTGCCAGCCTGCTACATTCTCCATAAAACTTACCCCTTTGCCCTTGACCGTATGCGCAACTATGACTGAGGGTTTCCCTTTGAAGTTTCTGGCCTTCTCAAAAGCTTCCAAAATCTCCTTCATATTATGCCCATCTATTTCTATGACGTTCCAGTTAAAAGCCTTATACTTATCCACGATCGGGTCAATGTTCATTACCTCTTCCACCCAGCCATCTATCTGCAGGCGGTTCTTATCTATGATATTGATGAGGTTATCCAATTTATAATGCCCTGCCTCCATAACCGCCTCCCAGATCTGTCCCTCCTGATGTTCTCCGTCTCCAGTTAAAGCATAAACATGATAATCCTTCTTATCTAATTTCGCCGCTAAGGCTGTTCCATTCGCAATGCTCAACCCCTGACCCAAAGAGCCAGTTGAGGCTTCAACTCCTTTGAGTTTCAGCCAATGGGGATGCCCTTGAAAAGGTGAATAGAGCTTTCTTAAGGTCACCACCTCTTCGATATCGAAGTATCCTGAGATCCCCAGGCTCAGATAGAGCGATGGTGCTTTGTGGCCGGTTGACCAGATTATCCTGTCCCGGTCCTCCCAGGACGGGTTTTTAGGGTCGTGCCGGGCGACTGAAAGGTACAAAGCAGCGCAGATATCCATAATGGACATAGTTCCGCCAGAATGACCAGAGCCAGCCGCACATAAAGAGATCATATTATAACCTCTCATCAGGTTAGCGGCTTCGACAAGCTCTTCTACAGTGTAATTTTTTCTTATATTACCAGTTTTAGAGTCCAAAATCGGCATCTTACCTCCTGTCATGTGGATCCAAGTTCGGACATAAATTTTTAATACAATTCAAAAAGGAGAATCCTTGTGAAATTTTTAACATAGTGAAAATATATCAAATTAAAATGCTTTGTCAAATGTTTTTAGTGCTAAGCGTATTGGAGTGTAAAGCTTTAGCTTTACTCTTAGAATTTTCCGAACAACCATCTTCTTTTTGATAAACCTAAAGGTTTATATTCCAATATCATTCCTGAGTTTTCACCTACTGGCACGAGTTCAACTCCTGTCCCAACTTATCTCTCCTTGTCAAGTTATTTTGGATATAAGTCTCTCCCACAAAAAGAGAACCTTTTTCTTCAATTCTTTTAAGTCCTTGTCATTTCTAATGACATAGTCCGCATATTTTCGTCTGGTTCTATCTTTTATCTGAGCCATTATTCTATTAATGGCCTCTTTTTGAGAGTATCCTGAATACTCTTTCAATCTTTTTATCCTGTTTTGAAAGCTTGACTCAACCAGAATCAGATAATCTAATTCTTTCTGAAGCCCCCATTCGATAATCAAAGCCGCATCCACAATTACAACACCCGGACCTTTTTTTCTATGTTCCCTGATTTGTTTCTTTAGATTAGAAAGAAGATACGGATGAACGATTGTATTCAATTTGTCCCTGTTTTCTATGGATGAAAAGGCAATTTTGCCCAGCTTTCTTCGATTAAGCTTTTTATTTCTATTTAATATTTCCTCACCAAAAGTCTCTATTAATTTTTTTAGAACGGATTTGTTTTCCTCCACTACCTCTTTGCCGATTTCATCCCCGGAGAGAATTTTCGCGCCCATTTTTTTGAAAACCTTCGCCACCTCAGTTTTGCCTGAGCCGATCCCACCAGTTATCCCGATTATTTTCATATTTTTGTTCTTTCTATGTCATTCTGAGGGAACGAAGTGACCGAAGAATCCACACAGATTCTTCGCTCCGCCTTTGGCAGAGCTCAGAATGACAATCCCGGAGAGCATCCTGTTAATGTCAATTGTTGCAAGGACAGAACACTGCTCTATCCCTACACTGTGCGAGGCTAAAGCCTCGCACTACGAATTAAGAGCCTTCGCAAGGCTGAAAGTCTTACCCTACATATTGGGCGAGTCCGCCTGCGGCGGATCGCCTATAGCTTTTATCCGTTATTCGTCATCAGTCATCCGTCATTATTCTGTTTTTATTAACTCGTCTCCAACCAGTTTTTCCCTATTTTTACATCCACCTTGATCGGAACTTTTAATTTGACAGTATTCTCCATCTTATCTCTAACCATCTCCTTAATTTCCTCCAGCTCCGATTTGTGCACCTCGAAAACCAGCTCATCGTGCACCTGCAAAATCATCTCCGATTTTTTCTTCCTGAGGATTTCGGCTATCTCGATCATAACCACTTTGATTAAATCTGCGGCTGACCCCTGGTGCGGGGTATTAATCGCGACCCTTTCCGCAAACTCTCTTTTCTGCCGATTGGGGCTTTCTATTTCCGGGATATATCTTCTTCTTCCTAAAAGCGTGGTGACGTACCCATCTTTTCTGGCTTTCTCAATTAAATTCTCCAGATGCTCCTGAACTTTAGGGTATCTTTTGAAATAAATATCAATGAACATCGAGGCTTCTTTGGGGGTCATATCAGTCTGCTGTGAAAGCCCGAACGCACTTACCCCGTAGATTATGGCAAAATTGGCAGTCTTGGCAACCCTTCTCTGCTCAGGGGTAACCTTGTTTATGGGCACCCCGAAGACCTCGCTTGCGGTCCGGGTATGAATGTCCTCCCCTTTGAAAAAAGATTCCATCAGGGTTTCATCTTCTGAGAAATGAGCCAGAATCCTCAGCTCGATCTGAGAATAATCCGCGGATAACAAAAGATAATCCTCGTTCCTGGGGATAAACCCTTTCCTGATCCGGCTGCCGATCTCAGTTTTGATCGGGATATTCTGTAAATTCGGCTCGGAGGAGGACAGCCTTCCAGTTGCAGTCACTGTTTGGTTGAATGAGGTGTGCACTCGGCCGGTCTTTTGGTTGACCAGAGCCGGGAGAGCATCGATATAGGTGGATTTCAATTTGAAAAGCTGGCGGTACTCTAAAAGCTTCTGAGGAAGTGGGTGAACCCTGGCTAATTTTTCCAGGACTCCGAAATCAGTAGAATCGAGGGTTTTTTTAGCTGTTTTTCTAAGGGGGGTCAGTCTTAAATCCTCAAATAAGACCTTACTCAGTTGTTGAGGAGAATTGATGTTGAACTCTTTGCCAGCTAATTTATAAATCTGACGAGCCAACCTGGATAACTCGATATCCATCTGGCCGGAAAGCTCTTTCAGGTAATCTACGTCAATTGAAATCCCGGTCATCTCCATTTCAGCCAAAACCCGTATCAGGGGAAGCTCCACCTCATAGAAAAGGTTATCCAGAAGAGCCTGCTTTAGCTTAGGCTCCAGCACTTCTTTCAGCCTCAGAGTAAAATCTGCATCTTCGCAGGAATATCTGGATGCAGAGTTAATCGGAACTAAAGCAAAACTTATCTGCTTTTTTCCTGAGCCGATCAAGTCGGAGATCGGCATCATCTTGTAATCTAAATACTCCAAGGCTAAATTGGAGAGGCTGTTCTGTCTCCCGGAGGGATTTAGAAGATATGAGGCGATCATAGTATCGAAACCTATCCCTTTAAGCTCGATCCCCTCATTTTTCAGAATCTCTAAATCGAACTTTAGATTCTGGCCTATTTTTTTTATGGATTCGTTTTCTAAAACAGGCTTGAACTCCTTGAGCACCAGCTCGATCTCGAGATTTTTACCCTCTGTATGTCTGACCGGGATGTAAAATGCCTCCTCTTTTTTCAGAGCTACGGATATTCCCACCAACTGTGCCTCTATCGGGTTTAGGGAGGAGGTCTCGGTGTCCACTGCAAATTCTCTATTCTCTTCAATTTTGGCAAGAAGCTTCTTGAACTCCTCTTCATCCTCCACAGTCTTATATTTGACCTTCTCCAGCTTTTCTCCAGAGGTGATCTCCTGGAGGAATTTGCTGAACTCCAATTCCTTGAAAAGCTCCTTTAGCTTTGGAAGATCGAATTCACTCCTTTTAAGGAGATCTAAGCTCAGTTCAATAGGGACGTCGGTTTCAATGGTTACTAACTTCTTGGAGAGTCTGGCCAAATCTGCATGCTCTTTCAGATTCTGGGAGACATTTTTTCTTTTGACTTTGCCTGCATTAGCCAGCACCTTTTCCAGATCGCCAAACTGCTGAATTAACTCCACCGCGGTTTTTTCGCCCACTCCCGGAATCCCTGGAACGTTATCCGAAGCATCCCCCATTAGTCCCAGAAGGTCTATGACCTTTTCCGGAGGGATTCCATATTTTTCTTTTACCTTTTCCTGGTCGTAGACTTCTATCTCCTCTCCGCTTTTTCTCGGATTCAAAACCTTGATACTATCGTCCACCAATTGCAGAAAATCTTTGTCCCCGGTTACCAGGATAACCTCTAACCCTTTCTCCTTAGCTTTGCACGCTAAAGTGCCCATCAGATCATCAGCTTCAAATCCATCCATCTCTAAGATGGGTATATTCATCCCCTGAACTAACTCCATAATCCGTGGAAGCTGGGAGACCATCTCCTCCGGCATTTTGGCACGGGTCGATTTATACTCCTTGTAGATCTCATGTCTGAAGGTTGGAGCTTTAGTATCAAAGACCACTCCGATATAATCTGGCTCCTCATCTTTCAGGATTTTAAAGAGGGAATTAGCAAATCCAAAAGCGGCTGAGGTATTCTCCCCTTTAGAATTTATAAGTGGATTGCGGATAAAGGCAAAATACGAGCGATAAGCCAAAGCCGACCCATCTATCAAGAAAAGCCTTTTCTTCTTAGTCATAATTTACCTGTCAGGCATTATGATACTATTTATTTTATTTCCGGTCAATAAGAATCATAAGGGCTTGATAAATCAAGCCCCTATCCGCCTCTGGCGGATAGGGGTTCGATTCATCGAACCCTAATCGGCTCCTTGTAGGAGAGGATTAGGGTGAGGTCAATTCGTAGGGGCATCCGCCTTTGGCGGACCGTGCCCCTACAGTGGTAGAGACGCATAGCCATGCGTCTTCACATTCAGCGACCCTAAAAGGGTCGCACTACGATAAAAAAGGGCGAGGTTCCATCGCCCTTTGATTCTCGTGCAGGGGCGGGGCAACCTCACCCCTGCATTTTTTTGACAAAATAAAAAAAGCCCCGGCTCCTTTTTTTAGAGCCAGGGCTTTTCCCCTACCTCATCGATCCCTTTATAGTGTTTCGTCTCCTCTTCCTTTCTCCTCCCGTATATCCAGGATCTCTAACTCGTCGTTAAG
>Ga0209642_10002374_pt1 | contig 12413 bp, 11 predicted proteins | sample RifCSP19_2_FD_184025 | JGI IMG/M metagenome (GOLD analysis project Ga0209642, IMG submission 184025) | Soil microbial communities from Rifle, Colorado - Rifle CSP2_sed 19_2 (SPAdes) (version 2) | ecosystem: Environmental > Terrestrial > Deep subsurface > Rock core/Sediment | place: Rifle... | reverse complement strand
AAAGTGGCACCCTTCCCTGACATGCAACGAAACGGTTACTCCGGGTAGTAGTCGTTCAGGTTCGCCGCGTTGAGGAACACGTGTGAAACGAAGACCTCGGCCGGAATCTGCTCGCCAGCCAACAGGCGGCAGCCCAGCGGGATCAGATCGTCGCCGTAGTGCTCAGGCAGGAACAGCGAGGTCCCGACGAAGTTCGCCGGATCGCTGCTGCGCAGCGCCTGGATGCCGACGTCGTCGCCGCCAATGCCGGAGACGCCGACATCGCGCCCGGCATCGTTGGCGGCGTTAGCGGCGGCGATGGCATTGCTATCGCCAAGCATCCCGATGAGGACTCGTTGGGCATCAGGATGAGCCGTCAGCTGCGTGGCAACGGCCTCCCCGGCTGCGTCCGGGTTGTTCTCGCCCTCGAATCGGACGATCTGCTCATCGGTCAGATAGGGCAGGGATTGGTGCACGCCGGCGATGATGCCCAGGGTGCGGGCCTCGAGCGTCTGCTGTCCGGCCAGGCTCTGCTGCTCCACCAGAACCAGGTCCACGGGCTCGTCTCCCCAGCGCGCCGCGGCCCATTCGCCCAGCCCGATCCCTGCCTGCTTACCGGCGAAGTAGTTGTCCCCGCCGTAGTAGGTGGCGCCCGGGATCGGGATGTCAATGGCGATGACGGGCAGGCCGGCCTCTGCGAAGATGTCGGCGATGACGTAGTTCTGCTGCTGGTAGTAGTTGAACTCGATGACCAGATCGACGTCATCGCGGGCCGCGATCAGCTCGGCGTTCTCCAGGGCCTTCTCAGGGCTGAACTCATTATCGATGTAAACCAGGTTCACGCCGTATTCCTCGGCCGCCCGCCGCATCGACTCGTCCACGATGGCGATGAAGGCAAACTGGCTGCCGAAGCTCAGGTAGGCCATCGTCCTGCCGGAGCATGCGGTGAGGGCGTCCGGCGCGACCTCAGGCTCCACCGTCACCAGCACCTCGACGGTCTGGATGATGGTCTCGGGAGTGGGGGTTGCGGCAGGCCCGCAGGCCGCCAACAGCAATGCGGCGGCTGCAAGCGCTGAGAGTACAGTGCGGAGTCTCTTGCTGGCCATTCCTCATTCCTCCTTGAGGGTCGAGTGCAGAAGGGGGGTCAGATCGGGCAGGGCTTGTGGGGGGCAGGCCTCCTCTCTAGCGCCTTAGGGGCTATGCTACGGGCGCAGGGGGAATGCACCTGGCGCCGTGCGGGGAACCGGGCGCGGGTACCTCGATCAGAGAGCAAGGACAGGCGAGTCGAAGGTGGGAAGTGCACCGTGGTCGGGCGGCCCGGCTGTCCGCAGAGGGCCGCGTCGAGGGTTGGTAGCTTCCCTCCGGCCAGGCCACCGGTCTCAGGATAGCATCTTTCGCCTGGAGTGTCAACGGTCAACAGTCAACTATCGTGCCATCGTGTCAACTGTTGACAGAAGAGCTGACCAGACCTACAATGGGAACCGGGTGACCCCTCCCCTCTTCCACCTGCCCTGATGAACTCGACCCTACGCCTAACCCCGCCTCCCTGGCCCCCGCCCCTACCCGCATGGGAAGCTTCCATCGGTCTCGCCCGACGTGGACGACAGCCAGAACGTCCGCCCATGGCTCCCTCTTGGACTGCATCCCGGATCATCTCCCTGCAAGGCACTCTTGTTGAGGAAGGGAGAGAGGCGCGTCGGGGCCGTACGCGTTTGCCGCGGGGTTCCTCTCATGGGGCTCCCAGAGTATCCTTCGGGCTGGATGGGCCAACCTCCCACCCCACCGGCCTGCACCCAGGAACCCGGCCATGACCTCTCTCTCGAGGCCCAGCTTCGAAGGCCGATTCCTAAAGGCAGTCTACTGCCAGGGGGAGCCGGATCGAGTGCCCCTGGTGGAGGCGGGAATCGATTCGCAGATCAAAGCGCGCTTCCTGGGCCGGCCGCTGAAGGGCCTGGCCGACGAGATCGCCTTCTGGGCCTCTGCCGGCTACGATTTCATCCCTCTTGAATCCGGTCTGCGCACCATCATCGACGCCGCCATCCATCACGAGAAGGCGGGCCGCTTCGAGAACCCCGAGCTCGACCCCCCCGTCGTCGCGGCGGCCAAGAAGTTTGCCATCGATCGACTCACCCCTCAGCACCTGACGACGGTCGCTGAGGACGGCACCCGCCGCACTTGGGCACCGGAAGGGAGGGGCTTCATCACCACGATGGAGGACCTCGAAGCCTTTCCCTGGCCCGACCCACGAGACCTGGACTACTCGGCGTTTCGCGCCGTTCGCTCTCTGCTCCCGGATGGAATGGGTGCAATCCCCTTCACCGGGGCGATCTTCTCCTGCCTGATGCTGATGCTGGGCATCGAGGAATGCCTGATGCAGATGGCCCTTGAGAGCGACCTCTTCGCCGCGCTCCTCCGCCGCGTGGGCGAGTTTCAGCTCAAGGTCGTCGAGATCACTCTGGGGTTCGAGGCTGTCGGCGGGATCTGGATCAACGACGACATGGGCCACAAGACGGCCCTCCTGGCCAGCCCCCGCCTCTTCCGGAAGCACATCTTCCCGTACTACCGAGAGATTAAGCACCTGGCCGAATCCCGCGGCGTGCCGTTACTGCTGCACTCCGACGGACGGATCACAGAGATCGTCCCCGACCTGTGCAAGATCGGGTTCAACGCTATCCACCCGATCGATCCCAATGGGATGACACTCGCCGAGACCCGCGCCATCGCCGGGCCCCGCATGTGCTTGATCGGCAATCTCTCCCTGGCCTTTCCGCTGGGCACGGGATCGCCCGAGGAGGTTGCCCGCGAGACCGCCGCTCTCCTCCGGAGCGCCGCGCCCGGCGGGGGCTATTGCCTGAGCTCCGGGAACTCAATCCCGGACTATGTCCCTTACGAGAACTGGCTGGCCATGCGCGATACGGCCCTTCGTGTGGGCGTCTATCCGATCGCCTGACCGGCCCGGGATCCTAGAATCCTTCGCACGGAGGCGTTGATGACCGCGCTCGACGATACCTACTCGGCCGTCTTGGAGGGAAACGCGGAAGTCGCGCGGAAAGGAGTTGAAGCCTGCTTGGCGGCGGGTGTTATCCCCGAGAGCATCCTGCACCAGGGCCTCATCCCTGCCATGAGGGAGGTGGGCGCCCGCTTCGAGCGCCAGGAGTACTACGTGCCCGAGATGCTGATCGCGGCTCGCGCCATGCAAGCCGGCCTCAACGTCATCCGCCCGCTGCTCGCCGCCGGCGGCGTGCAGGCCGTAGCGCGGGTGGCCATCGGGACGGTCCAGGGCGATCTGCATGACATCGGCAAGAACCTGGTGGCCATGATGCTCGAGGGTGCGGGCTTCGAGGTGACCGACCTCGGCACGGACGTCCAACCCCAGAAGTTCGTGGAAGCCGTCCGCAGCGGCGCTCAGTTGATCGGGATCTCTGCCTTGCTGACGACGACGATGACAAAGATGCCCGCCGTGCTGGAAGCCCTCAAGTCCGCCGGCCTGCGCGACCAGGCGCGCGTGATCGTGGGTGGGGCGCCTCTCACCCAGGAGTTTGCCGAGAAGATTGGCGCCGACGGCTATGCGCCGGACGCGAGCCAGGCGGTCACGGTCTCGCGGTCGCTCCTCGGCCTGGGCTGAAGGGTGACGTGACCCTCCACTACCGGGCCCAGCCTCTGGCGCAAGGCTTCAACTCTATCGTCGCACGTCCCCAATCGGGCTTGCGCTGGCTCTCGCTGGACCGGCTCCACCTCCCATCCCCAGGCATGTCGGCCACGCTCGTGACGGGGGAGGAGGAGGCCGGGATTGGCCTGCTCTCCGGCACCTGCCGCTTTTCGATCCTGAGCCCTGAGGGCCGGTTGGATGTCGAGTCGGGCAACGGCCGCGCCACACCCTTCGAAGGGCCGCCGACCGCGATCTACGTGCCGCGGGCCTCGACCGTCCATGTCATGAGCCTTGAATCCCCGCTAGAGGCGGCCATCTATCGCGCTCCCAGCCGCCGCGACACGGCACCCAGGTTCATCCCCCCGGCGGAGACGGCGAATGAATCCTTCGGGCGCGATAACTACCGCCGATCCGTCTATCTCCTGATCGGCCCGGGCGTCGACGCCGATCGCATTGTGATGGGGGAGACGCACACTCCCTCCGGCAACTGGAGCTCCTACCCGCCCCACAAGCACGACGCCGACGACCCTCCCGAGTCCCCGAGCGAGGAAATCTACCACTTCCTGCTCGAACCCAGCTTCGGCTTTGCCCTCCAACATGTGTGGACCCAGGGCGATGCCGCGGGGCCTCCCTTCGAGAAGGCCTTCGCCGTTCATCATGGTGACACGGTTCTCATCCCGCGCGGCTATCACCCCACGGTCGTCGCGCCCGGATTCACCATGGTGACTCTCTGGGCCTACGCCGGCGAGGCCCGCGGCTGGAGGGCCTGGTCGGCGGAAGAGTCCTTCGCCCGTCTGCTTGGCCAGGACGCGGCCGCCCAAGACTGAGAAGGAGAGGCACGGTGCCCGCACCCACCTACCCTGCCCTCACGCCCAGCCGGATTCGAGACCTGGCCCTGAAGGCCAACGATCTGCGCCGGGAGCTCGTCCGCATGTTCGCCCGGGCGGGGGGTGGTCACTTTGGCGGCGCCCTCTCGGCCGCAGAGATCATCGCCGTTCTTTACTTCGACATTCTCCGCCTCCGGCCCGAGGAGCCGAAGTGGCCGGAGCGGGATCGTTTCGTCCTCAGCAAAGGCCACGCCGCCCCGGCCCTTTACGCCGCCCTTTGCGATCTCGGTTATTTCGGGCGGAGCATCCTCGACGAATTTGAGGAGCCCGGAAACGCGCTCACCATGCATCCCAACATGCACAAGGTGCCGGGCGTCGACGCCAGTACGGGATCCATGGGCCACGGCCTGCCCATCGGGGTCGGGCTTTCCTTGGGCGCTCGCCTGGACGGGCTCACCTACCGGACGTTCGTCTTGATGGGCGATGGGGAGACCCAGGAGGGCTCAGTGTGGGAGGCGGTCATGTGCGCCGCTCACTACCGACTCGACAACCTGATCGCGATCGTCGACCGCAACTGCCTGAGCTGCGATGGCGTCATCGCCGACCTCCAACGTCAGGATCGCTACGCCGCCCGCTGGGAGGCTTTTGGGTGGACGGTCTGTGAGCTGGATGGACACGACGTCCACCAGCTGGCCGCTGCTCTGCGCAGCGCCCCGTTTGCATCCGGCAGGCCCTCCGTCGTCATCGCCCACACGGTGAAGGGAAAAGGAATCTCCTTCATGGAGAATGTGGCCAGCTACCACCGCGCCAACATCAGCCCCGACCAGGCGGAGCGTGCTTTGGCCGAGATCGCCGCTGCCCGGGAGCCGTGGCTGTGAGCCTGCCCCCCGTCTACCACCTCGTCAAAGACGATCAGTACAAGGGCCTCGACATCCCCAAGGCCATGACCCGCGAAGCCTGGAGCCAGACTCTGGTCGAGCTCGCCGAGCAGCATCCAGAGATCGTCGTCCTCTCGGCCGACTTGATGCTCGCCACGCTCGCTAGCCGTTTCTCTGAGAAGTACCCGCATCGCGCCTTCAACGTCGGCGTGGCTGAGCAAGACCTGGTGGGCGTGGCCGCCGGCTTGGCCCTCACGGGCAAGATCCCGGTCATCGCCTCGTTCTCGGTCTTCCTGCTGATGCGCGCCTGCGAGCAGGTCCGGACGGACATCTGCTACCCAAACCTGAACGTGAAGTTGATCGGGACGGCCGCCGGCTTCAGCTTCGGCCTGGGCGGCGTCACCCACGCCACGACCGAAGACCTGGCCTTGGCCCGCGCTCTGCCCAACCTCACCGTCATCGTTCCGGCCGACTCCCCAGAGACCGCCCAGGCCATGCGGGCGGCCATCGCCCATCCGGGGCCCGTCTTCCTCCGGGTGGGCCGCTCCGCAGAGCCGGTGATCTATCGAGAGAAATGCCCTTTCACCTTGGGGCGCGCAAACCAGCTCCGCTCTGGGCATGATCTCACGCTCATCGCTTGCGGACCGATGGTGTTCGAGTCCCTGGGGGCGGCCGAGATCCTCGCCAAGGAGGGAATCCAGGCCCGCGTCCTCGACATGCACACCCTCAAGCCCCTCGATGGCGAGGCCATCCTGAAAGGGGCCGTTGAGACCTCCGCCGTCCTGACGGTCGAAGAACACACCGTCATCGGCGGTCTGGGGGGAGCCGTGGCCGAGGTTTTGGCCGAAGCGGGGGCTCGGACGCGCTTCCGCCGCCTCGGGCTGCCGGACGTCTTCGCCACTGAAGGAAACGCCGACTACCTCCGCCGCCTCTGCGGCCTGCACGCGTCGGCGATTGCCGCCCAGGCGCGCAGGCTATTGGGCAAGAGTTGACGCCTTCTCTCATGACCCCGCGCGACCGCGTCCTTGTCGCGCTGGCCCACCAGCTGCCGGACGTCGTCCCAGCCTACGTCCGCAACGTGATCGGTTGGGAGCGGCACGCCGCCTACCTCGGTGCGGTCACCCTCACCGAGCTGATGCAGCGGCTGGGCAACACGATCCTCAGCTTCTCGCCCACCTACCTCGCCTCCGACCCCCCGGCCTCCGCCGCCGAACACTCGCCGGGGCTTCCCCCGATTTGGGGTTTCGCCGGCGACATGGAGCCCTACACCTACACCGACACCCTGCCCCGACCTCTCGCCCACGCTCAAACCGCGGCCGACGTGGAGGCCTTTGCCTGGCCTTCGGGATCGGCCCAGGCCTGGGACTTCGCTCGGCTGCGCGCCCAACTGGCCACGGAGACGCGCCACGCTCGCCTTAGTCCGAGCTGGACGCCGTTCTTCTCTCAGCTGTGCGGCCTGTTTGGCATGGAACAGGCGATGATCAACCTGCACTGGAATCGCGCCGTGGTGGAGGCAGCCCTGGCCCACCTTGACGACTTCTACACCCAGTTCTTCCAGAACCTGCTGGGGACTTGCGGTGACCAACTCGATATCTTCGGGCTCGGCGACGATTTCGCCGGGAGCCGCGGCCTGCTCATTCGGCCGGAGATGTGGCGGCAGCTGCTCAAGCCGCGCTATGCCCGCTGGATCGGGATGGCCAAAGCCAGGTCCCTCCCCACCCTGCTGCACTCATGCGGCGTTGTCCTCGAGGTCCTTCCGGACTTGATCGAGATCGGCCTCGATGCATGGCAGACCGTCCAGACACACTTGCCCGGCCAGGACGCGGCACAGATCAAACGGCGCTTCGGGAAGCACCTGACGTTCGTCGGCGGCATCGATACGACCAACGTCTTGAGCTTCGCCTCGCCTGAAGAGATCCGCCGTCATGTCGAGCGTCAGATCCTAGCCCTCGGTGAGGCGGGGGGCTATATCTGCGCACCTGATCACACGATCATGGAGGAGGTTCCTCCTGAGAACGTAAGCGCTCTCTATCGCGCCGTCGCCGATTTCCGCAGGCCCGGCTACACACTCGCGCCCTCCAACGACGGAGTCGCGGGGCATGATCCTGGGAATCGCTCTTCAGCCTAGGCCCTCGAGCATCCTCTCCGGACCGTCGCCTGGTCTCGAGTGCCCGCTCGCACAGCCGAGGCAAGGCCGAGGGTGCCTTTGCGGCTTGCAGACCCCTGGGACCGGCTGTGGCTGTAGCACCTCTGTCTTCGGGCGATCAGCGGTGACCTCAACGCCAGCGCCCATCTCCCTCCGGAGAAGGAAGGGATCGGGATGACCACTAACGCTCGCCCTGCCCCTGAGTCATCCGACCAGGGTCCGGATCTCCTCTCGCTCTACAAGACCATGGTGACGATCCGCCTCTTCGAGGAGATGGTCGGTGAGCTCTTCACCGCGGCGAAGCTCCACGGCGCGGTGCACCTGTGCACCGGGCAGGAGGCCGTGGCCGCGGGCGCCTGCGCTGCCCTGCGCCCCAGCGACTACATCACAAGCACGCATCGAGGTCACGGCCACTGCATCGCCAAGGGCGGCCGGCTCGACCCCATGCTGGCCGAGATCTTCGGAAAGGCCACAGGCTACTGCCGCGGCAAGGGCGGCTCGATGCACATCGCCGATCTCGAGGCGGGCATCCTGGGGGCGAATGGCATCGTCGGTGGCGGCCTCCCGATCGCTGCCGGGGCGGCTCTTGCCTGCAAGCTGCAGAAGAACGGGCGGGTGGTGCTCTGCTTCTTCAGCGACGGCGCCTCCAATCAGGGGAGCTTCCACGAGTCGCTCAACCTGGCCTCGGTCCTCGCTCTGCCGGTGATCTTCCTGTGCGAAAACAACCAGTGGGCGGTGAGCACGCCCGCCAGCCGCTCGATGCAGGTGCGCGACATCGCCGACCGGGCGGCGGGCTACGGGATGCCCGGCATGGTCGTCGACGGGAACCAGGTCCTGGATGTGTGGGATGCGGTACATCGGGCGGCCGCCAGAGCCCGGTCCGCCGGCGGCCCGACCCTGATCGAGGCCAAGACCTATCGCTGGGAAGGCCACTACCGCGGCGATCCGCAGGCCTACCGCCCCCGAGCAGAGGTCGATGAACAGCGCGCCCACCGGGATCCGATTGTGCTCTTCCGGAGCTACCTCAAGGCGGAAGGTTTGCTCGACGGCCCAGGGGCCCAGAGGATTGAAGCCGACGTGAAGCAGGCCATCGAGGCCGCGGTCCGCTTCGCAGAGGGCAGCCCGGATCCGGCGTCCGAGGATCTGTATTCCGACCTCTACGCCGAGGAGGGGCGGCTCCCATGACACAAATGACGTTCTCCCAGGCGATCCGGGAGGCACTGCGCGAGGAGATGGCTCGCGATCCGTTTGTATTCCTGCTGGGCGAAGACATCGCGAGGCACGGAGGCGCGTTCGGGGTGACGAAGGGGCTGGTGGATGAATTCGGGCCCGAGCGCGTGATCGATACTCCAATATCCGAGGCCGCCATTTCAGGGGCGGCGGTGGGGGCAGCCGTGGCGGGCTCACGCCCCGTCGCCGAAATCATGTACATGGATTTCATCACCCTGGCCATGGATCAGATCGTCAATCAGGCCGCCAAGATGCGCTACATGTTCGGCGGCAAAGCCCGCCTCCCCCTCGTCGTGCGCACCCCGGCCGGGGCTGGCCGGGGCAACGCCGCCCAGCATATGCAGAGCCTCGAGGCCTGGTTCTGCCACGTGCCAGGGCTCAAGGTCGCCATGCCCTCGTCCCCAGCGGACGCCAAAGGCCTCCTCAAGAGCGCAATCCGCGATCCAAACCCGGTCCTCTTCGTCGAGCACAAGCTCCTGTATGCCGTCAAGGGAGAGGTGCCGCAGGGAGAGCACCTCGTCCCGCTGGGCGTGGCCGAGGTCAAACGAAGGGGGAGGGATGCCACGGTCGTCGCCACCTCCCGCATGGTTCACTTCGCCCTCCAGGCCGCCGACCATCTGGACCCTGAAGGGATCGCCGTCGAGGTGATCGACCCGCGCACCCTCGTCCCCCTGGATCTTGAGACCATCGTGGAATCTGTAAAGCGCACACACCTGGCCGTGGTGGTCCACGAGGCTCCGCGGCGGGGCGGATATGGAGCCGAGATCGTTTCCCTGATCCAGGAGCACGCGTTCGATTGGCTGGATGGGCCCGTGGAGCGCGTCTGCGGCGAGGATGTGCCGATCCCGTTCAGCCGCCCGCTCGAAGCGCTGGCGATCCCGGATCCGCAGCGGATCGCGGCGGGGGTCCGGCGGGCCCTGGGGAGGTAAGGGGTGGGCGTTGAGATTCGGATGCCCCAACTCGGCCTGACCATGACCGAGGGGGAGGTTGTGCGATGGCTGGTCGGCGAGGGCGCCGCGGTCGCCAAGGGGCAGGTCATCGCCGAGATCCAGACCGACAAAATCTCGACCGAGATCGAAGCCCCCGAGGCTGGCATCTTGGGGCGCATCCTGGTGCCCCAAGGCCAGGCGGCACCCGTGGCGGCTGTCCTTGCCCTCCTCGGGACCTCGGGCGAGGCGGCGCCCGCACGCTCGCCCGAGGCGTCTCAGCCAACCCGAGTGGCCGCTCTGCGTTCGGTCTCCATGCGGCGGGTGCCGCCGGAACCTCGCGCTTCGCCGTATGCCCGCAGGCTGGCTGCAGAGCTTCAAGTGGATCTGAGCGGATTGCCGCGAGGCACCGGCCCAGGCGGCCGTATCGTCAGCCGCGATGTGCGCGCCTGCGCCCCGAGGCCGCCCCAGGAGCCCCGAGCCACGCCGATCGCCCGCAGGCTGGCCGCCGAGAAGGGCGTCCCTCTGGCCTCGATCGAGGGCTCTGGGCGCCTCGGGCGTATCACCCGATGTGACGTCGAGCGCTCCCTGGAAGCGCCCCCCCAGCTCGCCGTGGTGCAGTCGCTCCCCCTCGCCGGCATCCGGAGGGTGATCGCCGATCGGATGTCCGGGAGCGCCCATGCCGCGGCCGCCGTCACACTGACCACGGAGGCCGACGCCGGCGCGCTCGTCAGCCTTCGGGAGCGGATCTCCGGCCAGCCCGAGTTCACTGCCAGCGACCTCCCCCTCGACGCGATTTTCGTCCGGATCGCCGCGCTCACGCTATCGGAATTCCCGTGGATGAACGCCCGCCTCACAGGTGAGGCCATCGAGCTCCTCCGCGACGTCAACGTCGCCTTCGCCGTCCATTCGGAACGGGGCCTTCTGACCCCAGTCATTGGGCGAGCCAACTCCAAGAGCCTGGCCGAGGTCGCCGACGAGATGGCGACCCTCGTGGAGCGCGCCCTCCAGGGCCGATCGCGCCCGGAGGATCTCGCCGGGGGGACCTTCACGCTAACCAACCTTGGCATTCACGATATCGACGCGTTCACACCGATCATCAATCCGCCCCAGTGTGCTATCCTCGGGATCGGCCGCATCCGGCCCCGTCCAGCAGTCTGGAACGGGCAGGTCTGCGTGCGGAGCACCGTCTGGCTCAGCCTGACCTTCGATCACCGGCTCGTGGACGGATCGCCGGCGGCTCAATTCCTGAGCCGGATCAAAGGCTGGGTGGAGCATCCCGAAGCCCTCGCCGAGAGCTGAAGGGCCTCTCTGGGAAAGGAGCCATGGAGACGACTATTGGTTTCATCGGCCTGGGGATCATGGGCCGGCCGATGGCCCGCAACCTGATCCAGGCCGGCCATCGGCTGATCGTCCTCGACCGCAACCCGGAGCCCGTCGCCGAACTGGCCGCCCTCGGCGCCGAGCCCGCGGCCACCCCGGCGAGCGTCGCCGAGCACGCCGAGGTGGTGATCACGATGCTCCCCGACTCGCCGGACGTGGAGGCGGTTGTCTTCGACGCCCAGGGCGTCCTCATGGGTCTACGCCCCGGCACTCTCTACATCGACATGTCGACCGTCTCACCGATGCTGGCCGAGCGGATCACTGCGGCGGGGGCGGCCCAAGGCGCGGCCGTGCTCGACGCGCCGGTGAGCGGCGGCCAGGTGGGCGCCGAGAAGGCGACGCTTTCCATCATGGTCGGAGGCGAGGAGAGCGCATTCCAGCGAGCCCTCCCCCTCCTGGGAGCCCTGGGAAAGAACATCGTCCACTGCGGCGGCCCGGGCGCCGGCCAGATCGTTAAGGCCTGCAACCAGATCCTCGTGGCCCTGACGATCCAGGGCGTGGCCGAGGCGCTTACGCTCGGAATGAAAGCCGGCGTCGATCCGGGGAAGATCGTCCAGGTGTTGGGCGCCGGGCTGGCCCGTTGCGGAATCCTTGAGACCCGCGGCGAGCGCATGATCGCCGCGGACTTCGCGCCCGGCTTTCGCAGCCGCCTCCACTACAAAGACCTGCGCATCGCTCTTGCCGCCGGGCAGGCCTACGAGGCGCCCCTCCCCGCCACCGGTATCGTCCATGAGATGTTCAAGCAGATGGTGATCTCCGGCCGCGGCGAACTTGACCACACCGGCCTGCTCGACTTGCTGCAGGAATGGGCGCGGCCGACACAATCCGCCTGACTCGTCCTGCCCTTTCCCAGAGCCACGGTAGGGGCGGCCCGCACCGAGAAGACCGCCCGGCACACCTGCGCAGAACAGCAGGTACTGCGCCTTCGGCGAGCCGCCCCTACCCGCGCGAGCGTGTCGTCCCACGCAACTTCGAGATCGCCGACAAGAGGCAATGTGCCCCTCCGCGCCATATCGATAGCATCCATGCCACCGAGGCGCGCCAGGGACACCGCCATCGACCTGACGTAACTTCCTAAGGGGCAACCCGGCGGTCGAAGACTCATCACCCTGCACCGCACCCCCTGGCACCGCCCGCCACACCGTCCCGGTGTCCTCACCGCACCTGCGGTGCGGCGCAGGTGTCGGGAGGGCAGGTGTGCAGTCCGCCGCAGGTCCCGAGGGATCTTCTCGGGGATCGCCCCCGCGCCCCCCGCTTGACCCAAGACCTCCTGGAGTCGAGAGGTGCCGATTCCTTCTTAGGGAGCTAGGGTGTCGTGCGGATCCGGCCGGCGACGATCTGCTGTCGGAGCCTGCCGAGCTCCTCCCTGAGCTGCGGAGAAACCAGCGCCTCCAG
>Ga0209642_10002373_pt1 | contig 12419 bp, 9 predicted proteins | sample RifCSP19_2_FD_184025 | JGI IMG/M metagenome (GOLD analysis project Ga0209642, IMG submission 184025) | Soil microbial communities from Rifle, Colorado - Rifle CSP2_sed 19_2 (SPAdes) (version 2) | ecosystem: Environmental > Terrestrial > Deep subsurface > Rock core/Sediment | place: Rifle... | reverse complement strand
TCGGACCTCATGACGAAGTAGTTTGCGAAATACTCCTTTATGAGGTTGCCCTTGTAGCCGCAGCAAATGATGAAGTCGTTTATGCCGGAAGCGGAGTATATCTTCATGATGTGCCAGAGTATGGGTTTTTCCCCAATCTCCACCATAGGCTTGGGACGCACAGAGGTTTCCTCGCTCAGCCTTGTCCCGTATCCTCCCGCTAAAATTACTGTTTTCATGATATAAACTCCTTGAACCGTGGGAAAAAGGTCTTATTCTGTTTAATGTAGCCGGACAGCGGATACCTTATGACATGGTCCTTGTCGAGGTTTGTATCGGGCGCTCTCTTGTGTCTGCGGTGAGTGATTATTGACGAGGGTTGTGCAGGAGATGATATCGAGTCTGTCGGTGTCTTTACGGCTTATGACGGAATAAAAACTGTTTGTGAGCCTGAACGTTGTCTGAAAGCGGTGTCAGTTTTTGCTCATAGGGGGCGCGTTTAGCCTCTCGAAGACGTTCTCCATCTCGTTTATCGCCTTTTCCCAGGTAAACTTTTTCACAGTCTCCTTTGCCTTCTTGCGCATGAGGCGGGCCCTCTCGTGGTCATCGAGGAGCAGAAAAACCCTGTCGACTATCTCTTCGACGTTTCCGACCTCTACGAGAAAACCGTTTTCCCCGTCAACTATCATGTCCCTCGTCCCCCCGCAATCCGTTGCCACCACGGCGCATCCGCATGCCATGGCCTCGAATACCGGGGCGGGGAACCCTTCGGACCTCGAGGCCATGACCCAGACCGAGGTCTTTGAGTAGATCTCCCGGGCCTCTTCTACGGATGGATATCTCCTGTAAATGCCCCGTCTTATCTCCTTCGGTCTCCTGCACGAGCCGAATATCCTTATCGGGGTCTCCGGCCTTGCATTTGAAAGTCTTTCTATCACTGCGAGAAGGGTTTTCGGGTCTTTCGCGGGATGGGAAGAGTAGATAAGCCCTACTCCGTTTTTCTCAGACTCATCATGAGAGCAGAAATACTCCTCAAGGTCTATCCCGTTTGATATGACGGCCAGGACATTGCCGCCGCGTGATTCGATGAAAGGTTTCAGGTAAGGGGCCACTACCATCTTCGGGACCGGCAGGGACACGGCCCTTTTTATCAGCTCCGGGTTCCAGGTCGACGCCTCGTGGATGTATTGAATCTTCGGATTGGATAGCGAGGCGAGGCTTGCCAGCTCGTCGGACGTCATCATCCCGATGCCCACGATGATTTCGTTCTCTCCGAAAGTGCAGGACGTAATCTCTTTAAACGAGTCAACCCTGCCGCCGAAGCCCTTGAGCCACCCGTGGTTGTTCCGTAGAAACAAGAGCATCGAGCGGTATATCTTCCCCGCGGTCAGGGGGGATTTCCTGTAAAGGATCCTCACCTCATGACCGCGGGCAAGCAGAAGGTTTGCCGCGGTTGCCGTAACCCTTACGCCGCCTGATATCCCGTTTCCGGGAAGTATGAATGATATCTTCATCTCTCGGCCCTCGGACTTATATGCGGTCATTAGCCCCTGAATAGCCGGTCACATCACCTCTGAGGCAGGGCATAACGGCCTCAAGGCGCCCTTTCGCTTCCCAGGTTATGTCCAGGCTATCCACGGTGGCCACGATGGCCTCGGGTGCCTCCTCGCTTTTCATTGCCCCCTCGTAGGCCGCGGGCCCGGCAAATCAGCCGCTTTTATCTGACGCCCTGCTTTTTTGATGGGGTTGGTTTAAGGGCAACGACAGCATAAAGAGAGGGGTTATGTGGCTATGTGGCTCGGATAAAACTTATTGAAAACTCAACTGCCGGAGTCTAAGGCTTTCGGGCCCCGGTCCTTTCCGGCGGCAGAAGTCCCAGGGGAGGGGGAAACGGTGCCTTTATGACCATATCTACCCTTTGGCGCGGGTCTCCGTGTTTTTGGTGTCGGAGGGAAGCGCCGGCAGGGAGACCCCCGGGGCTTTTACCGCGGCCGCACACGCCCGGTCTTGATTAGGGTTGAAAGATTTTTAGAAGAAAAGGCTGATATGGTTTCGTGAAGACGCTGCCTGCCTTGGACGAAGGATAAGGCTGGCTAATTTATGGTGACGTTAGTAGGAGGATTGGGCACGTTAACGGTGTAGTCTACGCCCGAATCAAGCTCAAAGGCCCCCCTGTCCCAGTTGCCGTCGGCCCCGCGGGTATTTCCGTCCATGTCAATGGTATAGGGAGAGCTCAATGTTGCGCCGGCGTTAGAAGATTGGGTGAGATGGAAATTTTCGCCATTGAAATTGACGAAAATGCTCGGATCTTTTGTGGAGTAGTTCTCTTCATTTGTCTCCGAAACGTGGGTCGTCTGCATATAGTAGTTGTAGTCTGCAATGCAGTTGGTGCAATTACTGGATTTAAGCAATCCACCGGATGTGGAGTTATACCAAAAGTTGTTATATACGTAAACGCCATTATGGTTTTGGTCTGCGAGATCTTCCAAATATACACCACCAACATTTTTAAAAAGATTTACAGCTGTATTATTGTATATCTTCCAGTTGATGGCACTTTGCTGATTTATTACCTGTACTATCCCGAGATCCAGGTCTCCCATTCCATAAGGATTACCCTCCGAGCGGAAGAAAACATTGCCGTATATCTCCCAGTTCTCACAATTGCGAGGAATACTGTCTCTGTTTAGGGCAGTAATAACACCAGTCCCTTCTATATCGGCCCAGATGTTGTATCTAATAATCACGTTGTCGCTGGCTGTGTCAGCTAAAGAGTTTCCGTGGCAGCTTGCAGTGCTATTGTTTCTTGCAAAATAGTTGTATTCGACAAGAAAATTGTTCATACCCCCTGAATCGATATGGCCAGTGTCTACATCGTGTATGTAATTATATGCTATTGTTACATTGTCATGATAACCATATTTTATATCAATACTTATATCACATTTACCGCTTCCCATCCCGGTCCCCTGAATGTCAATATATTTAAAAGTTAGATTGCTTACTCCAGCAGTGGTGCTCTTTATTGCATATGAACTGGAACTGCTATCTATTTTAAATCCATAGGAAGACTTCCAATCACCGCCCCGTGTCTGTCCGTTTATCTCCCAATAACTTGTATTAATTAAAAAGGGTGTAAAAGTTGCAGTCCCATCGCCATAACTGCTGACCCAGCCCGTATCGGTGCCGTGGTTGGTGGTCGTGGCCTTTTTAATGTAAATCCAAGCAGAGCCCGACACGGCTGTATTCAGAGTTCGGCCGGTGTATGAACCGTCCGCCACATAGTACGTGTCTCCCCGTACAAATGACGAAGGCATGTTTGTCCATGCGTTCGTCCAGTCAGAGCCGTCGTTTGCACCCGTGGCGCCGGCACGGATGTAGTGATTCGCCGCCGACGCTATGTTCGGGATGACGAAAAATACTAAAAAAATCAACAGCCTGGTAATATTCTTCATACGCCTCCATTTTAAGAAAGGCAATCTCATATAATTCATAATAATACATTAATCGCATTTGATTTTCAATACCGTGATATTTGTCACAAAGAGATTGCATTATTTGGGGCTTACAATGCTTGTAGGTCGGTCTTTTCGATAGGATGAGGTCCCCTTGTGAGCATAAAAGGCATCTGCCATGTCCGTCATCGACAGGTACGGGTATTATTTTTGCCAATCTGGGCATCAGGGGCGGCTGTTTTCTATGAATGAGGTGTCTTTCAAAAGCTCATTGCGAAGTCGAACATGCCTGTATGGGGCGGCGGCCACGCCTATTTTGTTTTTGATCAAATAACCAGTGGCTGTGGAGATTAAGGCCAGCAGGAGATACCAGAAGACAACTATTTGGTCAAAATATGACACGGAGATAAAAGAGGCCACATGGGTCAGTAAAGCGGCGCCCATCGACCATAGAATTGTTTTCATTTCAAGGGACTGCGCCTCTGCCGAGCGAAGCGCCCCACCGATAGAGCGAAAGCAGAAGACGATTATCATGATGAATAAAAACATGGTAATGAGCCCTCCGTCGATGCCCTGCTGTACAAATTGATTGGTTATGTCCACTTGGTCGGGATATGCCGCTAAGACGGTTAAATCCCAATGAGCAGTATATTTTACTCCGATGAGCCACCATTCGTTAATGTGTTTGATGGCCTCATCTATTACCTGCGCGCGGTAGAATCCATGACCACTGGAGCCTAAGAGGTCGGAAAAACGAGCAATCAAAAACCAGACCCGCGACTTCATGATCGTCAGATCAAGGACTATCAAGGTGAAGACTCCCCCCCACAACACTGCCCGCATGTGCCTTCGAAAAGGCCACATCATCAAACCAACTATACCGGCCAAGTACGCAATGGCAGGGCCACTTGATGTAGAAAGAAAAACAATCATCGTGGAAGATGTTAATCCAAGGAGGGCTGAGACTCTCCCGAGGTTTTTTCTCCACCAGAGAGCAATAAACAAAGGCATAAGTGTGGCTCCGAGGGTCCCGGCAGATATCGGATGGGCAAAAGATCCTTGACACCGAAGCTTCCCATCACGTATTTCTGTTATTTCCGGCACACCTCCAAATATCGAAAACGCATTTCTGCCGGTTGCATTTTCTAACAACATCAATAGCGCGAGTGGCACAATAATAACGGCAACCATTTTGATTACTCTTATCGCATCCTCAAAGTCCCGAATCAGAAATCGAAAGAGAAAATACATGCCCAGGGCATTATAGGCGAAACCGAGGCGATTAATAAAAGCCCCTGTTGTCTGGTATAAAAGGGTATAGGTGATGCTGCCCACGACTACCCACAAGATTACGATTTTATCTATTGTATTAAGGCGAAGCGGACAGAGTTCTCCGCGCGCTATTATCCTAACCCACCCCACCAGAATAATAAGTCGCATCATCGTAAAGTTAAGGCTTGCGACTACGACCTGCTGCCCTAGTGTGACATAACAGGATGTTATGATTATCGGAAGGAGAGCAAGGCGTCGCGGTAAAAGTATCACGAGCATGCCCATTAACAGAAAAAAGACCAATCCGATGGAATTGATATTTGTTATTTCACCAGCAGGCATTGTAGGCTCTGTCTACTATAATTTGCGGATCTGATATTTGCCCCTGACTGACGCCGGGCAGGTTTCGAGGAACTTTTGTAATCTGGAGATCCGATCTGGTTTATACGGCCCCGGTTAAGAAATGCCTATCCTTACACCACTTCTCCAGCCCCAGAGACCACCTGAGCACCTTCCCCCATTTTCTCATGGTATGGTATATGGCATCTTTTTTTGTTGTAAACATCAGCCATGGCGAGAGAAGGAGCAAGACCGCGAGGCGCGTAAACGCAATAAACGTCATGGAGACCTTATATAGCTGTGCATATGTTCTGCCCTTCGTTTTCGTGAGAAAGTTGAAAATCGATTCCCTTATAAGAACGGCGCCAAAATGATTTTCGTTTTTTTGGCTTGTACTTCTACCGCCGTGATGAATCACTTTTGCGTCACTTACATGATATATTTTGTAGCCAGCTTCGTTAATCTTGTAACAAAGGTCTACGTCTTCAGAATACATAAAATAATCGGCGCTGAATAAACCGACTTTTTCAAAAACATCCCTCTTTATCATCATGCAGGCGCCTGAAATGACCTCGACCGGTTCAGGGGGCCCACCATCCGAGAAAAGTGGTTTTATTCCCCACAATCCCATCTTGGGAAATAGCAACTTCAGATAATCGGTATCGAGAACCTGATTTAAAATAGTGGGAAATGGCATAATACAACTAGTTTGCAGGGACATATCGGAATTGAGCAATCTGCAGCCTACCGCCCCGGCGTCATTTAACGAGGTTAAATGGGAGAGCATGTCATTTATGGCGGCGCCGATGATTTCCGTGTCGGGGTTCAGAAAAAGCAGGGCCTTGCCCTTTGAATGCCTGAATCCCAGATTATTGGCTCCAGCGAAACCGAGGTTCTTATCGCTCTGCACGAAAACAACTCCGCAGAATTCATGCCTTACGATTTGTTCGCACCCGTCATAAGAGGCGTTGTCGACAACTATAACCTCAAAGTCCAGGTTTTTCGTTTCTCTGAAGATACTTGAAAGGCATTTTCTGATATACTCTGCTGAATTCCAGTTGACTATTATTATCGATAGGTCCTTCATTAAACCAGATGCCTTTCTTTTAGAACGGGGTTACTTTTCAAGCACATTGCCAAAAATATTTAACTGTGCCTTTTGCAGGCATAGGGTTCTTTCCTGAACGACCGCCGACTCCCCATGAAAGGGCCTGATGACAAGGGGCGAATAATCACTGCATGCCTGTAAATGCACCATCGATAAATGCCCTGTGCCAGAGCTCCAGGGTCAGGAGCGAAAAGACCTCTTTCGGGAGTTTTTCTGAGTTGTTCAGTATCCCTTCCACGGCTTTTTTGTTGAAGTAACCCCTCTCCAGTGTCTTACGGTCAAAGAGCACGTCCCGAACCCACTCTCTCAGGTCATTCGCCATCCAGTGCGCGTAGGGAACGGGAAGGCCGGTTTTCTTTCTCTTGAGGATCTCTATCGGCACTTTCTCCTTGAAAGCCTTCTTTAGGATGTATTTTGTCTCGATACCTTTAAGTTTGAATTCCGGCGGCAGTGAGGCTGCAAACTCCAGGACCTTGTGGTCAAGAAAAGGAACGCGAAGTTCAAGGGAATTAGCCATAGTCATTTTGTCCGCCTTGACAAGAAGGTCATCCGGTAGCCATGTCTTCGTATCCACATAAAGCATCTTGTTGAGGTCGTGGCAGTCCCTGACATTTTCGAAAAGACTAAGAGCGATCCAGGTCGAATGTGCCTTATCAATCTCTTCCTTGAAGGTCGGGGTATAGAGGTCTGAGTAATTGAGATTAAAAAAGCTGTAAGGAGTGGCTGTTCTGCTGTAATAATATCTCTCCAGCGGAACGTTCACCAGGGGCGCATACTTGCTCAGTCTCTTAAAGGGTCCAAAGACCCCGGCCCTGGAAAGGAAAAAAGAGAGCGCTCGATGCCTCCGGGGAGCAAACCTCTTGAGACGCTCGAGCCAGACTGTGTTGCGGTAATTCTGGTATCCGGCGAACGCCTCGTCTCCACCCTCGCCGGATATAAGAACCTTCACGTGCTCTTTCGCGAGCCGGGATATGTAGTAGAGGGCGATGGCCGGAGGCTCGCAAACCGGTTCCTCCATGTGCCATACGAACTTTGGCAGGAAATCAAGAAAGTTTGTTGCTCCCATGGTCATGTCATAGTGCCTGGTGCCGAATTCCTTTGCGGCCAGTCTCGCATACACCCTCTCGTCAGCAAAATTGTTTCCCTCGAAACCGATCGTGAAAGTGCTTATTCCCATGTTGGTCTCTTTTGCCGCAAAACTGAGAAGTGCTGTCGAGTCAACGCCGCCGCTTAGCAGGAAACCCAGGGGCACGTCAGTCATCATGTGGCCCCGAACCGTCTCCCTGAGAAGCTCGACAACCTGATCTCGCGCATCGCTGAAGCTTACCCGCCCGGGTTGCTCGCAGAAGTTCAAATCCCAGTATTGTTTTATTTCGACCCTGCCTTTGCGCGCGACGAGATAATGTCCGGGACTCAGCTTGTAGATATTCTTGAACAGCGTTTCATTGCCGGGCATGTAGTAGTATGTCAGGAAGGTGTCTATGCCGCCCGGGTTGACGACGCGGTCGACTGATTCATCCACAAGTATGGATTTGATCTCCGAGGCGAAGAGTAATGCCTTGTCCGTTACGCAATAATACAACGGTTTTATCCCGACCCTGTCGCGTGCAAGGATAAGCACCTTCTCTTTTTCATCCCACAGGGCTATGGCAAACATACCCCTGAGTTTCGATAGAAAATCTTCTCCATGCTCTTCGTAAAGATGTACGATGACTTCGGTATCGGTCCTGGTCTTGAAGACATGACCACTGCTGATCAACGTTTCGCGCAGTTCAGCGTAATTGTATATTTCGCCGTTAAAAACTACCCAAAGGGAGCCGTCTTCATTGGTTATAGGCTGTTTGCCCGTGGCGAGGTCGATGATCGAGAGACGACGGTGACCCAGACCGATCTGCGGTGAGTCATAGTAGCCTTCGTCATCAGGTCCCCGGTGCCGGATAATACCCGTCATTTTCCTGATAAGGCCGGCGTCAACTGCATAAGCTTGGTCAAGGGTCAGCTTTCCGCAAATTCCACACATATACTTAGCGAATACCGAGAGCGAGACCTGAAGCAATACTTTTTATTTTGCCGGATTTGTCGTGATGCATGAGGCTCACTTCACCGGTCAGGTTTCTTTCGGTTTTGTATAAGCGCCTCGCTCTCAGAATCTCCTCACAATCGTCATGCGAAGCAACAGGCCTCTTTAATTGCAAACTGCCCGGGCATATTAGTGGGGGATTTGCAGGAGTCCATTTGACGGCGATAGTAGGGAGGGTAGTCATTATTTCCAGATGCTTTCACGCATAAGAAGTCTGTTCAACTGCTGCCGTCTTATATACGTAATTAGCTCCTTGTCGTTCACGCGCGGAATTCTCCAAACGTATCCACTGGCAAACCCGCAAAGCAGACCCAAGGAGCCCATTATATAGGGTCTCTGGAAGGCCCTTTTCAGACATTTGAAAAGCATGAAAAGCGGGTGGTATCCAGATATGTAGCTGCCTCTGCCATTTTTTACATGATTTCGCCAAGTGCCATCGGCTTGACCGGTAAACCTGTAATGTATAAGCTTCGTTTCAGAAAAACTTTGCGTTTGCCAGCCGTGCATGTTTGCTTTGACTTCATCAATGGTATCCCATCCGGGAGACTTGATCAGCCCCCCAATAGCGTCCCAGCATTGCCTCCTATAGATTTTCGTTGCCCCTCTCACGTGGAAATGCGGATGCTTTTCAGGCAAAAGCCGACCGTTAACGACGTTTAGTATAACACCACCGCCAATACCAAGCTTCGGGTTCTTACGAAAGTGTTGGAAACATCTCTCAAAATAATCGGCAGAAAAGCCCAGATCACCGTCGAGCTTCACAATAAAATCCCAATTACTCGACTTCACGGATTCGTAGCCCTCATAGAATGCTTCTACGACTCCGCCACCGGACTTGCGAAATCCCCTGTTTTCTCTGTGTATTGCATGAATCCACGAATACTGTTGTGAATACCGATTAATTATCCTTCCCGTATTATCAGTTGACCCGTCATTTACAATAATCCAACCGGTTGGCTTTGTAGTTTGAGATATAATGGATTTGATCGTATGCTCTAAGTAAGCCTCTTCATCTCTGACGGGCGTAATTATAACGTATTTTTCCGGATTCATGTTATATCTTGTGTTAGATTTGCTCTGTTTTTTAATTTTCTTTAATTCTTTCGAAAATACATTATGGTCCGTATAGATGGTCGTAATCGCCCTCAAGCTTTCCATGAAAAGCGACTGGTCACCAAGCTTTTCTCATAGTGTTCCCAAATCCATGAGATATTGCACATTCTTCATGTTTATTGATAGGTTTATTGACGAATGACTCTCTTCTGTACAGGTATTCTTAAGCGTTCTACAAAAAGTGGCTGTGCCAGTCCTGTAGTAAGATGTCCATTTTATTACGTTCCGAAATACTGTGGTATATATAAGTATCGGGATCTTACGCTCCTTTTTAAGATGCAAGGCTGAAAAGTGGTAGAAAAGATACAAGGTCGTCAGCCTGTCAAGCCGAGGGATGCTCAAGGCTCTTTACTTCCTTTAACCCTCGACCACACAGAGAATCCACTATTTTCAGATACTCGGCTTTTTTTATTTCCCAATTGTTTTTCTTTATGTACTCAAGTGAGTTATTGACGAGACGATTTCTGAGATCAGGGTCGTTTATCAATAAAAGTATGGACTGCGCCAAGTTTTTTTCATCCCCTGGCTGGAAGAATTTTACAAGTGTATCGTCAAAATAGTAGCGGTCTATTTTGGTGCCTGACACGACCACAGGGACATTCAGGGCCATGAACTCGAGGATCTTTGTGCTGAAGGCCTCGGAACCGAAGGAGTTGTCCCTCTTGGGTACTATCCCCAGGTCGGCATTCGCCACCACCTCGGCTATCTCCTCAAGAGGCAGCTGATTCTTAAAGAAGACCCTACCATGGAGGCCCAGCTCGGATGCGAGTTTGATAAGCGAGTTTTTTGAACTCCCTCCTCCATAAATATGAAATTCCGCATTAGGAACATCGTCCTTGATCATGGAGAAGGCCCTTATTGCTATATCCACCCCCTGATGCCAGTTCAACGTACCAGGGTAAATCAACACGAATTTATCCTTGTCTTTCTTGACGGGGCGCCTGTGGAAAATGTCCGTGTCAGGGTAATTTAGTATGACGCTGCATTTCTTCTCATCCACAGATCTTCTGACAAGTTTTTTGTGCCAGAGATGGTTGGGAATAATGACATGATCGGAAAAAAGGATCGATAGTTTCTCAACGAGGACCAGGGCTTTGAACAGAAGCGTATTACTGCCTGAACTGAACTTGCTCGTATAGAATTCAGGCACCAGGTCATGGATATCCAAAATGAGCGCGGAACCCGTAATCTTCGGAAGCCAGGCGGCAAAGACCTCAAAATCCGGGACAGAATGCACGTGTATGACATCATAGGAGTTTTGAAGATGCTTCCCTGTCAGGAAAAAAGAGGACTTTACTAGAAACTTCAATAACCTGAAAAAAAAAGTTAGCCGAAGCCTTTCGTTAACCTCCCTCTTTTGTATCCGGTATATATTTACCCCATTCAGGGTTTCCCTTGGGGGCTGACCGGGTTTCCCGAGAGCGATTATATCCACGTGATCTCCTCTTTTGGCGAGGGCCTCGGCATACATCCTCACACGACTATCCGTCTCGTAGAAGGTATATGCGAGCATACATATTTTCTTCCGGCATAAGACTGCTCCCTTTTCCCGATCCCTTTGATTCTTAAACCGTTCATCGGATTTAGGTAGAGATTTGCTTGCCGAAAGGCTAACGGATTTACTTCTGTTTTTTGAATACTCCGCCACCTCTTTAGGGAGCGCCAACCAGTATTGGCCTTCGTATCGGGATTTTACGTACTGGAGGAACTCCCTATAATAGTATGCTGGATATTCTTCCGTGCCGGATTTCCCTCCGTTGGGACTCATGTAGTCAGGATGGGTGTTTAGTAACGCCATGCCACCTCGTTCACTTATCCAATCAAGCTTTCTCTTCCAGATGCCGATGTTAGTCTCTTGCATTAGGATAAAGAGGGTGAAATCCTGCGGCAGCGTATACGGAAGTTCAACGTATCCATCTTTACCTGAGTTATTTTCTACCCTAAAAGGAAAGATGGTCCCTGCTGTGCTATTGTTCTGCGGCTCGAAGGGATCTGTGTCGAAGGTCGAGGAGTCGTATTTTATTTCGAGCTCGTGCATCCATTCGAGGTTGCTGTGCATCGAGCCCGCCCTGAAACCCTTTGACCCCCAGGCCTTGATGTAGCGGTTTATCCTCTCTGCCCTCTGGGAAAAAATCTTTCTCGATCTAAAAAGCTTCCCGTCGTGGTAAAGGTCGTGGACCCCGACTTCGAAGCCGTTTTTTGAAAGGTAGTCTCGAAGCGAGGGTGATACTTCGTATCGTTCAGGCACGAAGTTGAAGGACGAACGGAAGCCGAGGCTTTTTTCGAGTTTCGCAAGTTCCCGGCACCTTTCGTGTCCCCTCTGGGTCTCCACATCATGTGTCAATACGAGGGCAAACCTCTTGCCCCCTGGCCAACCCTTCCACCCCTCTGGAGCCCTGCCTGCCTCCTCGTAAATGGGCCATACCCCCTCGCACGACTGGCGCTTGAGGTCTATAAACCTCCGGCGAAGGAGTATCTGGAGTCTCCTGGGGATTGCCGGTTTGACGGTATAGTATATGTTGTTGAGGGACATGAGTAAAAAAGCCTCAGCCTATGTGTCTGTAGAGGAGGTTTCCTATGGCGCTCAGCACCGGCATGGGGGTTCTGTTAAAAAACCTGTAACCCGCGCTCCTCTCCGGGTCCCTTACGAACTCCTTTTTAGAGAGGTCGTACTTGTAATAGTTTATAGTCCTCTCTTGCGGGCCCCAGCCGGCCTTGAAGTCCCTGAGGCCCCTGTTCTGGGTCTCGGTCCTTCCGAAGCAAAAACTCTCATAGCCCTTTGCCGAGTACCACCTTATGGCCTCCCACATGACGAGGTTGTTGGCCCTTGAGTCCAGGTACCTCTCGTCAGAAGCCCCGAACTTGTAAAGGGCCTTCTTGTTGAAATGGAAAAAAACAGCGCCGGCGACAACCCTTTTCTCAAGGGTCGCGAGAATAACGAAGCCGTGGCCCCTTGATATCACGTGTTTATGGATGTTTTCAAAGAAGCGCCAGGGCTGGGGCGGCAGCCCGTGCCTTTTCCTCGTCAGGCGGTTAAGGCGGCAGAACTCCTTTACCGACTCAAGGGAGTTAT
>Ga0209642_10002372_pt1 | contig 12419 bp, 10 predicted proteins | sample RifCSP19_2_FD_184025 | JGI IMG/M metagenome (GOLD analysis project Ga0209642, IMG submission 184025) | Soil microbial communities from Rifle, Colorado - Rifle CSP2_sed 19_2 (SPAdes) (version 2) | ecosystem: Environmental > Terrestrial > Deep subsurface > Rock core/Sediment | place: Rifle... | reverse complement strand
ATTTTCATAGGGAAGGAAAGGGGTCAAGTCTCATCTTAGAACAAGTTAAAACTTGTTCTAAGATGAGACTTGACCCCTTATTTTTATTTAAAACTCCTCGGGAAAGCTTTTTTACCGATATAAGTAGCTTTCGAACCCAACTCTTGTGCAATTCTAATTAGCTGATTATATTTTGCTACTCTCTCGCTCCTACAAAGCGATCCAGTTTTTATTTGACCAGTAGACTCAGCAACCACCAAATCCGCAATAATAGTATCTTCAGTTTCACCCGAACGATGCGAAACTACAGCGGTATAACCAGCATCTTTCGCCATCTTAATCGCTGCTAAGGTTTCAGTAATAGTGCCTATTTGATTTAGCTTAATCAAAATTGAATTACAGATGCCTTCATCAATTCCTCTTTTAAAGATTTTAGTATTGGTAACAAACAAATCATCACCAACAAGTTGAATTTTTTTACCAAGCTTGTCAGTCATTAACTTCCAACCCTTCCAATCACCTTCAGCTAAACCATCTTCAATATTGATTAATGCTGGATATTTGTTAACCCAATTTGCTAAATAATCAATAAACTCTTCAGAAGTGTATTTTTTATTCTCTGATTTGACGTTATAAAAACCATCTTCATAAATCTCTGAAGCCGCAACATCCAAACCCAAACAAATATCGCTACCTAGCTTAAATCCAGCCCCTTCAATAGCTTTACAAATTTCTTCTAATGCCTCTTCGTTTGAACGTAAGTTAGGCGCAAAACCACCTTCATCACCAACTGCAACACTTAATCCCTTACTCTTTAAAACTTTTTTCAAATTATGAAATACCTCGACACCATAGCGCACTGCTTCTTCCATTGTAGGCGCGCCAACAGGAAGAATCATAAATTCTTGGACATCAATATTATTATCGGCATGAGCACCGCCATTAATAATATTCATCATTGGCACTGGCATGTAAAATGGGCCGTCGCCTCCTAAATAACGATATAGAGGTAAACCAGCTTCATTTGCCGCTGCGCGAGCAATAGCCATAGATACTGCTAAAATAGCGTTTGCACCGAGTTTGTTTTTATTTTCGGTGCCATCAAGTTTAATCATTAATTGATCAAGCTCGGCTTGCTGATTTGGATCGGCACCAACTAATGCCTCGCGAAGTTCGTTATTGACATGACTCACTGCCTTTAAAACACCTTTACCCAAATAACGCTTAGGATCGTTGTCACGTAATTCTAAAGCTTCTCTTGATCCAGTTGATGCTCCAGAAGGCACACACGCACGCCCCATCGTCCCAGTTGAAAGAATCACATCAGCTTCAACAGTAGGATTACCTCTTGAATCTAAAATCTCACGTCCTTTGATATCAGAAATTATTACTGTCATATCACTCTCCATATATTATTAGTTATAAAAAATATTATTGCCAAAAAAACACATAATCACATCAGGTTTATGTGAGGCTATAATAACACTTGCTGTATCAATGCTCCAGAATCCTAATCACATATTTCGCTCCTTTGGAGCTTAGATCGTTCCACACACATCAACCCAGCCCTGCGACTCGCAAACAGCGCGAGTCTTTGGCTGGGCTAACATAAATTTTGCTCCTTCGGAGCCGTGGATTTATTTAACAGCTCGATCAATCCTTTGTAATGTCACAAGCAAAGATTCAATTTCAGAAAGCGGTATCATGTTCGGACCATCACAAAGAGCAACATCAGGATTTGGATGTGTTTCAACAAATAAACCAGCAATGCCGACTGCAATTGCAGCTCGAGCAAGCACTGGAATAAATTCACGTTGGCCGCCGCTTGAACACCCAGTTGAACCTGGTGATTGCACTGAATGCCCGGCATCAAAAATCACCGGACAATTGGTTTCTTTTAAAACCTCTAGCGAACGCATGTCTGCAATCAAGTCATTATATCCAAAAGTTGCACCGCGCTCACAAACTAAAATTTTATCGTTACCGGTAGAACGTGCTTTCTCAACAACATTTTTCATATTCCACGGAGATAAAAATTGTCCTTTTTTTATATTTACCGGCATATTTAATTCCATAACTTTTTTAATAAAGCTAGTTTGTCGACATAAAAAAGCCGGAGTTTGTAATACATCGACTACCTCTACAACCTCGTCAAAAGGCGTATATTCATGCACGTCGGTTAAAATTGGCACTTGTATTTCTTCTTTAATTTTTTGCAAAATCTTCATGGCCTTTGAAAATCCAAGACCCGAATAACCATTGACCGAAGTACGATTGTTTTTTTCAAAAGAAGTTTTATAAATAAAATTAATTTTTAGTTTAGATGCTATTTCTTTTAATGTGATTGCAGACTCAACTGCAATTTTTTCACTTTCAATCACACATGGGCCAGCAATTAAGAAAAAAGGATACTCATTACCCACTTCAAAACCACAAAGTTTCATAGATCCACCATAAATGTTTTTAGTTTTTTAAGTGTTTAGCACACGCCGCTTTAACAAATCCAATAAAAACCTGATGTCCGCGTTTTGGATTGGAAGTAAATTCAGGGTGAAATTGACAAGCAAAAAACCAAGGATGCGCAGGCAATTCCATTGTTTCTACTAAATTACCATCAGCAGAGCGACCAGAAATGCACAAACCTGCCTCTTCTAACAAATGAATTAATTTTCCGTTAACTTCATAACGATGTCGATAACGCTCAACAATTACATCCGCACCATAAATTTTATGGGTAAGCGTTCCTGGCTTGACATGGCAAGGCTGCCCACCAAGACGCATCGTGCCTCCAAAATCAACCCCAGCATCTCGCTTTTCAATATTACCTGCTATATCCAACCATTCGGTAACTAAAGCGATTACCGGATGCTTTGTATCAGGATCAAACTCAGTACTATTTGCATCGCGCATTTTAAGAACATGTCGAGCAAATTCAATAACAGCAACCTGCATACCCAAACAAATACCAAAATATGGTATATTATTTTCTCGCGCATACTGGGCTGCAATAATCATACCTTCGGTGCCGCGCTTACCAAAACCTCCAGGAACTAAAATGCCATCTATTCCTAGTAAAATCTTAGTGCCTTGCTTTTCTAAATCTTCAGCATCAATATATCTAATATTAACTTTAGTGCTAGTGTGTAATCCCGCGTGCTTTAACGCTTCATTAACTGATTTGTAGGCATCTACAAAATCAACATATTTACCTACCATAGCGATAGTAACTTCACCTGTAGCCTCAGATGCTGCCGCAATAACTTTTTCCCATACTGCTAAATCAAGGTTCATACAACTCAACCCTAATTTTTCAGAAATGAATTCGCCAATACCCTGATCACGCATCATTAAAGGAATTTTGTATATATTATCGATATCAGGTAAAGAAATTACTGCGCGCTTTTCAACATTAGTAAATAAAGCTATTTTTTCTCGATCATGATCACTGATTAGATTTTGGGAACGACAGATTAACATATCTGGCTGAATACCGATCGAACGCATCTCTTTAACTGAATGCTGTGTCGGTTTAGTTTTTATTTCACCAGCTGAGGAAATAAATGGAACTAAAGTTAAATGAATATATAAAGTACTATGTAAACCAAGCTCAATTCGCATTTGTCGAATCGCTTCTAAAAATGGCAATGACTCAATATCACCAACCGTGCCACCAACCTCTACCAAAGCAATATCACTACCCACTGCACCTTCTTTGATACGCAATTTAATTTCATCGGTAATATGCGGTATTACTTGCACCGTAGCACCTAAATAGTCTCCACGGCGTTCTCTACGAATTACTTCAGCATAAACTCTACCAGAAGTTAAATTATTATGCTTTGTCATTTTAGTATTGACAAAACGCTCATAGTGACCAAGATCTAAATCGGTCTCTGCACCATCTTCTGTTACAAAAACCTCGCCATGTTGAAACGGACTCATCGTGCCTGGATCAACGTTAATATAAGGATCAAGCTTAATTAGAGTGACTTTAAATCCGCATCCTTCTAGCAAAGCCCCTAAAGATGCTGAAGTAACGCCCTTACCAAGTGATGAAACAACCCCGCCTGTAACAAATATATAGCGAGTCATTTTAGTCTCTCATAAAATTTTAATAATATAACAATTTTCATATCTTTTGGCATTGTAACAGAAAAAATTAAACCTTAAAACATAACCCTGCTGCCTCAAAAGCAACGAGGGCGTCGGGGTTATGATTCGCGGGGCGTATTTCTATAACTCGATCCTCTAACCCCGGGCTTCTGACCAACACCTTTGCTGCTTTGGCACCACGCGCTTTACTAAAATATGCAGCTATTCCCGCTACAAAACTAAGATCAATCTCATCTACTTTTCCATCAAGCAATACCAAGGCTCCTGGACAATCAACTACCTGCAATAAAATATTTTTACCCAAAAAACCCGCGATAAAATTATTTTCAATTTCATTGCGACCAACTATAACTTTTAGATTTGGCCGAATCCTTAAATGTCGACCAACACGTAATAACAAAATATCATCCAAACTATAATTGCGATCTGACCGATTAACCCATAAATCTTTTAACCGTTTACAAAAATTTTCGTCGGTTAAAGGACAACCTCCTGCCGGTTGCGGAAAATCCTTAAACCCAAATTTTTGCGCCAAATCAATTTGTGCTTTACGACTACGCCCACTAAAATCACAAAGCAACTCTCGATTAATCCACCCTTCGCGCTCAGGCAATGTTGGCTCAAGAAGCTTAGCTGATAGAGGACGCACAATTAAATCTCCTGTAAGTTTAGATGCCAAAGGTAAAGTATCTTTACGCTGAGATTTTGGCCGCTGTCCTAAAACTTCTCCCGTAATTAAAAAATCATAGCCGTTTTGCTGAATCCAATTTTTGGCTTGAGTAATCATGAATAATTTGCAATCAAGACATGGATTAAGGTTTGCGCCATAACCATATTTGGGATTGAGCAAAACTGTTTTAAAGTCATTAACTACATCTATCACATGCAACTTAATTCCCAATTGGTCGCACACCCACTTAGCGCCTTGACTGCCTCCTTCTAATCGTTTAAAACAATAACCATTATCACCACAAAACCCAGTAAAAAAATTAATCCCTTCAACTTGCACTCCTTGATCAAGCATAAGCTTAGTTGCAAGCATAGAATCTAGACCACCAGAAATAAGAGATAAGGCTTTATATTTTTTATTCATTTCTTCATCACAATTTTAATGAGTTTTAAACATTACACCTACACCTATAACAGCAAATATTAATGATGGCAATATAGCAGCTAACACTGGGGGCACTTGATAAACAATACTCATCGGACCAGCAAATTGATGTAGCATATAAAATCCAAATCCAGCCATAATACCTACAAGCATTCTCAAGCCCATACTTGTGCTGCGCAATGGCCCAAAAATAAATGGAATAGCCAATAAAATCATTATCAATGTTGCAAGCGGAGCAAACACTCTTCGCCAAAATTCAAATTTATAATTAGCAACATCCAAACCACTGACTACTCGATGCTTAATATACGAACGCAACTCAAAAAGATTTTTGTGATCGGTATCCACGTGAGTAACACCAATTAATTTTGGACTAAAAGCAAACGGCCATTGTTGCTCTGAAAAACTACTGCTTGTAACAACCGTATCGTTAAATTCAGTTTGGATCACGTTACTAAATACCCATTGCCCTCCAGTATAAACAGCACTTTCAGCATGGCTTGCCATCTGCAGCTTTAATCCATCTCCAAATTGATAACGTGTTATACCTTGCAACTTTCCATCATTAGACACCGAATTAATGTTAATAAAATTATGGTTATTATATAACCATACTCCTTGCTTGGTTAATAATACCTGACCACTACTAATAGCCTTGGTTTTAATCCTAGCTGCACTACGCAATGCAATGGGAGATAATACCTCACCAACCAATATCATTAGCACAAAACCATTGCCGCCTTCACAACTGCTGATGCAATATTAACCAGCGACATACCAGCAGCGCGCATGATAATTAATTCACTATGTGACGCCAATAAACCAAGCGCAATAACAGAACCAAGTAAACTGGCCATTGGAAAAAATTGGTATATATCGTAAGGCAGCATTAGCAACACATAAATTAATGCTTTATATAAGCCATAACTACCCTCTCCAATACTAGGAAATTCGCGTATGAATTCAATAAACATGTGTAATCCAAATAAAAACAACATCACTAGTAAAATATAAGTAATGATAGTTGTGCCAATATATTTGGTTATTATCTTCATTCGCCTTTTGCTATAAAAAATCGCCACCATCCAACTTGCTGACCAATAAGAAAAATCGCTAAAATCAGCATCAAACCATGCACCCACCACATTCCCAAAACTGGAGTTAATGCACCACTCTTAATCCATGCTTTAGTTAAAAACAAAAAGTTAGCATATATAACATACAGTAACACAGCTGGGGCAATTTTTGCATAACGACCACGTTTTGGTTTTATTTTACTCAGTGGCGTTCCAAGTAAAGTCAAAATTAACGCGGATAATGGCAACGAAATACGCCACTGTAACTCTGCAACAGCTAATCTATCTTGTCTTGTGTTCCATAATTGTAGGGTAGGTATACTGCTTGCGTCCCCACGCCAAGCAACAACTTCTTGCTGCATTCTTAAACCATACTCATCATATTTCATTACCTCATAGTCTTTTTGCCCCGGCGTTCCTACATAGCGATAACCATCAACAAGTATCATATATAGATCACCCGTCTTAGGATCAATCTTCTTATATCCGCTTTTGGCTGTAACTACGCACAGATCAGAATTATTTTTATAATCTTGATCATCTGGCTGCTGCGCAGCAAAAATATTGTAAAATTGTTTATCCTTAGAAGACACTTCACTGACATAAAAAATCCATTTCCCATTAGCGATTAAATTAAAATTATTTGCTTTAATCATGTCTAAATTAACGGACGTAACACCAGAGGCTATATGATCGGAATATTTATAAACTTTAGGATTAAGCCATAAAGATAAAACCGCTACAAAAATCATCACTACCACCGAAAAACTCATGGTAGTCCTTAATAATCGACCTGGATTCATCCCGCATGCAGCAAGTATTGTCATTTCACTATCAGCATATAAGCGCCCATATGCAAGCAAGATTCCTAAAAACAAACTGGCAGGTAAAAGCACCGCGGATAAAATCGGCAATTGTAGCAATAATAATATATTAATCGCGCTACCAGACAGCATTCCACCGGCTGCAGAATGCATGAAACGCACGAACTGGTTACTTAAAAAAATAAATAGTAATACTATAATTGCTACCGACATAGCAGCATAGACTTCGCGCGCTAAATAACGTGTAACTATTTTCATATAATATTATTTACCAAACAAGTCACCACCATTTCTCCACATAAAAAATTAAATTTATTGCTAAGGTTATTTTAAAGAGCACTATGAGCCATGGATGGCGAATGCGAGCTTACATGGAAGTATTCACAGCGTCTCATAAAATAACCTTAGCAATAAATTTAATTTTTTATACACCTCTCCCCGTCCATATACTCCCACAAAACCTCGGGCAAATGAATATTTCCCTTTGCATCCTGATAGTTTTCCATAATTGCAACTATTGTTCGTGGTAACGCTAAACCAGAAGCATTCAAAGTGTGCAACAATTCTACCTTACCAGTTTGCATATCGCGAAATCTAGCCTTCATTCTGCGCGCTTGAAAAGATTCAAAATTACTACATGAAGAGATTTCACGATATTCCGCTTGCTCAGGAAACCACACTTCTAAATCATAAGTTTTAGCCGAAGCAAACCCAATATCACCAGTGCATAATGCCATCACCCTGTAAGGTAACTCTAGTTTCTGTAAAATTTTTTCCGCATGCATTGTTATTTCTTCATGTGCCTGATATGAATTTTGTGGCTTTTCCATACGCACCAATTCAACTTTTTCAAACTGATGTTGCCGAATTATGCCGCGCAAATCTTTGCCATAACTACCAGCTTCACTGCGATAACACGGGGTATGAGCAACATATTTCAACGGTAATTTTTCTTCTAAAATAATCTCGTCTCGAACTAAATTGGTAATTGGCACTTCACCCGTTGGAATTAAGCTATATTTAAAATCACCTTCAATATGAAATAAATCGGCACTCATTTTAGGTAGCTGTCCAGTGCCAAACAAACTTGTAGCATTCACTAAATTGGGAACATAAACTTCTTTATACCCATGCTCCTTAGTATGAACATCAAGCATAAATCGTATAAGCGCTCGTTGTAATTTTGCTAACTTATCGTATAACACCACAAACCTAGCGCCGGTAATTTTGGCAGCGTTTTCAAAATCCATCATCCCAAGAGCAGTGCCTAACGCAACATGATCTTTAGGGGTAAAACTAAAGCTTCGTGGTTTACCAACGCGTCTTATCTCAACATTATCTTCACTACTGGCGCCCTCTGGAACCGTCTTGTGGGGTAAATTTGGCACCGACTGATATATATCATCAAGTTTGGTTAAAATATCATCGAGCCCTGCTTTAGATATTTCTAATTTCGCACCAACTCCATGCATATCTGCGATAACAAGCGATACATCAGTCCCCTTAGCTTTAGCCAAACCAACTTCTTTTGAACGTTGATTGCGTTCATTTTGCAAATTTTGAACTTCAACTTGTAATAAACGTCGTTTTTCTTCAAGCTGTTGGATCAAAGGCACATCTAGTTCCAAACCTCTTTTTTTAAGATGCTTTGCAGTCTCTTCAAGCTCTTGTCGAAAATATTTTGGATCAAGCATGTTACCTCCACTTATTTTATATATTTAATAACCTAATCCCTTATTCATGAAGACCCTCGCTGTGTCATCCTCGGGCGTAGACCCGAGGATCTCGACATTCTATGCTAGATCCTCGCGTCAAACGCGAGGATGACAGTAGGCGCGCGAGCTTGCATTCCTCTGGTCTTTGCCAGAGAGCCTGCCCTCGTGCTTGACACGAAGGATGACAACATTGAGAGATCCTTCGCTACACTCAGGATGACGCGTTTTTCTCACCATCCAACTTCCGCAAATACTCCAATCTTTCACCAATTTTAATTTCCAAACCTCTTGGCGCTGGACGATAATACTGCTTTTTAGGCATACCAACAGGTAAATAATTTTCTCCTGCCACATATGCATCAGCTTCATCATGTGCATAACGGTAATCTTTACCATATCCAAGCTGCTTCATTAATTTAGTAGGAGCATTTCGAATATGTAGCGGCACCTCAAGCGAACCATATTCTTTAATATCATTCATAACCTCACCAAACGCGACATAGCATGCATTGCTTTTGGGAGCTACGGCTAAATAAATAACAGTCTGTGCCAAAACCAACTCACCTTCAGGGGTTCCTAAACGCTCATAAACCTGTGCAGCTTCAAGCGCTAAAGTTAGAGCACGTGGATCAGCGTTACCTATATCCTCACTTGCCATACGAATAATTCTTCTGGCAAGATACACTGGATCACAACCACCATCAATCATTCTACCAAACCAATACAAAGCCGCATCAGGTGATGACCCACGCACCGCTTTATGTAATGCAGAAATTTGATCATAAAACACTTCTCCGCCTTTATCAAAACGTCGCATGCTATCGGTAAAAATTTCTTTCAATAAAGTATCAGAGATTATTTCCCCTTGCTCTGTAGACTCTGCAAAATCTACACAAATCTCTAAAAAATTTAGCGCTTGCCGCGCATCACCATCAGCAACATGGGCTATTTTCTTACGCAACTCTTCAGCAAGAATTATTTTACGCCCACCAAAACCACGATCCTTATCCAACAATGCATGGTTAATTACCTGTAAAATCTCATCTTCGCGCATACGTTTTAACACATATACACGAGTGCGTGAAATTAATGCGCTATTTAATTCAAATGATGGATTTTCTGTAGTCGCACCGATTAAAGTCAGAACACCTTCTTCAACAAACGGTAAAAAAGCATCTTGTTGTGCCTTATTAAAACGATGCACCTCATCTACAAACAATATCGTTGGTTGATTTTTTGTAGCACGGTTATTTTTAGCACGAGCTACTACTTCCCGAATATCCTTTACACCTGCAAGAACTGCAGAAATACTTTCCACACAGGCGTTAACTCTAGCTGCAAGTAACCTAGCTAAAGTCGTCTTACCACTACCAGGTGGGCCCCATAATATCATCGAATGTAAAACTTTATTCTCAATCGCACGACGCAATGGTTTACCACTGCCAAGCAAATGCTCTTGACCTATAAATTCATTAATATTTCGCGGTCGCATCCGCGATGCAAGTGGCTGGTAAGATGTTTCGATAGGTTCTTTTATGTTCATTTGTTATCTAATTACTTACCAATTTATGGTAGCCGCAGGCTTTAGCCTGCGGCTACCGCTTGCGATTACCTAATTCCATATTCATGATCATATGAACGAAGCATTTTGTTTTTTAATTAATTCAACCAAATCCGCAATAGCACTTCGAGTGGATTTATTATCAGTATTATAAATAATATCTGCCAATTCTTCGTAAATCGGCACATATTCTTCATGCAAGCGTTTCAAGATACCCCGCCGTTCTTCAAGCTCTGGCGATAAAGGACGTTTCTTGCTATAACCCGTACGAACCAACTGATCATCTAAAGAGGTGCATAAATATATAACCAAACCGTTGGCTGTTATTGCAGCTCTATTTTCAAAAATAGCTACCGTACTGCCGCCTGTTGCTAACACAATATTACGTTTCTGTGTTAACTCTGCTATTACCTTTTGCTCGCGCGAGCGAAACCCAACTTCACCCTCTAAATCATATATCCATAAAAGATTGACTCCAGCTCGCTCTTCAATAATTTGATCAGAATCGCAAAAATCCCAACCAATTTCTTTAGCCAAGGCCTTGCCCATGCTAGTTTTGCCAGCACCCATTGGGCCTACAAGAACGATATTAAGAGGATTTCGCATTGCCGATATTCTTTTTGAGTGTTTAAAAAAATTCTATACGACTTCTTCGTGTAAACATTTAGCTTTGTCAGTGCGCTCCCAAGTAAAGTCAGCATCACTTCTACCAAAGTGTCCGAATGCGGCAGTTTTACAATAAATTGGCCGCAATAAATCTAAGGTCGTAATAATTCCAAATGGAGTAAGATCAAAATGTTTACGCACTAATTTAATCAATTTATCTTCACTAATTTTACCGGTGCCAAAAGTATTAACACTTACAGAAACCGGTTCAGCTACTCCAATAGCATACGCAACCTGAACTTCACATTTGTCTGCAAGCCTAGCTGCCACAATATTTTTTGCTACATAACGGCCCATATAACCAGCTGATCTATCAACTTTCGAAGGATCCTTACCTGAAAAGCAACCTCCGCCATGATGAGCTGCCCCACCATATGTATCAACAATAATTTTACGTCCGGTCAACCCAGTATCACCCTTTGGGCCACCAATCACAAATCTACCTGTTGGATTAATTAGATATTTAGTATTCTTAATTAGTTTTGCTGGTAAAACCGGTTTAATAATTTCCTCAATGACAGCTTCTTTTAAATCTTTGTAAGAAACCTCATCAGTATGTTGCGTTGACAGCACTACTGTTTCGATACTCACCGGCTTGTTGTTTTCATATCTTACTGTAATCTGACTTTTACCATCAGGCCTAATCCATGGCATGGCGCGGCCATGTAAAACCTCTGCGTGGCGCTCCATTAATCTATGAGCATACATCAAAGCAGCTGGCATTAATTCTTTGGTTTCATTGGTTGCATAACCAAACATTAATCCTTGATCACCAGCGCCCTGTTTTTTATTTTTATTAGCATTAACGCCGCGCGCAATATCCGGAGATTGTTTACCAATTGCACTTAACACTGCACACGTATCTGCATCAAAACCAAGCGCAGGATCGGTGTAACCAATGTTTCGAATAACCTTACGTGCCAACTCTTCTATATCAATCCAAGCTTTCGTAGTTACTTCACCTACAATTAACACCATTCCAGTTTTGACCACAGCCTCGCACGCAACTCTACAATTTGGATCTTGACGCATAATTGCATCTAATACAGCATCAGCAAGTTGATCAGCAACTTTATCCGGATGGCCAGCTGCCACCGACTCTGAAGTAAATAAATACTGTCTCATTAAATTTCTCCCTAGGTTATAGGCGGTAGCCGCAGGCTTTAGCCTGCGTTCTTGACAGCGCAGGCTAAAGCCTGCGGCTACCGAGTTACATCAAAACTAGCAACTAATTCAGCACCTCTGTCATAACAACCTCTCTTGTCATCCCTCGTGTTAAACACGAGGGCAAGCTCTTGGACAAGCGAAGCGCAGATCCGAGGATCTACTTACACTCCTTGAGATCCTCGGGTCAAGCCCGAGGATGACAGC
>Ga0209642_10002370_pt1 | contig 12423 bp, 11 predicted proteins | sample RifCSP19_2_FD_184025 | JGI IMG/M metagenome (GOLD analysis project Ga0209642, IMG submission 184025) | Soil microbial communities from Rifle, Colorado - Rifle CSP2_sed 19_2 (SPAdes) (version 2) | ecosystem: Environmental > Terrestrial > Deep subsurface > Rock core/Sediment | place: Rifle... | reverse complement strand
TCAGCCTTTTTGTAAGACGGATACCCTTTGAGCGTTTCAAACGCCGCGGCTGCGGATTCTATCGCCCTGTTAAGGGTGCGCCAATCGGCAAGGAAGGTGGTTGCCACGGTTTTGCCGTTATAAGGGTTTCTGACAGCGATGGCCTTATTTGTCTTTACCGGGCTTCCCGCCACAAGTATCGGATATTCCTTCCCCATTGCAATATTATTTAACAAAAAAAAAGCGTTGCGTCAATACGCCGGCGGATAAAAAAATATGGCTGGGCGGGGATATCTCCGCCCAGCCATGCCGTTTTTTTATGGCTTTTTAACTTAGAATTTTTGCGGGAACTGTTTTATTATGCCGTCCGCTACCGCGCCGTCAAGTCAATGGTAATTGCCGTTGTTTGACGGGAAAATGGATGGTATACTTTTATAAGCGGAGACTTTTCGCAAAAAGTCTCCTTCGGAAAGAAGGAGGTTTGCTTATTCCTCAACTATACGGAAATATAACAGGACTGGTTTTCCACCAGATAAAAAGGCTTGAGGGAATCTACCGGAGGAAAACCCCGCCCGACCGCCTCATAACCCCGGAACTCGCAAGATACCTGACCGAACTGTCCCGTGAGATAAAACGCCAGATAGGAATAATAGTGGACAGAAAGGGTTTTATCGCCTTAACAATCGTAGGCGATGAAAAAGAGATAGTAATCCCGGCGCTTGCCGGTTATCCGCTCGGAAGAAAAGCCCTGAGGGGCGTCAGATGCATCCACACCCATCTTAAAAACGAACCTCTTTCAGATGACGATTTAACGGACCTTGCGCTTTTAAGGCTTGACATCATGGCGGCCATCGGCGTCGGCGAAGACGGGTTGCCGCTTGATATCCACACCGCCCACCTTTCCGCTCTTGCGGGCGAAAAAAAACCCTGCGATGTCATGCCTTCCGCCCCTTTTTACGGGTTCAACCTGAATATGGGGGAGTTTGTCCGCTCGCTTGAAGAAGAAATCGGAAGGGCGCAGATATTGGATGTTTCGGACAGAAGGGAAAGGGCAATCCTTGTCAGTGTTTCAACAAAACCGAAAGAAGAGCAACTCGACTACCTTTCGGAACTGAAAGCGCTTGCCGAAACAAGCAATGTCGTTCTTCTGGACACTATCTGGCAGAGGCCGAAAGAGCTCAGTCCGCGTTACCTTATGGGCAAGGGCAAGATAAAGGAACTGATAATAAGGGCGCTCGGTAAAAGGGCAACCCTTATTATATTCTACCAGGAACTGACCCCCACGCAGATAAGGGAACTCGGCGAGATAACGGAATTGAAGGTAATAGACAGGACCCAGCTGATACTGGATATCTTCGCCCAGAGGGCGCATTCCCGAGACGGAAAGGTCCAGGTTGAGCTTGCCCAGCTGAAATACCGCCTTACAAAACTCACCGGAAAGGGGGAAGCGCTTTCACGCCTTGCCGGCGGCATAGGCGGAACGGGCCCGGGGGAAACAAAGCTTGAGGTTGACAGAAGAAGGGTAACCGACAGAATAATGCAGCTTGAAAAAGAGCTTAAAAACCTGAGCCGCGGCAGGGTTGAGAGAAGAAGAAAAAGGGCAAAGAGCGAAATACCGATAATATCAATTGTCGGGTACACAAACGCGGGGAAATCAACGCTCCTTAATACCCTTACAAAAAGCTCCACCCTTGTTGAGGACAAACTCTTTGCAACCCTTGATACCGCCTCCCGCCGTTTAAGATTCCCGAGGGAAAAAGACACCATCGTAACCGACACCGTCGGGTTCATCCGCAACCTTCCGGTGGACCTGAAAAAGGCGTTCCGCTCCACACTCGAAGAGATGACTGACGCGGACCTGCTGCTCCACATCGTTGATATAAGCAACCCTCACTTTGAAATGCACATGGAAACGGTCGAAAAACTCCTTTTGGAGATAGGACTTTCGCATATCCCGACCGTGCTTGTCTTCAATAAGGCAGACCTTGTTGACCCCCTGATCGCGGAGAACCTCTCTTCAAGATACAACGCGGTCTTGGTATCCGCACAAAACTCCTCTACCCTGGGTAAACTCCTTGCGGTTATCGAACAAAAACTCTGGGGAAAAATGGCAAAAGAAGAAAAAATTCTGGGCGGGATGTGAGCGGGAACCTTTCTCTCTCTTCCAAAAACTTTTAGACTATATAAGTGATGACCTCTGAAGGTTTATAGATGCGAGGGCGGTGGCTACCTCAACGCCAATTCTTACGCAATTAAGTCCTGATGTTTGTAGATGGGGCGGGGGGCAAGAACTAAAAACCGTACCTTAATATATTAACTATGCTTACAACCTCTGTCGTGCCTGTCCTCTTGTCATAGACCTTGACGGTCTGTACAACAGACGCCTCCTGGGGGACGACATCTTCCTCCAACCCACCGCGCTGTTCAACGGCAGTGCTGCCGAGCCCGTACGCAGTGCCGGCCAGAGCGCCTACGGCGGCCCCGATCGGGATATAAACGATATGGTCTCCGGGGTGATCGGTAAGCGCCATGACCGCAGTGCCGACAAGACCCCCTATCAGAGCTCCGTAAGCGGTATCATGAAGGGTTTTCTCCATAACATCAGCCGCAAAGGAATATGCCGGGGATAAAAGAATCAGAAGCGCGAGGATTACAGTGACAGCCCTTTTAGACATGAAAGGACTCCTTGGTTTATGTTTATTGCGGTATAAGTGCCTATTGTTACACTTTAAAACTAATTGCTACACCTCAAATTTTACACTATCTACAGAATGATTGCAAGTAAATTTTTATATATTTTTTTAATTTTTAGATCCTTTTATAATTATAGCCCCAAATTCCTTTTATTGCAAGGACTTGACCTTTGATATCTATTCGTGTAGCCTTCTCCTCTATGGCATGGGCATGGTAGATATCCAGGAAGGCTCTGAAAAATGGAAAAGGTAAGTTATGAAATAACCATTTCCGCGCCTCCTGAAAAGGTCTTTGACCTTATCTCAGGCGTGGAAGGATTCACGAGATATTCGAGCCTGATAAAGGAAATAAAGAGGCTGAATGGAAAAAGATTTCTCTGGAAAATAGAGGTCTTTGGAATCCCCCTTACCTGGGAGGCAGAGGTTACTGAATCAAAAAAACCTGAAATCTTCAGATGGCGCTCGGTTAAAGGCGTTTACAATGCCGGGAGTTACTCTCTTAAACCATCCGGAAAAGGCACCGCAGTAAGATTTGAGATGCAGTATACTATTCCTATAAAGATTATTGAGGAAATAACCTACCCTATCATATCGCCCATTATAAAAGATGTATATGCCGAACTGCTCGCGAACATAAGGAAAGAACTGGAAGAGAAGGAAAACCCTTGACATTCTACACAATGTAGAATATAATAGGGTTATGCGAAATATTGTTGCAAAGACATTCAGGGCATCTGACGTCGGATTTGGCAAGGTGCTCGGGCACCTCGAACAGGAGGTCATGGACGCGCTTTGGGAAAAGGGAGAGGCATTGGGAAAGGATGTTTTTTCCGAGATTAAAAGGCACCGCCAGATTGCATACACAACTGTTCTTACGGTACTGGAAAGACTCGCGAAAAAGGGGCTGGTCATAAAAAAACGGGAAAACGAAGGTTACCTTTTCTCTGCCGCATACACGAGGCAGGAATTCTCAGCAATGGTCTCAAGGGAGGTACTTAAGGGCGTTATTGACCTTTCCGTTACAAACACGCTCGCATCCTTTGTTGACATACTGGCGGATAAAGACCCTGAGGAACTTGAAAGGCTTTCATCCCTTATAGAGTCCAAAAAGAAGGAATTTAAAAAGGAAGGATAAAAAAGAGAGAGAGGATGTACCCGCTTGTTTTATCCATAGCTCTGCTTACAATAAGCCTCGGTCTTCTCGGCCTTAATATTGCCCCTCTTACAGGCCTTACATGGGAGATTATCAGGTGGTGCAGGGACATATTTGCCCTGTGCCTTCCCTATACGGCCATAATAAGATGGTTAATCCTCTGGTTTGCGGCTTTAACAATCGCGGGCGGCCTTGTCTACGCAATTGTTAAGGCGGGGTTGGATCTAATAAAAGCGGGGAGGACGCTTAAAAACCTCCCGCTCAAAGACAGAAACTTAAGCGTTGCCATTATAAAGGATGACACCCTTTTGACCGCATTCACATGCGGTCTTTTTTCTCCGAAGATCTACCTCTCAACCGGACTTATAAAGGAACTTTCAAAAGAAGAACTTAAAACAGTGATGTTCCATGAAATACACCACAGAAGGTCCAGAGACCCCCTGAAATTTTTCCTTCTTTCATTCATAAAAAACCTCCTTTTTTACCTTCCCGCGGTCAGCTGTCTCGTGAAAAAATCAAGAGAGGATAAGGAAAAGGCCGCGGACAGAAGTGCGGTAAAGCGCACCAAAGAGCCGCTTGTTCTCGCGAGCGCCCTTTTAAAGATAGCAATGCCTTCAAAAAACGAATCCGCGGCAATCACTGTGTCCATAAAAGGAACCGGATTGCTTAAAGAGAGAATAGAGGGGCTTATAGAAGGAAAAGAAATAAAATCCAGAGATGTCCCGGCAAGGACTGTTATTTCGAGCGCGGCGCTTGCGCTGCTTCTTTTTTCAATCATGGCTCTTCCGGTATTTTTCCCTGAAAAAACGTCGGCAAAAACAATCTGCGAAATGAGCCGCTGCACCATGCATAGCGCCACGCATAGTGCCACGCATACCGCCATGGATTCTGCCATGGATTCTAAAAGATTTGAAAAGCAGTGCAAAACGCATTGTAATAAAAAAGGCTAAAATTTTTTTGCCGTATATTCTACATGACGTAGAACGAACTTGCTATTTTCCCCGTTTAAGGATATATCTTCACTATCAAGGCCATGGAAAGTTCTGGAGGGCAGATGAAAGGGGTCTTTTTAATAAAAATCTTCATCCCGGTTATTTTTGCGCTCTTTTTTCTGAATCCGCCCTTCGCGGGCGCCGTGGAAACCCTCGCGCTCAAGCCGCTTCTGGAAGAGGCAAAGGCAAATAATCTGGAACTCAGGGCCTTTACGGAGAAACTAAAGGCAACGGAGGCAAGGGCAAAGGTTGAGGGCGCGCTCGATGACCCCACCCTCAAAGTAGAACTGGAAGACCTCCAGAGGGAACGCCCCCTCAGAATCTCTCCAAGGGATGCAATGCTTACCAGGTATACAATAAGCCAGATGTTTCCCTTCCCGGGAAAACTCTCCTTAAAAGAAAAGATAGCCCTTAAAGAGGCGGCGGCGGCAAGAGAGGAGCTTCGCTCAAAAGAACTTGAAATCTTGACCCTCGTTAAAGAATCCTACTTTGATTACGCGTTCCTGGGCGAGTCCATCAGGATAACGGAGGAAATCAAGGAACTCCTTTCCTCTATGTCCAAAACAGTGGAGGTAAAATTCTCAACGGGACAGGTCTCCCAGCAGGACGTTATAAAGCTGCAGTTTGAGGTCGCCTCCCTTACAAACGATATGATAACGCTCCATGCCCGGAAAGATATCGCGCGGGAGCGTTTAAAATCCCTTCTTAACAGGGCCCGGGACGCAAAAATGGAAGAACCGCCGCCGCTTCCAAAAGACAGGATTGAATTCGCAACGGATGAACTTATAAACGCCGCGGTAGAAAAAAATCCCGATATAAAAATGCTCGCCTCCGAGGCGGAGGCAACGGAGCTGAACGTTTCTCTCGCGAAGAAAAACTATTACCCGGATTTCATGGTGGGGGTCGCCCCCATCCAGAGGGACGGAAGATTTGAAAATTTCGATTTGATGTTTCAGGTAAACATCCCCCTCTGGAGAGGCAAATACAACAGCCAGGTGGCGGATGCGTCTTACGGCGCGCAATTTTTAAAAGAAAAACTCGCCTCTGAAAAAAACCTTAAAAGCCTTGAGGTAAGAGAGGCGGCCCTGATGGTTACGGCGCAGGAAAAGATGCTGGTCCTCTATGAAACGGGGCTGCTGCCGCAGATAGAACTCTCGTTTGAGTCCGCGCTTAAAAATTACCAGTCCGGGAAAATTGATTTCCTGATGCTTCTTGACACCGGACGCGACCTCAAAAAAACAAAAATCGAATACCTGATGACCGTCCTTGAATACCGTAAAATGGCGGCGCAGCTGGAAAAGACGGCTGGAAAAGATTTTTAGAGTTTTAGAGAGATTAAAACCTCAAACATCAAGAAAGAGGGATAAGGGATGAAAGGGACAGCAAAAGGGATAATTATCTTATTTGCCGGGCTTTCAATCGGAGCTTTTTCAGCGTGGCTTTATGTAAATCCCGTTGAGAAAAAGGTTACGGTGGAAAAAAAAGAGGAAAGGAAAATCCTTTTCTACCGCCACCCGATGAAACCGGAGGTTACCTCTCCAACGCCGAAGAAAGACGAGATGGGCATGGACTATGTGCCGGTCCATGAAGATGAACTTGCCGGGAAAGAAGGGCCCGGGGTAATCAGGATAAGCCCTGAAAAAATCCAGAAGATAGGTGTAAGGAGCGAGGAGGCGAAAGAGCGCTCCCTGAAGCGTATTATAAGGACGGTAGGGAGGATCGAACACGATGAAGGGCGCGTCTTCACCATCACCGCAAAGATCGGCGGGTGGGTTGACAAACTCTACGTGAATAAAACCGACCAGACGGTTCATCCCGGCGAGCCGCTCCTTGAACTTTTCAGCCCGGACCTTATCTCGGCGCAGGAGGAGTACCTGATTGCGTTGAAATCCGTTGAGCGGGTAAAAGACACCCCCTATCCGGAAGTAAAAGAGGGCGCCCGGACGCTCCTGAGCGCGTCCCGCCAGAAGCTTAAATACTGGGACATATCGGACAACCAGATTAAAAGACTGGAAGAGGAAGGCGTACCGGCAAGGACAATGACCATCTATTCCCCCGCGCACGGCATCGTAACGGAAAAGGCGGTCACCGAGGGCATGAATATCGGGCCGGGCGAGATGCTTTTCACGATTATAGACCATTCATCCGTCTGGGTTTACGGCGAGGTTTATGAATACGAACTCCCGTTTATAAAGGCCGGGCAGAAGGCAAAGATTATCCCTTCCTATACGCCCGCGGATATTTATACCGCTACCATCAACCACATCTATACCCACCTCGGCGGGATAAGGCATGAGGCGGAAGGCGCGATGGATGAGGAATCAATGACCGCCAAGATAAGATTCGAACTTCCGAACCCGCAGCACAGACTGAAACTCGGCATGTACGTGAACATCGAACTCGCCGTGGATGTGGCGAAGAACGCGGTCGCGGTGCCAGAATCCGCGGTTATCTCTACCGGCGCAAGGAGTGTTGTCATCGTGGATAAGGGCGAAGGGAGGTTTGAACCGCGGGAGGTCAGGGTCGGAGGCCAGGCGGACGGATATTACCAGATCCTCTCTGGTATAAAAGCGGGCGAAAGGGTCGTTACATCGGGCAACTTCCTGATAGATTCAGAGGCAAGTTTCAGCGCCGCCATGGAAGGGATGAAAGGGCACTGACCGATGATAGAAAAAATTATAGAATGGTCGGCGCATAATAAGTTCATCGTTATCCTGTTTACCGCCTTCGTGATAGCCGCGTCCGTATACGCAATGAAGAGGGTTCCTCTGGACGCTATCCCGGACCTTTCGGACACGCAGGTCATAGTCTACTCCCGCTGGGACCGGTCGCCGGATATCATGGAGGACCAGGTCACGTACCCTATTATAACGGCCCTCCTCGGCACGCCGCGGGTCAAGGCCGTGCGCGGCTTTTCCGATTTCGGCTTTTCCTACGTCTATGTCATCTTCCAGGACGGGACCGATATCTACTGGGCCCGCAGCCGCACCCTCGAATACCTCTCTAAGATACTGCCTCAGCTGCCGGAGGGCGTGCGCACGGAATTGGGGCCCGACGCCACGGGCGTGGGCTGGGTATTCCAGTACGCCCTTGTCGACAAGACGGGGCGCCACAGCCTGGCGGACTTAAGGACATTTCAGGACTGGTACATGAGGTACTGGCTGCAGGCGGTGCCGGGGGTCGCGGAGGTCGCATCCATCGGCGGGATCCAGAAACAGTATCAGGTGAACATAGACCCCAACAGGCTCGTTGCCTACAATATACCTTTAATGAAAGTGGTAAACGCCGTGCGCGACGGGAATAACGACGTGGGCGGGAGGCTGGTGGAGTTTGCGGGCCTGGAATATATGGTCAGGGGGCGGGGGTATATAAAGAAAATAAAAGACATCGAGGACATCGTTGTGGCGGTGGATAAGAAGGGCACGCCGGTTACGGTGAAGAACCTCGGTCACGTTTCGATGGGGCCGGATATCCGCCGCGGCATCGCGGACCTCGACGGCGAGGGCGATACGGTCGGAGGGGTTGCGGTAATACGTCATGGGGAAAACGCCCTTAACGTCATAGAACGCATCAAGGCCAGGATTGATGAGATAAAACCTTCGCTGCCGGAAGGCGTTGAGATAGTGACGACATACGACCGTTCCGAGTTGATACAGCGGTCCATAGACACACTGAAGGCAACGTTGGAAGAGGAACTGATTATCGTAAGTATAATAATCCTTATCTTCCTCTGGCATATACCTTCCGCGATCATCCCGATTATAACCATTCCGGTTGCGGTGATAATCGCCTTTATTCCGATGTATTTCATGGGACTTACATCCAACATCATGTCGCTGGCGGGGATTGCCATATCAATAGGCATTTTGGTGGACGGCGCCATCGTAGAGGTGGAGAACGCCTACAAAAAGCTCCAGTTGTGGGAGGAAGGGGGCCGCAAGGGCGACTATCACAGGATACGCCTCGACGCGCTGAAGGAGGTGGGGCCCGCGGTATTTTTCTCCCTCCTTGTCATAGCGGTGGCCTTTATACCCATTTTTACGCTGGTGGATCAGGAGGGAAGGCTGTTTAAACCCCTTGCCTATACAAAAAACCTTTCCATGGCCATCGCGGCGGTCCTTGCGATCACCCTCGATCCGGCCATGAGGATGCTCTTTGCAAGAATGGACTTTTTCCTCTTCAGGCCGCGAATGCTGGCATGGGCCGTGAACCAGGCCGTTGTCGGGCGGTATTACCCGGAGGAGAAGCACCCTGTAAGCAAGATACTGTTCAGGCTCTATGAGCCTGTCTGCCGTCTGGCGCTAAGGCATCCCAGGACGGCGATATTTTTAGCCCTGATTACGGTGCTTTCGACCGTCCCCGTGTATCTCAAACTCGGCTCGGAGTTTATGCCGCCGCTCTATGAAGGTTCGCTTCTTTACATGCCTACCACATTGCCGGGCATCTCTGTTAACGAGGCCCAGAAACTTTTGCAGACCCAGGACAGGATATTAATGACCATCCCTGAGGTGGAAAGGGTCTTTGGCAAGGCCGGCCGCGCAGAGACCTCCACAGACTCGGCGCCGCTGTCCATGATGGAGACGACGGTTTTATTGAAACCCATGGACGAGTGGCGGGGCGTGGAGAGATGGTATTCCGGCATGCCCGATGTTTTCCGTAAACCGTTAAGGCACATCTGGCCGGACACCATCTCAAGGGAAGACCTGATAAACGAGATGAACAATAAACTGCAGTTCCCCGGGGTTGTGAACGCATGGACCATGCCCATCAAAAACCGTATTGACATGCTTTCCACGGGCATCCGCACGCCTGTCGGAATAAAGATATACGGGGCGGATCTGAAGGAGATCGAAAAGATAGGCACGGAGCTTGAGATGATACTGAAAGAGGTGGCCGGGACGAGGAGCGTTTACGCCGAGAGGACCGCGGGCGGATATTTCCTCGATTTCAATCTGAGGAGGGACCAGCTGGCCAGATACGGCCTTACCGTGAAAGAGGCGCAGATGGCGATCATGTCCGCCATCGGCGGCGAGCCGGTAACAACAACGGTGGAAGGCAGGGAGCGGTATACGGTGAGTGTGCGCTATGCCCGTGAATTGAGGGACACCGTCCCGGAACTTCGCCGGGTGCTGGTGCCCGCCATGTCAGGCGCGCAGATACCGCTCGAACAGATGGCCGATATCAACATGGTCTCCGGCCCCGCGATGATCAGGGATGAAAACGGAATGCTTTCAGGCTATGTCTATGTGGACCTGTCGGTGAATGACATAGGCGGCTACGTGAAGGAGGCGAAAAGGACGGTTGCCGGAAGACTCCATCTGCCGGCCGGATATTCCATCGCCTGGAGCGGCCAGTATGAAAACATGGTGCGCGTGCGGGAAAGGCTGAAGGTCGTCCTGCCGGTCACGATAGCCCTTATCTTTATCCTGCTCTACATGAACACAAGGTCGGCGGTAAAGGCGGGGATAGTAATGCTCGCCGTCCCCTTCTCCCTTGTGGGAGCGGTCTGGTTTCTCTATCTCCTCGGTTACAACACATCCATCGCCGTCTGGGTCGGGATGATAGCGCTCATGGGGCTTGACGCGGAGACCGGCGTATTCATGCTTCTATTCCTGGACCTTTCATATAACGACGCGGTGAGAAGAGGGAAGATGAAGACCTATGACGATCTCCTTGAGGCGATCATACACGGCGCGGTCAAAAGGATACGCCCCAAGATTATGACCGTGTGCGCCGCCGCTATCGGACTTGTCCCCATCATGTGGTCGATGGGGACAGGCGCCGACATGATGAAGCGGATTGCGGCGCCGATGGTCGGGGGGTTAGCTACCAGTTTCATCCTGGAACTTCTGGTCTATCCCCCGGTCTACGCCATCTGGAAGTGGAGGTATGAGATGAGATACGGCACGGCGGATGTCAAGGAACTGCCGGCGGCCGGGGCAAGGGGTCACGGCGCGTAACGGGCGCGGACGTTATGAAAAAGATAGCCGCGCCCATGGTCGGGGGGATGTTCACATCGGCGCTTCTTGAGTTACTTGTTCTTCCTGTTATTTTTGCGTTCTGGAAGTGGCGGAGGATTGGGGGGTAGGGTGGTAATGCGTTTCTATGCCCTTGGGGGCTTGGGATTCTGAAAAATAAGTAGGGGTATTTCTGGAATTACCCTCCTCTCGTCTGTTTTAGTCTCTGCGGTTCATCTCGCAGGAGTTCATAATATTTAGGTCCAGTTAGAGGACAGTCAATAAGATCGTTAAATTCTCCGTCATTTAATCCTATAGAACGAGATAAGATACGGGCTTTTTTATGAGAGAAGTCGTTAGAATGAGCATTGGGGATTTTGACTCTTAAAACTTTCCTGCCCTCAAATTCAATCCATCCTATTTGGTGCTTGCTTCTGCCAGTTCTGACCTTAGGGTCAATCTTGTTGAGCAACTGCTTCCTTATCTCTTTTTCAGTAAAGATTTTGATACTCATTAAACCTTTTCAATTATCCTATTAAGTATTCTTTTCCAAACCTTAGGTATGTCCCCAAGTTCATTGTCCGGAGTGCTATCCAAATCCTCAAAAAGGTCTATAATCTCATTTTTGAGGTCAATTAAAGCTTCGGTTTCCACTAATCCTTCGCCGTAGAGTTCCAGTTCGGGTACAACCGCCAAGACTTCTCCCTGAAGGTATTCGTATATGACATAAAGAGGTTCTCTAAGCATATATTCCTCGGAACCAAGATCATAGATTTTTGTTGTGGCACGGAAAGGCTCCGCTGGTCTCGGCCTCTCTGTGCAATCGCTCTTGAGGCCAGACGTATAGTCCCTTTCTACGACAGTAGCGCTGAACTCTTTATATTTATCAAGAGCAAATAATGTAGTCACTTAAACCTCCTTTATTTGTTTCAATCTATCATCGGACTCTTTTATTCTTGTATCCAGCCAATCTCTCAAAGTTCTGGCAATACGCATATCCAGCACCAAACCAGCCTCAATTTCTCTAATTATACCACTCTTTCCAGTTCGGCTGATCTCATCTCCTAATACTCCTCCAGTAATTTTGTGCTTCACAATCTGGGGAGTCGGCAATCTTTCAATAAATAATTCCATATAGAGATTCCCATTCGGAGCTAATCCTCCAAAAACACCATCAACGTGGTAAGAGCGATAACTGGACATCTTCAAATAATGAAAGTCCATTTCGTCACCCTTCTCGCCTCCGTTTCCTCCCTTTTTTAGCGTCATGCTACTCCTCCAGAATTAATGGCCATTAATACTTTATTATAACATCTGGCACCACTGGACTTATCATACCCTTTTACCCATTAAAATTCAAACATTATTTTCACCGAATCTTTTCGATCTGGCATTTTCATAACACATTATACTGTTTTTCTTCTACCTCACCACTTCTAATGCCACGTCTTTACGACAGAAATCTTCAAAAATTATTCCACCCCTTTTCTTTAACACCTTTAACAAATTCATAGAATTCCTAAAACACTCTCCCCACTCTCAGCCCCTCCCCCTCCCATCAAGGGATGGAAAATTTAAAAGGGATATTGACAAAGGCACGGGGTCAATGCAACCCTCATCCATCCTTTGCGCACCTGAATCCGAGATTG
>Ga0209642_10002361_pt1 | contig 12445 bp, 4 predicted proteins | sample RifCSP19_2_FD_184025 | JGI IMG/M metagenome (GOLD analysis project Ga0209642, IMG submission 184025) | Soil microbial communities from Rifle, Colorado - Rifle CSP2_sed 19_2 (SPAdes) (version 2) | ecosystem: Environmental > Terrestrial > Deep subsurface > Rock core/Sediment | place: Rifle... | reverse complement strand
GCCAATATGTATAAATATTTGAATGGAATTGCGGACAGCCTGGCGCAGAATAACAGCAAGATCAACGTACGCGTCATGGTCGCCGGTTCTCTGCCTGCCCGTACGATTATCAGCGTGAGCGAAGAGGAAAACGCCGATTTAATTATGTTGACCTCGCAAGGGCGCGGAGGGCTGGACTTGTTGATGACTGGCAGCGTGGCGTTACAGGTAGTTGAGGATACCGACCTGTCTGTATTTATAGTGCCAATTATTGCCTGAGCGAGGAATTCGCCGGTGAGTAAGCGTCCACATCCTCCTGTCAATTGCGTAGGTCTTATAAATTATGTGCTAACTGCCATAAACCACATTACATCAATGCCTAATGCAAACATCTGGCATAAACTGCATTACATTGCAGTCTGAACCTTAAGAATTTCCTCGTAAATAGGGTTCTGCCTCCGGTTATCATCGCTTGCCCAAGCGCTCCTGTCTCGGATGAGAAATCGTAGGAGTGGCTCACCAGATCACCCAGCGAGATGGGCACAACCTTTTGCGCCAGATCCACTCTTGCCAGGACATACTGGTACGCCAGGTCTGGATCCTGTATGGTGCAAATATCCCATCCGATTCAGCATGAATCTAAATTCGTGCAAAAGTAAGCCAATACGTATTTTGCCAGAAAAAGTATTGGCCTACTTTTTTACACCGTGGGTTCGAATCCCACCCTCTCCGCTGAGCGTAAAGTCTAAGCGAAATCGCAAGATTTCGCCGGAGCCATAGCGGCTCTCGATCTGTTGAAAAACGGATGTGAAAGAACGAGGTTTTACGCTGTGGTGTGGGGCCTGCAAGCATGCTTTCCACCCCCGAGATCGCTCAGTGACGGCTGGGCGATCTCACTTAAGGTGCATACCCCTCGTTGTATATACACGTCTGCTCTTGTCAAGGCATTGCAAGACATGTGCTTGTCTTGTCCGACATCTATAGCAGGATTTCGCCACCGGTACTCGCTTGTCCGCTATCTGCCTCTATGTCAAAGGTGTCCTCTTGCGCCTCCAAAAGCTCTATCCAATAACGCCGCTCTCCATCCGGGCGCAGGTCGTCTAGGATTGAGAACAGTGGTTCGTAGTCCAGGTGGGTCTTCATCGATCGAACAAGCTGGCTCCCGCCAAGCAGGGTACCGGCAATCATACCTACGCTGATGAGGAGCAAGAAATGGCCAGCGGTTCGGATGCGAGGGAACGAATGCAGGAGACGCTTAGCCCATGACGATAAGCACCGTATATATACCGCCATCCTGCGAGAGAGGGATCACCTTGTCCGGGAGCGTCCGACCATTCAAGGATACTTGCTGCACTCCCTGGAGGACGTGGCCCGGATTCTGCACCTGAAACTCATAGGTTGCCGGTCCAAACCGGTAAGTGAAGCGAAAGCCAGGCCAGTCCCGGGGAATCCGTGGGTCCACTTCAAGCCGATCCCCTCTTTTCTTTAAACCCAGAAACCCTTCCAGGCCCAGGCGGTACATCACACTGCTAGATCCGGTGTACCACGTCCAGCCGCCTTGCCCGGTGAAAGGCGGGGCACCGTAAACGTCCGCCGCGACCACATACGGTTCTACCCGGTAGTGAACGGCTTTTTCAGAGGCGTCGGCGTGCAGGATCGGGTTCAGGAGCTGAAATAATTCAAAACCTTCCTCGATCTGTCCCAACCCGACCAGAGCCCAGGCAGACCACAGGGCAGCATGTGTGTACTGTCCACCGTTCTCGCGCACACCGGGAGGATAGCCTTTGATGTAACCAGGGTCGCGCAGGGTCTTGTCGAAGGGAGGGGTAAACAGCAGGACCAGCCGCTGACTGCGTCGCACCAGGCGCTCGGAGACCGACTGCATAGCCCGGGCGGCGCGCTGCGGGTCCCCGCCGCCGGAAAGGACCGCCCAGGATTGGGCGATTGAATCGATTTGACATTCCTGGTTCTCTGAGGAGCCCAGGGGAGAGCCGTCATCATAAAAAGCGCGCAGGTACCATTCGCCGTCCCAGGCGCTGTGTTCGATGGCCTGGGCCAGGTCGGAGGCACGCTGGCGATAGTCGGCGGCTTGCTCGCTACGCCGCTCACACAGGTCGGCAAAGCGGTTGAGGGTGCTATAAAGAAACCAACCCAGCCAGGTGCTCTCGCCGCGGCCATCAATCCCCACCCGGTTCATACCGTCATTCCAATCCCCGCCACCCATCAAGGGCAGGTTGTGCAGCCCGGAAGTCATCCCTTTTATCAGCGCACGGCGGCAATGCTCGAATAAGGTATAAGTTACGCTGGTTTGCGGATACTGCTCATAACGCTCGTCCTGCCCCGGTTCCAGCAGGGGTGCACGCCGGAAGGGGACCTTCTCGGTTAAGACCGTATTGTCGCCGGTGAGGCTTACATATTCGGCGGTCACATAAGGCAGCCAGAGCATATCGTCGCTGATACGGGTGCGCACACCGCGCCCGGAAGGCGAGTGCCACCAGTGCAGCACGTCCCCGGCCTCGAATTGGTGTCGGGCGGCGCGCAACAGGTGCTCGCGGGCCAGTTGCGGAGCGACGTGCAGCAGCGCCAGTACGTCCTGGAGCTGGTCACGAAACCCATAGGCTCCGCCAGATTGGTAGAAGGCGGTTCGCCCCCAGATGCGGCAGGCCAGGGTCTGGTATAGCAGCCAGCGGTTGATTAGCAGGTCAAAAGCGGGTTCGGGGGTGTGAACCTGCACCGCTCCCAGCAGGTCATTCCAAAACCGGTTATTGGCCTCCCAGGCAGTCTGCACTTGCTGCGGGTCCTGGTAGTGGCGTACCAAAGCCAGGGCTGCATCCCGGTCCTCGGCCTGTCCCAGCAGGAAGTAAGTTTGTTCCGAAGCGCCAGGCTGGAGGTCGATGTGGAGTTGTAGGGCGGCGCAGGGGTCCAGCCCCGCCTCCACTGTCCCCGCCAGGCCAATGCGCTTGAGGGCAGCCGGCCCCTCCAGGCTGCCCAGCCGGCCGAGGAACTCCGTCCGGTCGGCGGTCAGGCCGTGCAGGGGGTTGCTGGCTGAAACGAAGGCCACGCGTTCTGAGAACTCGGTATTATACGGGTTGCGTACCAGCAATGCCTGAGGGTCGCTATTGAATTCCGGGATCAAATACTGCTGAGAGCTTTCTCGGGTTACCCCCAACACCCATTCGACGTAATAAGTGGCGGTGATGCGCCGCGCCCGGTCCCAAGTGTTTTCCAAATGAAGCTGCAGGATTTTAAGCGGAGCATCTGGCGGGGTGAACACCCGTAGCCGTTGGCGCAGGCCGTGACTGTGGTGCTCGAAGATAGTGTATCCAGCGCCATGGCGCGCCAGATAGGGGGCCTGGGCAGGAGCTGGCTGTGGAGTGGGCGACCAGACGATGGCTGTTTCTTCATCCCGCAAATACACCACTTCGTGTGGCTCATTGGAAACCGGGTCGTTTCCCCAAGGACTCAGCCGGTTTTCGCCGCTATTTTCGGCCCAGGAGGCGCCCAGCCCGGATTCGGATGCCAGGAAACCGAAATACGGGTTTGCGATCACGTTGACCCAGGGAGCAGGAGTAACCTGTCCGGGCGCCAGGTAGATGCAATACTCGCCTCCATCCGGGCTGAAACCGCCCAGGCCGTTGTCATGTAGCAGGTCTTGCGGACGGGGCAGGGGCACGGTCGGCTGCGGGTCTACCCCGTTGGGCAGGGCCGGAGAAATGGGTGGCAGCCGGGACGGCTTATGGTCGAACGATGGGGTGTGCTGAAGATGCTCAGCCAGAGTCCCCCGAGCGCCGTCCAGCACCACCCGCGCCGCCGTTTCCAAGAGGACCCGGTCTGCTTCTCCCGTCTGGTCTGTATGGAGCAAGAAGATGCCCCCGCGGCGGTTAAGCCATCCTTCGCTCTCCGTGCTCGCGACCAGGCGGTAGAGCTGCGAGCTGAGCTCCTGGTTATAGCTGGTGCCCTGCTTGTCTAAAAACACCAAATCGATCATGAGCTGGCGCCTGCGCCAGTAGGTGTGCGCCTGGAGAAGCTCTCGAGCCAGGGTAAGCTCCTGCTCGGCCTCAATTTCGACCAGGAGGATGGGGAAATCCCCGGATATTGCAAAAGGCCACAGTCCTGGTTGGCCTTTCTGATTAGTAGCCAACCGCTCGGGGCTGGCCCGCAGAGCAGGAGATGAGAAAACCAACAAAGACAATAGGGTTTGAAAATCCTTCAACTGGACGTTGGAGATCTCCAGTTCGTTCATTTCTTCTTCAGCGAGCGCCCGGGCCTGTTCTAGGGCTGCCTGGATTGCACCCAGCGATGAGTAGCGGTCTATTATGTCCTGGGAGCCCTCCGCCGAACGCGCTGCGGCCGTCAGGAAAGCCAAGCGGAAGGTGCCATGTGGCGGCAGATAGACTCCCTGGCTAATCGAAAAGATCGGGTCCAGAGAAGTCCCGGTCCCAGGCAACGAGCCAGCTTCCAGGGCAGCCGGACGTCGGGCGGTGCGGCCGCGCCCCAGGAACCGGCCGCGGTCAGTTTCCAGCCTAGGCCGCACAACCGTCATCTCGCCTGGGCTGGTCACCACTGTATGGGCCAGATAAATCCCTTCTTCCGACCCAGAACGCGGCCGGCGGCGGAACAGCAAACCATTGCCCCTTGGCAGCGGCTCGCTTTCGATGAACAGCTTGTTGAACGCTGGATGGCGGGCGTCAGTAGCCTGGGGAGCGAGGACGACCTCTCCATAGCTGGTCAGCCGCAGACGCCGCGGCTGGTCTCCATGGTTCGTCAGGGTCACCAGGCGAACTTCCACATCATCCTCCGGGGCGACAAAGACCTGGGTCGCTTGAGACAGGAGGCCGTCTTGGCGGCGGAACTCGGCAAAGTGACCGTTGAAGAAGACCTCTTGCTCATCGCCAACCACTAAAGTAGGCTGGAGGCTTGACGACCAGGTCGCGCCACTTTCCTCGTCCTGGACATAGATCCAGGTCCCCCAGTTATCCATGGTGGTATCGGGCCGCCAACGGGTCAGATCAATGTCTTCCCAGGCGCTGTATCCGCCGCCCGCGGCGGTAATAAGGATGCTGAAGTGGCCATTCGAGAGGTAATGCGCCCTGGGCTGCGGCGCCTGCGGATCCACTTGCCAGGGGCTGGCAAGGTTGCTGGGCCGTATGGCCCGCAATCCCGGTGAACCTTCGGTATTCGGCCGCTCGATAGGGGCATCTCTTGGAATCTGCTCCAATAACAGCAGCTCTACACTTTGGATACGCGGGTCGCGCTGGAAGCGCCGGACCATCGCATCCCCCTGCAAATAATTGACTAGCGAGAGCATGATCATTCCCTGGTGGTGAGCCATGTAGGACTGTACGATGGCTATCTCCTGGCCCACGGCGAGGCGTGCCGGGGTGAAGTCGGCTGCTTCGTAAAAACCATACATCCCCAGCATGCCCAGCCGCCTGAGGCGCTCTATATTCTGGAGAACCGCACGCGGGCGCAGCGGCAGCGCGAGCAGCGAAGCGTGGGGGGTGATGACCAGGTCATCGGCCAAACCGCGCTTGTAACCCAACCCAGGCACCCCAAAAGCGCGGTACTGATAGAATTGATTAGCGTCAAAGCGGTAATACCCCGATTCCGAAATTCCCCAGGGGATGTTTTTCTCACGCCCATATTCGATCTGGCGGTCGGATACCACTTCCAGGGTTTGGCCAAGCAGGGTGCCGGGTTCGCTGTGCACCATCAAGCGCGGCATCAGGTACTCGAACATGGTGGCGCTCCACGAGATGAGTGCCTGCCGGCCGTCTATACGCGTAAAGGGGCGGCCGAGGTGCAGCCAATGACTCTGCGGAACCTCGCCTTTGGCGATGGCCACCAGGCTGGTGAGACGCGCTTCCGAGGCTAGCAGGTCGTAATAATTCAAATCCAGGTTGTTGGTGGTGACGTTGTAGCCGATATGGAAGACCTGGCGCTGAGAATCGAACAGGAAGGAAAAATCCATCGCCTGGAAGAGCGCATCGCTGCGACGCGCCAGTTCTTTAAAACCGATCACGAGGACCTCGGCCTTCATCCCGTCAGTATCCAGCGTGTCCTCCAGGCCTTGCACCCAGCGGCGGGCATCTTCCCAATCTGCACCGTCCAGAATTTTCATGGAATCCTTGAGCTGTCTCAAGGCCAGGCGACCTGCGCGACATGCTGCAGGGATCTCTGCCAGAGAGGGCTGCTCGGGAAAAGCTACCTCCAGCGCATGCCAGGCTTCCGCCAGGCTGGGCGGTAAATCCTCATCCCGGAAGAAAGCCGGTATGTTCTGAAAAGAGGCGAGCCAAGGCAGGAGTAAATTAATGCAGCGCTGGATACTATTGAGCTGCTGCCGCGCCCCCCGGTTGTAATACCGCAGGCGGTGCAGGTTTTCTGATCCCAACTCTGGGGTGTTGTTTTCCACCAGTTCCACGATGAGATGGTCGAGCTCGGACAAACTCCGCGGGGAAACCTGACCGTTCCCACTGCTTCCTAGATCGGAGAGCAAACCCACCCACTGTGCGGGCTCTTCTTTCACGGATTGGATGGCTTGAACTATAGAGCTGAGAGCACTCCTCAACTCATGGATCTCCGGCCGCAGAGAAGGGGCGTCCAGGTCACGGAACACCTCATCCAGCAGGTCGATGGTGTCCAGCAGCCCTTCGAATGAATCCCAGCGCAAGACTGGGCGACCAGGGACTTCCAGGCAGCCCTGGCGCAGCGCCAACAGGCAGGCCGCCAGGTTGCCGCTATCCACCGTGGATACGTAGCGAGGCTGCAATGGATCCAGACTGCGTGTGTCATACCAGTTTAAAAAGTGACCCCGGTAGCGCTCCAGCTTCTCGAGCGTTTCAAGGGAAGATGTCAGACGCGTGGACAGGGTGAGCGCCTCAAGATAGCCCAGGTCGTACGCCCCCAGGGCGGAAAGCAAGCCCAAGCCGATATTGGTCGGCGAGGTGCGGTGGGCGACGATCCCCAGGGGCGCCTCCTGAAAATGGTCGGGGGGCAACCACTGATCTTCAGGGCTGATAAACTGTTCAAAGAAAAGCCAGGTTCGGCGAGCCAGTCGGCGCAACTCCCGTCTCTGCCCGCTGTCCAACTCCTCCGCGTGCTGCGGCAGAGGCCGGCTGACCCAGATGGCTATCCCGGGAACCAGGAACCAGGCTGCCAACAGAGGGGCCGCCCAGGCCAGGGCGGCTGGGCGAAGCAGGGTGACCAGGGTAACCAGAACGATCGCCAATAGCGGGGAAAAGGCCATCCGCCGCCAAGTCACATTGGCATCTTTTTCACCCAAAGGGCGAGCGGCCTGGGAGCTGGTTGTCCAGTGGAGCATACTGCGATGTGTGACAGCCAGCCTCACCAGAGTCTTCAGGATGGCGTCTGCCGCGATCTGCGCTTCATAAGGCAAGAACGCCAGAGCCAGCAGCCAGCGGAAGAAGCTGTTCTTTAGAGAAGCCTCAGTCTGGCGCACCGGCTGGCTGTTCAGGCGCCTGCGCAGCGCTGACCAGAACCCGGTCAAGACAGGGATGGCCAGGACGAGTGCTCCAGCAGCCGTCCAGGCTCCGGGATAGCCTGGCAGGACCAGCCAACTGGCCAGGATTAACAACAGAAGGGCCGGAGCCACCAGGCTACGCCGCAGGTTATCCAGAATCTTCCAACGGCTGATTGCCGACAGGCGGGGCGAGAACAGCCACGGCAGGAGCTGCCAATCGCCACGCGTCCAGCGGTGCAGCCGGCGGGCATGCACCAGATAGTTAGGCGGCATATCTTCGATCAGGACGGTACTGGTCACCAAAGCAGTCCGACCATGAATGCCCTCTAGCAGGTCGTGGCTGAGCAGGGAATTATCGGGGATGCAGTTCTCCAAGCTGCGCTCGAAGCTGTCGACCTCGTAGGCTCCCTTACCGACATAGCTGCCTTCTCCGAAGAGGTCCTGGTATACATCCGATACAGCCCGGGTGTAAAGGTCAAGGCCGGTATCCCCCGAAAATATACGAGTGAAGTAAGAGGCGCCGCTGCTGGACGGATTGATATCGGTGCGCGGCTGGAGAATGGTATATCCCGAAACGACTTCTTCGCCGCATTCACCCGCACTTAATGGGTTGAGACGGGCACGGTTCAGGGGATGGGCCAGGACCGCGATCAATCCCCGAGCAGCGTCGCGGGGCAGGATCGTGTCAGCATCCAGGGTGATGACGTAGCGCACGCGCTGAAGCATAGATAGATCCCCCTCACGGATTGGGAATGAGGGCACGGTATCAAGAGAGCGACCGCCCAGGGAAACGTCTTGCGCTGCCAGGATCATGCGATTTAGCTCGTGCAGCTTGCCGCGCTTGCGTTCCCAGCCCATCCAAACGCCTTCGGAGGGGTTCCATTGCCGCCCCCGGTGAAGGAGGGCGAAGTGCCTTTCAGTAAAAAGACCCGGCCTTTTCTGCCGGTATTTTTCATTCAAACCGCGAATTCCTTGCCGCGCCCATTCGACCAAGTCGGTATCACCGGGTTGGTTTTCCGTCGGTGAATCCATGTAATCGGTCACCAGGGCAAAGATAAGACCCGGGTCGGGGTTGCGCAGGTAGTGCTGCTCCAACTGCGCCACCAGCGAATCGATCTCATCCGGTCCAGAGAGCAAGGCCGGGATGACAACCATGGCCGCACACTCCTCTGGTATGCCCCGGCTGAAATCCATTTGCGGTAGGCCTTCAGGCTTGACGACCTGGGTGACCGCCCAGTTGACCAGTTCCACAGCGATCGTTAGCGCTGGGACCAAGGCGAGAATGAAAACCAACAGGAGTCCGGCTGCCGGCGCCCTGGCTATGGCGGCAAAGACCAGAGGGATAATAATCAATCCAAGCGAGAGGCATGCAATCGACCCCAGGTAAATTGGGGTAGGGTGGCTGAGAGTGAAGCGCTCCAACCGCCGCCAGCCTTTCGGATTGTACCCGGCAGCCTGTTCCAGCGCCGGGCGGCCTTGACCTAGGAGATAATACCCGATATGCGCGCCAGGCTGCGAGCGGAATCCATCCCAGCCGTCCGGCTGATCTTCCAGGTCTTTATGACCATCCGGATCCGGCGATTCTTGCGAGGCTGGCGCTGGATGCGGGGTAAGCTGGTCTACCCCATCACGTGCCAGGCTTACGGCACCTCGGGCGATCGCCAGTTCATCACCCTGCCCAGAATTGGCAATTTCTTCCACGGCTTTCCGGTATCGGTCGCGTGTCTCAAAGTCCATCCCGGCATACAGCCTTGCCGGGTCCTGGCGCAGGGTAAAATCGACCAGACTTAAGGTTTCAAAGAAGCGCTTCCAATCATATACTGCCAGGGCTCGCAAGCTGCGGATACTGTTTTCCACCATGAGTTGGTCGTCAAGTTGCCCAGGAGACTTCAAGACAGGTGCAACCTCTGTAATCGCCTCCCCTGCGAGATCTGTGAGCCGGGCAATCGCCGCCAAAAGACATTCCAGAATCCCAAGGCGCAGCATAGTCGGCAGCGCCCACAGCTCACCCATCTTGAGCGGGAGCACTTCCTGGTAGGCCTCTACAAAGCGCTCGACACGTCCCAGATCGAGCAGGGCATTCTCGGTTCGGATAATCTCTGCGGAAAGGTCGTAGATGCGCGGTTGCCCTGCTTGCAGGCGGGGGAGCTGGCGCTCATAGTGTGGCGGCAGATCTTGCTGCACTTCGCGGATCGCCTGCGCCGCAATGTAATAGTTGTCCAGCAGCCATTCAGCGGCCGGCGAGAGCTGTCCAGCTTTCGAGGTTTGCTCTTGCAAGCGACCAGCAGCTTCTTTCAATATTGAGGTAAAACGGGGGAGACGCGCCGACAAGAGCACTGCCGGGCCCGGTGAGCTATGACCTACACCAGACGAGCCGGCGCGTACGTCGGGCGATACCTGGGTATGGCGGCGGTGATCTTCTGCCAGCCAGCGACATTGAGCCTCCAGGTCGACAGGCGGATTGTCCGGTTGGGGCTCGGGCGGCCCTGCCGGCATGATGGGAGCCTGATCCAGCACAGATTAGTGGCCTCCGGTTTCACGGGCGGCGATCTCCGCCTGGGTTGGCTCGATCTCGTTGGTCGGCAGATCCTGCAGGATCAGCAGCGGTGTGCTGCCGTAAACGATAAAGCCGAGCCCTACGCTGCCATAGGGCCAGCGTGTGTCGCCAGAATAACCGTGGGCGCATAAAATCGTCAGATCCACATCGTTCTCATCAGCGATCTGGTGCAAGGAGCGACTAATACTAGGGCTGACCTCCAATTTCGTCTGGATAGTTATGTCTATCCGAGATTTCAGGTCGTCCAGATATTTGAGCGCTTCGGCTCGATTCCGCCTAGTCAATTGGTTGACCAGCAGCAAGTCTTCCTGCGAAGCGAATGTCCTGCGAGGCAGTTCCGGCTGCCGAACAATGTGGGCAGCCAGGATCTCGCTGCCGTGGGCACGTGCCAGAGATTCAGCTAACATCAGCGGCATCTCCGCTCGCTGGGAACCATCCAACGGAAGGAAGATCTTGCGGTAACGCAGGCCTGTCAGTTCTGCGGTCACATGTTGATAGGCCCGGATGATCATGAGGGAGCGGTGCGCGCGCAGGATGACCTGCTGCACAACGCTGCTGACATTCCAGGGGCTTATACCGCTCTGCCCGTGGCTGCTCATCAAGATCAAGTCTGCATTCCAAGAGTGGGCAACTTCAATAATCTGTTCAGCGGGTCTGCCATCATAAAGATGTGTGGATACCCGCAGACCGGCATTCTGTAAGCGAGCAGCTATACCAGAGAGATAACTCACTGCCTCAGCTTTGCGGATCTGCCAGTCCACCGGGTCAATCATGCGCAAGCGCGCTGTCACGCCAAAAGGTTCCGAGACGCGCAGCAACTGCACCTCGGGCTCACAGATTTGGGCAATCGCGACCAGATGTGGCAAAACGCATTCCGCCAATTTTGAACTATCCAACGGGAGGAGGATCCGTTTAAACATTGCCTTTCTTTTAGCGACATGAAACTTACGGAGAAAAGGGCCTGGTTTCCCGGCGCTCGGCTGTAGGGATGACTTTACTGAACCAATTTTAGAGAGTAGAGATGAGAAGTTTTAGTTCCCTTTTCTGGGTTCTTAATTATACCCCACTGTGTTGGCTACTTACCGCATCCATCATCCATCGAGTTCATAGAAGATATACGGGCTGGATGCGACCCAGGATGAAAGTCCGGAAACCGAAACTTTACCCGAGCGCTGCTGTTTGAAGAGCCAGAAGGATGAGCCGTTGGTTTACGGGTACGAGTACTCCTGGCTGGTACGCTCCCGCATTGGCGGCGCAAGTATATAGGATTAAAGAACGCGCGCACCATACCCCAGGAAAAATTTCGGTAGCAGCCTGTTTCCACCCGCTCAAGCTATCAGAATATGGCGATGGAGGGTACAATTAAGGCAATCAGATCGGCAAAACACATAAAGCTCCCCCGGCCGAAAGCCCGCATGCCTGAATAATACAGAAAGAATAAGCCATGAACCAGATCAATGCTAATAACCAATCAGAACAGCCAACTCCTGAAGCCCAGGAAGCATCCCAAATACCCGCCCAACCTGAACCGGTTGCAATTCCAGCAAAGATAGAAAAGCCGCAGCCCAGCCGGCTGCGCCGATTCTTTCGCCAGGTACTTATCTGGCTGGTCATAATTGCGGCTAGTTTCCTTGCGGGCGTCATTACAGTCCATTACGTGCGCTATAACCCTTTGTCCGCGGCCCTCACCGAGACCCAAACCGCCCTCAACCAGGCCAATCAAGAAATCGACGGCTTACAAGCGGAAAGCGAAAAGTTTAATACTACTCTTAAGGAAGCCAACACCAAAATCACCAGGCTCGAAGCTGAAAAGAAGGGTTTGCAATCTGAATTGGATTCAGCTACAGCGCACCTGGAACTCTTGCAAGTGCTGGTGGATGTGAGTAATGCTCGCATCGCCCTCTTCCTGAACGATTTGGAAGGCGCCAAAGCCGCCCTGGTTGATACCCCGCAGCGACTGGATAATCTGCTGCCGCGGATTGCCGAATTCGACGCCGATCTGGCACAGAGCACGCCTCAACGCCTCAGCCTGATCGTGTCAGGCATGAATCGAGATATCGAAACGGCCAAGATCGACCTGGAGCTGTTCACGAAAGATTTGCTTGAGATTGAAGCGGCATTGTTTAGCGACTAAAAACGAAAAAATGCGCTTCTGGACTCGTGATAGCAGTATCCTTCTCGGTGGATTCTTCGTCACCATTTTTCTAATTGGTTACATCTGGTGGCCTCTGGCGGAGGAGATACTTTCGTATATTGACTGGAACGGCCCGTGGTGGCGATACATGGACTGGCTCCTGCTCGGTATCTTCTTTTTCATGTCGCTCACCATTGTGGCTCGCGCAAATCTCAAAACGGATCTGCTCATCGTTTTCGTCGGATTCTGTGGCGGGCTGGTAATCGAATCCTGGGGAACACAAACGAACATCTGG
>Ga0209642_10002360_pt1 | contig 12446 bp, 18 predicted proteins | sample RifCSP19_2_FD_184025 | JGI IMG/M metagenome (GOLD analysis project Ga0209642, IMG submission 184025) | Soil microbial communities from Rifle, Colorado - Rifle CSP2_sed 19_2 (SPAdes) (version 2) | ecosystem: Environmental > Terrestrial > Deep subsurface > Rock core/Sediment | place: Rifle... | reverse complement strand
CTCAGAAAACGCGTTCCTGGCAAACGACTCCGCAACCGGATCTGATTGTAGCAACATAAACAGGCGGCGATACGCGATGTTTCCCGACAGGGTTTGTTTGTCTCTGGCGAGTGTTCGCGCCCAAATTGCACAGACGGGCAGAAAATTGGCATCCCTGTGAGAGTCGGTCATACGCAAAATTAATTGCAATTTACTATTGCCAGGCAAATAGATTTGAGGTACAATCGTGATATATGTATATCAGAGACATAAGGAGTCCATAAAATGACAAAAACAACTTCGATTAATTTACAGGCAGCTCAACGGGACGCTCTGCTAGAGGGGGGTGGCAGCGAGTATGCGCGCCAGTTGTTGACAGAAAAAGTAATCGCGGAGATCCGAAAAGACGCCGATGCGCTGTCAAAAGAGATTGCGGAGTTTCGCAATCCAAAGAGAGTTGAGAAGATTATCAACACCCAGACGGCGATTGAGTCTATTGTCAAATCTTACTCAAGCGGAGGGCCAGGGGGCTACGCGGGCACTATGATTGAGCGGAATAATCTGTTTGACCAGTTGCGTCGAATTGCCCCAAACATGACTCCCGAGCAGTTTGTGGCAGCGGTCAAGAAAAGCATGGCAAAATGAACGAATCACTTTGCACCACTTTGAATGAGTTTTCCGACACCTCTCAAAAAGGAGACAGGCCGAGAGTCGTTAAGGTTGTGCTACGACTCGATGACGCGCTATATAAGCTGGTGCGTCTATATTGCGCCCAACACGGAAAAACGCTATCAGGACTCATGAGGGAGCTCATCGAGGCTGCACACGCGGGGCAGCACGGGGCGGCATAACACAAAACAACCTCGTGGAGAGCGAGGTTGTTGTGAAAGGAAGAAAACACCATGAATTACGTCAATTATACCATCACCGAACAAAAAACCCCAGGCAACAACGAACAAAGCACAGTTGGGCAAGCGATATTTTTTGCCCGATTTAGCGGCTCGCCAATAAACCGGATTCTACAACGGTTGCATGTCGAAGGGTTTGAGAGTACTGGGCTGTCTGTCATGCGGGAGCTGGTATCAAAAAATTTGTACAGGGATGATTTATGCAAAAAGCACACGAGGTAGCCGATCTAATCAAACCATATGTTGTTAGGTGGATCAACGAAGCCACCGTTATACGCGGTAGCAAGTCCGCGTCATCAGGCGAAGTTTCTGGCGGTGGCGCTCTACCAGCGACAATTTCTGCACAAACCGGCAATACAACAACTGGCGCAAGACATACTCACCAAGTCGATGCAGTAAGTTCTGTACTAACCCCAACTGAAAAGCTACTAAAAACTAGCGCAAGCGGGTATTTGAACGTTATTCGTTTGGGCGTGAATCGCGTTCCAGAAATGTCAATAGATGCTTGTGGTGGTTTATTTGTGCGGGGTAATGAAATTGTGGGAAGCGGGAGCGGTGTACGTCTTGGCTATCTGGATTTTAGCAATACCGGATATCTGGAGTCTAGAGCTTGGTCGGCAAGCGTTGGAGTTGAATATAAAAACCTAGATATACTGGGTGGAAACATTCATTTACGCGCAGATGGGCATGGGACAAATGGCATATATATAACTACGTGTGGTGTATCTGGCTATATAGGGGTTAATGACAAAGACCCAACCCATGCGCTTACCGTCCAGGGAGATATAAGACTAGCTGCCGGTTCTATGATTATTAATGACTCCACAAACGCACAAAACACAAAAGGATTAACGCTCAATCAGCTGGACACGAGCAACGAAATACTATCTATCAAATCCAGTTGCGTAGCACACGATATGACGGCAATTGCAGAAACCAATACATACGGCTTGCTTACAAAAGCCGCTGGTGCAACCGGGGGGACAAACTTAACTGGCTTAACAGCCGGTTCAATTGGACTAATGTTACGTGGTATAAGTAGTGCCAGCACAGGTGGTAGAGGCACGGCAGCTAATGCCCCAATTGTACTTAGAGCATCTTATAAAAGCGATACAAGTGCAGGTTCATTTCCTGCAAACGCAAATTTGTTAGTAGTAAGAGACGATACTCTAGCGCGTCTCATTCTCGACTCCGATGGCGATCTGCACTTGGATGCTTCATCAAACGCAAGTGCGTTTGACGCTTACGATGATGTTGGTTTGCTAACTGGACTGAGAGCGAGTCTGACTCCAGACGACTCAGAATTGAGAAATAGGTTTTCGGAATGGATAGAATACGCAAGAGAGCCGCTTGAAAGGGCCGGCGTTATTACTTATAACGATGACGGACACCATTTTGTTGCTATGAAAAAACTTGCCATGCTGCAAATAGACGCTACGAGGCAGCTGCACGCAGCGATGAGTCAAATGGGAGCAAGGATCGGGCAGCTAGAGGCAACAATAACCGCACTAACCAGCGCGTGCCCTCCGTTGCTTACATAGGGCAGCTGGGGGGGGCATAATTGTTGCTAACATTTATCGTGTTCGCTACGCTCACACAGCGCACCTGGCGGGGGGTAGTGTTGTTAGCATGGAAATAACAACACCCCTGCACCCTGGTTGGTGTGCAGTGGATATAGTAGGCACTATTTAGCAGTTGTGTTAGACTAGGGACAAGCAAGTTATAGGCCGGCTTAACCGACGTGATTCTTTGAGGCGAAACTTAGGATTACACCCACCATATATGGCGAATTTAGACTAAAAAACCCATTTAAGCCTACCTATCGGGGAAGTGCTGGAATTGGCAGACAGGCGTGACTTAGGATCACGTGCCGCAAGGCGTGAGGGTTCAAATCCCTCCTTGCGGGGGTGCACCCCCTGCACCCCGCCACTCGCTTTATTGGGGTTTTTTAGGGAGTCTATACGCCACATATCGGGGTGTTGGAGGCGATATGGACACAAAAAACCTAACCGACGTGACTCTACAAATTATAGCGGGGACAGCACAGCACGCGATCCAGTGTTTTTTGCTTGATCGACGCTCTCGCAATCTCTCACTTGAAACGCTGGACTTCTATAATCGAGAACTAAAACTGTTTGTCAGGTACGCCCATAACCAGGGGGTGATTATGTTATCCGATGTGACTCCCGACCTGATTCGGCGTTATTTGCTGGACTTGTCTCAAAGAAGAAACGGTGGGGGTTGTCATGCTGCTTATAGGTGTCTACGCGCATTAATGATCTGGACTTGGGAAGAGTTCGAGATAGAGAGTCGCAATCCGATCACGAGAGTCGAGCCACCCAGACGCAACACGCAACCACTTCCAGGCGTGCCACTAGAGCATGTAGCGCGCATGGTAGATGTGTGCAGGGGGGATAAACTAGCATTGCGTGACAAATCAATCTTGTACTTTCTTACCGATACCGGAGTCCGGGCCGGCGAGTTGCTTGCCCTGGAACTGGGAGATTTAGATTTGCTGGCTGGAGTCGCTACTATCCAACACGGCAAGGGAGATAAGCGGAGAGTCGTGTTTGTTGGAAAACGGACTCTCAAAGCATTGCGCGCATACCTGAAAACACGCCGAGGACTCACCAACCATTCCCCACTATTTGCCATAGGCGACGGACAGCATTTCAAAATATCAGGACTTAGAAGTATGGTTGAGCGGCGCGCCAAACAAGCGGGTGTTGATTGCCCCGCGCTACACGACTTCAGACGTTGTTTTGCCCTCGAATGTCTCAGGAATGGACTGGATCTGCTAACCCTATCCCGACTCATGGGGCATACCAGCTTAGTTGTCACTCAGAGATACATCGACCTGCTAGATGGGGACATGCAGACAGCACATCGTAGAAACTCGCCGGTTGATAATATGTAACCCCCCCTGCCAGGGGTGCTCAGGCGGAGCGTAGCGACGCCTATAACTTGGGGGAAATGTTCTATATGCGCTTCGTTCACCAAACACGCATGTATGTTAAAGAATTAAACGGCTTTTTTAGGGGACAAGTTTGCGCTTCGCAAGTTAATGTCGCATTTATCTTAATATATTCAAAATCTCTTGACAAACTCGAATGTTCTATATATAATAAACACAATTAATCTTGATTTTTTTAGGAGACGATGAATATGGCAAAAATAACGACAACGACAATGACTATACCGATCAAGCTAGCAGAGGGATTAGAAAAGAGGGCTGATGAGCTCAACGTGAGAAACAATAGCCTGCTACTCGGAATCGTGCGCTCTGGACTCTCTAGCGCTTGCTCGCAATACCTGGAGACTACAAACGAACCAAAAGAGGTGGTTGAGCACAAGTTAGGGCTAATTCACTACGAACTAAAAAAAGTTGGAATAACAGCGGAGGTAAACCATGAGACCCCAAAATAACAACGTAATTTGCGGAATCAATGCTGATAAAAGCTTAATGTCTGTCCTGAGTAATGTTGCCAATTTTCTTGGGTTTGGTGGGAGATCCAAGTATGTATCCAAACTAATTGAGGATTACTTGAGTGGAAAGCTGGAAGTCAAAGAGAGTGAGATAACAGGGAGGGCACGTGCGCGCAAGAAACAAACTTAAACCAAAAACCCGCCAGCATTTGGGAGCACGCGGGTTTTGTGGAGAAAATGACGAAACGTCAACCGTGTACCAATTGGAGTTTAGCACACGAAGGCTATATCATCTCAATTATAGCACATAATTTCTAGGAGAAATTGACATGAACGAATATTTAGAAATTTTGCGAACAAGATTAGAAAGATTTGAAAAAATTCACGCTGAGATACGAGACGATCTGGAAATGCTTTGCCAAGCAAGAGGGGGGCGAACCGATGACGTAGGCGCTCTTATCACGCAGCGGCAGTCTTTACTAGAGCAAGAAGAGGAACGGACTCTCAGGTGGGTGGATTGTATTGCCTCGAATATCGAGGCAATTGAAAAACGCATAGCGATAGCAGAACTAATGGACATGGTAGAGGGCATGAGTGCTCTTACCGCCAACGAGATCCGTGTTCTCTGGAACGCAATAGATAGGTTACCGGCCTAGCTAAACGATCATGTGCCTATTCAATTATTATAGGTTGAATAGGCACATGATCTCAGATTGAAGTTTTGAAAGAATAAATAAATTTATTGGAGAAAAATATAATGATAAACGAAAAAGACCTTTCAGATGATTTTCTTGGCGATGAATTTGTTAGTTTTGCAGATCCCGAATCGCTGAGGTATGGAATAAACGCAAGAGTGGACCTACAAACCGTCAAGTGGCTTGAAGAGTATGCGAACCACCACACAAACGGCAACATGAGTGAAGTAATAAGACACTGTGTTTATGAAAAAATGATCGGATTTAAAGCGTCCAAAGAATCCCCAGTTGAACTAAGGGTGGTTAGCAGCGCGTTTAAGCGGCGAATGAAGAAACGGGTCAAAGAAACGCTAAAACGTTCCTGGCTTGAATTGCAAGAGCTTCCCGACTCAGAACAAGAGGAAGAAATGTTCGAGCTGGCAAGAAAATATAATGAACCCTGGCCCCCGCCAAACGTAAAAGCCTCAGATGTAAACCCACATCTTAGAGACACGCTATCGCGCATACGAATTTTGTGTGAAGAGAATAACGGACAAACTACACTTAGTGAACTACAAAGAAGTCTTTCTAGGTACAAGATCGAGGATGTAAGAAAATTTGTCAGTACGCTAGAAGACGAAAAGATGATAGTCACAAAGCAGGGCGATACAGTTCGTTCGCTGATAATTACTGATCTAGGATTTGTTGCCGAAGAGAGGGCATAACAATGGACTGTCAAGAATTGCAAGATTTGCAAGAAATTCAGGGGGTGGTATACTGTTGTACTTCTCTTTCTATTATATTACATACCCCCAATTTTCTTGCATTTCTTGCATTTCTCAAAAAACCCCAATTTCATCGGCTAAAAAAAGAACATATGTACTATTTAGGGGCTAAACTTCTTCAGTTAGTACCTCTGAAAATCTTGCAATTCCTGCAAAACTTAGCCAAACGCGACCAGAAATTGCAAGATTTTCAGGAAAAGTACATAACGTATCTCTTTTATCAAACCTCTCTCTCTTATATCTGCCGCACCCCCGAAGACGGGGGGCGAAACCTGCACCCCTGGCAGAGGGTAGGAGTATAGCAAGATGATAAACATAGACTCAACAACAAGTGAACTTCTTGAGATTTTATGGGCCGGCGGTATTGGTCATTTTCACCTGCTTCCCTCTAGTGTGTCTATCTGGCACAGAGTCGGGAGTCCATTTGCGCCGATAGATGAATATATGCAACATTGCTACTACGGAGTCAATCCGGTCCGGGCTATCCCCACCAAAAACGCGAATGGCAAGCCCGTGAGTCCGAGGTATGTACGTTCACAGCTGGATTATCTATCTGGCGTAAATGCTCTGTATGCTGATTTCGACGCCAAAGATGAGGTTACAGTAACCGGTGAGGAGTCGGGGTCTGAGCTTCCAGGGATTATAAGAGACAATCCGAAACTAAAAGACGAGGTGGATCTCCGCAAGATAGCGTTTGAGAGGGTTAGAGACAGGAAGTTGAGCGAAAATCACACAAAATACATGACTTCTGTTGCCCTACGGGTTGTGAAACTGCCTGTAAAGCCGTCTGTGCTGGTTTCCTCGGGTGGTGGACTTCAATCGCTCTGGTTGCTAGATCAGCCATTCGTTATCAAGAACAGCGACGATCTAGAGTACGCCAAGAAGTTGCAAAAAGCATTTGCCTATACTGTTGGCGCAGATAGGCACGCTATCAATCTGACCGGACTCTTGCGGCTACCTGGCTCTGTGAACCGCAAATATATCCCACCTCGCGAGGTAGTTTATAAGTATTGTGACTTGGATAGGCGTTATCGCTTATCCGAGTTGGTTGCGTATGCCAAAACTGAACTGGACAGGCTTCAAGAGTCCATCCCGACTCCAAACCCGACTCCAGTTGTGCTCACAAAAACCCGACTCCCGCACAAAAAAGCGTCCAGAGCAAATCGATGGGCAGAAACTTGTTTTGATAAACAGATAGCAAATCTCGCAATCCCACGAAAACACGGAGGAAATGACCTGCTCAATCGGACTGCAATCACACTCGCTGGACTCGTGGCTGCATCTTGGCAGACAGCCGTAACGGAGTCGGACGCCAAATCAGCACTAGAGCGCGCAGCCGAGATTTGTGGACTCCCGAAAGATAAGATACGATGGAACATAGACTCTGGATTCCGATACGGAATGAGCCGGCCTATGTCGTTACCAAGATGTCTGACAGACAACGGATAACCCCACGCCAGGGGCGCTGTTCCGTCTTCGGAACAGAAACCGAGGAATTGCGTATGTTCCATTTTGGAATAACGCATTCAAAAAAGCCTCTTTTTGTTGATTTTGTAGATTCTCATCGCTCATTGTTACCTCCTAGATTCCGCAATTCCGCGATTCCGTTTAATACTCTTGAAAAAAGGATTAAAAACTTGAACCCATGTCGAAGGGGGTAACACTCGGTTTGAAAATAAGTCTGCATAATTTCTGCCGGGGAAAATCTTCTTACGGGAAGTTTCTCAACGAAAGTCTACAAAGTATACAAATTACATGATTATCGGGTTAGTGCTGTGTCTGTCCTGAGAGAGCGCGAGCGTCGCGGAGTCCACACATTGCCTCTTGACACAGCGGCAGGATGGGTGTAAAATGGCTTATGATAATGATTGTTATAGAAAGCCATTAGAAGGAGCGATCAATGAACACCCAAAATGATAATGCGATCAGCGTGACAGACGTAAACGATGCGCAAGCTATCATCTCGCTTGTGTTAGATGGTTTGTCCAGCGTGAACAGCAAGCGCGCGTACCAGAAAGCTCTAATTGACTTTATGGCCTGGTACACAGAGCAAGGCAAGCCAGGACTGTCTAAAGCCATTGTGCAACGTTACAAGAACGTTTTACAAACGTTGGGGCTATCCTCTTCCACAATCAACCAGCGAATGAGCGCGATCCGCAAGTTGGCACAAGAGGCGGCAGATAATGGGCTGGTTGACCAAACCATAGCTAACGGCGTTGCGCGCGTGGGGGGCGTGAAGTCCCTCGGTGTGCGCGCCGGGAATTGGCTAACAAAAGGTCAGGCGCAGGCATTGATTAATACCCCTGACATTACAACTCTAAAGGGGCTGAAGGATAGGGCAATTCTGGCCGTGATGTTAGGCGCAGGTCTGAGGCGTTCTGAGGTTGCCGAATTGACGTTTGACCATATCCAGCAGCGAGATGGGCGTTGGGTTATTGTTGACATTGTGGGAAAGGGCAATCGGGTTAGAACTGTCCCTATCCCCTCTTGGACAAAGGCAGCGATAGACGAATGGGCGCAGGCAGCGGGTATTCGTCAAGGCAACATATTTTTACCGGTCCACAAAGGCGGGTGGATTAACGGTAATTCCATGACCCCCCAGGCGATTCGTAACACGGTCTCACAGTACGCGCAAATGCTAGGGTTTGACACAGCCGCGCATGACCTGAGACGCACATACGCAAAATTGGCACACCGGGGCGGATCGCCATTGGAACAGATCCAACTGTCTTTAGGCCATGCAAGCATCAAGACGACAGAGAAGTATTTGGGCGTACAACAAAATCTAGCCGACGCCCCGTGTGATAAGTTGGGCTTGGGGTTGTGATTAGTCCGCGTTAGTACGCCTCAAAAATTTCCATAGCCTGGCCGACCTATAAAAATAAAAAAATTATCCCCCCCAAAAAAATTAGAAAAACCCAAAAAAAATTGACCCCCCACACACGCGGGGGGTCAATTATTGCCCCTGCGATGCAAAAAAGCCCATCAAATTTGAGCGCAATGAACCAAAAACGATAGGTGGTATCAATAACATTATCTTTTGGTATTTCCATCTTGACAGGCAAGATATAATGATTTACAATGTATATAGGTTGACACAAATAATTGAGAGGATAAACCAATGGCAAATACTATAATGGTGACTTTTCGGTTGAGTAAAAAATCAAAAGCCATTCTCGCTGCTCTGGCTAAGAGACTTCGGGTTAGTAGGACAGCCACGCTAGAACTTCTCTTGAGCAGAAAAAATATTTCCGTTTCCGCTGAATTGACCGATGAAGAGGTCAATTCGATCATTGAGAATGCCGATGAGGAAAAACAAAATGACTGAGAATGACGAGATTAAAAATATCCTGTTATGGGATGTCGGCGTTGCAGAGGGGGTGTTCGCTGGTGAGAGAATGTATTTTGAGGTTAAATTTGCTGAGCAGTTCGACGCGACTCCGGTAGTTACGATCACCCTGGAGCTACCAGACCTCAGCGGGAGCGCCCCAGTTTGCTATCTGACCAAAGTTGATACCGCGGGTTTTACGTGCCGGTTTGAGCGAGGGGCAGAACGCATAATCGGAGATATTCAATTCCGACTCCATTGGAGTGCTCAGAGGTCAGATTGGTAGCGGTTGCGGAGTCCTGGACGCGCCCCACAAGCCGGCCCAGGCTTCACAGGATTGGCCCTAAGCCGTTTTTAGAACGAGGATGGTGTTTGATATGTTGATCGGATAATGGAGGTTGATCGTGAATAAAATAATTAGATTGACTACGCTAATAATGGCTCTAGATTTACTGGCAAACATTGTTTTATTCGCTCTGGTGCTTGGATACTAAGGAGATTTATCATGAAATGGATTGTAAGAATTTACGCTCTAATACTTTTAGCCTATACCGGCTTCCGCACTTGGCATTTCATGTCAGAGCAGTTGCCGGTAGCATCGGGCCAATTACTGGCAATATTGTTTTTGTTTGCTACCGAAATTGGGCTAATAGTTTGGAGTGAGGTTTCAACTGGGCATACCAGTACATACACTCAGCACTATGTTTCAAGTGGTTTGACGTGGCTTGATTTTGCTGGCAGTTTTGGGGCCGGCGTTGCGGACATGATTCTGCTGCAAACACTGACCGTATATCAAGTGCCGCCATTAATGGCAACTTTGCTGATCTACGGGATGCCTATGGTTGTTGCCATTAATGTGGCTGGTGCGGTAATTTATATGGCGAATGATGCTGATGTTCAGAGGTTGCGTCAATCACGGTTGTTGCAGTTCGAGGCAGACAAACAGGCGTATGATGAGTTGAATGCTAATCGGCGCAAGATTGTTGCCAGTAGAAAGCGGGAAATTTATAATGACATGACTGGTGACTATGAGGCATCGGCTAAAAATACTGGCAAAACAGAGAGCATTGTTACTGGCAATGGACGCAAGGTTTATGCTGCTGAATCGCCGGTAAACCCTACCAAAGCCAGCGCGAAGAGGAAATGATCTCTGACGTGCTGGCAGAGATTGAAATTAATGGCAATTCAGAGAAAACATTAGCGAAACTAGGATGGCGAATTGAGGTTACTGGCAATGGCAAATACTGGCAATGGCGTAAAGGATCAAAAAACAATCGTGTATCGGCCTATGGAGGCCGCTTCTATGCCCTCGATGGGAATAGGCAAGAAGAATACTGGCAAAATCGCAAATCTTACGCCAGGAATGGCGTTAGAGATTCTGCAAGATTGCGTTAGGCGTTGCCAGGATATTGGCGTTAGTGTTAGGATCTCGGCTCGCGTATCTGATAATGGCAAAAAGTTTGCCATTATCGTTTTAGAGAATGTCGAGATCAAAAGTGGCAAATTTACGGAGGTTCAAGCAGAATAATATTTAATATTTTTATCATAAAAATAGCCAAAACAGGCCTCTCGCAATCCTTTTTGTGCCGAAATTTTGGGGTATAATGTTGCTAGGCAAAAAAAACCTAAAAAACAGCCCGTCGTATCCTTCGCGGCGGGCTGTTTTATTTTCTCAGCCATTGACAAAAATTGTTGCCCGATGTACAATTACACACAATAAATCTTGAACGAGGAGTCTATATGTACAGAACAAACTTAAGGGTTAGTCAAGCAACAAAAGCGCGGTATGAGCAAATGGGTGGAGTAAGCGCGCTCAGGACGTTGTTAGATGCGCGCATGGGCGCACCTGGGGCATTTGACGGGGTGCTGGAGCTCATTCTCAGAGTCAGGGATGAGGGATTGCGAGAAACGCTGATCGTATTCGCACAGGAGGCGTTTTCATTGTCCCATGACTCCCTGATGGCTAAACTAGATGAACGGCTAAACCTATCATAGGAGGCAACATGAGCGAACAAACAAAAATCACATGGCAAATCGAATGTTCGCCAGAGCAACATTCGTTTGCAAAGCAAGAGGCAGAAAACCGGGGGCAATCGATTGGAGAGTACATATCCGCAATGGTCGAGCCAACAGATAGCCTCAGCCTGGAAGAGCAGCGGGAGTCGCTATTGAATCAGCTCTCACGACTCAACGACCAGGTTGGCAAACAACAGGCCAACGAGTACACACACGAGGCACACAGTTTGATGGAGCGGGCCGGCTTGTTATTGGAACAGGCGCGGGAGTCGGATACAGTTGCGCTGGCTGAGGCGCAAGCGCGGGTTGAGCAAGAGCGGGAGGGGCAGCGTCAAGAGTTGTTGGGTAAACTCGCCGCGCTAGATGTCGAGTATCTACGCCAGGTAAAAAACGGACTGAAGATCCTACAATTGCAGGATGTACCGCTATCTCATGGTGAACTGGCGTTCCTGGAGAGCGACTCCGCAACCGTAGCCGATTGCAGTTCAATCCCCCGAAGAAGATATTCACAATTCCCGGACAAGATCGGGCTGAATTTGGCGAATATACGCGCCAAAATCTCTTTGGTGGGGCGGAGGATATCTAACCTGTGAGACGGGGTGAGCAATATAATTTGCAATTTGCTATTGATAAGCAATAAGAATTGAGGTATGATATATGTATATCAGAGACTAAGGAGTACCAACCAGATGACAAAAACAACTTCGATTAATTTACAGGCAGCTCAACGGGACGCTCTGCTAAAGCGAGGGGGCAACAAGCAGGCTCGTGTTCTACTGGGGGATCTAATTCTCGCGGAGATCCGGAAAGAGCTAGACGAAGAAATATCGGCTGAGCAGGCAGATAACAAGGTTTTTGACGCTCTTCGGCCTGCGGTGGAGAAGATAGTCAAGACTCAAATGGCGATTGATAGACTCGTCAAGTCTTATTCAGATGGAAGAATGGGCGGTAACACAAATGTTTTATCTGAGCGAAACGATCTGTTTACTCAGCTACGCAGAATCGATCCGGGCATGACTGCCGAGCAGTTTGTGCAGGCGGTCAAGAAAGCGTGGCAAAATGGTTGACACAGATTGCAACACTTTGAGCGAGTTTTCCGATACTTCTTCTCAAAAAGGTAACGGGGCGAGAGTCGTTAAGGTTATCCTGCGACTCGATGACGCGTTATATAAACTGGCGCGGCTGTACTGTGCCCAACACGGAAAAACATTATCCAGACTCTTGAGGGAACTTATCGAGGCTGACTCACGCGGGCCGGCATAACAAAACAGCCCCGATGGGAGCGAGGCTGTTCGTGAAAGGACATCAAAATGAAAGACAACATTTATTA
>Ga0209642_10002358_pt1 | contig 12449 bp, 9 predicted proteins | sample RifCSP19_2_FD_184025 | JGI IMG/M metagenome (GOLD analysis project Ga0209642, IMG submission 184025) | Soil microbial communities from Rifle, Colorado - Rifle CSP2_sed 19_2 (SPAdes) (version 2) | ecosystem: Environmental > Terrestrial > Deep subsurface > Rock core/Sediment | place: Rifle... | reverse complement strand
TCGTTTTGATTGCCCAGTCCAGCACTCTGTACCTTATTGGACAGTAACAACAAACGCGCATTCTCGATGCCGCCTGTGGCCAAAATGAATAGCTTCGCTTCAACCCAAAATTTGTTCCCCTGTAAACAAGCCACCTGCAAGTGGGTTACAGTCCGTGCCGTATAGGTTGTCTCAATGTCCAATACATTCGCGTAGAGATAGGTGTGGATATTGTCTGCGCGCTCTACCTCATCTCGATAAATTTCCCCAAAGCGGATAGATGGGCTGATTTGTATGATTTTGGTAATCACGCGGTCTCCTATGAATAGGAGACAAGGGCTGTTTTTGGTTTCCCAAGCCTCAACGTCGTGGGCAATATGTCTAAGCCGTAAGATAGATTGAGCACGTTCGTAGAACGGATCAAGATGGGATTTACTAAAAGGCCAACCGCTGTATGGAATCCAGTCCCGTGTTTCAAAATCAATTTCGTCAAGCTGCCAACACCAAGCCTCCTTACCCAAGGTGCCACCAAAATAGCGAAAACGCGTTGTCTCTAGTGGGAAATAGGAAAGCCCGACATTCTCACCCTCGGAAAGTGACTGTGTCTTTTCGTCAAGTTCTAGACCACCGCTTTCCAGTAGACAGACTCGAAAGGGCTGACCGATGAATTCATGCGCCAGGGTAATTCCCGCCGGTCCAGCACCAATAATGCAAACGTCAGTTTTGATAATTTTGTTCTCTGGGAGAGTGCGGGCGTCAATTAACAAAGGAGTATTCCTTACTAAAGCTGTGCCAGTTCAGGAGCTATGAGACGAGTGTTAGGGGTAGTAATTACCCTGTTTTTGCATACTTATTTTGCTCTTATTTTGCCGCTTCTACTGAAATCTCTTCTAAATAGGTAGAGCCCCCTTAATTGAACTTTGATCTATTCAAACTAATAACCTTCTTACACACCTATACCTCTCTTTGACATAACTTTCAAACTAGAACCTTTTGGAATCTATTTTATAGTAAAGTATATATAGAGGGAGGGGAGGAACATGAGTTTGGGGTATGTGCTTAAACAGTATCGGCCAAAGAAAATGATCCCTCAAAATCTGATTTTTCATAGGTGTTTCATCCCACTGAAAAAGACCCTTTTTTGTGAGTGAATACTGTAGGTTAGAAGCAAGGTTAAAGTATGTCTCTTTGTTACTTTGTGTTTGTGAGTAATACCTCTTGATCTAGTCTTTTGCTTCCTTATTTCTTACGTTGCATTATGTTCTTCTTGGCTCAGTATCTTATTAATCTTAAGAACGAGGTAATAGGCATAACCGGGAAAGTAATTTTTATCCCGATAACAGAAGAAGCAACGCTCCTGAGTAAAACACCATTCAAGATTAAATCTGTTTTCATCTATAAGATTCTTGTATAGATCAATCATTTCATCAAATGATAGTTTCTCAGGGTGATTGGTCTTATAAAATGCTTTACGACGTGCAAGTTGTATCTCGTTGAAGAGAGTCGGCCATCTCTTTTTGTAAACTTCTTTAACTTCTGGAATGATAGTTAAAATCAGGATGGTTGAATCTGCAGCTACACGAAATATATCAGGGAATAAATCAAAATGCTCAATATGCTCTCCAAAAATTATTGGGTTGTCAACGACTATAAAATAATACTTTTGGGATGTCATTTTTATCTCTTTATAGGAATCAGTTATCTTGATATTGGCATTTGGCAGGTTCCGTTTTAATCGGAACTCTAATTTTGGATTACATTCCCATACTTCTAAACTTGATATATAAGGTACATAGTTTTTTGTATGAACGTTGCCTGAGCCTCCGAAAACCTCAAGTGCATTTAAATCTTTCAAGTTTATACCTCTAGCTTCTAACTCCCTTAAAACTTGATGTATAGGAGCTAACAGTAATATGTTACGAACTCTCCTTAGAAGCGTCTTTATAAACAGGATGTTTCGCATTAGCTCATTGAGCTTTCTTCTTTTTATCATTATCCCAAATTAAGCTCATTACCTCCACCCCTTGGACTGCATCTTGTAAATAGCCAGTATCCTCTCTTTTTTCTTCGTGTCTTTCTGTGCTTTATATAGGTTTGCTAGGCATTGATTTGGATTTATTTGTTTAATCTCTAATTTTCTCATACACGCATCCTAACATTTAGAATCTATTGCTTGAAATGGTATTAAAACCATCAAACAAAAGCTATTTTTACAAGCCTCAAAAATAGTCAAACGTTCTCGAGATGATGACCATGAGAGACTCTTCAATCAGATGGCTGCGTAAGGGCAAACGTGGTCTTCAGGTATCCAGTTTCGACTATTCCTACCTGTTCCTCTTCACAATCATAAGGCATTTTTCTCATTTTACAGCGCGCTCAAAAAACTCGGTAATGCGGCCACAGGCATCATAAGATAATGCGGTACGGTGACCATTTTCCGCGATTTGAGCTAAATCATCGAGACGAGATGGCCGTGTCCAATCCGACACGATGTCTGGGATTTCTTTCAGATCATCAAATACCAAGTAATGCACACCTTCTTGCAGGCGTAATCCTGGAATCATTTCTACAGAGTCGCACTCCATGTCGGTCAACACCGGTTTTCCGGATAGCCAGGCATCCCAATGCCTTTGACTTTGTTCTCCCCATCCTCTTGGGCAAACGATTATCTGACAATTGGCCATGATCTCATCGTGCTCTTTCTTATAATATAAATGACTTTCCTTACAAATTCCGATTCCGACTTTGGCAGTTTCTGTAGCAACGCTTAGGCGATAGCCCGGGGGTCCGCTTGAAGTGCCAATAAAACCTGCTTTGTACTTCGGTTTTGTATTGTAAATAAAACATGGTTCTCCCCAAATATGCTCATACGCCCATATATGTTCCTCAGGGAAGGGATAGAGTTCTTTCCGATTGTACGCAGGCGTTCTATAAAGTATTGGATCGCCCGGCCTCCAATACGGAGTTGCATAGGGACGCCTGCTCATATCTGTGTGATTAAAAATAATCTGAATAGTTTCAGGAAATTCAGCCCGGTAAATCGCATACTTTTCCATAATTGGCAAAATCCGAGACGGAATGAAGCGCTCTTCGTTGGCCCAATCTTGCCAGACGTGTAAGAGCATTGCGTCAAATGGCCTTTTAAACGCTTCATCGTTTTGCTTATAGACAAGTATGCGTATGTTTCTTTCAGCGAGGGCTTCTTTGTAATAAATCCATGCTTGCTTTGCGATTCTCTTTTCTCTAATTCCCTCTATTATGACAGCGATCTCCATGTTTAGGTGATTTCCTCTTTCCTTTTTTATCTTCGTCTTCGAAATATAGTGCTTGTTTTAATAGCTAGATGCTTTTATCCTAATACGTTTCCTCGATTTCCTTCTCTGTAAGACCACGTTTGCTAGCACCTCTGGTATCTTAAGTTATCTGATATACGAGATATGTTGTGCCCACGGTACCTTACTTACTGCTCCATAATATCACTTCATTGGATACTTCGTTTAAAGTTTTAAATTTTCCTAATCCGCCAATCTTTTTGAGAAATTCCCGATAATGAGGTAACCATAAATGTGCATAACAATCATGCAAGCAAAATGCTACAAAATCATTTTGTTTAATTGTAGTTATAGCCTTTTGCTCCCACTCTTCGTATTTCATTTTACTCTTGTACATATCAAAATCATCAAACAGGATGGGTATTTTTACAATCCTATTTTGCATTATTGGCATTTCTGTTTTAAGGGAATAAGACGAGCTGGCCAGCCATTCAAAATTATAATAGCATAGGTTCTCATCGTTCAAATCAGGGGTTATTTTTGATCGAGGTGTCCTGTAACCTTTTATCCTGTAGTCTATCTGCCTGCATTTGTCTAGCTGTCTCTCATATCTATTATGAGTTTTATCCGTTATGATTCCGAATATCAGTTTAAAAATTTTATGGTATTTTTTTGAATATGGCCAATAGTTATCAATTTTATGGTCATAGGAATGAAACGCAATGCAGTGACCACCCTTCTCTATCCTTTCCCTTACTTCATCAAAAAAGCATCCAAGTACGTTGTATGTTGCTTTCACATCCTTCTCTTTTTCAATAATCAGCATCTCCTCAAGGTTTTTTGAGCAGATCTTGTTGGCAAACTCTGCAAAAGTCAGATCAACATCCATATGTCCCAATCCTCTCTCAATATCATGAGTTATACAAATCGTTTTTCTATCTTCGATGATTTCCTTTTTTTTTTCAGAAATTATTATATTGTCTCTGTTTATCCCTACATCAATTACCCACCATTTCCCTTCTTTTTTTGTTTGAAAATGTTGGTTAACTGCTCTATCATATACCCTTTCAAATAACTCTCTTTGAACATTTCTCTTAGGGTCAGTATGTTCTATAGCTAAATCCGCAGTCGGCGAATAAATATTGTTAATATTATTTTCTATGGCGAAATTCATAATGCTATTTAAAAGCATATGAGGCCATCCTTTGAAGCTTTTTTCTATTCTCGTCTTATATTCTTTTCTCCTAGATATTCGCTGCACCGGGTCAGAAACGTAATTTAAACCATATAAATTGCCTCTACTGACAGCCAGATAGGCAAATGCTACATGTCCAACCTTGCCAAATTGCTGCTGATGCCATATTATGTCATCATCAAAAAATAATTCTTCAGGAAACTCATCTATTAATGGACTCGTAGCATATAACACAACTTCCCACTGTTTATTAGGATCACCAACTCCACACATACGATGAGCCAATTTAAGCCCATCTGGGCCACATTTGGGTAGGTAATATATCCTGTGAGGAAAGAAATACCTTGCTTTGTAACCCTTTTGAAGGAATTCCTCTACTCTTTCATCAGAAATTTCTCTATAATATGATGCTTTTAACATTTCCTTATTCGTGCTTTAGAGGGATATTCCACTCTAGCTAGTGGCGACCTAGTTGTAAATGAGGCTGGATTACTACTCAGAATGATATAAAGCTAGCTGCTTTAGTTGCTTTGTCTAGCGCTTCCTCGATATTTTCACCTAATGCAGTTACATGTCCCATCTTCCGACCAGTACGGGTTAGTCTCTTTCCGTAGATATGAAGGTTTACTCCTGGGATACTTAACGCATTCTCCATCCCAGAAACTTGGGCTATACCTTCACGATTTCCTAAGAGATTCACCATAACAGCAGATGGTTGAATCATTGTTGGGGGGCCAAGCGAAAGCCCCAGAATTGCTCTTAGATGGTTTTCGTACTGGGATGTAATGCAGGCGTCAATGGTGTAGTGTCCCGAATTATGGGGACGTGGTGCAAGCTCGTTAATAAGAACGCTTTTGTCTTCGAGAATAAACATTTCAATACCAAATATTCCTACACCATCTACAGCTTCAATTGCTTGCTTAGCAATAGTCGCAACCATTTTAGAGACATCTTTGCCCACGTCTGCTGGAACCTTTACAATATGACAAATGTGATCCTTCTGGATGGTTTCTACTACTGGGTATGTTAGAATCTCTCCATTTCTACTTCGTCCAACCATTACTGCGAGCTCTTTGATAAACGGCACAAATGACTCAACCATCAAGGAGGATTTTCTTCCTTCAAGGGTTTTCCATGCTGTTAACGTATCGTTTGGTTCTCTGATTAATACATTGCCTCGACCATCGTAACCATTACGTCTAGTTTTGAGCAAAAGTGGCCAGCCGAATCTTTCACCTGCTATATAAATGCCTTCGTAGCTTGTAACTCCCATGAAATGAGGAACACAGATTCCATTTTTTTCAAGGATTTGTTTTTGTAAGAGTTTATCCTGTATTAGACCAACTGTGTGCGCTGTTGGAAACACACGTGTTCCTATAGATTCAAGATGTTCAAGTAGCGGTGCGTCAACGAACTCGTTTTCAAGTGTTATTAAATTTGACATACGTGAAAGTTCTTCTAGCATTGAAACATCGTTCAAAGAACCGACCAGCTTTAGATGTGCGATTTGTCCGGCCGGGCTATCTGGCTCCGGGTCAAGGATTGCTATTTCTAAACCCATTCTATAAGCGGCATAAGCTGTCATACGGGCAAGTTGTCCGCCGCCTATTATGCCTATAGTTTTAGGTCTAACAGGGTTACCAACCACAATAACTCCTTTTGGAACTAATCTGAGTTAATCAATGTTCCTAAATTAGTATCATTTATTCTCTAAATAATGCTCCAACTACAAGAGTCATATTTTGGGTAGTATAGTGATTTTCATACATAATAGTTACTATTATTCATATTAATCAACTTAACTAATATATAGGTATAATTTATCATTTTTTACTTTCAATATCATATTTTGCAGGCCGTACTGTTACTAACCGTTTTTGAGCAACACTCAATTGCAAAATGAAATCAACTCGATCTCTGAATGCCTCTGAAGTAACTCGCGCGGTCCTATCATTTTCTCAGATCTTCACTCGGTGTTTTAATTTTCAAGACGGAGTTCATGTATTAAACTAGGAAACTCAGAATTGGCCACGAAAAAATCTTGATATTTTATCTAAACTATAACAAAATCTGGATGTAAACAAATGAGAATCATTAAAGATTTTGTACCAGATTACGGCATAATCCCTTTATTCCTTAGATAGCACTGGGTTTGAGATTACTTTCAGAAATTTACCCTGAGCCGTGCGAGGTATCTCTTCAACGAACTCAACATTCACTCTTATGTACTTGCAAAGAACAGAGCTTTTTAAGTAGCTGCCCCTGAAGTGTAACATGATCAGTTGAAGAAAAAGGCGGCGAGCCTGACCGTTGAGATGGCAAATAAAATAAGCACTCCGCTTAAGGCGGTTTAGCCATATTCAATTCTACTTAGATTGAAGATAAATCCCTATCGCTTGATTGCTTTATAAAAAGTTAATTCCCAATTAAGACAGTACTCTTTGTTTATGAGAGCGTAACCCAAATATTGCGTTATTCCGTCTAATATTCGATCATGGCTAGCTTTATCAATACCAAATAGAAGCTGAAAGTAAGTTGCCATATCATCTAATGAGTCAAATCTCCAATAGTACTTTATAGCTGAAGAGTAGTTCACATCAAAACCACACTTTTCTAATTCGCTTTGTGTGTTTTCATTAAGATAAGCTCCCCTGTGCCCCATTGAATTATGCTCGTGCACAAACACATCTAAGAACATCGAGACCATAGCGCCTTGCCATGCGTCAGCAATGCATAACGCCCCTTTGCTTTTTAATATCCTATGTGATTCGCGATAGAAGGAAAGTTTGTCTTCGATATGATGTAATCCAGCCAAGCTTATCACCCTATCCACTGAATTTGTCTGGATAGGTATGCTATCAAGATTAGCTAGTATTACGTCTGAACCAGTATTGGCTTTACACAATTTAGCAAAGGCACGAGATGTTTCTATGGATGCAATCTTAACCCTCGTATTGATAAAATTTTTTAAATATCCACCGCCAGATGGAATATCACATATGATGGCCCCATGACTGATTTGAGCCAACTTTATGATATTATTGAACTCCTCCCTTCTTGCCTGAGGGTATAGCGTCATACCCTTATGGTAAAGATGGCCTCTTTTCTCGAATATTTCCTCGTAAGGATCAAACATGAGCCTACGCTTTAAGTACTGCTAAGCACAGAAGTACTCCCAAAAACTTACAGGATGTTTTCGACTATAAGCTCCTTATAATTCCTGGGTTCTTTTCTATTCCTTTGCTAACAAAGCCTTAAAATCTTTGTATATTTCCATAACTTCTTCTGTGGATTGTCCAAAAACAGCCAGTGTGAACGTGCCATACTCAAGGCAACCTATATTATAAGGAACCAATCCTTTTGCAGTCTTAGGCTTGAAGAATAAGTGCCCATACAATTCACTTAGTTCGGCAAATGAACCTGCCTTTGTTTTTACATTTGCTGAAAGAAAAGCTTCTATGTATGGCCAACCTTTTTGTTTCTGTTTCTTATTTAGGTATTCCATCAGCGACTTGGGATAGGTAGCCGCATTGATTCTTGGGTTGATTTCGGCAAGAAAGTAATCAAGCTGTCCTTTTTCAGTATTGAAATACTCTCCAAAGTCAAATCCTACAAATCCACTGTATCCATAAGCCTGCAACCACTTTGACATTCGATGTGCTGAATTCATCATTTCCTTTAGGGTCTTAGCCCTTGTGGGGTAAATATTACCCTCGTGCACCAAGTGATCAGTCAAAATCTGGTCAGTAATACTAACACATAATATCTCGCTGTTGCCCTGTTCAATGTACATTAGAATATTTGGAGAAACGACGACATCAAGCATAATCTCTACGAGATATATCCTGTTATCAGTTTTTTCTGCAATCTCGCGCAAGGCTTTTTGGATACTCTCAGTATTGTTTTCAACGACGAAGAGCGAGGACCCCGAAGAGCCGATGGAACCTTTAATAAGCACGCGGCCGGTTTTATTGATGAATTGATGGATCACGCTATGGAGGGGTGTTAGATCAAGAGGTCTTCCATCTCTATCCACTTTAAGTTCGACGACCTCTCCTTCGGGGACGGGCACACCTAGTTCAAGTGCTTTTGCCCGAACCTTGTGCTTATGATTGGCATAATCAACTATATCTGAATTCCCTCCGAGCAAGTGGACTTTCCTGCCAAGCACTTTTTCCAAAATAGTTGCTAACTTGAATTCACTTGGGGTTACCTTGTATGGGTTTAAAACGATTTTTTTGCCTTGTTCAACTAGATTTCGAATAGTTAATATTGCCTCATTGTTATTCATTAACAAATCTGATAGATATGAGTCATAATTTCGGGGAAAGTCCTTTGATGCTACAACCACGTTGCCATTTTTAGGGCCAATTCCTAGATTAGAGAGAAATCGAAGATACTCTTTGTCTACTCTATCTGCAACGCATACAACGTCATCCAGTCTAGCAACTACTAGGGCTCTTTCGTCATATTTTTCGTATCCAGGAAGAGCAACGTAATGAACGAATATTTGAGTGATGCTGGCACCGCCGAGTCTTTCGATGATTGAACTTATTCCATTTTCTCGGTCGAATTTGGTTTGATATTCCGCTGGCATATCGTTATCCTCGTAATCTTCAACGTGGTTCATTGCCATATCTACTGGAGGGGCGCACTTAGGCAGGTGGTTCATGGTCCCAGTCAATTCCGTCGTAAGCAGACTTCACAAGGGATCGAGAAACCCTGAACTTGCCAGTCGATTCGAGTTCGAGCTCAGGTACCAGAACCACTCTAAACTCTACCCCTTGTCCTAGCAATTCAGTTACAGACTCTTCAAGTTGCGCGAGTCCCTGTGGTGTTGGAGTAGTAAACGGCACTACCCGCAAAATGATAAGATCCTCCCTTTCCTGAGTCAACTGATATTGGCGTATCCACGAGGAGGCATTATCTACTAAAATTCCTACAATCTCGTATGGATGTATCAAGTGCCCTCCGGGAAGTGGAAAGTAGTCAAGCATACGACCCTGGATCGTCCTTATCGTCGAAAAAGGCAGTCCGCACCTGCGGGTCTCCGATCCTTTTGTGACGATGTCGCCAAGCCGGTATCTAATGAAGGGCATTGCAAAAGAATGAAGGTTTGTACCTACTACCTCGCGCCGCTCGCCTATTGTCGCCGGACGGCCCTGCTTGAGGACCTCTACAATCACACCATCGTCGCACGTATGGAATTCGCCGGTGTCTTTGCATTCCCAGGCGATGAGGTTGAATTCGTGGCTGCCATATAGATCAAAAACGGGCGCTGTAAAGGCTTCAGTTATCTGTGCTCTCATGAGCGGGGTAAGTAACTCTGCACCAACTGCTACAAAACGGGGAGAGACTATGAGACGATCCTCATCACGGATAATTTGGGCCAGTTGAGAAATCACTCCTGGGAATCCGGTTAATACGTCGGGGCGGAAATGCCGCAATTTGGTCACGATGTTTTCCATAGGTTGCAGGCAGTCAATCTGAACCTTACGATACAGTCCCAAGGTCTGAAGTATCCTCATGAGAAACTGATTGTCGTTTGGTTGTGTCGGCCTGACGAGGAGGACGCTGGCTGTTCTGTCTGTAAGCCGTAATCCGAGTTCATGCATGCCGCGCAGCCTAAGTGACCCAAGTAAATGCTCTTCAATCCAGGTGCGTAGAATAGTGAATGGCTCGCCCGATGCTCCGCTGGTTCTGTGCCTAATAAGGCTCTTTGGATTTACACCGCGTGCCACGATCTCTTCCACTGGTAACGACTGGAGATCCTTCTTGGAGGTGATTGGTATGGCAGGTAGGTCGGATACACTTTGTATGTACTTTGGCTTAATACCGTTCTGATCAAACAACCTGCGGTATTATGGGACATTCTCGTAAGCATGATTGATGATGCGGCGTAATTGCTTGTTTTGAAAGGACACGATCTCATCTCGTACGACACTCGGATGACGCATTAATGAATAAAGTGTAGATATAAAATTTAGTTGAGGAACCATAGTACTTACCCCAGCCGATAACTTCTCTCTTGGTCGAATCTGGTATGATAAACTGTTGGCATCTTGCTCACATCTCAGCTTTCAACGTATTCCATTGTCACGCCTAACAGAAGAGTTTGGTCTGTCGGTCTGCGGTTTCTCCCAATCAATTCCGTCGTAATCAGACCTCACTAGAGAGCGGGAAATCCGGAACTTACCACTCGGTTCGATCTGGATCTCGGGTACCAAAACCACCCTAAACTCTACATCCTGCCCCAGGAAGTTGATTACAGACTCTTCCAGTCGGGCAAGCTCCTGCGGCGTGGGAGTGGTGGACGGTACCGCCCGCAGGATGATTCTATCCTCTTGCTCTTGAATCAACTGATATTGGCGAATCCAAGGAGCCGCACCAAGTATGTGGGGTATTGTAATCTCATAAGGATGTATCACGCGTCCTCCGGGAAGTGGAAAGTAGTCAAGCATACGCCCCTGTATTGCCCGTATAGTTGAAAACGTCTGCCCGCACCTACACGTCTCGAACCCTTTCGTTACGATGTCACCGAGCCTATATCGGATGAATGGCATCGCAAAAGAATAAAGGTTTGTCCCTACTACTTCTCCACGCTCACCCGGAGCCGCAGGACGGCCATCTTTTAGAACCTCGACAATAACTGTGTCGTCAGATGTATGAAGCTCACCAGTCTCCTTGCATTCCCAAGCAATCAGGCTGAATTCGTAGCTTGCGTAAAAGTCAAAAACAGGAGCTGAGAAGGCTTCGGTGATCTGGGTTCTCATGAGCGGGGTAAGCGTTTCACCACCAACTACTATTAAGCGGGGACGTATTACCATACGATCATTATCACTAATTATCTGTGAGATTTGCGAAATGACTCCGGGGAAACCAGTCAAAACATCGGGACGAAAATCCCGCAATCTACGCACGATGTCCACTGGAGGCAACAGGCAATCAATCTGCACCTTCCGAAGAAGACCCAGCGAACGGAGTACTCTGATAGGAACTTGGTTGTCGCGGGGGTGAGGGGGTCGAATAAGAACGATGCTTGCTTGCCTGTCCCTAATCCGTAGTCCAGGTCCAAGCATAGCGGCGTGCTGCCTGAATAGAATAAATATGGTGTGCTCGAGCCAGGTGAGTCGTATGGTGATCGGCTCGCCTGATGAACCGCTGGTTTTATGGTCAATAAGGTGGTTGGGATTTACACCACGCGATACGACCTCTTCAACGGATAACGATTGGATGTCCTTTCTGGAAGTGATCGGAATAATCGAAAGGTCTTCTACGCTTCTAATGTCCTGAGGCTTAATCCTGTTCCTATCGAACAGTTTGCGATAGTAGTGAACATTCTCGTAAGCATGGGTAACAAGACGTCGTAATTGCCTATTTTGAAATGAAACGATCTCTTCCCTTTCTCGTTTAGGGTCGCGTATAAGCGAGAGTAACGCAGTGAGTTGATCCAGTCGAGGAATCATTAGTATCAGATCTGAATTTATTTAAATAGCCCTGCTGAAATTACTGATGTAGAACCTTCACCGTGCAGTAGGCACCATTTTGATTCCATTTTTTGGTCGAAGGGTCATAGAGGGCCATGGAATAACTGAGAAACCTGGGGCTAATCTGAGCCGGAACTTCTGCGCAATTGTTGCTACTACCAGGACTGTCTCCATCATAGCAAAGGAATTACCAATGCAAGTTCGGGGGCCGCCTCCAAAGGGGAAGTAAGAATACTCCGGCAATCGTTTAACTAGGTCATCTGCCCACCGATCTGGGATGAATTCCTCGGGATTGGAAAAATAGCGCGGGTCTCGGTGCGTTACCCACTGGCTCATAATCAGTTGCGTACCAGAAGGCACGTGATAACCGCCAATGTTGCAGTCTTGTAAGGCCTCTCGGCCGATTATCCATGCTGGTGGGTAAAGTCGCATACCTTCCTTTATCACCATCTCGGTGTATGATAACTTAGGCAGGGCGTCTACGTTGGGTGCTCGCCGGCATAGGACTGTTTCCAG
>Ga0209642_10002355_pt1 | contig 12463 bp, 13 predicted proteins | sample RifCSP19_2_FD_184025 | JGI IMG/M metagenome (GOLD analysis project Ga0209642, IMG submission 184025) | Soil microbial communities from Rifle, Colorado - Rifle CSP2_sed 19_2 (SPAdes) (version 2) | ecosystem: Environmental > Terrestrial > Deep subsurface > Rock core/Sediment | place: Rifle... | reverse complement strand
CGATGAAAATTTCGGTGTATGTGCTTTCGAAGATGCCGATTTCTCAATAAGAGCTAGAAAAGCAGGTTTCGATATAGAAAAAAGTGATTTACCATTTCACCATTTCTGGGGGAAAACAAGATGGGGGATTCCAGGTTACGAGGGAATCCGTCTGAAGAACAAAGCCTATCTGGAAGCGAAGCACAACCTCAAGATCGGAGAGCAGGAAGATTGGAGGGTATTCGATTGATTACATATTGGTGTGGACGCCCTATTGATGAACTATCACGGGATGAACTCCTTGAAGCGATTGGTGTACTTGCCGCCGATCTACGATATTGGCAAGAGACCGCTGCGGACTATCGAAAACACTTGGATGTTCTTGCCTATCTTCGTGATCCGGCATTGGCACCTGTGATTCGTCTTGCTCGCACATCTGCGGGAACTCCTATTCTTCCCGCAGATGATCCTCCCCTTGGGAGCATATACGGATGAACTGTGTTTATTGTGGTGCGCCGATCACATCCGAACGCAAGATCATAGTTCCGGTCATGATCGATCCACCCATGAAGTGGCATGATTCCAACGAGATGTTATATACCAGAGACGGCTATCGCTTCTTCTACGCGGGAGAAGAGGATCTCTTTGACATGAAAGAAGGACGGCGATGCGATTACTGCCAGGAGATAACTCTACTTGCTTGGGATAGTGCCAGCCGCGGGTAAGTCAGAACGATTCGGGGGGACCCTCAAAGAATTGTTACCCTATGAGGGCGAATCTTTCCTCCGAAGGACCGTTCGCATCTTAAGAGCAAGGTGTGACTACGTTGTGGTGGTAACAAATCCTCAGAAGATCATGGCGCATTCTTGGGAGCTGGGGATCTTCTCTAATATCTATCTGGTCGTCCAGCAAGGGACTAATCTTCTAGCGGCGATCAAGTCAGTCACATTGAAAGCGGACTACTACCTCTTTGCGATGCCAGATCGACGACAAGAATCCCGAGAATGAAGGACTTCCCAAGAAAGCCTGGGGGCTTCTAGGTTGGCCTTACTCAGCGATGCAGATACTTCGGGAGACCTACCTAACTGAACATACTGAGGCATTCAATCTAGCTTTAGAGTTAACCCCGCATGAGACTTTCCAGATGGATTACTACTACGACGTAGCGGACTTCGAAAGTTACCGTGAGCTGGTATCCAAACACTTCAAAGCATCATTTTGAATTGAGGACGGGGCATTGGAGGATGGAGATGTTTGAACCTTACATCATCCAGCATGGATTCAAGAATCTAGATTTCTTCATCGCGACACCACTCGCGCGAGATTGGTACGATCCTCCCAAAGGTTATGCGCTCTTGGAATACCAATGGGTAATAGAGAACATTCCCCTCAAGGGGAAAGTGATTGTAGACGGGGGTTGCCATCACGGGCATTATTCCTTGGTGTTAGCCAAGGAACATCCCAGGAGACTCATCATGGTAGATCCTCATATCCAGAACCTAGACGTGGCCGAGGTCAATCTATTCTTGAACTGTCTTCACAAAGGAATGAGTCTCAGATGTGCAGCACTCTGGAATCAGACTGGGAAGATCAACTACGATGGGCAGTCCAATGGGGCTATTTCATTCGGAGAGGGAATAGAGATTGATTCTATTCGACTGGCAGACCTGAATCCCAAGGTGGTGAAGCTGGACATCGAAGGGGCTGAGTACGTAGTAGTCCCTGATGGGTTAGCAACCTGCAATGTAGACTCATGGATTATCGAGGCACATTCTGGAAATCAGACTGAGCCAAATGCGCAGGATCACCTAGCCAGATTGTTGAAGGATGACGGCTACGAACTGGATTGGGTGAACCGAGAGAAGATGGTAGTAGAGCGATACAAGCTGGGGACGATCTGGCCGGATCACAGCACGCTGTTTGCCCGCCGATGAAAGTCTCCGCCATCGTCTCAGCCTATTACGCTGAACCCTACATCGAGGGGCGTATCCTGAACCTCCAACAGCAGACCCTTCGTCCCCAGATCGTTGTAGTGGCTCAAGAGAAGTCCATAGAACTGAGGATAGCCGAAGGAATGCTAGACGGAGAGGACGTGCTGATCGACACCCCAAACGTGCCTAGTATCTACACGGCATGGAACCTTGGCATCGAAGCATCAAGAGGAGAATACATCACGAATGCGAACAGTGATGATCGACTAGCCGGTTATGCGATTGAGTTTCTAGCTTCCGCCTTAGACCGAAATCCTACTCATGCAGTAGCCTACGCCGATGTGGACATTGTAGAAGACCTCACAGGAGGCTTTGACTACGCCTGGAGGACGGGATACTTCAAGTGGGCCGAGGGCGGCTTTGATGAACTGATGAAGCTGTGTTTTCTAGGACCTCAGCCGATGTGGAGGAAATCCCTGCATGAGAAGTACGGTCCCTTTGATGCCTCATTCCAGAGCGCAGGAGACTACGAATTCTGGCTAAGACTAGCAGCGCACAATGAGACCTTCCACCATCTGAGAACAGCATTGGGGATCTACCTCAAGAGACCCGATCAAGCGGAGGCGAGGTTCAACACAAATGGGACAGCGGGGAAAGAGATTGACTTAGCCCGCCAAAGGTACTCCTAGCAACACTTCTTGCGTTCCCCCCATATCTATGCTAGATTGATAGCGTGACCCCCACGCTTACCGCTAAACAGCGGGCCTTTGTGTTTGAGTATCCCAAAGACTTCAATGCAACGCAGGCTGCTATCCGGGCTGGCTTTTCAGTCAAAGGTGCGGCCGTTACTGGAAGCAGACTGCTAACAAACCCTAAGATTCAACAATTGATTGACCAGGAATTCTCCAAGCGATCACTACGGATAGATGAGATCATAGCTAGACTGACCGAACAGGCCACGGCGAACATCGGAGACTTTCTAATAGTGAACCCTGATGGGGACAGGGTAGCGTTCAATCCCGAAGTCCTCAAAGAGAGAGGCCATCTAGTCAAACGAGTTACTGCTAAGACCACAGTAAAGTATTCGGAGAAGGGAGATCAATTCGAATACACCACATTGACCCTAGAGCTTCATGATGCACAAAAAGCCCTTGAGCTTCTTGGGAAACATCGAGGAATGGCTACTGAGAGGATTACCGGAGAGGTAGTTGTCCGCGTCCAATACGAGAACACCCCTAGAGTTGACCGTCACCCTCAAGAGGCCCCACGACCGTCAGCTCCAGTTCATTGAGTCACCCGCCAAACGAAAGATCATCCGAGCGGGCCGTAGAGGTGGGAAGACCACCGGCGCGGCCATCCTTGCACTCCAGGGCTTCTTACAGGGAAGACGTATCTTGTATGGCGCACCCACTCAGGAGCAGGTGGATAGATTCTGGCATGAATGCAAGATTGCTCTTCAAGAGACGATAGATCATGGGGTGTACTACAAGAACGAGACTAAGCACATCATCGAATTAGCAGGAACAGAGCAGAGGATTAGGGGAAAGACTGCCTGGAATGCAGATACCTTACGGGGTGACTATGCCGACCTCTTGATCTTGGATGAGTTCCAGTTGATGTCAGATGACACCTGGAACGAAGTTGGCGCTCCGATGCTTTTGGATAATGACGGGGATGCAGTGTTCATCTTCACCCAGAAGAGAGGCAAGCATCATTCCAAGGAGCTATTCAAACGAGCCTCCGAAGATACCACGGGAAGATGGGCAACGTTCATCTTTTCATCTTTAGAGAACCCTCACCTGTCCCGCGTAGCACTCTCCGAGATCGCCACGGATATGACGGAGCTAGCATACAAGGCTGAGATTCTGGCTGAGGAAGTAGACGATGATCCGAGAGCCCTATGGAACCGCGAGATCATAGATCGAGTGAATAAGACCCCCGAACTTATCAGGGTGGTGGTAGGGGTAGATCCTCAAGCGACTACTGGACAGACTGGCATTGTGGTTGCAGGGAAAGCGAAGATTGGGGAGGAGTATCACGCGTATGTCTTAGAAGATGCCACTCCACCAGCAGGAGTCAAACCTGCCATCTGGGGAAGTGCAGCAGTGGCGGCTTATCACAAGAACCAAGCCGACAGGTTGATAGGTGAAGTGAATCACGGCGGGGACATGGTGGAAAACGTCATCCGCAGCGTTTCAGATGGTTCTGATGTAGCGTATACTTCGGTCAGGGCTTCGCGAGGAAAGATGATCCGAGCGGAACCTATCGCAGCTCTGTACGAAAAGGGCCGTGTCCATCACGTCGGAGAGCATCTTGAATTAGAAGATGAGATGTGTAACTGGGTGCCTGGTATTTCAGATTGGTCCCCCAACAGGATCGACGCAATGGTATGGGCATTGACTGATTTGATGATCGGCGGGGAGCCGCACTTTGCATGGGCGTAATCAACCTCGGGAAGATCAACGGGCAAGACTTCAAGGCCATCGTTTCTATTCCAGGTTGGCAAGCGGATAAGATATGGGAGCGGGATGAGACCTCCCTATCTGAACTAGCTAAAATCTACACCGCCTCTGTGTGGGCGTATGCCTGCATCACCTTAAGAGCGGATGCCCTAGCGGGGCTTGAGTGGGAAATCACTCCTTGGGATGATGAGGAAAGTCCTCTCAGCGACGACCATCCTCTAGTAACCCTCTTACATGAAGTCAACCCAGAGATGAACTGGAACGATCTAGCAAGATCGCTAGAGAACGATATGGATATCTATGGGGTGGCTTACTGGGAAAAGGTCAGAGGTGGACGTTCAGGTCAGCCCAAAGGCTTGATGCGCCTCAATCCCACCACGATGCAGCTCAAGGCAAATAGCACAGGCATTCAAGGATTCATCCAACGAGTACCGGGCGCACAGCAGTATGAGAGGTTATTCCAACGGAAGGATGTAGTCTACTTCCGAGAATATCATCCCTCGAACGACTTAGGGGGATTATCTAAACTATCGGTTGCGATGGCCGCCGCAAGTGCTGGGATTAATACCGCCGAGTACACTGCGGCGTTCTTCAAGAACTACGCCGTCCCTCCGTTAGTCTTTTCAACCGATCAGAACCTTGACGAGTCTACGCTAGATAAGCTGGTAGATTGGTGGAGGCGAAGATTCAGTGGAAAGAGCCAACAGCACAAGGCAGGCTTCACAACCCACGGAATGAAGCCGAACATCATCGGGTATCCCACGAAGGACTTAGCTTTGGGAGAACTGCTGAACGAAGTCCGTAGGGATATCTGTGCGGTCTTCCGAGTCCCTCCGGCCCTCGCGGGCGCGTGGGAGGCGGCGAACTACGCCACTGCCAAAGAGCAGATGCGCTTCCTTCAGACGGGGACGATGAAACCCCGATGCGAATATCTTTCAGGGGTGCTAGAAGGAGAACTATTCCGTGAATTCGAGCTGGGTCTTAGAATGCGCTGGAGATTCGATAAGCTGGATGTGATGGCAGAGGACAAGAAGTCGGAGGCGGAGAGACACGGTATCCTAGTGAGGGAGGGGATCGAAGATCCTGTATCGGCTGCCGAAGAATTGGAAGTAGAACCTGCTAAGGAGCCGAAACAGAGAGAGTTTCCGGTCTTTGCACAGCAACCGCGAACGAACGGACGAGGGGAATTTCAAGAAGAGATGCGGCAGTTTGAGCGGTTCGCGGTCAATCGTGTGAAGAGAGGACAGCCTTTCAGGGTCTTCAATACCAGCCATGTTCCGAAGACTCTCAAGAAATCCATCGAAGGACAGCTAGAACAGGCGAAGTCCGCAATGGAAGTGAAAGAAATCTTCCATGCGACAGGTGCCTGGGGGGATTATCCCGGAATAGAAGTTCCGCATTATGGCAATGGTAAAGTAATAGAGGATGGAGACATGGACAAAGAGACACGCGACGAGATCAAGGGACTGCGGGAGGATCTGCGCGCTGTTGTTTCCCAACGGAATGATGACTTCTTGAAGGCCATTCTAGCTCTTGTGGCCGGTCGTCAAGAAAAGGGTGGCTTGGATGGGTTGACAATCCACACCGATCAAGTGGACTACAAGCCTGAAGTCAAGCTGGTGCAGCCTCCCGTTGTGGTGAATGTCCCTGAGCAACCAGCTCCTATAGTGAACGTGGAGGTGAAAGCAGCGCCTCCAACAATTCAGGTGAGTGTTCCTAAACAGGCTGCTCCAGTAGTGAACGTGGATGCACGCCCTCCAAAGCTCACGGGACACAGAGAGCAATCTAAAGTCCGTAGAGACAAGAAGGGTCAACTCTTGGGACATGATAGTGAGGTAACCTATGACTATGACAAATGAGGAGGAGTTGGATCGAAAGTATGGGAAGGGATTGAACGCTGAAGGAAAGCCGCGAGAGAAACAGACATTGGAAATCCAAAACAGTACAGTAAGTGTAGTGTCACAAATCAAGCAAAAGGAGAACGAAGATGGCAAAGATAGTGCATGACGATGTGTTGGACGGTGCCTTTCTGGTTTTGGATAATGCTAACCAGATGACAGCCTGTGGGACTCAACCGACGACGCGCGCTCAGGCTGTGAGTACCTATTCGCTTGCGTCCACTGCCATGACACCGGCGACGGACTACACGATCTCGAACGGTGACACCAATGGGCGCAAGGTACGGATGGCAACCAAAACGGGGGTCTCTGTGGGGACTTCTGGGACCGCAACGCATGTAGCCCTCTGTGATGCGACGCGATTGCTCTACGTCACCACCTGCACATCACAAGCTTTGACCTCCGGGAATACGGTTGACTTCCCGGTCTGGGACGTGGAAATCGCTGACCCTACGTAGTTCAGTGGATTGATACAACGTGGCTCATCCCGCCAAGGAGGCACGTGATCGGGCGCAATTAGCGTGGCCTGGAGCTACGGTTGTTGAACGACGCCGCAACTCCATAAAGCATCAACACCCCCTCAATCCAAACAAATTCATGTTGGATCTCGGAATCGGCCCGATGCACTTTGGGCCTTCCGAAGATCAGGAAATCAATACCGCTTGGCAACCTGGGATAGCTCCGTGGGACTTCCAGATGACCCAGGCGGGCTTCAATGCCTTAGCCCTCTCCAACTTCTCCTCTGGACAGATCGTCAAGTATGTCCATCCGGGGAGCGGAGAGAATATCGCTTTTCAGCCCCAGCAACTTCAGTATACCAATGACCTAAATCAGATTCAGGCGATTGCCAATCCGCAATCGGTGAATGCGGTCGTCCAGGATGATGTCCTGTTCTGGCAGGGGGCTTTTGGGCCGGGCTTTGATATCCGCTGGCAGGCACAGACCGCCCGTTTGGATAAGCGCCTGGTCGTGGATCAGGCCTCCAGATGGCCGACCCCCACCGCGCAGATTATCGCAGGTGGGAATCCAATCGCCCGACTGCAGTTCATCTTCCAGGTATCAACCGGCATCGACATCTTCGTGAACGGCGTATTGTGGACCCGCCAGCCCAACAGCATAAGAGATACGCAGACCTATGTGGAGTTCCGGCTGCAGGGGACGGGCGAGGTCCTGTGGAGCTTCAACCTGCCACGATCCAACGCTGCGCCGGTCGAGGATCAGGACCCGGATGAGTTACTAGGGACATTCAGGCTGCGCAGGACCGGTCCCAACCTGTTCGTGGAACACCGCATCCCTATCGCATGGCTCCAGGCCGCGGACTATCCCATCGAAATCGATACGACGATTGATGAGCAAGTAGGGGCAAGTGACGGAGACGCGTTCCAGGCGACAAGCGATGCGGTTACAGTGGGTTCTGCAACCCCTAATGTTGATTCTGCTACTGAACATGCTGGTCATCGTTTTACTACAGTAGCTATTCCAAAACCAGCGACAATCAATGTCGCAAGCTTTGGCGTCACTATTTTAGCGGACTTTGTGGACGAGCCAATACATCGCCTGCGTGGACAGCTAAGTGCAACTCCTGCAGCTTTCACGACAACAAGCAATGACATTGATGCTAGAACACGAACAAGTGCCACGGTTCAATGGAACTCAACAGATTTGGGGGCGGGCACTGACGAGTTTTGGGAGTGGGGAGCTAGTGTTGCTGGCGTAGGTAATGGCGCAAATATCAACGCGATCATTCAAGAGATTGTTGATCTGGCTGGATGGGCAAGCAACAATAATCTTGTCTTGATCTATGAACAGCATACGGGTGATGGCCAAAGAGACCTCCAAATATATCACTATGACGGCAGCACCACATTCGCCCCCAAGCTCCACATCGAATACACCGCGGGCGTTGCTCTAGTTATTGCTGATGGCACTCATGCTCACAATGCCGAGAATGTAGTCCTTACACAACATCATGTTCTCACAATTCAGGATGCCTCTCATTCCCACTCTGCTGAAAACATCTCTCTAACCCAGCATCACATCTTAGTCATTCAAGATGCTATTCACACACATTCTGCTGAGTCGCCCACTTTAGTTGTTCATTACATCCTGGTTATACAGGATGCCTCGCATTCGCATTCGGCTGAATCCTTAGTCCTCATCCAGCACCATGTACTTGCAATCCAAGACGCATCACATGCACATACTGCTGACAACATCACGCTTGTCCAGCATCATGTTTTGATTATTCAAGACGCCGCACATGCACATACCGCAGAGAATCTAACTCTCGTCCATCATCACATCCTCGTCATTCAGGATGCAGTTCATAGTCACACCGCAGACAATCTTGATCTAGTCCAGCATCTGACGCTATCGATTCAGGATGCCAGTCATTCCCATACAGCCGAATCCCCAACACTGATTCAGCACCATGTACTGATCGTTCAAGACGCTACTCACGCGCACTCGGCTGAATCTCCCACCCTTATCCAGCATCACATTCTCGTCATCCAGGATGCTTCTCATGCGCATTCAGCGGAGACGCCCACGCTTGTTTATCACTACATTCTCACAATCCAGGATGCTCTGCATTCCCACACAGCGGAGAACCTGGATCTGGTGCAGCATCACGTCCTGACTATTCAGGACGCATTACATTCGCACACCGCCGAAAACATCGCACTCATTCAGAATCACGTATTGGCAATCCAAGATGCACTGCATGGACACACCGCTGATAACATCATCCTGGGTGTTGCTGGTGTCCTGGCTATTCAAGATGCTCTGCACTCCCATAGCGCAGACAACATCGCTCTTATCCAGCACCACGTTCTGGCAGTTCAGGACGCGCTACATTCACATTCCGCCGATAGCTTAGTCCTCATTCAGCATCATCTCTTGGCAATTGCAGACGCGCTACACGCCCATACTGCGGATAGCTTAGTTCTCGTCCAGCACCATCTATTAGCGATTGCTGATGCACTTCATGCTCATTCGGCAGAGAACCTCACTCTAACCCAACAGCATGTTCTGGCTATCGCAGACGCCCTCCATGTCCATTTAGCGGATAACATCACTCTGAGCGGGCCTGCGGTCCTGGTCATCCAAGATGCCCTGCACGCGCATCTGGCAAATAACATCGTTCTGGGTGGAGTGGAAGTCCCTGGCGGAATCCTGATTTCAGACCTGATCCGTCGCAGAAAAGAGGAGTTCATATTCACCCCGGATGAGGAAGAGGTCTTCATGGTGGCAATAGAATGACCGATAGGGAGTTCTGGCTGATAGTACGCAGAGCCTTATTGATGCTTGTGCGGGCCATCGAAAAACGATATACAATAGCAGACGAGTAGCCGCCCCTTCGGGGTCCGCATCCCAGGCCGCCGCAATTGCGCCCGCCTTCTTCGAGAGGTGGGCGTTTCGTTTGTGGCAGAACTACCGGATAGGATGGATTGGGAAGGTGAAGTCGTCGGGCGACTTGCTAGACTCCTACAGGTACAAAAGGCGCAAATTCTAGAACTTCTAGGAGATCCGCCGGACATTAACAACATACCTGAATCGGTCTGGCGAGAGCACGGCGACCAGTTGTTTCGTGCTCTTGAGAAAGATAGCTTTGCGATCTATATTGCCGCTGCCGAACACATCCTCGCTTCGCAGCCTATTGGAGTTGATTGGGGACTTGTGAATGAACATGCAGCAAGATGGGCCAGAGAACATGCTAGAGACTTGGCGCTAGATATCGGTTCAACAAATCGTCAGAATGTCGCGGAGGCGCTTGCGGGATTCTTTGAGCAACAACAGACCATCGGAGATTTGCGTAATCGGTTAGCCTCTCTGTTTGGTCCAGTTAGAGCAGAGCTTATCGCTTCAACAGAAGTAACAAGGGCGGCGGTAGAAGGTGAACTGGACTTGGTTCGTGAACTTGGTAAAGAGGGTGTAGAGCTGACAGCTTTCTGGGTCACAGAAAGAGATGAAAAGGTGTGTCCGATCTGTGAACCATTGGACAGACAACCGGAATCCCCCGAAGGAGGCTTTGTTCCTGAAGGCGAATCTGGACCTGGAATCCCACATCCTCCCGCGCATCCGAGATGTCGATGCTGGCTGAATCATATCTATGTTGGACAGCGTGAGGCTATCGGTGCCTGACGGGATACGAATTGAGGGTTTGCCAGAGCTTCAGAAGATCATGAAAGAGATCGGTTCTTTGCGTCCGGTCATCAAGGGATTGGGGAAAGCGGCAGTGCATGTGAAAGGCAAGATAGCCGATCCTCCTCCAGTGAGTCGAAGACCAATGGCACAGTTCTGGACCGATAAGCAACGGAGGGGCTTCTTCTATCATTTGAACGTAGGAAACATCGAAGTTCCTTATATTCGAAGAATGAGTAAAAGATCCGAGGATCTCGGCCATAGTTGGACAGTCAAATCAGGTAAGGGCGGGCTGGAGTGGAAGGTAGGAAACGATACTAGCTATGGTCCTCTAGTGCAGGACAGAGATAGGCAGGCACGCTACCATAGGGATACGGGCTGGATCACAACCCAGAAAGTCGCAGAAGATGAGGCCGATACCGCCAGTGAGATTGTCAAGAAGCAAGTAGACGCGGCCTTGGAGGGACGGAATGCCTGAGCCTGGAGCAAATGAATCACAAGACGAGTTCATGCACCGATGTATGCCTATGATGATGGACGAAGGGAATGAACAGGATCAGGCAGTTGCTATCTGTATGTCGAAATGGAGGGAAGGAAACAAGATGATGGACTTCAATGGCATAGAGAAGGATTGGCTCGTCTCTTATGGAAGCGCAATCAAGGCATTAGATAACGGCCATGTAGAAGGTTATCTAGTGCGCTTCACCGATCCCGAGTCCCCCGATCTTGATGGTGATTTTTTCACTAAGGATACTGACTTCGATGCGAAGACTGGGGATGAAGTCACTATCTACTATCACCACGGGATTGATCCTGCATTGAAGACTAGAAAGCTTGGATCTGGCAATCTCCGATTTGATGATGCTGGCGTGTGGTTTGAGGGCCAGATGAAGTTGCGGGATCGGTATGAAAACTACGTCCTACAATTGGCTAAGGCCGGGAAATTGGGATGGTCCTCCAGTACTGCTCCCAATCTTGTCTCACGCGAACCTATGAAGGGCGTGAACTGGATCAAGGAATGGCCGCTTGGACTTGATGCAACAATGACACCAATCCCCGCTGAACCACGCAACGGTGTGGCAGCTAAAGCGCTGTTCGATGCTGCTGGACTCCAGATGCCAGAGGCGTTCAATGAGGCCGATGAGGCGAACGCGGCGGAGAAGTCCAAAGGCATAACAGAATCCAAATCGAAAGAGAGGAAACCAATGGACGAGGAAAAGCCCTTGGTGGATACCAAGGCAATCGCGGACCTAGTTATGGCCCAGATGAAAGCTGAGGCTGAGACCAAGGCCGCAGATGAGGTCAAGTTCCAGGCACGCTTGACCGAGGAAAAGAAGAAATGGGAAGCCGATCTCCCGGCCTGGGCGGGCGGCTTCAACCTCATGAAGATCGCGGAACCCGGAAGCGATGTGGGAGGTAACAAAGCCTTCCGTCATTGGCTTCGCACTGGCGACCGCGTCCCCTACGGGAAGGTCTACTCTGAGGCGGCTAAGGCACAGATCGAGGTGAATGATGATCTAGCAGAGGTCAAGGCTGCTCTCCAGGGACAGACCGACGCGGAGGGCGGTTATCTGGTCCCGGATGATTTCTTCAATCAGGTAGTCGCAAAACGCGACGACATGAGCGTCATCCGACGCGCGGGCGCGACGATCATCCAGACCTCTCTGGATCGAGTGTTGATCCCGACCGAAGGTACATCAATGGCGAAGTTTGCCATCACTGCGGAAGAGGCCGCGGTGAACCAGGACGAACCGACCTTCGGGCAGGCCATCGCAGTGGTTTACAAGGGGACCAAACTGGTCAAGGTCTCTGAGGAACTGATGGCGGATCAAAAGGCGAACCTCGATCCGTTCCTGACCAACGCGTTCGCCCGAGCAGAAGCGGAGTGGGAGAATTACTACTTCGTTTCGGTTGGAACTGGAACCTCTCAACCGCAATCTGCGTGGTATGCATCTGGTCTAGGCGTCACCGCTGCCGGAACCAACGCCATCACTGCGGCAAATGTGAGCAGTCTGATCTATTCGTTGGCTGCTCCGTATGCCTCAAGTCC
>Ga0209642_10002353_pt1 | contig 12464 bp, 10 predicted proteins | sample RifCSP19_2_FD_184025 | JGI IMG/M metagenome (GOLD analysis project Ga0209642, IMG submission 184025) | Soil microbial communities from Rifle, Colorado - Rifle CSP2_sed 19_2 (SPAdes) (version 2) | ecosystem: Environmental > Terrestrial > Deep subsurface > Rock core/Sediment | place: Rifle... | reverse complement strand
CGTCGAGTGGCGCATGGGCTCGCCGCGGCGCGGCAGCTCGATCTTGATCACCTCCGCGCCGAGCTCGCCCAGATAGGCGGCGCAGGAAGGCCCGAGGATGTACTGGGTGCAGGACAGCACCCGGTAGCCCTTCAAGACCTCGGGCTTGCCGAAGACCGCCGCCGGGTTGAAGGTCTGGCGGCAGTAGCGCTCGAAATCCCCCTCACCCTGCCCAACACGACGCCCCTCACCTCTTCTCCTCTCCCCACTGGGGAGAGGCAGGGTGAGGGGCTTTCGCTTCCGCGTACGCTTGGCGGCCATCAGATCACCCGCCGCTCGCCGAGCCGGTCGAAATCGTCGCGGGTGAAGCCCAGCAGGCGCCGGTACACCTCCTCGTTGTCGTGTCCCACCGGGCGGCCGATCCACTTGAGCCGCGCGGGAATCTTCTCGGCCAGGTTGGGCGACGAGGCGACGAGCACCTTGCCGTACAGCTGATCGTCGAACTCCTGGACCTGCCTCCGGTACTTGAAGTGCGGGTACTCGGCCACCTCGTGGACGGCCAGGACGCCCCCCGACGCCACCTCCTGCCGGACCAGCTTCCGCTCCGCTTCGGCGCGGGTGTTGTCCTTGAGCCACTCGCAGAGGAGCGTGTACGTCTTCACCTGGCGGGTGTGGGGAAGCCGCTCGGAAATGTTCCGGAGATTGGTGTCGGCAAGAATCTCCTCCTCCACCTGCGGGACCTCGTCGCCCACCGTCTTCCAGATCCGGTACCAGAGCCGGTCGTGCCCTCCTCCCACCATCATGTAACCGTCCTTGCACGGGTTGACCGCGTAGATGTTGATGGCGAGGTCCCAGTTGCCGTAGCGCGGCCGGATCGACCCGTCCATGCCGTGCCACACCCAGTTGTAGTCCAGGATGCGGATGATGCCTTCCGCCGCGGTGGCCTCGATGAACTGCCCCTTGCCCGAGGTGCGCTCCCGATGGAGCAGGGCCGCGACGATCCCCATGGCGGCGGCGGTCCCGCCCACGTGATCCGCGACCCACATCCCCGAGCGCGTCGGGCGTCCCCCGAACTCCTTCGGGTCGCCGGTGCCGTGGACGAAGCCCGAGGCGCACTGGGCCACCGGGTCGCGCATGCCCGGCTTGTCCTTGAGCGGGCCCCACTGCCCCCGCTGCCCCACCCAGCAGTACACCAGCCGGGGGTTCAGCTTCGAGAGCTGGCGGTAGCCGATCCCCCACTTGTCCCACTGGCCGGGGGTGCCGTTCTCGATGATCACGTCCACGTGGGCGGCGAGTTTCTTGAGAATGTCGCGCCCTTCCTTCTTTTCGAGATCGAGCGTGATCGCGAGCTTGTTTCTCATCTCGTGGAGGAAATGCAGGCCCACCGGTTCCCCCCGCTGCTTGTCCCTGGCCATGTACTCTTTCCGGCCGAAAGGGGTGAGCCGGCGGAGCGGATCGCCCCCCGGCGGCTCCACCTGGATGACCTCTCCCCCCAGCTCCGCCAGCATGGACGACGCCCAGTGGCCGATGATCATGCCGGTCGAGCAATCCAGGACCCGGACCCGGTCCAGGGCTTCGGGCTTGTTGAAGGCCTTGTCGGGATGGACGATGGACTCGAGGAACTTCGGGTACTCCCGGGCCTGCTCGGAGAGGCTGCCGTACACCTCCTCGGCAGTGGGCGGTGGCGTTGCGGGCCAGGGCGGCCGGCCGCGGCGCCCGCCTTTAAGGGTTTCGGGCTCAGCCATTGAGTCTTGTCCCTCCTTGACAGGGGAAAGCGTTGGGAGAGAGAGCGGCCCCGACTATAGCAAACCGTTTCGGAGCGCTTCAACCCCCTTTTCTGACGTTGCGCCGCGGTGGTATTCTGCCCCTACGGGAGAGCCGGTGATGGAACGGCGCAAGGCATTCGAAGCGCGCTTCGGGGCGCTGGGGGCGGGCGGGAAGCTCCTCACGGTGGGGGAACACGTCTACCCGCTGGCGGACCTCATGGAGCGGCTCGGGCTCGCCGCCGACGGATGCCGGAGCATCGATGCCCTGGCGGTGCCCGGCGGCCGCTTCGTCATCCGCTACCTCGACGCCGACGACCAGCAGATCGTGGCCTACGAATTCGATCCGGCCTTTCGATACCTGGGCGAGACGCGTGTCCACGTCGCCGAGTGGATCGGCGAGGGAAATCCATGGACCTCGAGCTGATCCGAGCGCTGATCGTCCCGAACACCACCAAGCTCGTCCTCCTGTCGCTCGACGGCCTGGGCGGGCTCCCCCATCCCGACACGGGCAAGTCGGAGCTGGAGACGGCACGGATCCCGAACCTCCACGCCCTGGCGGCGCGCTCAGCCTGCGGCCTGCTGCAGCACGTGGGGCCGGGGATCACCCCGGGAAGCGGTCCGGGGCACCTGGGCCTCTTTGGGTACGACCCGCTCCGGTACCAGGTCGGCCGCGGCGTGCTGGAGGCGTTGGGCATCGACTTCGAGGTCCGCGCCGGCGACGTGGCCGCGCGCGGCAACTTCTGCACCGTGGACCGGGCGGGGCGCATCACGGACCGGCGCGCAGGCCGCATCGCCACCGACCTCTGCACGAGCCTCTGCCAGCGCCTCCGGCGGATCCGCCTCCCCGGCGTGAAGCTCTTCGTGGAGCCCGTGAAGGAGCACCGCTTCGTGCTCGTCCTCCGCGGGGCGGGCCTCTCGGGGCGCCTCTCGGAGACCGACCCCCAGGCCGTCGGCGTCCCCGCGCTGCCCATCAAGGCGCTCACCGCCGCGGCCCGGCGCACCGCGGGCCTCGTGAACCGCTTCGTGGCGGCCGCGCGCAAGACGCTCGCCGGCCAGACCCCGGCCAACATGGTCCTCCTCCGCGGCTTCGACCAGCTCCCCCGCCTGCCCTCGTTCCCCAAGACCTTCGGCCTGAAGGCGGCCGCCATCGCCGCCTATCCGATGTACCGCGGCCTCGCCCGTCTGGTGGGGATGGAGGTGCTGAAGACCGGGACGACCTTCGCCGACGAGGTCGCCACGCTCCGCCAGCACCGGGAGGCGTACGATTTCTTCTTCCTCCACTACAAGGACACCGACACGGCCGGGGAAGACGGCGACTTCGCCGCCAAGGTCGCCGCCCTCGAGCGGCTCGACGCGTTCATTCCCCAGATCCTGAGCCTCGAGCCCGACGTCCTCGCCGTCTCCGGCGACCACGCCACCCCCGCCGTCCTCAAGGGCCACGGCTGGCAGCCGGTGCCGGTCCTGCTCTGGAGCGCCTACTGCGGCGCCGACCCCGTGACCCAGTTCACCGAGCGTGGCTGCGCCGCCGGCAGCCTGGGCACGTTCCCCGCCCAGCAGCTGATGCCGCTGCTCCTCGCCAACGGGCTGCGCCTGACCAAGTTCGGCGCCTGATTGGAGGAAAGCCAAGGAGGATCAGCCCCATCATGCAAAGAGGAAAGACCACGCTCTGGCTGCTCGCGGCCCTCTTCACCGCCGGGTGCATCGTCCCCCCGCCCGCGGGCACCCCGCTGCCGCCCTGGGTCGAGATTCTGGGGGACCATACGCGCGCGTCGCTGTATGGGAAGAGCGCGGCCGACATGCTGGACCACCCGGCAATTCGGGAGAAGGTGCGCTCGCTTTTTGGATCGGACTGGGGCGGGGGTGCCGTCGGGGGGCCGGGAGTGGCGGCGGCGGCCCCCGAGTTCTTTTCGCGGTCGTTCCCGCCCCGCCTGATCCAGGTCAGGGGATGGGAGTACGTGGCAGCCTCGGGGTGCATGGCGAACGCCTGCCGGACGCATCGCGGGCTTCTTCTCGTCCGTTCGGATGGCGGGGAGCTCCTTGCGCGCCTCGATGAGGGCGGCTACACGCACTACTACGTCTTTGGGGTAGGGATGCTCGCGACGCCCGAGAATCGGGCGGCCATCGATGCAGTGAGGCGTGCCCTCGAGTAGGCGTCGGGGCGCCTTGCCTTCGGCAGAAGTTATCTCACCTGGCCAAAGACGCCCGGCCGAAGTAAAATTGTGACCGTGAGTCGGAAATGAGACTCGTCATCCGCCTTCTCGGCGCGATCTGGATTTCCTCGCTGGTCATCATCGCCGGGTTCGCTTTCCTCCAGGTCCAGTCCGAGCGCTCCCGCATGCTGACCGACCTGGAGCGACGCGCCTGGCTCATGGGAGAAGGGCTCAAGGAGGCGATCGAGCCCGCGATCCTGCGTGGCCAACCCGCGCGGATCGAGCGCATCTTGAAAAAGTTCGGGTCTCCCAGGCGCGGGATCGCCGTCTACGATCAGTTCGCGGGACTGCTGGTGGCGACCCCGGACCTGGCTCCCCGGCTCCCTTCGTCGCTTCCCATCATCTCCCAGGCGCTGACCACGGGGGAGGCCCAGAAGGGGGTCGAGACCGTCGGCGGGCAGAAGACCTATCTCTACGCGGTCCCGCTCCACGGCGAGGAGCGCCCGGCCGGGGCACTGGTGATCTTTCTCGACGCCAGTCAGCTGGAGTTTCACCTGTCGGCCCTGTGGCAGCAGAACGCCGTGCGCCTCGTGATCCTGGCCAGCGTGGTCTCATTGCTCACCCTCCTTGTCGTCAGATGGAGCATCACCCATCCCTTGCGCCGAATGGCGGAGTGGGCGCAACAAATGCGCGCAGGCAAGACGGCCCCTCCGCCGGTCTCCGGCCAGCTCTTTGGCTCGCTTGCGTCGGAGTTCACCGAGCTGGCCAGGAGCCTCGATGACGCCCGGGCGGCGGCGGAGCGCGAGGCGCTGCTGCGCCTGGAGGGCGAGGCCCTCTGGACCGCGGAGCGGCTGAAGCAGTTCGTACGGAGTCAGTTGAACGACACCCCGCTGTTCGTGGTTTCGAATCGGGAGCCGCTCATCCACCAGTGGCGGGGACGAAAGATCGAAACCGTCGAGCCGGCCAGCGGGCTCGTCACGGCCCTCGAGCCGATCATGCACGCCTGCGGCGGGCTGTGGATCGCCCACGGCAGCGGCGACGCCGACCGAGAGAGCGTGGACGCCCAGGACAAGGTCGGCGTCCCCCCCGAGCAGCCCGCCTACACGTTGAAGCGGGTGTGGCTCACCAAAGAGGAGGAAGACGGCTACTACAACGGCTTCGCCAACGAGGGCCTGTGGCCTCTCTGCCACATCGCCCACACCCGCCCGGTGTTCCGCGCGTCTGATTGGGCCGCCTACCGGCGGGTCAACGAGAAGTTCGCCGAGGCCTTGCTGGAAGAGATGGAGGGGACCGAACGCCCGTACGTGCTGATCCAGGACTACCACTTCGCGCTCCTCCCGCGACTCGTGAAGGACCGGCGGCCGGACGCCCGGATCGTGCTGTTCTGGCACATTCCCTGGCCGAACCCCGAGGCCTTCGGAATCTGCCCGTGGCAGCAAGAGATCCTCCTGGGGATGCTGGGCGCCGACCTCATCGGCTTCCACATTCAGTTCCACTGCAACAATTTCCTGGAGACGGTGGACCGGGCCATCGAGGCCAGGGTGGACCGCGAGCGCTTCGCGGTGGTGCGCGGGCGGCACACGACCTACGTGAAGCCGTTTCCCATCAGCGTCGCTCCTGCCCCTGACCCCGCAGACGTCGGGGTCTCGCGCGACGAGCTCTTGAAAGATCTGGGAGCCTCCGTGGAGTTCCTGGGAGTGGGCGTGGACCGGATCGACTACACGAAAGGGATCCTCGAACGGCTCCGGGCCATCGAGCGCTTTTTCGAGCGGTACCCCGACTATCGCCAGAGGATGGTCTTCGTCGAACTGGCCGCGCCGAGCCGGAGCCACATCAAGCGCTACCAGGATCTCGACGAGGAAGTGGACCGGGCCGCGGAGAAGATCAACTGGAACCTCCAGACCAACCGCTGGAAGCCGATCGTGTACCTCCGCGGCCACCACAGCCACGCGGAGATCTGGCCCTACTACCGGCACGCCGACTTCTGCATGGTGACGTCCCTGCACGACGGGATGAACCTGGTGGCGAAGGAGTACGTCTCGGCGGCGGAAGAGGAGCGCGGGCTCTTGATCCTGAGCCGGTTCACCGGCGCAGCAAGGGAGCTGGTGGATGCCCTCCAGGTCAACCCTTATCACATCGACGAGATGGCGGAGGCGATCCGCCTTGCCATCGAGATGCCACCGGCGGAACGGGCGCTCCGCATGCGCCGGATGAAGCAGATCATCCGGGAGCGCAACATCTACCGCTGGGCCGGCCTCCTCCTGGAGGAACTCACCCGCCTGTCTGTCGATCGGGCCGGGATCGTGGAGGTGTGAGACACGCCCGGAGCCCCGTGACTCTCCGCCAGCGCCTCAGGGAAGCCCTCGCAAGAAACCGCGGGCTCATCGTCCTCTCGGACCTGGACGGCACCCTCACACCCATCAGGGATCGCCCCCAGGCCGTCCGCCTCTCCGCGCGCGCGGGGCGCATCCTCGCCCGCCTGGCCCGCCACCCGCGCGCCCGAGTCGGCATCGTCTCGGGGCGGAGTCTCGCCGCGCTCAAGCAGCTCGTCCGCATCCCGGGCGCCGCCTATGCCGGCTGCCACGGGCTTGAGGTCGCCTGGGGCCGGTCGCGCTTCAGGCATCCGCGGGCCGTGGCCCTCCTGCCGCTCCTCAGGCGGGTCACGCGGCAACTGAGGCGAGCGACCGCCGGGCGGCGCGGCGTTCTCGTAGAACCGAAAGGCTTGACCGTCAGCCTCCATTACCGGCTCGCGGATCCCCGGATCGTCCCCGCGCTGCGGAGGATGACCGGCGAGATTCTCGCCGGCGCGCCCGCCCTGGAGCTCCTCGCGGGCAAGAAAGTGCTCGAGCTGAGGCCGCGCGTCGCCTGGGGAAAGGGAGAGGCCGTCGAGTTGATGCGCGACCTCCTGGCACAATCCCTCGGGGACCCGTTCCCGCTGACCCTCTACCTGGGCGACGACGCGGCCGACGAGGAGGCGTTCCAGGCGCTCCGAGGCAAGGCCGTGTGCGTGGCGGTCGGGCGCCGCCGGACCCGCGCGCCCTATCGTGTCAGCGGGCCGGCGGCCGTGGAGAGACTCCTCGCCTGGCTGGCCGACGCGCTCGGGTGACGTCCTTCCATCGCCTCAGGACTCGCGTGGCTTGAGGGCTGTCCGGCGGCGCCCGATGACCGACTCGATCTCCGCCAGCGAGAGCCCCAGGTGCCCCAGAGTCCATCGGAGAAATTCCATTCCGGCCTCGAACTCTGGCACCACGACCTCAGATGCGCCAGCGCCACGCAGGCGCTGAACGTCACCGGCGTAATGGGCCCTGGCGATGACCTGGAGCGCGGGGTGAATCTCGAGCACCGTCCTGATCGTCAGCTCGGAAGCGGCGGCGTTATAGTGGGTGATGGCCAGGAGCTTGGCTCGCTCGACCCCGGCGTCTTTGAGGATTCGGAGATTGTTCGCATCACCGAAGAGACAGGGCTCCCCGTCACGCCGCAGCTCCTCGATTCGGATCGGGTTCAGCTCGATCACCACGTAGGTGAATCCCGCGGCCCGGAGCTGCGCCACGAGTTCGCTTCCCACCCGGCCACAGCCGCAGATGATGACGTGACCGGCAAGGTGCGACCTTCCCGCCTCCGGCACGTCTGACGAGGCCGGCGCTGGCGCGACCCGGGGCAGCCCCCGCGCCAACAGCGCGCCGCCGTAGCGCAGAAGCACCGGGTTCACGAGGATCGACACGAGCGCGCCCCCGAGCACCAGCCCGTACAATTCCTCACCGATGAAACGGCGGTCGGCTCCCAGCCTGGCCAGCACGAAGGAGAGCTCGCCGACCTGTCCCAGCAAGAGGCCGGTCAGGAGGGCGGTCGACGCGGAATGGCCGAACGCGCGGACGATCAGCGCCGACACTGCCGGCTTAAGGAGCACGATCACGGCGACGACGGCAAAGAATGTCCCCGGATGGCGCCAGAGCAGGAGCGGGTCCACGAGCATCCCCACCGAGACGAAGAAGAGGCTGGCAAACAGGTCGCGGCTGGGAAGGAGCTCCGCCAGCACCTGCCGGCTGTAGTGGGAGCGGCTGACGACGACGCCGGCCAGGTAAGCCCCGAGAGCCGTCGAAAGACCGAGGGCCGACAGCGCGACGGTGGTGCCGATCACTGCCAGCACGACGGCCAGCAAAAACAGTTCTCGCGAGCGGAGGCGCGCGACAGCGGCGAAGAGGGCGGGGAGGAGGAGACCGGCGACGAAATAGGCGCCGAGGAACAACCCGATCGTCTTGCCTAGTGCGAGGAGCAGGGTCCACCCGACGTCCTCTTCCGCTGTCGCCCAGGCCGGCAGTAGCACCATCATCGCGACCAGGCTCAGGTCCTGGACGAGCGCGATCCCCACCGAGATCTCTCCGTGGGGGGTGTCCATCTCCCCTCGATCCAGCAGGAGCTTGAGGATGACGACGGTGCTTGAAAGCGAGACGATGGCGCCGAAGAATACCTGTTGGACGAGGGGAAGCCCCAGGAGGCGGGAGATCCCGATCGCCAGGACGCCGGTGAGGATCACCTGGGCCGACCCGCCGCCGAGGGCCACCGACCGGACCCGTCGGATCCGCGCTACCGGGAACTCGACGCCGAGCTCGAACATTAGAAGGACGATCCCTATGTCGGCCAACGTCGAGACGTGGCGGATGTCGCTGACCGGCCCGGGCGTGTACGGGCCGATGAGAATCCCGCCTAGCAGATAGCCGAGGGGGGGGTTGGCCGAGGCGTTGAGCAATCACACCTCCGACGAGCGCCGCGCCGACCGCCAGGACGAGATCGCGGAAAAAGGGGAACTCCGGCATCAGGTGCCCGAGCCTTCTCCCGAACTGCCCTTCGGCGGAATAGGCGTTCGGCAAAACTCACAGGGTACCGTGTCCCGGACCTGGCTGCGGCCCACAATTTGCGTGCGTTGACATTGTGGGCAGCGTCGTGCCAGCGACTTCGCTGTGGTATGGGCAACGATCCATTGGAAGATCGGGTTCATCTCGGCCCCTGTGTGTCAGGCGGTGAGGTGGACCAGGAGCGAGAGGTAGTCCCGGAGGTGGCGGGTGACGAGGAAATTCCGCCGCACGTGCTCGCGCCCGGCCTCCCCCATCTTCCGCATGAGGGCCGGGTTGCTCAGGAGGTGGCGGATCCGGTAGGCGCAGCCTTCCACCGAGTTCACGGTGTAGCCCGTGACCCCGTAGAGGATCTGCACGGTGATGCCGCCCGTCGCCCCGCCGATGACGGGCTTCCCCTTCCACATCGCCTCGGCCACCGTCAGGCCAAACCCCTCCCGCGTGGACTTCTGGATGACGATGGTGGCGGAGCGCTGGAGGGCGTTGATCTGGAGGTGCGCGTTGGAGGGCAGATCGAGCACGTAGACATCGGGATCGCGCCCCGCCGCCTCCCGGACCTCCGCCAGGACCTGCGCCCCTTCAGGGTCGTCCGCCGCGCCTCCCCCCGCCAGCACCAGCCGCACGTCGTGGTCGCGCTTGACCAGCCGGTAGGCGTTGATGACCCCGATGGGGTCCTTGAAACGGTCGAAGCGCGAGACCTGGAGAAGGATCGGCTTGTCGTCAGGGATCTGGAGATTGGCGAGGATCTTGGCGATCTCGCCCTTGGTCATCCGCCGGTTCTTCTCCGCCAGCGGGTCGATGGACGGGTAGACGAGGAACTGGGGAAGGGGGAGCTGCTGGGCGAAGGCCGGGAGGGAGAAGACGGCCGCGTTGTACCGGAGCACGTGCCGGCGCAGGAACGCCCAGGCGCGCCGCTGGGGGGTGGAAAGATCGATATGACAGCGCCAGACCCATTTGCCTTCCGGCGGGCGGGCCTCGATCATCGCCGCCGGCTGGGGATCGTGGATCAGCACGAGGTCGCCCGCCGGCCTGAGGCGCTCGGCGTTGGCCCGGTTGACCTCGAGGTAATGCTCCAGCATCGCCTCCGTGAACACCTGCTCGGTCCCCTGGAGGGCGTTGTGGAAGGCTTTGGTGGTGGCGAAGAACTCTGGATCGCCCTCGATGACCTCCCAATCCGCCTTGATGCCGAGCTCTCCCATGATGGGCACGAGGCGGGTGAGGATCTCGGCCACGCCACCGCCGTAGCGGGTGGAGTTGACGTGGAGGAAGCGCCGCCCGCGCGCCCGTTCGGCCAGGCGCAGCAGGAAGTCGATGGTCCCCTTGGGCGCCACCTCCCGGTAGGCGTCGATACCGAGCACGCTATTCCCCACCGGCGGCTGCCTCCCGCCCGAGCACCGCATCCAGCAGCCGGAGCATCCGGAGGCGGATCTCTTCGAGGCCGCCCAGGTACGGATTGATCCGGGCGATCTCTTCTGCTAGCGGCGAAAGCCCGAGCGCCCGATCGATCCATTCCGCGAAATCACCGTGGGGATGGCCGCGTCGGATGCGCGATTCGAGCGCGTGGAAGTAGATCGAGCTGGCGTCCACCTCGGCGAGGCATTGACGGAACTCGCCGAGGCTCTGCGCCTCCATCCCGGTGGGCACCTCGATCACGTGCGACTGGACGAAGAAGAAGGGGTCCCCGAAGACGACCCGGGGGACCGGATGCAGGGTGGCGATGTGGTCATCGATGACGGACACCAGCTCCTCCCGCAGCGCCTCGAGGCTGCCGAACGCGAACGGATCCACGACGGCCAGACGCTCGCCGAGCACCTGATCGCGGACCTGGAACGCCACCCAGTTGGCAAAGTCGTTCGGGTAGGCCCCCGTGACCTGGTGGTGGCGGAGGAAGACGCTGTGGGTATGGTAATAGACCGAGCCCAGGGGGGCCCGCTCCAGTTGCTCCAGGAGCTCCCGCTCGTCCCTCGCGCGCAGGCCCAGGAGCTCCCTGAGCTCGATGCACCCGAAGAACACGAAGGGAGCTGGTTGCGCCATGGCGATTAGGCTATTATACCGAACCTCATCCCGCTTCTACCGCGCCGGGACCCTTCCGCCGACCGATCCCCGCAGAGCCCCACCGAACCCGCCTGACCTCCGTCCGGCCCTTCTGATCCGTCGTCTTCGCGATCGCCGCGATCATCAAGCTGCTGACCTGATGGCCGAATGAAGTAAGCTAAGGAGGTGGGACTCGGCGAGCTCCTGCTCAGCCTGGCGATCGTCTGGCTCGCGGCCAAGCTGGCCGGCGAGGCGATGGAGCGCGTCGGCCAGACGGCCGTCCTGGGCGAGCTGCTGGCGGGCGTGCTGATCGGGCCGCGAGTGCTCGGCCTGGTCCACGAGTCCGAGATCCTCCACGCCCTGGCTGAGATCGGGGTCGTCATCCTCCTCTTCGAGATCGGCCTGGAGTCGGACCTGGGGGAACTGCTCCGGGCCGGCCTCCAATCGACGGTCGTGGCCTTCATCGGGGTCGCCTGCCCCTTCGCCCTCGGCTACGGGCTCGCCATCTGGTGGGGCAAGCCCACGCTCGTCGCGATCTTCATCGGCGCAACGCTCACGGCGACGAGCGTCGGGATCACGGCCCGCGTGCTTTCGGACCTGGGCCGCCTCCGGGAGACAGCCTCCAGAGTCATTCTGGGCGCGGCGGTCCTGGACGACATCCTGGGGCTCGTGATCCTGGCCGTGGTGACGGGGCTGGCCCAGACAGGGGTCTTCTCCCTTACCACCGCAGCCCTCATCCTCGCCAAGGCGCTAATCTTCCTGGTCGTGGCCGTCGCCCTCGGGATCCGGTTCGCCCCGACCCTCCTCCGCTGGGTCGGGACCATGCGGGCCCGCGGTAGCCTGATCGTGTATGCGGTGCTCTTCTGCGTCCTGCTGGCCGCGCTCTCCGAGCGGATCGGCCTCGCGGCGATCATCGGCGCCTTCGCCGCCGGTCTCGTCCTCGCCCGGACCGAGCCCCGCGCCCACATCGAAGAGCGACTGAAGCCGGTGGCCGATCTCTTCGTTCCGGTCTTCTTCGTGACGGTCGGGATGAAGGTGGATCCCGGGATGCTGAACCCCTTCGGGGACGGCGCGCTCAGCTTCACCCTCGCCCTGACCGCCGTGGCGGTGCTTGGGAAGCTCGCGGCCGGCCTCGGCGTGTACCAGCGGGGCGTCGGGCGCTGGAGAGTGGGCGTGGGTATGATCCCGCGCGGCGAAGTGGGCCTGATCTTCGCCGGCATCGGCCTCGCCAACAGGGTGATCGAACAGGAGCTTTACTCGGCGCTCGTCACCATGGTCCTGGTCTCGACCTTCATCGTCCCGCCGTGGCTCAAGGTCCTCTACCGAGGGTCACGAGGCACCGATTGAGACTACCATTCCCTCCCCCATCCTGGGGTACGATGAGACCACGAACCTATCTGAAAGGAGATATTGTATGGCCGGAGGAACCCGAGGAGGAAGAATCGACCAGGCCCGCGGGAAGATCAAGGAGCTCGAGGGCCGTCTCCTGAAGCTCGAGGGCCAGCTCAAGGTCCTCCAGGGCCAGACGCGCCAGGCCCGCGGCACGGCCCGCGTCCGCCTGGCGCGGCTGGAGAAGAACGCCGCGAGCCAGGTCGCGCGCGTCGAAGCCGCCCTCCGCATCTCCCGGGACCGCGTGAGCGAGGCGCTTCAGACCGGTCGCCGACGCGTGGAGAAGCTCATGCGCT
>Ga0209642_10002347_pt1 | contig 12483 bp, 23 predicted proteins | sample RifCSP19_2_FD_184025 | JGI IMG/M metagenome (GOLD analysis project Ga0209642, IMG submission 184025) | Soil microbial communities from Rifle, Colorado - Rifle CSP2_sed 19_2 (SPAdes) (version 2) | ecosystem: Environmental > Terrestrial > Deep subsurface > Rock core/Sediment | place: Rifle... | reverse complement strand
CGGCGAGCACCACGACCACAGCCTGCTCGACGGCGAAGTACACGGCGTAGGGGAAGCGGCGGACCAGGGCTCGACGGATTCCTGATCTCAGGTGCTGATACTACTTGGTCACCGATCCTTCGGTGCGAGACGATCGAACACGTCATGGGCGGGTCGAGCTTGGCTTGGATCTCGGCGGTACTCGGCAAGCCGCTCCTCAGCAAGAGCGATGTGGCTCTCGGGGACCGGGATCTCGCCCGGCCTCTCGGCGATGCGGTCCCAGAGCGCCTGCAGATACCGAATCTGCTCCGCCTTCGAGAGTTCACTGAAGCCCGTCGGCTCGGGAATTGTCGCATGTTCCATGGCCCTACCCCCATGGCAGCCTACCGCAGTTCTCTGCCTTTGGTCGAGCCCGGGACGACGGCGTGCTTGCCCGCCAGCTTCACGACGCCAGCATTGTAGCCGCAGCGCCCGCCCAGCCCCACACCATTGTTTACCCCGACTTGCAGCTACAATGACAGCAAGATGTCGCTGATGTCGCAATGATGGGTACAGCAATGATTCGCACCCAGGTGCGTTTCACCGAGGCTCAGATGCGCAAGCTCAAGCGGCTTGCGAGCGAGCGGGGTGTGTCGGTCGCCGCGCTGATCCGCGAGGCCATCGACCTGCTGGCAGGGCGCGCGCCCGAGCGAGGCGAGGACAGCCGCCGCCAGCGCGCGCTCGCGGCCGCCGGGCGCTTCCGCTCCGACCGGACCGACCTCTCCACGGAGCATGACCGCTACCTGGACGACGCCTTCGCTCGATGAGCGTGTTCGTCGATACCTCGGCGCTGCTCGCCGTGCTCGACGCCGGGGACGCCCAGCACCCGCACGCGCGCGCCGCGTGGGAGACGCTGCTCCAGCAGGATGAGCCCCTGGTGACGACGAGCTACGTGCTCGTGGAAACGTTCGCGCACCGCCTCGGGGTCACGGCGCTCGTCGCCGCGGGCCGGCGCCAGTTGAGCCTGGTCGACTGCGTCAGCTTCGCGACGCCGCCTTCGCCTTCGACGGGGACTTCGCGGACCAGGGCTTTCGCACGCTCCCCTGAGCCGGGCCTGCGCCGGCTCCACCCCGCCGTCATTCCTCCTCGAGCCGCTTCATGCGGCGATCGAGCCGGCCCACGCGGCGCTCCAGTCGCCCCACCCGCCGATCGAGCCCGGCATGGGACACGCTGAGCAGGTCTTTGACTTCCGCGAAGCCGGCTACCATCCGCTGGTCCACGTCGTCGAACCTTCGGTCCACCTCGTCCCGGAACTCGTGCATCTCACGTCGCACGTCGGCCAGCCCGACTTCGGCCCGCTGGAATCGGGCATCCACCTCGCCGAACTTGGTCCCGAGGAAGGTGATCAGGTCGCGATACTCGTCCGTCGTCATGACCTGCGCGCCACGATACACGACTCCTGCGTCGACGCGGAAGTCCCCATTTCGATACACTGAGCGCTGACTGCCCGCGGCGTATCTCTTCGTCGGCATTGATTGACGGGAAACGCGCGGGCTCACTACACTCCGACGCGATGGGCCCTCCCGGGCAGATACAACTGTATCGCGTATTATGCATAGTTCTGTAAACTGCCGGACATGGAACATCGCATCACGGCCACGGAGCTCGCGCGCAAGCTGGGGGACGTCATCGGGCGCGTCCGCTACCGCAGGGAGTCGTTCGTCGTCGAGCGCAACGGCGAGCCGGTGGCGCGCCTGGTGCCCATGGCGACGGCGGGCCTGCCCACCCTGCGCGAGGCTCTCGCGGCGTGGCGCGCGGCGGGCGGGCCCGACGCGTCGTTCGCCGACGACCTGGAGCGCGTCGGCGCCGCCGACCAGCCGCCCGCGAACGCGTGGGCCTCGTAGTCGACACGAGCGCCTTCGTCGCCCTCGAGCGCTCGGCGCGCGGGTGGGATCAGGCGCTCGGCCCCCTGGCCCAGGAGCCAGCCGTCCTCCCCGCGATCGTCTATGCCGAGCTGCTGGTCGGCGTGCACCTGGCCGGGAGCCGGCCGCGCGGGGCGAGCCGGCGGGCGAAGATCGACGCCTTCGTTGCGCGCGTGCCCATCGTCGAGTTCGGCACCGAGGTCGCGGAGCGCTCCACCTCGGGTTCGGCGTTCTCGTCGGGCCTCGCGACGAGCCGCGCTTTCGCGCGGTGCCGGATCTCAGGGTCGAGCTGCTGCCGGCCTGAGCGGCTCCTCCCCGTCGTCATGACCTGTGCGCCACGATGCTGTATCCCTTCGGCGACATTGACGGACCCCGCGCGCGCTCACTACACTCCGAGGCGATGGAGCTCTTCCGCGTGCGAGGACGGCTCACCGGGCCGAGCGGGCAGACCGAGGAGGTCGAGCTGCTCGTGGATACGGGCGCGACGCTGCTCGTCCTGCCCCGGCCGCTCGCCGAGCGCCTCGAGGTCGCGCCCCGCCGGTCTCAGCCCGTGGTGATGGCCGGGGGCCAGCGCGACGCCTGGCCTGTCGGCGAAGTCCGGCTCCAGCTCGAGAACCAGGAGGTCACCACGCCCTGCTTCATCGCGCCGGGCGGGCCCGCGCTGCTCGGCGCCGTCGCGCTCGAGAGCCTCTTCCTCGCCGTGGACCCGGTCGCGAAGCGCCTCGTTCCCGTCGAGGGGATGGTCGGCTAGCCAGGTCTCCTTGGGGTGCCCGCTCACCGTGCAGGCGCGCTTCGATCCGGACGCGCAGCCGAGGGGGGCGCCCCGCCCGGTAGCGCGAGAGGTCAGGCCTGGGGCGCTTCCGGGGCGACGACGCGCCCGTCGGTGATCTGCCACACGCGCTGCGCGTGGGCCGCGTCCGCCGCCTCCGGCGTCGCCCACTCACCTGCGACGACGGGAAGCGCGGTGACGCCGGTCCGGGCCAGCAACGCCGCCCGGCGCAGGGCGCGCTGCACGTCACCCAGGCCGACGCCGACCGACACCGACACCTCCACCACGAGGTAGACCGGCACCCCATCCGTCAAGCGCCTTCCCCGTACCACGACGTCGGCCAGGGCGATCTCGTGCGCTTCCTCGTCCGACAGCTCGGCCGCCGCGATGGCGTGCTCGAACAGGGCCGTCAACTCGTCGGGCGCGAGGGCGTGGGCGCCGCGCAGCAGGCGCCCGAAGTACGCAAACACCCGCGTCCGGTACCGCTGCTCGAAGCTTTCTCCGCGCAGGGTGCCGACGTGCCCCGTCAGGGTGGAGACCTGCGTGGTGAGCGCCTCGAGTCGCACGGTGAGCGCGGAGACCTGCGCCGCCAGCGCATCGATCCGTGCCGCCAGCGCATCGATCCGTGCCGCCAATTCCTGGAACCGCTGCTCGGTCTCCTGTCGTGCTCGGGCCAGCTCCTCCGGCAGACGGAGCAGGTCCTCCGTGAGGACGACCCGACGGATCTCGACTCGCCACTCCGGTCGCTCCTCGAGGAGGCGAAGCAGGTCGTGAAAGTCTTCGACGCTGAACGACATTGTGCTCTGCTCCCGCCTCCAATCTAGCTTACCGGCTTCCGTCGAGCCGGAGGATTCGCCGCCGCCCTCGGCGCCGACGACCTCCCAGGCCTTTGACTCCTGCGGACCCGGCGGCGCAAGAAACCTCCTCACGCTGTCCTGAAACTCTTCGAGCGCACGGATCCTCTCCGCCATCTCGCTGAACACCCGCGCGTGGTCCACCCGCCAGTACATGTGCACGACCAGATTCCTGAACCGCGCCAGCTCCGCCATCCGGGCCGCCAGCTCGCGACCGACGATCCCCTCCTCGCCGAGGACGGTGAAGACGCCCGCGTAGTCCTCCGCCACGCGGAGTCGGAGCCGGGCGATCAGGTGGTTGCCGATGTTCGAGCACGCTTCGACCGCGGTCTGGAACCGCCGGAGCACGGCGTCCTGCGCATCGAGATCGGCCAGGTAATTCTCCGCGGCCAGGCTGGCCTTTTCGCGCAGTCGCCGGAGGTCCCCGTCGAGGAGCCTGAGCTGGGCCAGCACCTTGTCCCGATCGATCTCCATGGCGCCCCTCTCTTCCCCCTCGAGCCCCTGCACGATGAGGCGCCTGACCTCGGGGTACCTGATCAGCACGCGTTCCAGGACGTCCGCGACATGGCGGGGGTTGCGGCAAAACAGCAGCTTGCCCTCGCGAAACACGCGGAGCGCGAGCGCCGGCGGGGCGGTCTCGAGGTCGACGAGGCTGATCTCGTCCGTCCCGAGGAACCCGCTCAGGGCGTCGTAGATCCTGGCGTCGAACGCGGGCGTCCTGTCACGCCGTGGGGCTTCGAGATCTTCGAGATAGGCGAGGTCCACGTCGCTCAGCGGTGTGGCGTCACCACGGGCATGGGAGCCGAACAGCCACAGGGCGTCGAGCCCCGGCAGCGCCGCCGCCCTGGCGGGAAGCGCCTGCAGCCGCGCCAGCGCTGAGGACGGCAATCGCTTGGACTTGATCACACCGCGTCGTGCCTCCCGCCCGTCACGATACACGACTTCAGCGCCGATTCGGAGGCCTCCACTTCGATACGCTGATCGCGGACCCACGGTCGTTACCGTACGGTGTCCCTCGGCGTATCCCTTCGTCGGCGTTGACGGGAAACCGGCACGCTGACTACACTCCGACGCGATGGGGCTCTTCCGCGTGCGAGGACGACTCACCGGGCCGCGCGGCCCCACCGAGGAGGTCGAACGCCCGTCGGCGAGGTGCGGCTCCACGGCCGGCTCGCCCACCGTCTCCACCGATGTCTACTCTTGGATACCCCGTAGGAGACCAGCCGCATGCCGCGGGTAACGTAGCGCCCGTGGGCCAGCCGCCGCTCACCGCGAACGTTCGGCAGCCGGCGGATAGTCTCTCGCCTTCATGATCTCGGTCGCGGAACTCGACGACATCGCCCGTGCCCGTATCGAGGACGCCACGGCGCTCCTCACGGCCGGCCGCTTTGACGGTGCCACCTATCTCTGCGGCTACGCCGTCGAGGTGGCGCTCAAGGCTCGAATCTGCCGGACTCTCAACTGGACAGAGTTTCCCAGCACCGGCAGCGAGTTCCAAGCCTACCGGAGCTTCCAGACCCATGAGCTCGACGTCCTGCTGCGCCTTTCGGGGCAGGAGGCGCGGGTCAAGCAGAACCACTTTTCGCTCTGGAACGCCGTGGCCGTCTGGAAGGTCGAGTCGCGCGGTCCGATGACGCAGCGGCGATGATCGACGCAGCCGAGGAGCTGTTGGCGGTTTTATGACGGTGCCCGAGCTCACAGAGAAGTTCGCCGAACTGGAATCGCATATTGCCGAGGAGAAGGGGCCCTTCGCGCTCTTCGCCCTTTTCATGCGCGAAGACGTTCCCGATCGTTGGGACTTGATCGTTTCTGCTCCGTGGGCCGGAGGCGACAAGCGAAGCGTCGTCGACTACTTTGTCGGGCAAATCAAGTCCAGGCTTGGTGAACAGGGTTTGACCAGCCTCTCGCGGATTGTCGTCATCGACCCTGAGGACACTGCCGTACAGGCCCTCAATCGTGTGATTCAGATCGAGCATGGCCGGGTCGAAGTGAGAGACAGCAACTTCTTTGGCCTGACCGTCAAGCACGCGTACATCATCACGTCGCGGCGACCTCAGGCGCCGGCGGCGGCGTAGCAGTCGACTCCGCTGCCGCAGCACCCGTCGTGTAGGGCCGCGAAGTCGGAAGCTTGACGCACTCCGGGGCTTCCGAGTAGACGTTCGAGTGCCTGCTACGCGCTGACCACGTCGGGTTACGATACCGTATCTGTTCGTCGGCGTTGACGGAAAGCGCGCACGCTCACTACACTCCGACGCGATGGGGCTCTTCCGCGTGCGAGGGCGACTCTCCGGGCCGAGCGGCCGTGCCGAAGAGGTCGAGCTGCTGGTGGACACTGGGGCGACGCTCCTCGTCCTCCCCCGGCCGCTCGCCGAGCGCCTCGAGGTCACGCCGCGCCGCTCCCAGCCCGTGGTGATCGCCGGGGGCCAGGCACAGTGTGCACGCGCAGTTGACGTACACTCAGGGCATGCTATCTTAGCGTCAGCATGCGCATCCCAGCAAAGCGAATGACCTTCCGCCTGCACCAGCCGACCATCGCGGGAATCGATGCTCTGGTCCAGAGCGGCCTTGCTCCGAGCCGGAACGCCTTGATCGAAACGCTCGTGGATCAGGCTCTCCGCGTACTTCGCCGCCGTGAGCGGGAGGCGCGGACGGAGAAGGTGTATAGCGAGGCCTTCCGCGACCCGGCGTACGCCGCCGAGCAGGAAGAAGTCATCCGGGCGTTCGCCGCTGCGGATGCAGAGACGGCGGGACGCCTCGATTCGTGAGCGCGGCGCGCCGGCGGTGGTCCCTCGTCGAGACCGACCTGGGAGACCCGGTCGGCCATGAACAAGGGTTCAGAAGGCCCGTGCTGATCGTCAGCAACGAGGCCTTCAACCGAGCGTCTGGCCTCATCACGGTGCTACCCGTGACGTCCGTCAAGCCCGGGCGGCCGCTGCAGCCGTTCGAGGTCTTCTTGCCCGCGGGAGCTGCGGGCAATCCGGTGGATTCCATCGTTCTGCCACACCAGATCCGCACGATTTCCGCTGGGCGCCTCCGGCACCGTTACGGCCGACTGAGCGACACGGCGCTGCGGCGAGATGTCGCCGAAAAAGTCCTGGGACACCTTGGACTCAGCGACCTGCGCGAGGTGGAAGAGGAGCCCTGACCGCGGACTACCCGGCGCGGAGCCGGCGCAGGAAGTCGCGCCCAAAGGCCAGGACGCGCTCGGCCCCCGCGGCTGCCGCCCTTGCCTCCGCCTCGGCCATCCCGATCTCATGATAGAAGGCCGGCCCGCGAAGCTCGGTCAGCCGGCTCGAGAGAGTCCGGAGCCAGTCGAGAAACGCCGGCTCAACCTCGAGACCGCGCTGGCGAGTCGTCTCCACGAACGTGGGAACGACGTCATGCGCTCGCGGATACTCGGTCCCCATCTCGTTCAGAAGCCCCTTGACGACCAGCTCGACGATCTCCTGGGCTCGGCGGGTGGCGAGATTCCATCGCCCACCCGCGATGGCGTCGCTCAACTCCCCCGCGACGGCCTGCGCCTCGGCCAGAAGCCGGTCGGCGCGTTCGCCGTTCGTCACAGCTCGATGGTCTCGCCGGGCCGCCAGTCGGGCTTCAGGTCCCAGTACCAGGTTCCGTCGGGTCGCTCGATGCGCCGGGAGCCGAGTTGCCGCAGCCGCTGCCGCACGGCCTCGAGCTCCATCGCCAGGACGCCGTCCGGGTCGAAGAGCACCACGCCGTGGTGCGCGATGTCCAGCAGGATCCAGGGGTGGCTTCGGAGATCTTCCACCGTGTGGAAGATCGGCATCGGCTCCGGGCGGTACCCCTCGGCGGCCAGCCGTTGGTATTCGGCGCTCTCGCGGAGTCGCCGGAGACGGTCGAGGCGCGCGTCGAAGAACACCGACACGCGGTCCCGCGTGACGGCGTAGAGATCCAGGTCGCTGTCCGGGCGGGCCTCGCCACGCGCCACCGACCCGAAGCAGGCGAGCGCCACGAGGTCGCTCCCGAGCGTCGCCCGGTACTCGGCCACGACGCGGTCCAGGAGCGCGCGCCACGCGGGAGTGAGATCCGCCGTCATGTGTGCCGTCATTCTATCTCCCCCGGTCTCCCGCCCGTTTCGCCGGCCTGCGGTGGCGCCGCCCGCTGTCCTGTGCGGTTCTCAGACCGGGAGCACCGCGATATCCAGTTCCCGCGCGAGCAGGCCGAAGTCCCGGCTATTGGCGGTCACGACCGTCGCTCCGTGGCGGCGGGCCGTGAGCGCGATCAAGGCGTCGTTCTGGAAGTCCCGGCGCTTGCTCGTGTCCCAGCCGCTGGCGTCTCCGATTGTCCGGATCAGCCGTCCCGCTTGCCACCAATCCTCCGCATTCGGTTCCCACGGAGTTGCCGCTCGCTGAGCGAGCGCCTCCACGAGGCGTCGGGCTTCCCGGGTCCGCGCGCCCCTGCGCAGTTCGGAAAGGACGACCGCGGAATGGCGGACGACGAACGCCTGCCGCACAGCCGTCAGGGTCGCCTCGTACAGCCTCCGCTCCCAGTGGCCGATGTACACGTTGGTGTCGAGGATCGCCCAGCGCATGTCACGGCGCCTTGATGCTCCCGGGCTTGAGGGTTCCACGAGTCTTCTTCATGAACTGCCAGAACTCCTCCATTTCGGAGATCAGGTCCACGGACGCGCGGACGACTTCGGCGTCGGTTGTCACTCCCAGGAGCTTCTTCGCGCGCCGGAGCGCCCGCTCGTTCACGAAGAAGGACTTGCGCGTCAGGGTACCGCTTCGCCCCATCGTGGCCTCCACTTCCGTCAGGCATACAGTCAATGTCGAGATTCCATCGCCCACCCGCGATGGCGTCGCTCGACTCCCCCGCGACGGCCTGCGCCTCGGCCAGAAGCCGGTCGGCGCGCTCGCCGTTCGTCACAGCTCGATGGTCTCGCCGGGCCGCCAGTCGGGCTTCAGGTCCCGTACTCGGCCACGACGCGGTCCAGGAGCGCACGCCACGCGGGAGTGAGATCCGCCGTCATGCCGGCCACACCCACACCGTCTCCTCCCGGAGCGTCCGGGCGAACCGGCTCGCGGGGTCGAGCCGCTCCAGCTCGGCCGCGGTGTACACGAGCACGTCGGCGGGCACGGGCAGCCCGGTCAGGTCCCACGCGAGAGGGCGCCGCGCCATGGGCTCGCCGGAGGCCGCGACCACGATCATCACGTCGAGGTCGCTCCCCGGCCCCCAGTCGCCCCGGGCGTAGGAGCCGAAGTACCCGACACGCCGGAGCTCGGGGCGGGTCGCGCCGGCGCGCTCCGCCCACTGCCGGAGCGCGTCGTGCACCGCGGCGGCGTCAGGCCATCCGAGAACGGACGAACTCAACGATCGCACGGGCATGGCGGATCGCGTCCTCCTCGGCCTGCTCGAGATCCCGCTCGGCCTGGGCGAGCCAGTCGCGTGCCCTGTTCGGCATACGCCGCCATTGTCGTACACTCCGGTCCCGGTGCGGCAGCAAATCCGCCCCGCTCGGCCGTTGCCCGGGCGCGGCGCGGCTCTTCGCCTGATGTATGTTACGATGTATGCGCCCGAGGGGGTGCGCCATGGCCGAGATGGTCCGCAAGCAGCTCTACATCGAGCCGCGCCAGGAGCGCCTGCTCAAGGAGCGGGCGAAGAAGTACGGGGTCACGGAGGCGGACCTGATCCGCCAGGCGATCGACCGCGGCCTCGAGCGCACGGCGCCGCAGGTGCCCGACCCCGAGGCCTGGAAGCAGATCGAGCGATTCATCGAGCGCCGGCGGACCGGCAGGCTCCGCCAGCGCAAGCGCACGTGGACGCGAGATGAGCTCTACGACCGCTGAGATCCTCATCGACACGAACGTCCTCGTGTACGCCTACGACCCGAGGGACCGCGTGAAGCAGCGCCGGGCGCTGGCCGTGCTGCGGCGCCTGGTCGCGGTCGGACGGGGCAAGATCTCCACCCAGGTGCTCGGGGAATTCTGCGCCGTCACCACGGCGAAGCTGGACCCGCCGCTCACCCGCACCGAGGCGGTGGACCAGGCGGTGGCGCTGGCCGCGACGTGGCCCATCCTGCTCGTCACGCCGTTCATCGTGTTCGAGGCGGCCCGCGGGGCGGCGCAGCATCGGCTCCCCTACTGGGACGCCCAGCTCTGGGCCACGGCGCGGCTCAACCAGATCCCGGCGATCCTCACGGAGGACTTCGCGGACGGCGGCGTGCTGGAGGGCGTCCGTTTCGTCAATCCGTTCGCCGACGCCTTCGACGTCGCCGCCCTCGGCTGAGGACATTGGCATGCAGTGGAGTGCAGTGCATTCTACCGAGTGACATGGCGTCGGTTCAGAAGAGCCTGAGAATCCCCGAGGACATCGTCTGGGGAGTCATCGCGACGCGGCGAAGCCTCGACGGCGACGAGGCCCGCCTGCGCCAGGCGTATCCCTGGCTCACCGAGGCTCAGGTGCGCGCCGCGCTGCCGGCGCGGTGAGGTTCCACCTCGACGAGGCGGCTTCGCGCCGTACACGATCGACTTCCTCCCGCGGTAGCGCCGCCGCGCGCCTGCCGCCGCGCGCCGTCAAGCGGCGGCGACGAGCGCGCCTGCCGCCTCGACGAAGCGCCGCGCGAGAGCCACGGCCTCCTCGGCCTGGCCGCGCGTGAACACGTCCGCCGGCACGCCGCCCGGGAGGCCGTTCGGATAACGGGTCGGCACGTAGTACTGGTCGAGCTGGCGCGCGGCGTCCACCAACCCGGCGAGCTGGGCGTGACGGGCAAAGAGCGGCGCCAACAGCTCCACCACCGAGTGGCCCAGGACGAACCGGGCGCCGCCGAGATAGTGCACGGCCTTGCACGCTTTCTCGGCCGCCTGCTGGCACATGAAGCACGCCTGGGCATGGTAGCCGGCGTCCCGGCCGACCTCGGCAAAGCCCAGATCGCTCCGAGCCTGGGCCAGCCAGCGCTCGGCCTCAGCTCGTGGATGCGGCTTCATGGACCACCACGCCCTCGGCCAGGACGTGCTCGATGAAGGCCCGGCCCTCGGCGCGCAGGCCGTCGAGCTCCGCGGGGGTGTAGACGAGGAGGTCGAGCCGCGGCCAGACATCGAAGAGCCCGGCGAAGTCCCGCCAGCGCTCGAGGAAGGGGCGGGCGGTGTCGGCCACGATCAGCAGGTCGAGGTCGCTCCACTCGTCGGCCTCGCCGCGCGCCACGGAGCCGAAGACGATGGCGCGGCGCGCCCCGCGCAGGTGCGGCGCAAGCCGGGCGCGCAGCGCGTCGAGGTCCTGGATGACCGCGGTGCCCATCGGCCCCGCCTACTTGGACCGGACGGACTTGAGGAATCGCAGCACGGCGCGGTTGAAGACGCCCGCGTGCTCGAGGAAGAAGCCGTGGCCGCCCGGCAGGACGCTCAGGCGCGCCCGGCGGCCGATCGCCTTCGCCAGCGCGCGGGAGAACGCCGGCGGCGTCAGGATGTCGTCGCGGCCGACCAGCACGAGCGTGGGCACGCGCAGGCCCCGCAGGCGCTTGGCCCGGGTGCCGTTCCAGGCCAGGATCCCGCGCGCCTGGCGCTCGATGGCCTCGGCCTTGGTCTGGTGCGGGTAGGCCATCGCGCGCTGGAAGGCCAGCTCCACGTTCTCCTTCTTCGCGAAGAACCCGGGCGCGAAGAGCCAGGGGTAGACGACGTGGCGGTAGCGCTCCTCGACGGGCACGCGGTAGGCCAGCGACACCCACGACTCGAGCGTGTGCAGGAACCGCGGGTCGCCCTCGACCCACGTGCACGCGAGCACGAGCGAGCGGACGAGCCTCGGGTGGCGCAGGGCCAGCTCCTGGGCGATCGTGCCGCCCATCGAGGTGCCGAGCACGTGGGCGCGGCCGATCCGCAGGTGCCGCAGCACGGCCGCGGCGTCGTCCGCCATCTGCGCCGTCGTGTAGACGGGCTCGGCGGGCAGGTCGGTCTCCCCGACCCCGCGGTTGTCGAAGGTGACCACCTGGAAGTGCGGGGCGAAGGCCTTGGCCTGGAGCGCGAAGCCCACGGCCGGCGCCGAGAGGCCGTTGATCAGCAGCAGCGGCGCGCCCGCGCCGCTCACCTCGTAGTGCATCCGGATCTTGTTGAGGATGGCGTAGGGCATCAGATCTCCAGCGCCACCTTGATGGACGACGCGTCGGCGTGCGCCGCGAAGGCCTCGGCGATGGCCGCGAGGGCGAAGCGGTGGGTCACGAGCGGGCGCGTGCGCACCCGGCCCTCGGCGACGAGCCGGAGCGCCTCGGGGAACTCGTCCTGGTAGATCATCGAGCCGGCGATCGTGACCTCGCGGCGCACGACGGAGAAGAAGGCGACCGGCGTCGGTGCGTGCGGCAGGCCCGTCAGCACGACGCGGCCGCCCGGGCGCACCAGCTCGAGCGTGTGGGTGACGGCCTCGGCGGTACCCGCGGTCTCGACGACCAGGTCCACCCCCTCGCGCGCCGAGAACCGGCAGGCCGCGGCGTCGAGGGCGCCGTCGGCGACGGCCCACGTCTGCTCGGCCCCCAGCTCGCGCGCCAGGGCGAAGCGCCGGTGCGTGCGGCTCACGACGAGCACGCGCACGCCGCGGGCGCGGAGCACCTGGAGGGCGAGGAGCCCGAGCGTCCCGGCGCCGACGACGGCGGCGCACTCCCCCGGCTTCGGCGCCGCGCGGTTCACGGCGCGGACGACGACGGCGAGCGGCTCGCTCACCAGGAGGTCCTCGTCGGCCACGTCCGCGGGCGCCGGCCAGCAGCAGCGCGAGGGCAGGCGCACCAGCTCGGCGAAGCCGCCGTCCACGTCGATGCCGACGGCGGTGCGCGCCAGGCAGAGGTTCCTGTTGCCCTCGCGGCAGAGCGCGCACTGGCCGCAGGAGTAGTTGGGCTCGACGACCACGCGGGCGCCCGCCCGCACCCGCGTGACCTGGCCGCCCGCCGCCTCGACGCGGCCGACCAGCTCGTGGCCCATGACGCGGGGGTAGGCGACGGGCCGGGCGCCGCTCCAGATCCGGTAATCCGTGCCGCAGA
>Ga0209642_10002346_pt1 | contig 12494 bp, 13 predicted proteins | sample RifCSP19_2_FD_184025 | JGI IMG/M metagenome (GOLD analysis project Ga0209642, IMG submission 184025) | Soil microbial communities from Rifle, Colorado - Rifle CSP2_sed 19_2 (SPAdes) (version 2) | ecosystem: Environmental > Terrestrial > Deep subsurface > Rock core/Sediment | place: Rifle... | reverse complement strand
CGCGCGATCGCGTACGACCCGTACCTGCCGCCGAAGGCCGCGGAGGAGCGGGGGATCCAGCTCCTGCCGACGCTCGACGCGGTGCTCCGGGAGGCGGACTTCGTGAGCATCCACGCGGCGCTGACGAACGAGACCCGCCACATGATCGGCGCACCGCAGTTGGCGGCGATGAAGAAGAGCGCATGCTTGGTGAACTGCGCCCGCGGGGAGATCGTCGACGAGGGCGCGCTGGCGGCGGCGCTGACGGAGGGCCGGATTGCGGGCGCGGCCCTCGACGTCTTCGAGAAGGAGCCGCCGGCGGGGAGCCCGGTCCTGGCGGCGGACAACACGTCGTTCACGCCGCACCTCGGCGCGTCGACGAAGGAGGCGCAGGAGCGCGTCGGGGACACCGTCGCGGAGGACGTGCTCCGCGTCCTGGCGGGGCAGAAGCCGGAGTTCTGCGTGAACCCGGACGCGCTGGAATAGACTACGGTTCCGCCGCCAGGGATTTGGCGGCGTCGCTGAGGGTGGCCTTCTCCTTCTTCGCTCGCTCGCGGACCTTCCCGATCAGGTCGATGTAGTCCTCGTACCTGCCCTGATGCTCCTTCACCGCCCGTCCCAACGACTTCTCGAACGTCTCGTTCGAGTGCCGGTCGCGCACCGCCTCCCGCAGCACCTGCGCGACCGGGGCCCTCACCGCCACTCCTCGCACACCTTCAGGAAGTTCTTGAAGATCTCGGGCCCGTGCTGCGTGTCCTCGACCTCCGGGTGGAACTGCACGCCGAACAGCGGCCGGTCCTTCGCGCGCATCGCTTGGCACCCGCAGTTGTCGCTGCGCGCCATGTTCGCGAACCCGGGCGGGACGACGGAGACCTCGTCGTTATGGCTCTCCCACACCTCGAACGTCTCCGGCAGGCCGTCGAACAGCACGTCCTTGTCCGTGATGACGATCTGCGCCCTCCCGAACTCCGGGAACTTCGCGGGCTTCGCCTCGCCGCCGAGGTGCAGCGCCATGAACTGGTGGCCCGCGCAGATCCCGAGGATCGGCACGCCCGCGCTGTCCAGGTAATCCCCGTTCCGCCCCATCGCCGTCGCGTCGATCCCCACGCGCGGCGCGCCGCCGGAGAGGACGAGCCCATCGATCGCCCCGAGGTCCGCGAGCGGCGTCGTGTTCGGGACAATCGCCGTGTCGACGCCGAGGTACTTCAGGACGCGGTACTCCCGGTGCGTCCACTGGCCCCCGTTGTCGATGACGAGGACGCGCATCGTCGTAGGTTACCGTCCGCGCATCATAAGTCCTTCGGTATCTTCTTGTAACGCGGGGGCCATGCGCCCCCCATGTACCCGTATCCGTACCCGGCGTACCCCGCGTACCCGATGCCGGTCTACAAGCCCGCGCCGCCGAAGACGCCGGAGGGGGTGAAGTGGTCCCTCGTCGGCCTCTTCCTCGCCCTCGGGTACTTCCTCGCGCTCATGGCGGTCGCAGCGCTCATGTTCAACGCCCTGTCGAACCTGGACCCTGCGAACCTCGACCAGATCCTCGCGTCGCTCCTCTGGACGATCATCGCCGCCATCCTCTCGGGGATCATCGGACTCCTCACCCTGATCTTCTATTTCATCGGGTTCGGCTACCTCTACGGCGGTCGGAACGAGTTCGGCCCCACGCACGCCCGGAATCTTCAGATTGCGCTCGTCCTCGCGATTGTCGCGTTGGTCATGTACATCGCCTCCGTCGTCGTGGGATTCATCGCGAGCGCGTCGGTCTTCAGCTGGACGGGAGGGGCGGTGACGATCAACTCGGGCGCCCTGTACCTGTCTGCCGCTCTCGGCATCGTGATGGGCATCGTCGTGTCGGCGCTCGTCGCCGCGCACCTCGTGCTCTCGATCCGCTCCCTCGTGCGCCCGGAGCGGCAGATGATGCTGAACGTCGCCGCGGCGCTCGGGACCGCGACCCCCGGGATCGCGGGGGCGCTCGTGCTCCTGCAGATGTCGCGCTACTTGGAGATCCTGCAGGGGTGGGTGGACCAGCAGGGCGGCGGGTTCTTCTTCGGTACGCCCCCGATCGATGCGTCGTTCGGAATCCCGTCCGTCGTGAGCGCCGTCCTCTCCGTCGTCACGATCCTGCTGTTCGTCCTCCTCTACCGGGAGGTCGGCGTCCGAATCCGCATGGGGGAGCTGAAGCCGATCCTTCCGACGCCCATCCTGCCGCCGTCCTGGATGCCCGGCCCCGTCGTCCCGCCGCCGTACCCGGTGTACCCGCCGCCAGCGCCGGCCCCGCCGACGCAGACGCCGCCCGGCCCCCAGGGCCCACCGCCTTGATCACTCCCACTCGATCGTCGCGGGCGGCTTGTTCGTGACGTCGTAGACGATGCGGTTCACGTGCGGCATCTCGTTCGTGATCCGCGAGGAGATCCGCTCGAGGACGTCCTGCGGGATTTTCGAGTATCGCGCGCTCATCCCGTCGACGGACTCGACCGCCCGCACCGCGACGGTCCACCCGTACGCGCGCACGTCTCCGTGCACGCCGACGCTCCGGATCGGGAGGAGGACGGCGAAGTACTGCCATGGGAGCGTCATCGTCCCCGCCGCCGCGGCGGCCTCGATCTCCTCCTCGACGATCGCGCACGCGCCCCGGACGACGTCGACCTTCTCCTCCGTGACCTCGCCGAGGCACCGCACCGCGAGCGCGGGCCCGGGGAACGGCTGCCGCTCCGACACGCGGAGCCCCAGGACGCGCGCGACCTTCCGGACCTCGTCCTTGTACAGGTCCCGCAGGGGCTCGACGAGCGTCAGGTTCATGACCTCCGGGAGGCCGGCGACGTTGTGGTGCGACTTGATCCGGTCCCGGAGCGCGCCGCCGCTCTCGATCCAGTCCGGCGCGATCGTCCCCTGCACGAGGTACGTCGCCCCGGACGGCTTCGCCTCGCGCTCGAAGATCTCCACGAACTTGTTCCCGATGATCACGCGCTTCCTCTCGGGCTCCTCGACGCCCTTGAGCGCGTCGAAGAACTCCGCACGCGCGTCCACGATCCGGTGGTTCACGCCCATCTCCTTCAGGGTGCGGTCGACGTCCGCGGTCTCCCCCTTCCGCATGAGGCCGGTGTCCACGTACACCGCGAGGAGGTCCACGCCCAGGGCACGGCCGGCGAGGACGGCGGCGACCGTGCTGTCGACGCCCCCGCTCGCGGCGAGGATCGCCTTGCCCTTCACCGCGCTGCGGACGTGCTCGACCGCCTCCGCGACGAACGCCTCCGCGTTGAACACGCGTGGACAAGGCGGGGTCCGGTAAAAAGACCTTCGCGCTGCCTACGACTTCTCGAGGGACTTGTTGTCCTCGAGCACCCATTCCTCGAGCTTCCGGCGGTGCTCGTGGAGCTTCTTCGCGAGCTCCGGCTCCGAGAGGGCGAGGATCTGCACCGCCAGGAGTGCGGCGTTCTCCCCCCGGTCGAGGCCCACCGCCGCCACGGGGATGCCCGGAGGCATCTGGACGACGGAGAGGAGGGAGTCGAGGTTGATCTTCCCGCTCACGGGCACGCCGATCACGGGCTTCGTCGTGTGCGCCGCGATCGCCCCGGGGAGGGCCGCGGAGAGGCCCGCGACGGCGATGATCACCTTGGCGGCGGTGCTCTCCACAATCGATTTCAGGTGGCCGGGCGTCCGGTGCGCGGACGCGATCACGACCTCGTGGCCCACGCCGAACTGGCGGAGCATGTCCCGCGCCTTGTCCCCGACCTCCTTGTCGGATTTGCTCGCGAGGACGATGAGGACGTCCGCCACGGAATCCCGTACGGCGGAGCACCCATATATCTTTGGAGCGGCCCAGCGGTCGTGAGGCGACACGCTTTTAATCCCAGGGACTCCATGCGGGCGGCAATCCCAACGTCGGAGGAAACACAGTGTCGAAAGCAGGGATGGGCTTGGGAATCGTGGGAATCGTGCTTGTGGGCGCCGCGCTCGCGGGACCGTGGTGGACGTTCTCGATGAGCGGGAACGTGCTCCTGCTGTCGTTCAACATGACACTCGGCTTCGGCGTCTTCGGTGGATCGGCGAGCGGCACCCTCCCCGGCGGCGGTGGTCTGTTGACCTCTGGCAACTACGCCGACATGCCGGCCACTGGCGGCGTGTTCCAGCTCGGCATGCTGCTCGCCGTGCTTGGAATGGTTCTCGGGGTCGTCACCCTGGCGGCGTCCGCGATGGGCGGTGCCCGTCCGGGCTTGCGCAGGGTGGGTGCGCTGATGGGCGCCGTCGGGTTCGTTTTCGTCCTCCTGGCCGCGATGTACGTGATGGCGAACCTCCCGGCTGCGATCGCCACGGACACCCAGAGCTTCGGCGGCGTGGCGTCCTTCACCGGCTTCTGGGGTTCGCAGAGCATCGATATCGGTGGCATCCAGTTCGCGACGTCATGGGGCGCAGGATGGGGCTGGTACCTCCTCATCATCGGCGGGGTCTTCCTCCTCATCGCGGGGCTCGCGTCCCTGCGCGCGCCACGGCCCGCGCCGATGATGCCTGCGCCGGGCTATGCGCCTGGGTACCCTGGATACCCGATGCCGCCGCAGCAGGCACCGCCGCCCCCGCCGCCGTACCAGCAGCCGTAGTGCGGGGACGAACCGTCGGAGAGGCGTTGAGCTTCGCGTGCGAGAGCGCCGTAAGGAGGCCGAAGGGGGGCGCGCCTAGCTCTTCATGATCGCGAGGAGGAACAGCCCGATCGCCGCCCCGGCGCCGAGGAACGCCGCCAAGAGGACGATGATTGACTGGATCACGACGTCCCACAGGTTCGCGAGCCCGTTCAGAGGTCCGTAGGAGCTGATGAGGAACGCCCAGACGACCCCGAGGGCGAGCCCTCCCCCGAGGAGGCCGCCGCCGATCTTCCGGCTCTTCCCGCTCCCGAAGTACGCGGTGAACGCGCCCGCGATGAGGAGGACGAAGGAGAACGTCAGCAGCAGTATCGTCACGAATGTCCCGAGCTCGAGTGCGTTCATCGTATCCTCCTAGAACTTGATGCCGGTGAGGGTCTTCGTGTCGATCACGCCGGGGATGGAGCGGATCTTGTCCACGACGACTTGGCCGAGGACGTTGAAGTCTCCCGCCTCGACCTTCGCGATCAGGTCATATTCCCCGAAGAGCGGGTGCAGTTCCACGATCTCCTTCACCTTGAGGAGCTCGTTGTACACCTCGTGCTCCTTTGCCGGGGCCGTCGAGATGAGTACAAAGCCGATAGCCATCCCTAGTCACCCTTGGGGTGCCGGAACCGGATGGAATCTCATAAAGCTTTCCACCCGCGCAGAAGCCGTGCGAATCAGAAGTCCGCGAACCGGGAGGCGCGCCGCACGACGTCCTCCCAGCGCGGCACGTTCGTCTGGGTGCCCCGCGCCTCGACCGCGAAGCTCGCGGCGGCGCTGCCCAGGAGGCCGCACCTCGCGGGGTCGAGGCCCCGGCTCATGCCCGCGTAGAAGCCTGCGCGGTACGCGTCCCCCGCACCCGTCACGTCGACCACCCGCCTCGGGGGCACCCGCGGGACGCGGTGCGTGCCCTCCTCCCGCGTGAAGACGAGGCTCCCGCGTCGGCCGAGCGTCATGACGACCCGCTCCACGTGCGCGAGGAGGTCCGCGGGCCTCCGCAGGCGCGCGAACCGGAGGGCCGTGCGGACCTCCGCCTCGTTCCCGAAGAAGAGGTGGGCGCGCCGCAGGATCTCGAGGAACGACGTCCGCGTGTACGCGTACGTGATCTCCTGGGACGGGTCGAACGCGATCGTCCTCCCGAGTTTGGCGGCGAGCCGCGCGACGCGGCGGAGGTAGGCGGGCCGGCCCGTCCCGAGGTGGACGAGGACCGCGCTCCGGGCCGCGTGCTCCGGCACGGTCTGGCGGTGCGCGTCCCACATCGGTCCCTGGTCGATCACGGTCGTCTGCCTCCCCCGGGGGGCCGTGAAGATCCACGCGGATGGGGTCGTCGCGCCCCGGACGATCCGGAGGTCCGCGAGGTCCACGCCCTCCGCCGCCAGCGCCTCCCGGTACGCCGGGGGGAAGTCCCCGCCGACGAACGAGGCGAGCGCGGTCCGGACGCCGAGCCGCGCGGAGAACCGCGCGATGTTCCCGGCCGTGCCGCCGAAGTACGCGTTCCGGTCGAGGACGCGGACCGTCGTGTCCGGCACGGGGAGGCGGGGCACCGCGAGGATGTGGTCGAGGACGACGTGGCCGTAGACGCCGAGGTAGTTCCTCACCGCCATGCCGCGAGCCTCCGCTGCACGTCCGCGAAGTCCCGATACGGGATGTGCTCCCTCCCGTGCCGGACGCAGAGCCGCTCGAGGTCCTCCTTCGCGAACACGAGGTCCGCCTCGAGGGCAGGGCAGATGTCCGAGATCCCGTTCCCGACGTAGGCGACGCGGTACCCCTGCGCCCGCAGTCGGAGGACGCGCCCCATCTTGCACGCGCCGCAGAGGGTGCACGCGGGGTCCGCGTGCGGGTACGTGAGGACGACCCGGCCGTCCGGGAACTCCGCGTGGTTCGTCCGGTACGGGAGGTCGAGCCCCCACCGGCGCAGGAGGTGCTCGAGGTACGCGTCGAACCCCTCGCTCACGATCTCCAGGTGGACGCCGCCGCGGCGGCACCAGTCGACGAACGGCGGGAACGTCGGGTCGAGCTCCGCGAGGCGCTCTGCGGCGGTGAGCACGTCCCCCTCCGACGCGCGCACGAGGTCGAACTGGCGGCGAAGCGTCTCCCGCGTGCCGATCGTCGGGTGGAGCTTCTCGATCTCCCGCCACGCGTCCCCCGTGAACTCCTGGAGGATCAGCTCCGCGACGTCACGCTTCGTGATCGTCCCGTCGAAGTCCGTCACGACGGCCCTCACCGGGCCCACCCCTCGAGGATCGCGGCGGCCTCCCGCAGGTCCCGCGCCACCCCGTCGGCGGCCGGCGACGGCTCCCCCGAGCGCACGACGTGGAGCGCCCGCATCCCCACGGCCCTCGCGCCCTCCACGTCCCGCCGCGCGGAATCGCCGACGTACGCGGTCTCCTCCGCCGGCGCGCCCGCCTTCTGGAGCGCGAGCTGGAACGCACGCGGGTTCGGCTTCCCCACGCCCGCCTCCTCCGAGGTCGTGATCGAGTCGAACCGGCCCCGGAGGCCGACGACGCCGAGCGCGAAGTCGAGGAAGTCGATGTCCACGTCCGAGAGGACGCCGATGTGCAGGCCGAGCGCCGCGATTCGGTCGAGGCACTCCTCCACGTCCGGATAGGGGCGCATCACGTCCCGGTGCGCGTCGAGATACGCCAGCCAGAAGCGGTCCCATGCATCGTCCGTCGGGTCGCGGTCGTACGCGCGGAGCAGGCGCTCGAACGACTCCCGCGTGAGGTCCCGGAGGGACCGCCAGACGCCCGGCTGCCCGTGCCAGTACGGCGCCATGTACGCCATGTGCTGCCGCCAGAGGGCGGCGCCCGCGACGGGGAGGTGCCACGCCTCCGCGGTCCACGCGAACGCGCGGCGGTGCGCCTCGTCGTCCGTCTCCATGTCGAGGAGCGTCCCGCCGAAGTCGAACAGGACGGCGCGCAGGGCCATGGGCCTCCTACGTGCCTTCCGTCCAGGAGGCGAGGTACTTCCGCTGCGCCGCGCTCAGCTTGTCGGTCGGCACGCCGGCCGCCTTCAGCCAGAGGCGCGCGACCCGCTCGTCCGTCTCCCGCGGCACCGCGTACACGCGCGGCTCCATCCCCTTCCCCTCGCGCGCGAGAATCTGGGCGCACAGGGCCTGAATCGAGAAGCTCATGTCCATGATCTCCACGGGGTGGCCCTGCCCCGCCGCGAGGTTGATCAGCCGCCCCTCCCCGAGCACGTACACCTTCTTCCCGCCGCGGAGCGCGTACTCGTCCACGTACTCCCGGACGCGGCGCTTGCGCGTCGCGTGCCGCTCGAGGTCCTCCATGCTCACCTCGACGTTAAAGTGGCCCGCGTTCGCGAGGACGCACCCGTCCTTGATCGCGTGGAGGTGCTCCGCGGTCACGACGTCGCGGTCCCCCGTGGCGGTCACGATGAAGTCCGCGTCCCTGGCGGCGTCGACCATCCGCAGGACCTCGAAGCCGTCGAGCTTCGCCTCGATCGCCTTGATCGGGTCGACCTCCGTGACGACGACGAGCGCGCCCATGCCCCGCGCGCGCATCGCGACGCCGCGCCCGCACCATCCGTACCCGGCGACGACGAACCGCTTCCCCGCGAGGAGGAGGTTCGTGGCGGTCAGGATCCCGTCGATCGCGCTCTGCCCGGTCCCGTACCGGTTGTCGAACAGGTGCTTCGTCATCGCGTCGTTCACGTCGAACACGGGGAACCGCAGCTTCCCCGCGGCCTCCATCGCGCGCACGCGGTGGACGCCGGTCGTCGTCTCCTCGTTCGCGCCGACGACGTCGGGCAGCAGCTCCTTCCGCCCCGTGTGCAGGCGGTAGATCAGGTCGGCGCCGTCGTCGACCACGAGGTTCGGCCGGACGTCGAGGACCTTCTGGAGGTTCTCGTCGTACTCCGCCTCCGTCTCCCACTTCTTCGCGTACACGTCGAGGCCGTCGTCCGCCAGCGCCGCCACGACGGAGTCGTCCGTGCTCAGCGGGTTGCACGACGCGAGCCGCACGGTCGCGCCCGCCTCGCGGAGAGTCAGGGCGAGGACGCCGGTCTTCGCCTCGACGTGCAGGGCCATCGCGACGCGGAACCCGCGGAGCGCCTTCGCCCTCCGCAGGTCCTTCCCGACCGCCGCGAGGACGCCCATGTGGGTCCGCGCCCACGCGAGCCGGCCCCGTCCCCGCTCCATGAGGTCGGACACGCGCCGCCGATACGCGGCGGCCTACATCTAGCTTCGTCTCGGGACTACGGCTTCCGCGCGAGCCACTTCCGCCGCCGGTACGCGCCGAAGATCGCCGCGAGCCCCGCGACGACCACGACCATGGAGAGCGTGTCGAGCGCGGGCGTCGTCGGCGCGGTCCCGCCGCGGGCCGCGACCTCGACCGTCGTCGTCGCGCGCGCGTCCTCGTAGCCCTCGACGGAGACTGAGGCGGCGATCAGGAACCGCGTCGTCACCGCGACGCTCGCGCTGAACGTCGTCTCGAAGACCCCGGTCCCGTCCGTGATCCCGGTGGGGCTGGCGAGGACGCCGCCCGCCTCCGTCGGCTCCACGGAGAGCGTCACGCCGACGCCCACGGCGGGCGCGGCGAGCGTCTCGTCGTAGACGACGACGCGGACGGACGTCGTGTTGCCCGAGGGCATCTGCGCGTCGCCCCGCGTCACGGAGACGGCGAACGTCATCACGCGGGGGTTCACGACGATCGTCCGGCTCCCGCTCGCGCCGGCGTACCCGGCCTTGGCGGCGTCAATCGTGATCGGGTACTCCCGCGGCCCCGACACCTCCGGCGCGGTGAAGGTGAAGTCGAACTCGCCCTGCGCGTCCGTGACGCCCGCGGCGTCGGAGAGCCCCTCTCCCGTGAACTCGAGGTCCACGCCCTCGACCGGGTTGTCCAGGGCGTCGAGCACGCGCACGAGGACCGTCGTGCGGCCGCCGGAGCGCAGGGTCGACTGCACGGAGTCCACGCGGACGACGAGGGGCCCGCGCTGCGTCACGTGCACAGAGGGGAAGGACCAGAAGCTCGCGATGCCGCCGAGCGCGTGGGTCCACCCATCGAACGTCATACGGTCGTACGAGAAGATCGCGCGCTGGTGGCCGATTGTCGCGAGCGGGGCGTTCACCGCAATCCATCCCAGTGCATCGGTGACGGCCCGGTGCCGGGCGGCCCCGTCGGTCGCATCCCGCGCCGTCTCGAGGAGCGAATCGAGCTCTGGGGACGCGAGCCGCACCAAGTTCCGCGCGCCCGTGGAGTGGAACAGGTCGAAGAGGAACGCCGGCTCGCCGCCGACCTCGAGCACGTCCACGTACAGGTCGAAGGCGCCGGCGTCGACCGCGGCGGTGAGGTTCGCGGGCGTCATCTCCTGCTGCGTCACGTTCATCCCGATCGACTGGAACTTCGTGACCATGTCGAGGTACTTCGCGGTACGTGCGTCGGTCGCCTGGTCCGGCGTGAGGAGGGTGAACGAGAAGGGCGCGCCGGACGGGTCCTGCCGGTACCCGTCCCCGTCCGTGTCAAGGTAGCCGGTCTCGTCGAGGAACGCGTTCACCTTTTCGAGGCTCGGGTTGACCGCGGTACCGGACGCGACGCGCTCCACGCGGAACCGCGGCACGGTCTCGTTTGCCCACGCCTCGTTCGCCCGCGTGATCACGGAGTCCGCGACGTCCGTGTTCGGCTCAATCGCCTGCGTGATCAGGTCCCGGTCGATCGCGCGGGAGAGCGCCTGCCGGAGGACGGGCTGGGTCAGCGGGGGCCGCTGCGTGTTCATCCCGAGGTAGAGGAGCCGCAAGCCCGGATCCTCCGTGACGCCGGAGTGGGGCATCGTCATCGTGGCGTTCGCGTTGAGGAGCGTCCGGTTCGTGCCGTCGGACCAGCCGCCGAACCCCGCCGTGCAGTCCCGGAAGTTCGTGAGGTCGTTCTGCGACACGGGCCAGCCGATGAGGTGGACCTGCCCTTTCAGGAGGGCGCACGCGGCGTCGTCCGCCCGCGTCGTCTCGTCCGGGTTCCGCGCGAGGGTGAAGGGGTGGCGGAACGAGACCCGGTCCACGTACGGCCGCCCGCCCCAGTGGCGGTCGTTCGCCGCCAAGTCCGTGGCCGTCGCGGTCTGCGCCACGACGACGAAGGGGCCGTTCGAGGTCGGCGTGTCGCTCGCGGACTTCCACGCGACTGGGAGCAGGGCGGTGTTCCCGAGGAATTCGCCGCCGCCCGCGGTGAATGTGAAGCGCACGGTGTCCGCGTCGACCGCGGCCACGGTGAACCCGCTCGCGGAGAGGCCCGCGAGGTGCTTCTCGAAGCTCCACGCGACGTCCTGCGCGGTGATCGGCGATCCGTCCGGCCACGTGGCGGCGCGGAGGTCGAGCGCGATTGTGCCCGCGCCGGGGACCCACGAGGTCGCGAGCCACGGGACGGGGAGCTGGTCCGGGCCGAGACGGGTCAGGGAGTCGAACGCGAGCCCCTGGACCATCCGGTTCCCGGCGAACTCGATCGGGTCGAGGCTCGGCTGCGCCTGCAGCGCGACGCGGAGCTCCCCGCCGTACAGCCCGCCGAGCGGGAGGCCCGCCGCGGGGACCGCGGGGACGAGGAGCGCGAGGGCGACGGCCGCGAGAACGAGACGGCGCACGGTCCTCCTCCTACCCCCGACCCAGGAGCGACGCCGGTAGGCGGGCCCCCCATAAAAAAGGTTCTCCCGAAGGCGTCCCGCCTAGAACGCGAGCTTCGCGCCCTTCAGGGGTCCGGAGGCGACCCACGAGCAGGCGTCCGGGTCGAAGGTCTCGACGGCCGTGCGCCGGACGGCGTCTGGGTCGAGGCCGTGCACGATCCCCGGGTACCGGTCGAGGAAGTCGGCCCCGAGCCCGTAGTACTCGATGTCGTGGAGGGCGGACGCGTACTCCGCGTTCCGCTCCAGGTTCACGTGCAGGGAGCCGACGAGGTGCTCCTTCCCGTCCGCGATCTCGCGGTCGGTGAACGGCTCCCGCTCCAGGCGCTCCATCTCCGCGCGGATTGCCGCCATCGACTTCGCGAGGTTCGCCGGGTTCACGCCGGCGCTCACGTACCAGTGGCCGGCCGCGTGGCGGGACTCGAGGCCGCTGAACGAGTAGTACGCGAGCCCGAGGTTGTCCCGCACCTGCGCGCCAAGCCGCCCGTACAGCCCGATCCGGCCGAACAGGACGTTCGCGAGGTTCACGGCGTAGTAGCCCGGGTCCCCGCGGGCCGGGGCGAGCCGCCCGGCGGCGAAGTCCGCCTGGGACTTGTGGGGCATCGGGAGGAGGGCGCGGCCGACCTTGGCGGCTCTCGGCGCGGCGACGGGCACGGGAGGCGTCCCGGCGTCGAGGCCCTCGAACGCCGCCGCCACGGTGCTCCGGAACGTCCGCTCGTCGAGGTCCCCGCTGAACGCGACGGCGAGGCCCGCGGCCCCGTAATGCGCCCCGTGGAACGCCCGTGCGTCCGCGCGTGTCAGCTTCGCGACCGTTCGCTCGTCGCCCTTCGGGTCCCGCCGGTACGGGTGGCCCGCCGGGTAGACGAGCTCGACGAGCCGCCGCATCGCCGCGCGCCGCGTGTCGTCCTGCTGCGCGCGGATGTCCCCGAGGATCTCCCCGCGGACCTTCTCGACCTCCGCGGCGGGGAACGAGGGCTCGGACAGGCACTCCGCGAGGATCGCGAGGACCGTCCGGAGCGTCTCTCGCGTGCACCGCCCGTCGATCGACGCGGACTCCACGCCGTTTGCGACGGAGAGCGCCGCCCCGACGTTCTCGATCGCGTCGCTCACCTTGGCGGCGGTCCGCCGGCGGGTGCCCCGCATCAGGAGGCGCGCCGCGAACTCTCCCGCGCCCGCCGCCCCGTATGCGCCGCCCGCGCGCACGCTCCCGCGGAACGCGATCGACGGGTTCGCGTGGTCCTCGTGGAGCAGGAGGACGGCGCCGTTCCCCAGGGC
>Ga0209642_10002345_pt1 | contig 12496 bp, 13 predicted proteins | sample RifCSP19_2_FD_184025 | JGI IMG/M metagenome (GOLD analysis project Ga0209642, IMG submission 184025) | Soil microbial communities from Rifle, Colorado - Rifle CSP2_sed 19_2 (SPAdes) (version 2) | ecosystem: Environmental > Terrestrial > Deep subsurface > Rock core/Sediment | place: Rifle... | reverse complement strand
TAACAGAAGAAATAATCAAAATAGCATGGCAAAGCATCGGAGGGAAAAACTCTCGTATTACCATTAATTCGGGAAAGCAACGGATTCCAATACAAAAAGAGTATGTTGGGCAAATTGAGGATGTTGAGGTTAAAAAATATATTCTTTCTAACATTTCAGACTATTATTATGCCTTGAGCGTTGATAAACAGGTGATCGTAGATGGCAAATTCGCAATTGGGATAGAGTGTAAAGCCTATACCGAAAATGCCATGATAAAAAGAATCCTTGTGGATTTCAGCTTATTGAAGACGGTGTTTCCTGATATTATCTGTTACCTGTTCCAATTGGAAAGCCAGCTTGGCGGTGATTATTGCGATTTAAACGAAGTAACATTTGGAAGTAAGCCAACCCATACTTTAATGTCATATTTTCCGAAAGTTAAATTGAAAATATTCACCTTTTTGGAAGGAGAGAGGAAAGTAGATAGGCCAATACATAAAGAAGCATACTTTAAGCCATTAGAAAAGATGCAAGTTAAAAAGGCAATATCTTTATTGGCAACTGACTTTCAAAAGTTTTTGTAAGAACTTCCACAGAAAAGGATAAACAATGCCAAATAGATTTTCAGACACATTAAAAAAGAGAACTATTATTTTTGACGGCGCCACCGGCACCATGCTTCAGAAGCTGGGGCTTAAACCCGGCGGATGTCCTGATGAGCTAAATCTTACAAACCCCGAAATTATAAAAGAGGTTCACAGGGGATACATACATATAGGCTCAGATGTTGTCACAACCTGCACATTCGGTGGCAACAGAATCAAGCTGAAGGAATATAATCTTGAGAAAAAGCTCGCTGAAATAAACATAAAGGCTGTAAAAAACGCAAAGGAAGCTGCACGATATAGTTCGGAGCCCGGACTTCGGATCCCTGCTTTAAGCTCGCGGGGACAAGGTCCAGGGTTAAAAGATAAAAACAAACCGCTACGAACTGCCAACTCCGAACTCCGAACCATTTTTGTTGCAGGCGGTCTTGGCCCCACAGGCAAGTTCCTGGAGGCGGTGGGAGATTTATCCTTTGACGAGGCTGTGGATATATTCTCAGAACAGGTCAATGCCCTCAAGGAAGGCGGCGTTGATTTAATAATTATTGAGACAATGATGGACATACGGGAGATGAAGGCTGCAATCATTGCGGCAAAGGCATCCGGACTGCCTGTTGTTGCCACAATGACATTTGATGAGACAATGCGCACAGTGTTGGGCACACCGCCTGAGGTGTTCGCCATAGTTGCAGAAGGGCTTGGTGCAGATGTTATTGGCGCAAATTGCAGCCTTGGCATCGAAGGCATATATAAGGCAGTGGAGGCAATGAGCAAGGTCACAGATCTGCCTTTAATCGCCCAGCCCAACGCAGGGATACCATACCTGAAAGACGGCAAAACCATATTCCCTGCAACTCCTGAAGACATGTCAGCCTATGTGCCTAAGCTAATAGATGCCGGGGTAAGGGTAATAGGCGGATGCTGCGGCACAACACCTGAGCATATAAATGCAATGGCAGAGGCGGCAAGGGGTAAGAGGTTAGAGGTTGGAGGCAAGAGGGCAGAGATTAAAACAACAAGGCTTGCCAGCCGGACAGGCTTCATAGCCTTTGGAAACAGCCTCCCGCCTGTTATTGTGGGCGAGAGGATAAACCCTACTGGCAAAAAACTACTTGCTGAGGAGATTAGAGAAAGAAAGACTTCCATTATCCGCAGGGAGGCAAAGGCACAGGCAGAGGCTGGCGCACATATCCTTGATGTGAATGTGGGCGTGCCTGGCGCAGATGAACCGGCATCCATGCAGATGGCAGTCTTTGCAGTTAATGAAAACTGCCAGATTCCTATAGTACTGGATTCTTCAAGCACCGAAGCCCTTGAGGCAGGACTCAAGGCAGTAGACGGGAAAGTGCTTATAAACTCTGTAAGCGGAGAAGAAAAGAAGCTGAAAACCATCCTTCCACTCGCTAAAAAATACGGGGCTGCTGTCCTCGGTCTGACATTGGATGACAGCGGCATACCTCCTACCGCAGAAGGACGGGTGAAGGTGGCAGAAACGATATTAAAAAGGGCGCTGGAGTGCGGCATCCATAAATCCGACATTGTAATAGACTGCCTTGCCCTTACAGTAAGCGCAGACCAGAAATCCGCCATGGAGACATTAAAGGCGATAAAGACAGTTAAAGAAAAGCTGGGGCTTTCTACTATCCTGGGCGTGAGCAATATCTCCTTCGGCCTTCCAGCGAGAGAGATAATAAATGCCAATTTCCTGGCCATGGCCATGGAGGCAGGCCTGGACGCTGCCATCATAAACCCGCATAACAGCCTTATGATGGACGCATACCACGCTGCCCTCGTGCTTACGGGCCGGGATTCAAGGGCAGAGAGGTTTATAAAAAAATACGGGCAAGGGGCAAGGGGCAAGGGGCAAGAAACAGCAGTCAAAGAAGAACCAAAGACAATTAAGGAAAAACTCAAACAGGCAATCATAGACGGCGACGAGGAAGGGATTGCGGCGCTTGTGGAAGAGGCATTAAAGGAGGGCTGGGAGCCGTTAACGATAAGCAATGAAGGGCTCATACCCGGACTTGAAGAGGTTGGAAGGCTCTTTAACCGGAATATATACTTCCTCCCCCAGGTCATGCAGTCAGCCGATACAATGAAAAGGGCATTTGAAAGGCTGAAAAAGGAGATTAAAGGCAGAAAAGGCCCAGGCATTGGAAAGGTGCTTATGGCAACTGTGGAAGGAGATATTCACGATATAGGTAAAAATATAGTATCCACGCTCCTGGAGAACCACGGCTTTGAGGTCATTGACCTTGGGAAAAATGTGCCTGTTGACAGGATAGTGGAGGAGGCAGTAAAGAACAAGGTGGATGTGGTCGGGCTCTCCGCACTGATGACAACCACTGTTATGGAGATGGATAATGTCCTGAAAAGGCTCAAGTCAAAGGGCGTGCCTGTACTCACAATGGTGGGCGGCGCGGTGGTGAATCAGGAATTTGCTGATAAAATAGGGGCCAGCGGCTATGCCAAGGATGCGCTGGAGGCAGTTGAAAAGATTAAAAGGCTGGTGAAGAAAAAAGGATAAAACATATCGCAGACCCTCGGGATGGCCCATCACCCTCGCCAAAGCTGACTGTTTTCTCTTGTCCTCTTTATCCTACTGTGTTAAATTATGCGCGTGTTATATGCCATTTTAAAAGAATCTTTTATAAGTCAGCTATATTTTGTCAGGAGGAAGGTATGCATAAGCTCCCTATTATAAGACAACTTGAGGAGGAGCTTAAGAAACTGGACAGGGAATTGCGCATAGAACTGCCGAAGGAACTCCGCAAGGCTGCGGCGCACGGCGATTTCAGGGAAAATGCTGAATATCACGCTGCGAAAGAAAGACAGACATTCCTTCAGGCAAGGGTTGCGCAGATGCAGGCAAGGATAAACTCTCTTTCCTCCATAAACTTAGAAGCACTCCCGCGGGACAGGGTCGCATTCGGCTCAAAGGTTTTTTTAGAGGACCTTAACACAGGGGAAGAAATCGTTTATGAACTCGTTACGCCTGAAGAGGTTGACCCCAAGAACGGAAAGGTATCTGTAAGCTCTCCTGTAGGCAGCGCGCTCCTGAATAAAGAGATTGGAGACGAGGTGACCATCCAGCTCCCTGTGGGGAAAAAAGAATATTCAGTAAACCGGCTTATCACCCTTCACGATATGGGGGAGGGCTGAAACCTTAGCCTTCCTCTTTCTCAATACCTCAAAAAGGGCTATCCCGCCTGCGACAGAGGCATTTAAAGATGATATATCCCCTTTCATAGATATGGAAAGACATGCGTCGCATTTCTCTTTAACAAGCCGACGTATGCCCTTGCCTTCACTTCCTATGACAATTGCAAGGTCCGTATCCATGTCAAAGGAATAGATGTCCTGTTTGCTCTCTGCCTCTATCCCCACTACCCATATCCCGGCTTCTTTAAGCATATTTATGGCATTCACTATATTTGTCACCCGACAGATAAGCGTATGCTCCACCGCACCGGCAGATGCCTTTACCACTGCCGGAGTAACCTCTGCTGCCCTGTCTTTTGGGATAATTATGCCGTGGATGCCTGCTGCATTGGCTGTCCTGATTAAAGAGCCAAAATTCTGCGGGTCTTGGATGCAGTCAAGGATAAGAATAAAAGCCTTTTCTCCGGATGATTTCCATTTTGAAATTATATCTTCAATTTCTGCGTATCTGAACTCCGCCAGCATGGCAGCAACACCCTGGTGATGAGGTGTCTTTATAAGCCTTTCAATCTCTTCTTTCTCCACAGTCCTGCATCTGATTCCATTCTTACTTGCAAGTTCTTTTATCTCTTCACCGGCCTTTCCTCCTCTCCCACGAACGATGAGGATATCTTTAAAATATTCGGGATGGGAGTTTAAAGCCTCAATTATAGGATTTATTCCATAAATTATACGCATCTTATTCTAAAAACACCCGCTGCCTGCCCATACAAGACAGCCAATAAATATAACCTCACCATTTAAAGTCTTTGAAAGGGATTTAAAGCGTGCAGAAATATGGGGTTGGGCTTGTAGTGTCATCGGAGCGTAGACCTCGCTTCTCTACACACATCTATTTTTATATGGGAAGTGGGTAAAACGCGAAGATAGATGTGGGTAATAATAGCATTACTTATGCAAATTTCAAGGCTATTTTCCGGCCTATAAGGCAGCATACCCCTATAATAATAAAGGGTCAGCTGACAAGCCGACCCTTTTTATTTTTCTATTTGGTGGAGGCGGTGGGAATCGAACCCACGTCCGGGAAAGCCTATCCAGGGCATCTACATACTTAGCCTTAAATTTAAATCTCGCCCTTCAATCTCCTTAAGGCAGGATATTGAAAAGCCAGCCCATTTAAATCTCGCCTTTCAGTAGCTTGGGCAAGGCGTGAAAGGCCATCCTGCTAAATGTCGTCTTTTAAGCCCCGCAGGAACAGGCCTAAAAGACGCCGGCTGACTTAAGCAGCCAGAGCGTAGTTATAGTCGTTTGCGACTATTGTTTTCTGGTGTTTTAACGAGTCCCCAGACCTCGGTATGCTTCCCTTGGAATCAGTTCATCCCGTCGAAACCTGTCGCCCCCTTTCTCGTAAGTTGTAAATCGTAAGTCGTAAGTGGTTAAGTACTCACAACTAACGGCTTACGGTAATTCCGGCTTTTAAAGCCTTTATAAGGCCAGTCAGCATTTTGCCAATATTGTTAGTTTTTATAATGATATTAGTATAACATGTGTCATCTAAATATCCTAATTTTTCGGCTATAGCCGCATGGGTTTCCAATTCACTTAATGAACCTCTGGCTATATAAAGAAAATTGATAAATTCTTTTTTGCTTTGTCTGGAAGCCCCTTCAGCAATATTGGCAGGTATAGAAACGGCCGCTCTTCTCATCTGTGATACAAGCCCGAAGGTTTCTTCCTTTGGAAATTTTTTTGTTGCATTATATGTCTCTATGCTTAAATCTACCCCGGCCTGCCAGACATCCAGTTTCTCGTGAGGCCTCGTTATTTTATTCATATGCTTCTTCCTATTGCAGCGTTTATCCGTCTCTGCCACTTCTTACTAACAACTTACGACTTACTACTCACGACTTACGGTCTTTAACAGCCCTTTCCATCTCTCTTTCAACGGTCTTTTTCTTTATTGCCTCGCGCTTGTCAAAGAGCTTCTTGCCTTTTGCCAGGGCTATCTCCACCTTGGCCCTTCCGTTTTTAAAATAAATCTTTGTAGGAACAAGGGTATAACCCTTTTCCTTTGTCTTTCCTATAAGCTTGCTTATCTCCTGCTTGTGAAGAAGGAGTTTTCTTGTCCTGTCCGGCTCAGGCTGGGTGAATCTGTCTGCCTGCTTATACGGGCTTATGTGCGTATTCACCAGAAAAAGCTCACTGTCCTTTACCCTCGCATAGCTGTCCTTCAGGTTTGCCATGCCGAGCCTCAGGGATTTCACCTCTGTCCCGACCAGGACAATGCCGGCCTCCATTGTTTCATCTATAAAATAATCGTGATATGCTTTTTTGTTCTGACATACAACCTTTATATCGCCAGCCATCAAACAACCCTGACCACTACAGGCCTGAAGCCTTCTTTCTTCTCAAGCTGTTTTCCGTACAGCCTTATGGCAAAAAATGTAATCACCAAAAAAACAACCCCGAGGATACCTGATAAAAGGTCAGGATTCAACTCCATGGCAAACTGTTTAGCAAGTATCTGGCCGAGGGCTACACCTAAGATTAGTCCAACCACTGGCCCCATATATAATATAAAGCCTGTCTTAAGAAGTGTAGCCGTCCCGACCATTATTACAACCCTGTCCCCGAATCTGGCATTTATGCTGTTATCAGCCTCCACAATAACCTCGTTTGTCCCTATCATGCCGTGGCATGTATTCTTTGCCACGCAACTCTCACATGATGTCCCTCTTTGCGTTTTAACAAAGGCTGTATTCCCTTTTACATCTACAATAACACCCTGCTCCTCAATCATATTAATATATTATCAGATACATCCCGCACTTTCAACCTGTTGTTATATAAAAACCGGACATTTCTATTTTGGCTTGACAAAAAATTCACAATTATTGACAAAGGAATAACTTTCCAATATACTTTTTGGGCTGCCTGCAATCCCTTTAGGTTTAAAGCAGTTGAACAGGCTTTATTTAAAATATAAATGCAGAAAAAATATACAGCCCAGGACGTAAAGGAGCGGTTACATAATTCAAAGATTGTTACGGTATTGACCGGTGCAGGTATTTCAGCAGAAAGCGGTGTCCCGACATTCAGGGGCAAAGACGGCATCTGGAGAAATTTCAGGGCAGAGGAGCTTGCAACCCCGGAGGCGTTCAAGGAGCATCCAAGGCTTGTGTGGGAATGGTATGACTGGAGGAGGAAGATCATCGCTCCGCTGAAGCCGAATCCGGCCCACTTCGCAATAGCAGAGATAGAGAGGAGAGTTAAGGAATTCACGCTCATTACGCAGAATGTTGACGGCCTTCATCTGATTGCAGGGAGCAGAAATATCATTGAACTCCACGGCAATATATGGCGTTTACGCTGTGTTGCATGCGGCAAGGTCAGCATAAACAGGGATGTGCCTATAAAAATACTCCCCTTCTGCAAATGCGGCGGGCTTTTAAGGCCTGATGTGGTCTGGTTCGGGGAAATGCTGCCAGACTATACATTAACAAAGGCATTTGTTGCTTCCGATAATTGTGATATTATGTTTGTGATAGGCACATCGGGAGTGGTGCAGCCAGCAGCATCTATGGCATTAAGGGCAAAAGACGAAGGCGCTTTTATTGTGGAAATAAATATAGGAAAGACTTCGCTCTCTGCAAGCGTAGATGCAGCCCTGACTGGCAAGGCAGGCGAGATATTACCGCAGCTATTATAAAGCAGGTTAAGGCTGAGGCTGAGGAAGGCCAAGTTTTTCTTAACCTTAACCTCAACCTAACCTGTATTTAAACAAGGAGGCTAAATGAAGGTTTTTAATGACACAATCAGGCTCCAGACCACACAAAAGAGCGAGGACATAAATATTACCACTATGGTAGAGGCCATAGTCCTTGAGAGCGACATATACGAAGGCACTGCCACCATATTTACAGGCCACACAACCGCAAGCATTCACTTAAATAACGCAGACCCTGAACTGGCAAAAGACCTTCATGATTTTTTGAATGAGACTATTCCAAATAAGCCAACCTACCGCCACAATAAAGGAGATTTCGGCAGAAATGCAGACGCACACTTTAAATCACTCTTTATTGGCAACAGCGTCACTATCCCGATAAACAGAGGGAAGATAGCCCTCGGCCAGTGGCAGGCGATATACTTCTCAGAATTTGACGGCCCGAGAAACCGCCTCATTTCTGTAAAGATTATGGGGATACCTGCAAGACACAGTTGAAGAGCTATGGAGTTGAGGAGTAAATACAAAAACAGTTGAGGAGTTAAACTCCACAACTCCTTAACTCCTTAACTCCTTAACTCTCCAACTCCTCAACTTTAATGATGCGTATAATAGGAGGAACAGCCAAAGGCAGAAGACTCGCCTCCTTTAAAGGCATGCACATAAGGCCTACGACGGACAGGGTAAGGGAGGCAATTTTTAATATTTTACCAAGGCCATTTCCTTTGAGGAATGTATTAGACCTCTTTGCTGGGACAGGGGCAATGGGTCTGGAGGCGCTGAGCAGGGGGGCAGAAACAGCAACCTTTATTGATGGCGACCCTAAGGCTGTCAGGGTTATAAAAAAGAATTTAGGGTTGTGTAAATTTGCGGACAGGGCTGTTGTTATCTGCAATGATGTGCAATCTTCATTAAACCTTATGAGCAAAAGGGGGGCGCGGTTTGACCTCATATTCATAGACCCTCCTTACAGTGCACCGCTCATGGGCGCTGTATTGAATTATATTGATGATAAAAAACTCCTCGATGGAGATGGACTGATAGTGGCAGAGTCCTCCAAACGGATGGTGTGGGATGGAAACCTCGAAAACACTGAACTTTTTGACAGAAGGAGATACGGGGATACCATAGTATCTTTCTATAAACGAAAATAAATGTAACAAGAGCCCCTTGCAAAAATGCCTGTCATCCCCGAATGATTCTATCGGGGATATGGTTTTTGCTTGAAGAAAACCAGATTCCCGCTCAAAAGCGCTGCGGGAATGACAAAAAAATAGAGTTTTGCAAGAGCCGCACGGGATAGGAGATTAGACGAGGCACTATGAAAAAACGCATCGCTGTATACCCAGGGACATTTGATCCCATAACAAACGGCCATCTTGATGTTATAGAAAGGGGGCTGAGGCTTTTTGACGGGCTCATAGTTGCCATTGCGGAAAGCCCGACAAAAAAACCGCTGTTCAATGTAGATGAACGGATCAGGATGGTAAAAGAGGCGGTAAGAAAATACAGAGATGTGCGGGTTGAAAGCTTTGACTGCCTCCTGATAGACTACCTCCACAGGAAAAAGGCCAATATTATCCTGCGCGGGCTCAGGGTCATATCAGACTTTGAATACGAATTTCAAATGGCCCTTACAAACAGGAAACTGGCATCTGAGATCGAGACCGTATTTATGATGACCGCCGAAGGCTATTCGTATTTAAGCTCGCGGTTCATAAAGGAGATAGCACGGCTTGGCGGCAGATTTGATTGTTTTGTTCCGCCAAATGTGGCAAAGATGTTAAAGGGGATATTTAAGAAATGAGCAATTATATGTTAAAGCTTGCAAAACGCATTCAGGACATAAAGGAATCCCCCACCCTTGCAATAGCAGCAAAGGCAAAGGCAATGAAGGCCAAGGGGTGGGATGTTATAGATTTTGGCGCGGGCGAGCCTGATTTTGACACACCTGACAATATAAAGGATGCTGCCATAAAGGCAATAATGTCAGGTTTTACAAAATATACTGCCGTGGGCGGAATAGACGAGCTCAAGGACGCCATAATAGAAAAATTCAAGAGGGATAATAATCTGGCTTATACTCGGGAAGAGATACTGGTATCCTGCGGCGGCAAACAGTCGTTTTTTAACCTTGCGCAGGCATTTTTTGAAAAAGGCAACGAGGTAATTATACCGGCCCCTTATTGGGTATCCTACCCTCCTATGGTGGCCATAGCAGGGGCAACACCAATAATACTTCCTGCGAGGGAAGAGGATGCCTTTAAAATAACCCCTGAGCAGTTCAGTGATGCTATAACACCTGCCACAAAGGCCGTGGTAATAAACAGCCCGTCAAACCCGACCGGGACAGCATACCTGCCTGAAGAATTGAAGGCCATTGCAGATATTGCGGTAAAAAAAGGTATATTCATAATATCGGATGAGATATATGAAAAACTCCTGTTCGACAATCATCCGTTCGCTTCCATGGCATCATTTTCAGAAGAACTAAAAAGGCAGACCATTGTATTGAACGGCGTATCCAAGACATATTCCATGACCGGATGGAGAATAGGCTATGCAGCAGGGCCGAAAGAACTCATAAAGGCAATGACCAATATACAAAGCCAATCCACATCAAACCCCACCTCCATCAGCCAGAAGGCAGCAATAGAGGCCATTAAAGGACCGCAGAATGCTGTGCATAACATGGTAGCGGAATTTGACAAAAGACGGAAAGCCATTGTAAATGGCCTCAATGCCATAAAAGGGGTCCGCTGCACACTTCCGCCGGGGACCTTCTATGCATTTCCCAACATCTCCCGCCTCTTGAAAAAAAGGTTCAACGGAAAGGCAATAAATTCTTCAGGCGACTTTGCGGAATTCCTTCTGGAAGAGGCAGAGGTTGCGGTCGTTCCGGGAGAGGCATTCGGCGGCGAGGGACATATCCGCCTGTCTTACGCCACATCAATGGAAAATATAAAGGAAGGGTTAAAGAGGATAGAAGACGCTGTAAGAAAATTGGAGTGATTTAGACTTAAGACTCAAGGCGGAATTTTTTGCCCCCTGAGCCTTTTGTCTAATCCTGTATGCAGCTTATAAGGAATATCAAAAAGCTTAAAAATATAAAATCTCCCCTCGTTACACTCGGCAACTTTGACGGCGTTCACCTCGGCCATCAGCGGGTATTAAAGGCGGTTAAAAACAGGGCTGAAAAATTAAACCTCCCTTCTGTTGTTTACACATTTGTACCCCATCCCATGAAGGTTGTTGCACCCCACATGAGCCCGCCGCTTCTCACAACACTGGAAGAAAAGATGGGGCTTATAAAGTCCTTCGGTATAGACTATTCAATCCTTGCCCAGTTCACAAAGGAGTTCGCCGCCCAGCATCCGCGTGAATTTGCAAAAAATATCCTTGTAGGGCAGCTGAGGGTAAAAGAGGTCGTGGTGGGGCATGACTACGCATTTGGTAAAGGGAAAGAGGGGACCATCGGATATCTCAAAGACCTTGGAAGGGAATTCGATTTCAGGGTTCGTGTAATACCAGCGTATAAGAAAAAGGGGATTATTGTCAGCAGTTCGCGGGTACGCGAGTATATCCAGGCCGGCAGGGTTGAAGATGCAGCAGGCTTTTTAGGAAGACCGTATGCTGTATCAGGAAGGATTGTCAGAGGAAGGAATATGGGCAGGGGGCTTGGATTCCCCACAGCAAACCTTGAAATAAGCAGCGAACTCGCACCTAAAAACGGGGTGTACGCAGTCCGAATAGGTCTGGGCAGGAATATATACAACGGAGTTGCCAATATCGGATTTGCCCCGACATTTGGAGAAAATAAATTTGCGCTTGAAGTGCATATAATGGATTTTAACCGCAGGATATACGGCAAAGAACTGAAGGTCGAGTTTATAAAAAGACTAAGGGACGAAAAGATTTTCAAAGACGCAGGCAGCCTTGCCTTCCAGATAAAAAGGGATATAGATATGGCAAAGAGGGCATTGGAAGGCAAGCTGTAACAAACCCCAATGATTTAATCCTTACCGGAGAGAATCCCCTCAGCTTGCTGCAGGGTTCTTAAATATGAATATCACTGCTAAAACAAAACTCCTCGGAATATTCGGATATCCTATAGGCCATACCGTCTCACCGGCAATGCACAATGCCGTAATAAAGGCACTTGGGCTTGACATAGTTTATATTCCTTTTGAGGTAAAACCGCCAAATCTCAGGTTCGCAATAGATGGGATAAAAGGACTTAATATGCGTGGAGTCAGCATAACCATACCGCACAAAGAGGCTGTAATGAAATACTTAGATGAAATATCTGAAGAGGCAAAACTTGTTGGTGCTGTCAATGCAATAGTCAATAAGGAAGGCAGGCTTATAGGCCATAATACTGATGGTTATGGATATGTCACATCATTAAAAGAGGAGTTTAATCTTAATCCTAAAGATAAGAAAGTTATAATCCTTGGGGCAGGTGGGGCTGCAAGGGCAATTGTGGGAGTGCTGGCTGCAAAGAAGCCTAAGGTAATTACTGTTGCCAATAGGACTCTGGCAAGGGCTGTTTCTCTCGTAAAGGCATTCAGAGTAAAATTCCCAGGAACAAAATTTGAAGCCATTGACCTTGATGAAGAAAATCTCCGAATATCCTTTGAAGACGCTAATCTACTCATAAATACAACATCCGTTGGTATGAAAAAAGAAGGAGCATTGAATGTTCCGCTAAAAGCACTACCTAAAACTGCAATAGTATCAGATATTGTTTACAATCCTCTGCAAACCCTTTTACTCAAAAAGGCAAAAAGGCTCAGATTATCTACTCACGGCGGAGTAGGTATGCTTATCCATCAGGGCGCAAGGAGTTTTAAACTCTGGACAGGAATTGATGCGCCAGTAGAAGTTATGAGAAAGGTAGCCTTGAAGGCATTAAAGACAGGAGGTGGGCGGTAGGAGGCAGGCAGTGGGAAAATCTTTTAAATACAACCCACTTCCCACCTCCCACATCCTAAGATATGAAGGCTGTATTCATAGCTGA
>Ga0209642_10002339_pt1 | contig 12512 bp, 10 predicted proteins | sample RifCSP19_2_FD_184025 | JGI IMG/M metagenome (GOLD analysis project Ga0209642, IMG submission 184025) | Soil microbial communities from Rifle, Colorado - Rifle CSP2_sed 19_2 (SPAdes) (version 2) | ecosystem: Environmental > Terrestrial > Deep subsurface > Rock core/Sediment | place: Rifle... | reverse complement strand
GACCATCGCACAGAACCTGCTGCTCCACACCGGCGCCGGCGGGAAGGGCGTCTTCGACTTCACCCCGGAGTTCCGCCTGCACGTGCTGGCCGATGTCTACGCCGGCACCTACAACGCCACGCTCACCGCTACCTTCGTCCTCGGTCCATAGCACGAGTCCGTAGGACCAACGTACTCTCCAGAGATCTCCCTGCCCTATCTACAATCAGAGTGACCCGGGCACGCCCTTCACCTGCCGGGTTTCCGCATTGGGTCCGAAGATCGGAGGGAGCATGGAAGACCCGCGAGTCCGCTCTTGCAGCCTGCGCCGCCGGCGCACTCGATTCGCATCGTCGCATCTTCGAGGTCGAGGCCTGCGCGCCTGGAAATCCAGTTCGACGCGCCTGGGGATCTTGATGGTTGTGGCGGTCGCCTTCTCCGCGACCGCTTCCTCCGCCGCGCCGGCAAACGGGCCCGCGGTCGAGGCCTCGCCGGCCGGGCCCCCTTGGCCCGGCACGGCGAGTGCGCCGAGCAACGATGTCGGCGCCTCGCCGACGGCCTTCACCGTCCGTCTGTACACCAGGGAGAACCCTCCCCCCACCCCAGCATTGGAGGACCTGCCGCTGCAGACTAGCGTCACGCAACACGGCATCACCTGGACGTTCGCCGATCCGGCCCGCGTCGGGCAGTTCGTCAACGGCGACTTCTACGTCGTCGGCCCTGTCACTGTCGTGGCCGTCGACCCGCCGCCGGCGAACGACCGCAACGGCTCCGTACTCAACCTGCCCTCCTTTGAAGACCGCAGCGGCTTCGACAGCCGGGTGCAGGGCAATCGCTACGACCCTTCGATGCGCGCCAACCCGCCCATCGCCATAAAGCCCGGCGACGCCTTGGTCTCGACGATCAGCGTCGAGACCGTAGGGACGATCAAGCGCGTCTTGCGCCCCAGCGACGCCACCATCAGCCCGGTGAGAACCGCGTCGGTGCTGACTTCCCTCGCCGCGCCGGTGCCTCCGGATGCCTTCCGCCCTTCCTACGCTGATCGCTCGCAGAAGATCTATCTTTCGCGCGACTTACAGCGCCAGCTTCTGCCGCGCCTGACGCCGGTCCCCGGCACGCCGCCGCTCGCCGAGTTCGAAGGCTACTTCGGGCGCCCATGGATCGACGCCAACCAGTATGGTTTCGACTTTCCCATCGAGTACATGCCGGACTACGGTCGCGAGATAGGGCGGGCGGTATCCATGGCCAGCCTGCTGCTCACACTCGACTACCCGGCTGAGGTCAAGGAGCCGCTGCTCGTCTACTTCGTCCAGTACGGGGTCGATCTGTATGGCCTCACTCGCGTCGGCTACCATGGTTGGCCCGCCCACGGCGGCCACGGCACCGGCCGCAAGTGGCCGATCGTCTTCGCCGGCACGCTCTTCCAAGACCTCGAGATGCAACGGCCGAACGCCAAATTCGGCGAGGATATGCAGACCATGGCCGGGAACGGCTGGACCGGCGCCACGGCGCTCTACGCCGGCCACCTCGGCCCTGACGGCAACAGCCGAAAGCCAGGCTGGGGCCCCTACGAGCACCTCCAGCCCAAGGATTGGGTCGACCAGACCGGGGAGAGCTATCGTCGTTGCTGCACGAGCCTGGCTTGGGTTGGGGAGGCGCTGGCGGCGCGCCTGGTGCACGCCGAGGCAGCTTGGAATCACCCGGCGTTCTTCGATTATGTCGACCGCTGGATGACCGAAGACGATACCCCATTCGTGGACATCATCCAGCAGCAGACCGGCGCCGACTACCACGCTTCCTGGGCTCGCCAGGGTCAGGCTTGGGATGACTTCGTCGAGCAGATGTGGGCGGCGTACAGGGATCTAGCCGATCAACAGCCCGTCTTCACCGATGTGCCCCTGGGACACTGGGCCAACCGCTACGTCGAGGCGCTATTTGCCGGCGGGTACGTGGCCGGTTGCTCAACCTCGCCCGCTCGCTACTGCCCTGAGGCCTCCATGACGCGCGGCGAGAGCTCCGTCTTCGTCGTGCGCGGGTTGCATGGCGGCGGCTTCCTCCCCGAACAACCACAAGAGATGCCCTTCGCCGATGTGCCGCTGGCGGAGTGGTTCGCCAAGTGGGTGCGCCGACTGTGGGACGACGGCTATACCGCGGGCTGCGGAACTGGACCGCTGATCTTCTGCCCCTTGCAGACCCACAATCGTGCGGAGGGCGCCGTGTTCATGGAACGCATGTTGCACGGCAAGGACTTCGTGCCACCGCAGCCGACGGAGACCAGCTATGACGACGTACCGAAGGGCTCCTGGTACGAGAAGTGGGTGTACGCTGCATACCGCGACGCTCTGGTCCAGGAATGCGAAGACACCGTGAACCGCACTGACCGGCGCTACCGCCCGGAGGCGCCCCTCACCCGCGCCGAGGCCGCCTGCATGATGGCCAAGGCAAAGGGGTTGCCCTGAAGCCCGTGGCTAGTTGGAGGCAATACTCCGGTCCTGCATGCGCATGATGTCCCTCCGCGCCAGCCACAACGGCGCCAGGCCGAAGACGCCGAAGGACATGTCGATCAGGCGCCAGAAAAAGGGGATGCCGCGGATAGCCCCGAAGAATAGCGCCCACGGGACAATCAAGACGCAGGCGATCATTCCGGCGTCAATGACCCATCGGTTGCGGACCGGGTCCTTGATCGCTCCCAGGAACATGAGCGCCAAGATCAGGTGCCCGAAGGCGAGCCAGTCGGTCCCGTAGGCGAGGAACGGATAAGCCTTCTGGGTTTGCTCCAACCCTTGATGAACCAACGAAACCCAGTGCCCCAAACCAGGCCAAAGACTCCCAAGGCCTGAGCCCTCGCCGAACCACGAGGCCAGCAGCCGGGTCTCAAGAACGAGAGGGATTGCGGTCAGGCCGCTCACCACAAGCGCGGCCGTGAAGAAGGCGAGCAGCAGTCTCACGCGCTTCAACGTCGTCTCAGGCCACATCGACCAACCTCCACTGGGTGTTCCGGGGACAAAGAACCGGGCAGCGTCTTGACTGCCTTGCCGTCTCGCACCAGCGTGCCGCCGGTGCTTACGGCACGAACGGTGGCGGGCTGGCCAGGGAGCGGAGCAGCGCTTCTTGTCGTGCGGTCAAAGGGCACGGAGCGCATCGCAGTCATCCTTCGACTTCGCAGAGCCTACGCCCGAGCCATGCCAAGCGGCGCCTCCGAGGGTGCCGGCAGTGCTCGCTGCGCAGTTCAGAACCGCCTGGCGTTGAGACTAGGCAACGACCAGCAACCCGATCCCGCCCACGAACAGCCCCAGCAGACCGCCAGCGACAACGTCCGAGAGGTAGTGCAGGCCCATCGCCACGCGCGCCAGCGAGACGAGCGGCGCCCAAACCACGAGCGCCGCGGCCAGCCAGGCTGGCCCCCAACCCATGACGAGCGTCGCCAGCAGAATCGCCCGGGCGGCGTGGCCAGAGGGGAAGGAATGTGGGTCGGTATTGCGGTAGATGGCGCCCCATTCGCCTTCTGGTCGCCGGCGCCGGACGGCGAACTTGATCACGAGCACGATCGCCGCCAGAATGGCGATGCCGCCCAGCAGTCGCAGCGCCCACGCACGCCACGGCTCCCCCCCGAAGCCCCAAAGCAGGAGAAGCCCCAGCGCCCAGAACCATGAGTCTCCGGAGTGGGCCAGGACCGCTGCCGCGCTGCGCAGGGGCCCGGGCCGTTCGGCGATGCGCACGCGTTGCGTCCAGCGTGCGTCAAGTGCGAGAAGTTCGACCATGGTCATGATGACGGCGCCGCACGCTGTGCCAGGTGTCGCCGCATCAGCTCCAGCTGATGGGGTTTGTCCACGTCCATCGCGATCTCGGCATACGGCGCGAGGCGGACCTTGCCCTGCAGTCCGAGGCGCTTGCTCGCCATTCTCTCAGCCTGTGCAAGGGTCAGGCGACGCGTGAGCAGCAGGAAGAGCGTGTCGAAGCCAAGCAGCGCTGCCTGCCGCAGCGCGCTCTTGCGCGCATCGACCAGCCGCTGCCACAAGCGCTCGTCGGCGACCGTCGCCGCGCGCACGACGTTCATGTCGCCGCCGCACACCTCCGCATCGCGTAGGGGGACGTAGGAGCGATTGGAGCCAGGGAAGCGCGCCTCCATGACCCTCCGTTCCACAACCGCGTAGTCGAAATCCGATTCGCTGTCCAGCGCCGCCTCCACTCTCCAATCGACCATCTCCGGCGTGATCCCCGGGATATCGCTGGAGACGATCAGCACGTGCCCCGCCGCGGGCTCGCGCTGCGCTACCTCCCGGATACCAGCCTGCACGTTCGCCAGCAACCCCTGCTGCTCGGGCAGGTAGTGGACCGGCTTCCAGCACGGCATACCGTGCGCCGCGGCTGGGCCGATGAGGGTCACGCTCGTGACCGTCCGTGCGCCGCTCAGGGCGTCGAGCACCCACTGCAGCATCGGCTTCCCCGCGACGTCCAGCAACGCCTTGCTCTGTCCCTGCGTGTATGGGTAGAGCGGGTCCTCGGGCGGGGGCGTGCCGCCGGCGATCACGACCGCGTTCATCGTTGCTCCTCCTTGGCCGAGGGCCGGGCCAGCAAGCCTCGGCCACGCAGCCACTCTTCGGGCGGCGACCACACGTAGCGGGAGAGGTCGAGCCTCTCCTTCTCATCGAACTGCATCCCCTCGCGCTCGAGCAAGAGACGCTGTTCGTGCGGCCCGCGGCCTGGCCGGGGGCTGATCTTCCCCTGCGCGTTCACAACCCGCTGCCAGGGCAAGTCGTCGGGACAGGCGGCCATCGCATAGCCGGCCCAACGCGCACGCAGGCGCGCGTACGATTCCCAGTCCACGCCGGGGGGCGGCGGGATCAGCGAGGCAATCCCTCCATAGGTCATGACCTGGCCGGGCGGGATGGCGCGCACGATCTCGTGGACGCGCGCTTGGAACTCCGCCGGAGCGTCGGGGATAGCTTGTTGGCGCATTCTCTGGCCACCCCTTTCCACGATCCTCAGCCGAGGGATCAGGCACAACCGTCCGAGACAGATCCTAGCCGCGGATTGCGCGGATTCTCATTGAAATCCTGCTAATCCGTGAAATCCGCGGCTAGAAGCCCTTGTCCGAATGAGTGCCATTCCGGTCTGGCTTCGGATTGAGCCGTTCTCAGTTCAGCTGCTGAAGTTGAGGCTCCAGTCTCAACTCCTCGAGCAATTGGCCCAGCTCGGCGAGCGTGAGGTTGCGTCCCTTGCCGGAGACCGCGATCAGCGCCGCTTCGATCATGTTGGTGCCAAAGGAGCGCCCATCGAGAACCGGCGTCGAAGTGACCAGGAACTTAACGCCCGCATTCCGGAAGAGCTCGACATCCTCAGGCGTGGTGGTGTTCGTGGCGATCACCTTCCCATCGAGACGATCGGGCATGTAGCGCTTGATGTAGTGGCAGTCGCCGGCGATCACCGTCGCCCAATGGTAGTACTTCCCCCACTTCGGCGTTCGCTTCTCCTGCTTCTCCCCTGTGGGATAGATCCAATGGAATGGGAGGCGGCCGGCGATGGGCATGAGCAGCGCGGCAAGCCGTTTGATGGCGCGCTCGGAGCGGATTGGAATGGGCAGCCCCAAGGCAAACATCAAGTCGCCGAAAACGCACGCGTAGCCGGCGTCGAGGAACGAGCGCGTCATCCCCCAGCGGTCGGCTCCGCTGGTAATCAGCGCTTGTTTGGGTCGGACGTGTTCGCCGATGTGCCCCTCGATGAACTGAGCGAGCTGCGACTCCAGCGTGTTCTTGAGACCCGCGCCGTCCACGATGGGCGTCTTCTTGACGAAGCGGACCATCGGCTGCACCGAGTAGAGCGGATACCAACGGTCGGCCACCTGCAGCCCGAGATCGGCTCCACCCACGCCGAAGGCGTCCACCGTCCCATCCAGCTCCCGGTAGAGCTGCGCCGCCTTCTCCATGTCCCCATCGGTCCCGATGCGTTCGATTCGCACCGCTTGTCCGAGCAGCTCTGTCTCTACAGCCTTGTCGCGCTTCGAGGAGCCGATGCTGATGCTAACCGCCCTCTTCATGGCATCACCTGGACCTTGCGGGAGTTCCTGCTAATGTACAACGTTTGCCCGAAACTACCAAGTCCCTTTCGGCAAATGCAGCCAGACACGAGTGTGTTCCCCCGGCGCCGCCTCGACTTCCAGGGAGCCCCCGACGATCGCCATCATGGCGCTGTGCAGGGCCAGCCCATGGCCGCCTTCGAACTCCCCCCAAGTGTCATCCCGCAGGCCCACGCCGCTGTCCTCGATAAGCAGCTTCAGGCCATCCTGCCAGTTCGCCTCGATGCGCAGATGGAGCGGCCGCGCAGGATCTTCCCCGCGGCCATGTCGGGCGGCATTGCGAATCGCCTCGCGCGCGGCGTAGAAGACAACCTCGGCGGTGAGCGGGGGGATCGCATGGCCGGTTAGCTCCGGCTCGGGCTGCGCCTCCCAGCTTACGCTGTCGAAATCCTCGACGAACTCACTCTCGACTGTTTGGCGTAAGGCCTGGATGAGGCCCAAGTCGGCGATCGCAGGCGTGGTCCGCAGCGGCATGTCGTGAAGCAGGTCCGAGAGCAGCCGGTGAACACCGGCGAGCAGCTCCAGGCTGCTGCCCTCTCCGTCGCCAGGCGCGGCGGGGAGACTCAGCATCGCAGCATGCAGCTGGGGCAACACCTGATCGTGCAAGACGCGCCGGGCGCGGCGATCGAGGACTTGGCTCTCGGTCAGGCGTTGCCTTTGCAGCGACACGAGGCGGCGGGTGAGCTCGGCGCTGGCTTTGGTATCGATGAGGCGCTCACTGATGGCGCGGGCGATTTCCATCTCCTCCTGCGTATAGAATCCGCCGTCTGCCTTATCCCCGAGCAACAAGACGCCGATGCGTCCTCTCTCGCTCCACAAGGAGACCGCCCAAAGGGCGCCGCCAAAGGCAACGGGGTCCAGCGCCTCGCACACCTTGTTTGCGTCGACGGAGATGCTCGGAACCCTGGCCCGGGCCGACGCAGGGAGTTCTGCGTCTTCGGGATAGGAGAGAGGCGCACCGGCAAACGATGCGAGCGGCCCGAATGCCATGAGGTATGCCAGCCTAGCCCCAAGAACATCCGCGCACAGTGTGCGGAAGGGAGTACGAATTTCGACATCCGCGGGGGAGGCCGGAGGTTTCGCCAGCAGGTGATCGTAGAGCCGATCGCTGGCGACGAAGGGTCGCAGGCTATGCATGATGCGCTCACGTTCGACGGAGGCCAATCGACCGTAAAGCGCAAGCGACGCCGTGAGTGCGCAAGTCGCGATGAGAAGCCAGGTGATGGGAAGCACGGGTAGGGAGAAGGCCGCGCTGATCAGCACACTATAGAGCCCACCAATGAGAATCGTCCGTTGCCACTGTCGGCGCAAGCCGCCGCTGGGCAGCATCCTGCCGGTAAAGACCTCATAGGAGACCGTCGCCTGGCCGATGAGAAGGACGGCCAAAGCGATCAATGAAGCAATGATGAGGTCGAAAACCGTGAGCCTGGAAGTGATCGCCGAGAGCGAAACCGCCAAGCCGCGTACCTGCTTGGTGGCGGTGATCCAGAGCGTCGCCCAGGCGACGAACATGCTGACAACCAACAACACGACGGAAGCTGCCACCAGCCAAGGCTGGGCGCGGCGACGGGCGGCCGGCCCCATCACCCTCATGCTGGGACCGGGTCGCAACACGACGTCAAGCGCCAGCGTGATACATAGCACCAGGTAGATGGGGTATGCCAGGACGGGGGCGGGAACGCCCGAGAGCGCCGAAACCGAAGGGTCTTGCACGCGCTCATCGAGCGAGGGCAGCGAATTTGTAACGGTCAGCATGCACGCCCAGGCGGTCGCCATGATCCCCGTGATGAGCAGCCAGGGTCGCTGCCGTCGGCGAAGAGGCGATTGCGCGTCGTCCCAGTAGCCCGCATACCACAACATGACGATGTACCAAGCATAGGGCAAGGCGATGACGGGCAACCAGGCAAGCCGCCACGCCACATCCAAGCCATGGCTGAAGGAGGTGTAGCCCATCCCGAGGATCGCGCTGTGCAGGATAAAAAATGCCCCCCCTGTGAGCAATCCACCCCCCGCCAACCACAGCCCCCACGTGCGGCGCTCGGCGTTGAGCAGGACGGTCAGGCCCAGCCACAGGAGCAGAATCGTGTTGAGAAGCGAGACGCTCAGTGAGGCCCAATCGAGGAGTCGCGTGCCGAGACCTATCCCTCCCACGGCCCCCATTCGCCTTTTTCGTCACATACCAGGGGCACGCCGGCCGCGTCCCACTGGATCAACCGCCCTGCACGGACGATCATCGCCGCACGTGTTCGGGCGACCTTCTCGTCGTTGGCCGTCTGTGTCAAGCCCCAGGCCGAGTAGATCTGACCGTTGGTACGGCTGATGGTGCGCTTGTCGCGGAAGCCGAGCCGCGCGGCGATGTGTTCGTTCGTCATGCCGAGGGCGAGCATGTTCGCTACCGCTTGCTCATTCGGCTCAAGGAGCGCCATGGGCGAGTCCTCATCCTTGCGGCGGACCTCCTGCACACGCGACTCGATCTCGGGATCGATCGTGCTGCGCCCACTCAGCGCGTCTCGCAGGAGGGGCAGGATCATCTCCGGCAAGAGATAGTTCGACTTTCTGACGTAGGCATAGTGAGAAAGGATACCGGAGCGGCGAAAATCCCGATAGTACGCGTCATCGTCCTGGATGGAGTAGAAGACGACGGGGAGTCGGGGGAATTCGCGTCGGATGGCGACGGCGGCCTGGACCCCGTTCATCTCGCCGGACAATTGCACGTCCATCAGGATCGCCTCTGGCTGTTGGGCGAGGCAGAAGTCGAAGGCAGCTTCACCCGTGTCGAAATCGCCTGTGACGATCACCTCGCCGGTGCCCTCCAAGCCCTTCTTGAGAGCTTGGCGCAGTTTGTGATTGTCTTCGACCAGGAAAACCCGCAGCATCGTACCATCCGGGGAGTCCCCATGCTTGAACGGTAGGGACACCGCAGCGAATGCCGAGTCGCACGGCAGGCATTCCCCGTCATCTTGCCTCGATGCGGGCAACCTGTCAAGCACCCGGGTGCTGATGGCAAGCGCCTCGAGAGGTGGAGGAGAAGCGGCGATTACGGTACGCTGGTGCCTGCCGCGTGGTAGATTGGCGGCCATGCCTGCAGGCTGCCCATTGCCTGCGTCTGAATACACAGCGAGGTGACCATGAGTGATGAGATCCTTTCCTCGGCCCAGCATTCGCCGTCGAACCCTACGGAGCAACCGAGAGACTCAGCGTTTGCCGCCCCGCGTCGTGCGTTGCTGATCGCGCTAGCCCTGGGCTGGGGCTTTGACCTGTTGTTCTATCGCAGGGCGCCAGGGATCTCCTTTCCTATCTATGCTCTTCTGGTCGTGGTGGCCCTGGCGCTGCTGAGCCTGTCCGAGAGAGTACGCCCGAGGTGGTCGAACCTGTGGATCGTCGCGCCCCTGCTGTTCTTCGCCGCGATGTTCGCCATCCGGTCCAATTTCGTTCTAAGCTTCCTCAACTTCGCGGCGACGTTGGCGCTGCTGACCTTACTCGCCGCATACTACTCTCAAGGCAGTTTGCCCAGCTTGGGACTTCTCGGCTACCCCTTCTTGCCCCTCGGGACCCTCGGCCATGCCGCGGCTCGTCCGCCGAAGCTGATCTCAGGGAGCGTAGATCTCAAATCGGTCACTGCAAGGACGGAGCGCAACGTTGAGCCCCTCTTACGGGGCGTGCTGCTCGCCATCCCAGTGCTTTTCATCTTCACCATGCTTCTGGCCTCAGCCGACCTGGTCTTCGCCGAGCAGGTCCGAGAGTTTCTCAGCATCGAGATCCTGGCCGATATTCTGGAGTGGCTTTGGAGGCTGGCGCTCATCCTCGGCGCGGCCTGGTTCCTGGCCGGCGGTTTCGCCTATGCCCTCCGCCCTCGAGCCTCTTCCGAGCCAGGGGGCGCGCTGGCGAAGGTCTTGGAGACGGTTGGCAAGCCGGTCTCGATGGGCTACTTCGAGGCGGGGGTCGTCGTCGGCCTGGTCGACTTGCTTTTCCTGGCCTTCGTCCGTGTGCAGTTCGAGTACTTGTTTGGCGGGCAAGCCAACATCTCCCAGGCAGGGTTTACCTACTCGGAGTATGCCCGTCGAGGTTTCTTTGAATTGGTCAGCGTGGCGGTTCTTAGCCTGGGCCTTGTCCTGGGCCTGCAATGGCTCACGCGCAGACGATCCGTTCGGGAAGGTCGAGCTGCGCGTACGCTAAACAGCCTTCTCATCGGCTTGGTCCTGGTGATCCTAGCCTCGGCCTTCCAACGATTGATGCTCTATGAACAAGCCTATGGCTACACCGAGTTACGCGTTCTCAGCCACGTCTTCATGATCTGGCTGGCCGTGGGCCTGGTTTGGTTCTTCGTCACCCAATGGATGCGGCCCGACCGGTTCGCCGTTGGAGCCTTCGTCTGCGCTCTGGGCTTCGTGACCACGCTCAACGCGATCAACCTCGACGCTTTCGTCGCCCGCCAGAACATTGCCCGTTTTCACCTCACGCGCAAGGTGGACGCCTGGTACCTGACCACACTTTCCGACGACGCCCTGCCGTGGGTCATCTCCTTCGCCGATTCCTTGCGGGGCAAGGATCAGGAGATTCTCTCGGACCACCTCGACAGGCGGCTTGCGTGGTACGCCGAGCATCCCGCCGCTCTATACGGCCCCTCCTTCCACTTCGGCCGCTGGCAGGCCTACGGCGTGCTGCAGCAGTGGCACGATGAGGGGGCCGAGCTCGATCCATCCCCCTCATCTCGACCAGCCCACGAGCCTCCGCGTCCGCCCACGGAGGGCAACAGGTAGGGGCGAAGCATCCGCTGTAGAAGCATGGAAAGCTCAAGCAGTAGCAGCGGCGAATGCTTCGTCCCTACTCACTCTGGCTCACATCGCCACATGAGGCCCTCATCCACCTCGGCAATGAGAATGCGCGCTTGCCGGAGAGGGGGTCAGGGATCACCTGCTGTCGCGGCAGCCGGCAAAGGCGTGGCTGGGGAAGGCTCGCTGCCGTCGTAGCGGCGCAAGGGGGAGTAGCGTGCGGCGACCCACAAGACGGCCAGCAGACATCCGAATCCCCCACTCACCACGGCGAACGGCGCGCCCAACCACTGGGCGACAAGTCCGGCTTCAAGCTCCCCAAGCTGAGGGCCACCCATGAAGAAGATCTGGTTGATGCTCGTCATTCGTCCGCGAAGGTGGTCGGGCGTCTGCAGCTGGCGAATCGTGTTGCGGATGATCATGCTTACGCCGTCGGTCGCCCCCGTCGCGACCAGAGCGGCGAACGTCAGCCAGAAGTCCCGCGAGACGCCAAACACGATCGTGGCCAGGCCGAACCCAAGCACGGAGGTCAGGAGCGTGGTCCCCTGGCGGTGGATGTTCTTGCGAAAAGCCAGAAACAGCGCCACCGCCCCTGAGCCAATGGCCGGCGCCGCAACCAGCCATCCGTAGCCGATGGCATCGACGAAGAGGATCTTCTCGGCGAAGATGGGGAGCAATGTCGTCGCGCTCGAGAAGAAGGTGGCGAAGAAGTCCAGGATCATGCTGGAGAGGATGATCGGCTGGCGGGCGACGAAGCGCAAACCCTCGCGCACGTCGGCCACGAAGCCCGCGAGAACCAGCCTGCCCTCCTGTGTGCCCCCAGCGTTCTGACGTTCCTGAGTCACGGGTCCCATCAACACCAGCGCGGCGATCACCGCCAAGAACGAGGCCGCGTTGACCAAGTAGGCGTAGCCAATCCCCAGGCGAGACAACACCAACCCGGCAAACGCCGGCCCGCCAATCGAGCCAACCTGGAAGGCGATCGAGTTCAGACTGAAGGCGTTGGCGAGGATCTGTCGCGGCAAGAGGTTGGGGACCAAGGCCTGCCGCGCCGGTAGGTCAAAGGCGACGATCGCGCCGCTGGCGGCGACGATGCCGTAGATCAGCCAGAGCGAGTCCCGGCCTTGCAGCGTTAGCCATCCCAGGCATGCAGCGAGAACCGCCAGAGCGCCCTGGGTGAGGAACAGCAGGCGACGGCGGTTGAAGGCGTCGGCGGCCGCGCCGGCTACTAGAGAGAACGCCAGGACTGGGAGGATACGAACAAGGCCCACACCTCCCAGCGCAATCGGAAGGCCGGTCAGCTTGTTGACATGCCAGAGGACGGCCGCCGTCTGCATCCCACTGCCGGTCATCGATACCAGCAGGCCGAACCATAGTAGGCGGTAGCGGCGGTGACGAAGGGCGGGAGGCAACGGAAGCGAAAGGGCCATGGATGTCCTTTCCTACGGCGGCGAATGGAGCTTGGAGATTGGGGATTGGTTATTGGTTGTTGGTTGTTGGCTAGGGCGCTGCCGCAAGGACCGCAGTTCACTGCTCACGGATCACCGATCACTTGACCTATGTCCCCCAATCCCTCGAGTATAGGAAATCATACCCCACCGTCCGGCTACTGATCTTGGCGATCGGGGGCATGACGCGCTTGAACTGACTGCGACGGATGCGCTCGAGCACGTCCTCAACGAAGG
>Ga0209642_10002338_pt1 | contig 12515 bp, 5 predicted proteins | sample RifCSP19_2_FD_184025 | JGI IMG/M metagenome (GOLD analysis project Ga0209642, IMG submission 184025) | Soil microbial communities from Rifle, Colorado - Rifle CSP2_sed 19_2 (SPAdes) (version 2) | ecosystem: Environmental > Terrestrial > Deep subsurface > Rock core/Sediment | place: Rifle... | reverse complement strand
AGAAGGGCGCGTGGATCTTCGCACTTCGGGCAACGGGGACCGGCGAGAGATCCTTGCGGCTCTCATCGGTACTGAGACGGCCAAGCAGATGCTTTCTCTGCCTGTCTCAGAAGGCACTTCGATTCGAGTTACCGGGTTCATCAGCCCACCGGCCGTGCACCGAAGCAACCGCAATGAAATCACGATCTATGTCAACGGACGTTGGGTCCAGGATGTTCGGCTCTCAGCCGCGACGGTCCAGGCCTACCACTCCCTGCTCATGGTCGGACGCTTTCCGCTGGCGTACCTCTTCATCGAGTTGCCTGCGGAAGCGGTGGACGTCAATGTGCACCCGGCGAAGGCAGAAGTCCGATTTCGAGAGCCGGAGCAGGTTTTCTCGGTCGTTCAGCGAGTCGTGCGCGCCACGTTGCTGGGCCAAACCGCGCCGCCGGCCGTTACCCTTCCAGGTAGCTGGCGGACTGCGACGGCGGGGAGCTTACCCGATCCGCATTGGGAGTGGGCGCATACCCCCACAACGCCCCTGTTTCCGACCCCCGCCGCCTCTGGTCTGGCGCCGCGGCCGAGCTCGCCCCTTCCTTTGCTTCGCGCGGTTGGGCAGGTAGGGTCTGCCTTCCTGGTTGCCGAGGGACCGGATGGCCTGTATCTGATCGACCAGCACGCGGCCCATGAGCGGGTCCTCTTCGAGGCGTTGCTGCGCTCGCATCAGGCGGGCGCCATCGAATCCCAAGCGTTGCTCGAACCGGCGGTTGTGGAGCTTGGCGGGTCGCAAGCCAATCTCCTCGAAAGCACATTGTCGGTCGCCCTCTCGCTCGGCTTCGACGTGGAATCATTCGGGAGCACGGCTTTCCGCCTGCGTGCGGTTCCGGCGCTGATGGCAAGAGTTGATCCGGAGGCGGCGCTGCGGGCCTTGGTGGAAGACCTCGATGAGGATGAAGCGCCACTCGCGGAGGAAGTGGAGAAACGACTTGCCGCGCGCGTCTGCAAGCGCGCCGCGATCAAGTCGGGCCAGGTGCTGGCGTTAGCGGAACAGCAGGAGCTCTTGAAGAATCTTGAGAACTGTCAGTCGCCGCGCACCTGCCCGCACGGCCGGCCGACGATGATCCATCTCTCCGTTGAGGCGTTGGAGCGTCAGTTTGGTCGTCGGGGATAGTCGGGCGGCCGGGTGTCCGTCTGCGGCGGGGCGCCGACATCCCTGATCGGCCCCGCGGAAGAGCCGCGGGATCTCCGACGCACCCGCCGCCGAAGGTCCCCGAAGCGGAGCGGAGGGGGTGCCGGGCCAAGGAGGCCCCCGCCGGGGCGAGACGGCCGGCCGGCGAGCCTCCGCTCGGCAGTCTGACCTTGAACGTGCTGCCCTCATTCGGCTGGCTGGCGACCTCGATCCGACCGAGATGGCTATCCACGATCCTCTTGGCAATCGCTAGTCCCAACCCCGTCCCTCCCACCGCGCCCTCAGGGTCGGGAACGCGATAGAAGCGTTCGAAGATATGAGGCAAGTCCTCCTGGGGGATGCCCCGGCCCGTATCCTGGACGACAAGCACGGCGTCGTCCGCTTCGCGCCTCAGAGCAATGCTCACCTTGCCGCCCGGCCGGTTGTACTTGATGGCGTTGGTGAGAAGGTTGAGCAGGACCTGCTTGAGGCGATTTCGGTCTCCTTGGATTGGCGTCAGCTCCGGATCGATCGCGACTTCAATCGCGATTTTCTCCCCATCCGCCTGCGGGCGGATGATCTCCAGTGATTCCTGCACCAATCCGCCAAGGTGGACCGGCTCCCACATGAAGCGCACACGCCCTGACTCGAGACGAGCCAGCTCCAAGAAGTCGCTCGCCATGTCGTTGAGGCGGCGGACTTCGTCGGCGACGGCCTGAACCATGCGCTTGCGCGGCTCCTGGCCAAGATCGGCGCGTTGAAGCAGGTTGGCCGCCGCGTTGAGCCCGGCGAGCGGGGTGCGCAACTCATGGACCATCTCCGCGATCAGGTCGCTCTGCTGGAAGAGGCGACTGTTTTCGATCGCGATTGCGGCTTGGGCGGCCAGGGTCTGGAGGATCTTCACATCCTCTTGGTCGAAGGCGCCATCCGTCTTGTTCACGGCCTCGATCACGCCGAGGGTCTTCTCCTTCGTACGCAGTGGCACTCCGATGATCGAGCGCGTCTGGAAACGGGTGAGGGCATCCACCTCGCGATAGAAGCGGGGATCGCGTAGCGCGTCCTGCACCAGGAGCGGCTCCCCGTGGCGGAACACCCAGCCCGCGATGCTGTTCTCGGTAGGGACGGTGGTCTTGCCCAGTGTCTCCATGAGAAAGGATGTGGCGGCCTCGAAGTAAAGGCGCTGGGTCTGAGCGTCATAGAGCAGCAGCGATGAAGCCTCGCACTCGGTGAGCTCTCGCGCGACTTCCACAACTCGACGCAAGAGGTAATCCAGGTCAAGCGTGGAAGCCAGCTCGGAGGTCACTTCCAGCAGCCGTGCGTATCGACGGAGAAGGCCGGGGTAGTTCCGTATTGCGGAGGCCTCTTGATCTTCGCGCCTCCTTTTCTCAGGCATCGAGCACCTCTGCCGCTAGGCGTGGGAGGATATCGGCCACGTCCGCGTGGAATACGACATCCGCGCGCGAATCGAGGAAGGTGCACTCTTGGTTGATGATGACCAGACGGGCGCCGTGGTTTGCGGCCTCGGCAGGAAACAGCGCGACCGGCATGACCTCCAGGGAAGACCCTGCGACCAGGACCAAGTCGCTCGAGGCGAGCAACGCTCTCGCCTGGCTTACCACCTGCATGGGCAGCTGCTCCCCAAACAGGACGACATTGGGCTTGAGCAGGCCGCAGCATACTGGACAACGCGGGATCTCGCCGCGCTCAAGAAACCCCGGCAACCATGGCTCTGTAGGGAACAACTGGTAGCACGCGACGCAGGTCGCTTCTCGGAAATGGCCATGGATCTCGAGCACAGTTCTCGAACCTGCCCTGCGGTGCAAGTCATCGATATTCTGCGTGACGATGCCCCGAATGCGCCCGGCTTGCTCCAGCCGGGCAAGCGCGATGTGCGCCTCGTTAGGCCGTGCCTGGTGGATCTGGCGGGCTAGCGGCAATACCCAGCGAAAGAAGCGTTCCGGATGATAGCGAAACGAGGAGAGGGAAGCCACCTCCAACGGGTCGACTTGCTCCCAGAGGCCCGAACCGGGCGAACGGAAGTCAGGTATGCCGGACGGCGTAGAGAGGCCTGCGCCCGTCAAAGCGACTGCGCTGCGGGAGGAAAGGAGGAGATTCCTGGCTCGCTCGAGGTCGGAAGCGGCGATTGGGGAGGCCACCAGACGTTTCAGCCTCGTACTGGATGAAGAACGACGGTGAGGTGTTCCGCCAGCTTATGGAGTTGGTCGCTCACAAGGCTTGCCGGGTGGAGGACCACGAGCGGCATGCCGCTCTGGCTCGACTGGTGCGCCTGTTCCGGTGCAGGTGAAACGATCCCGGCGATCTCGATGCCCAGGTCGGCGGCCAGTTGCTTCCACGGCACCTGCAGGCTAGTCCGCTCTCGGGTGACCAAGGCCAAGTTCATCTTGTGTCGACCAAGGCCGGTGGCTTCCAACTCTTCTACCAGGCTCCTGGCGATAATACTCGTCGGGTAGATCGGCTCGGCGACAATCACCAGCCGATCACACTGCAAGGCGATTGGTTTCACGTACGCCCGCAGGCCTGAGCCTAGGTCGACGATGAGCGTCGTGCACATGGCGGATAGATTGTTGAAGACGGCCTCCATCTGCGGAATGGCATGTTCCAGGTCATTCTCGCGGGGGCGGTGCGAGCAGAGCAGGATGCGAAGGCCGGTCTTGTGAGCCACGATCTCGGTCTCGACAGAGCGCAAGTGGATATCCTTCAACGATCGGGTCAGCAAGTTGGCAAGCCCAACCGGCTCAGAGAGATTCAGGTCGAGTCCGAGTGACCCGCGCCCCGGATTGAATTCGGCCAACAGGACGGCGTGACCGCGATGCTGCAGGGCTACGCCGCAATTCACGGCCAGGGTCGTCGTACCCAGCCCACCGCGCGCACCGAGAAAGCCAATCACCTTCGCCCGTTCGCTCGGGGCTAAGCGGGCTTGAGCCGAACGAGACAAGACCGCCTTCACATGAGCGGACAACTCCGCTGGGTGGGTCGGCTTCGTGAGATAGTCGTCCACTCCAGCTTCGAATCCGGCCACTTTGTCGTCGACCATTGACTTCGCCGTGAACATAATAACGGGTATGTGAGCCAGGGAGCTGTCGGAGCGCAACCGACGCGTGACCTCATAGCCATCCATGTCGGGCATCATCACGTCAAGCAAGATGAGATCGGGCCGTTCGCTGGAGGCTCTGCTTAAGCCCAGGGTGCCATTGCTGGCGACCGAGATCTCATAGCCTTGGCGCTCAAGCATGAGCCCGACAAGCTTCAGCGTGTCGATGTCGTCATCGATAATGAGGATCTTCTCGGCCATGGAAAACATCCGACGTACGCTCGACCCTGTATGAGAGGCAGTCTAGCATAAAGAGTAAAGGCGGGCAAGACGGCCACTAGCATCCTTGGATGGCGATGCTATAATCCGCGTACAACGTCGGTGAATGGGCGCGAAATGGCAATCGAGATGTGGGGCTTGACGGGCGATTTCTATCTTGGACTGCCAGCGCGTCTGTCCGGGTACCTGTTCTTGGCCGTCGTTGTCGCCTTGCTCGTTTTCCTTCAGCCATTCCCCCGACGCAGTCAAGGCCAGGGACGCGGCCGGAGCGCGAGAGCTGCGATAGCGTTTGGCTTGCTCCTGGCGTTTGCTCCTCTTGCCGCGGAGGTCCTCGTCGTCCGTCTCGATGCGCTAGGCCCCCCAGCGACGCCGGGCCTTCCGCTCGAGAGCAGCGGGGCGGTGTTCTCGCTCTTCGGCGGGCTGCCGTGGATGCTCGCGGCAGGCTTTCTGGGGCCATGGCCGGCGATCCTGGTCGGATTCGCAGCGGGTATTGCCAGGGGTGGCGCCGAGACGCTCAGCATCCTGACGCCGTTCCTGTTTGCCCTCCAGGCCGGTTTCTTCGCTTGGCTCATCCGTAGGAGCTACGATGACTGGCTTGGCCAGACCCTTCGTCACCCGCTCTTTGCTGGTCTCCTGTGCGGCGTGTTGATGACCGTCCTGCGCAGTATCGAGCGTTACGTGCAGAGCGAGGGAACATTGTATGACGGGCTCAACTATGCCCTGGCAGGGTTTGGACTGACCTTTCTGGCGTCGGCGCTCGAAACGGGGATTGCCGGGGCCATCTGCCAGGTCTTTCGAGAGACCCTGCCCTATGAGTGGCACCGGCCCATGCGGCTCGAACCAGGGCCATACAGCCGTTCATTGGCCGGCCAAATGGTCGCCGTCTTCGCGGTCCTGGGATTTGTAGCGAGCGCCCTCCTCTTGTCCGGCGACTGGGTCCTAGCGCGCGCCTCGGCTCAGGAGCTTATCGTGAGGCAGATGGAGCAGACGGCGACCCAACTCGCTGGGCCAATCCCCTTCTTCATCAACGCCGGCCGCCAAGCCCTGGTGGATCTTGGGCGGGAAATCAGCCTCGCTCCAACCGATGACCTGGCCGTCAGAGAGAAGATTGGAAGTGTCAACCGTCAGGCGCCCTTCTTCGTGCGCATGGTCTTGCTCGACGCCGAAGGAGAAGTGCGGGTTGAAGCGCCAGAAGGGACCTCCACGCGTGAGATTCCACTCGAAGTTGAGTCCGAATTCGACAAGCTTCTCACCTCCCTGCCGACCACGGAATTCGTTGTGCCGTCGGAGCAGGAGGGCGGGGCTGCCCAAGTCGTCTTCCTTCATTTGCTGAAAGATCCGAGCGGGGGGCAAGTCCTGGGTGCGCTGGCCGGATGGGCCGATCTGCAGACGAACCCCTTCCTTGCCGGGATGGTCGAGAGTCTCCAGCAGTTGTCCCCGAGCGAAGCCTTCTTAACGGACGAGAATGGCGTGGTCGTCATGCACCCCGATCCCGGGCAGACCATGCAGACGTTTGACTTTCGTGGCGCGGTGGAGGGCGAAGCTCGACCCGTACCGGCCGAAGATGGCACGCAGCGCCTGGTGTTCTATCAACCAGTGGGTGGATATCCCTGGCGAGTGGTCGTCACGATGCCTTCACGCGAGGTGGAGCGACTCGGCATGCGCATAGCCGTACGGCTCTTCGGGGTGATCGCCGGGGTTGCGCTGATTGTCATCGTAGTGATCTATGGCATGAGCAATCGATTGACCCGGCCACTGAAGATGATGGCTGGCGCCGCAGAGTCAATCGCCCGTGGGAATCTGTCCCAGCCGCTTCCCAGTGGCGGTGAGGATGAAATCGGCAGGTTGGCGTCCTCGTTCGGGCGGATGCAGCGCAGCTTGAAGGCCCGCTTGGATGAGATGGACTTGCTGCTCTCGGTCAGCCAGCGTATGGCTTCTAGTTTCGATCTATCGCAGGTCCTTCCGCCGATCCTGGCGGGCGTGCGAGAGCTGACCAAGGCGGATCTCGTGCGCCTGACCCTCGCCGTCGAAGCGGGCAAAGACCCACCGGCGAGCGACGTGTACTTCGCCGGGCAGGACCCCGGCAATTGGGCTCTGCTGGACGCGCAGATCGTGGACTTGAGCAAAGCGCGCGGCCGTTTCATGCTCGAGAACCCGGCGCGCGCGAAAGCAGTGCTCAACCTGCAGCCCTTGAGCGTGCCTATCGAGGCTCTCATGGCGATGCCTGTGCGGAACGAGGATGAGTATGTTGGCACTTTGTGGCTGGGTCATCGCTCGCCCCACGCGTTCTCCTCCAGTGAGGTCAACCTGCTCTCCATTGTCTCAGGCCAGCTTGGAGTGTCGGTCGCGAACTCTCGGTTGTATTACCGCGCAGAGGGCGAGCGCCTGAGGCTATCCGCCATTCTGGAGGCTACGCCGGACGCGGTCATCGTCATTGACAGGAACAACCGTGTGCTGCTTGCTAACCCTGCTGCCGAAATGGTGCTCAGGGAAAGCGCCGAAGCGGCGTTGGGACGCCCTGCAGTCGAGGTCCTGGCTCCGCCGGAACTGCTCGAACTTCTAGTCGTGCGGGGCAGTGAACTGCGCACGACGGAGGTCAACCTGGGGGCAGGGCGCGTGCTCTTCGCCTGCGCCACCGAGGTGGACGATGGGGAAGGGGAGCCATCCGGGCGTGTGTGTGTGTTGTGGGATATCACCCACTATAAGAAGCTCGACATGCTCAAGTCCGAGTTCGTCGCCACGGTGAGCCACGATCTCAGGGCTCCACTGACGCTGATGCGCGGGTACGCCACGATGATTTCTATGGTCGGCTCGATGAACGGGCAACAACGAGAGTTCGTGCGTAAGATCCTCGACAGCGCCGATCAGATGGCACGCCTGGTGGACAATCTCCTGGATCTGGGGCGGATCGAGGCAGGTGTGGGGCTGAAGCTAGAGATGATCCAGATCGAGGCCGTGATCCGGGACTTGGTCAAGACCTTCCGTCCGCAAGCCATGAACAAACAGCTCACGCTCGAAATCGAGGTGGGTGAGGGCATGGAGCCCATCGAGGTGGATCCCACTCTGGTGCGGCAGGCGGTCGCCAACTTGATCGACAACGCCATCAAGTACACCCCTTCGAAGGGCCACGTGACGGTCCGAGCCAGCCAAGCTCAAGGAAGGCAACGCATCAGTGTCGAGGATACGGGGGTGGGAATTGCGCCGACGGATCAAGCGCGGCTGTTCGAGAAGTTCTATCGCGCGCGTGGGAAAGAGACGTTGCGCGAACGGGGTAGCGGGCTTGGACTAGCTATCGTCAAGTCGATCATCGAACAACATGGCGGTCGCGTAACGGTGGAAAGCCGACTTGGTGTTGGGAGCACATTTACCATCGACCTACCAACTCATCTTTCGGCCGGCGAATACTCGCCCTTGACAGCCGGTCTTCCCGGCGTATAATTTGCCTTGCATGCTGGACAGAGACGGGCACATCGCCCGAGATAGCGCCTGAGGTGGGTGTCGCCTCATGCGCTTCTTTTGCTTTGTACGCCGAGTAGCACGGTTGTTCTAGTTCTCTTCCGCAGTTCGTTCCGCAGAAGCATCATGTCTCACGCGTAGGGAGGCAACCGGGTGGAAGCGAAGGGATTTCGTGCGTTGCGCATTAGTCTGGCGTCGCCGGACACGATTCTGAGTTGGTCATACGGTGAGGTGCTGAAGCCGGAGACGATCAACTATCGCCGACTGCGGCCGGAGAAGGACGGCCTGTTCTGCGAGGCGATCTTCGGGCCGACAAAGGACTGGCAGTGCTACTGCGGGAAATACAAGAATATTCGCTTCAAGGGCATCACCTGCGAGAAGTGCGGCGTGGAAGTGACCCGCGCCTCGGTGCGGCGGGAGAGGATGGGGCACATCGCTCTGGCCGCGCCCGTGGCGCATGTCTGGTACACCCGACGCGTTCCCTCCTACCTCGGACTCCTACTCGATATCTCGCGGCGCAATCTCGACCGTGTGCTCTATTTCGCCCAGTACGTCGTCACCCACGTCGATGAGGATGCCCGTCGTAAAGCGCTCAAGCGCATCGAGGACGAGATTGCGCGCCTTGAGAAGGAGCAGACCGACGCACTGAACCAGCAGATCGCTCAGCTCAAGTCGATGCGCAAGCGCCAACTGGAAGAGCACGACGGGAAGCAGCGCGAGGTGCTCGAGTCCTATGATGAGGAAGTGGGCGCCAAGATCGATCCGATCATCAAGGAAGGCCAGCGTCTCGAGAAAGCGCTGACCGAGAAGCTGGGCAAGGCGCTGCGCTCTGCGGTCGTCTTCAAGGATACCGAGGCCGTTATCGCCGAGAAAGGCGAAGTTGCTGCGCGCGATCACATCGTTCGGCTGCAGAAGATCGTCAGGGAGCAAATCGATCAGGTGGAAGCTGGCCTCAAGGAAGAGCGGGACCGGCGTGTCGAGCGTATCCGAATGGAGCGCGAGGAGATCAAGGCCGAGGCGGATCTAGCCATTTCCGATGTGCGAGGCTCCGTGGACGAGCGAACCTCAGAGGCAGGGAAGCAGTTGACCGAGGAGAAGGAGGAGTTGCTCTCCATTCGGCCGCTCATGTTCCTCGGCGAGACGCGCTATCGGGAGCTGAAGGCCAAGTGGGGTCAGGTGTTTCGCGCAGAAATGGGCGCCGAGGCCTTCTACGAAGTCCTTCAGCAGATGGATTTGGAACACCTGGCGAAGGACCTGTGGGAGGAAGTGCGCACCACGCGCAGCAAGCAAAGGAAGAAGAAGGCCACCAAGCGCCTGAAGGTGATTGAAGCCTTCCGACGCTCCGGAAATCGACCGGAGTGGATGGTGCTGACCGTCCTGCCGGTGATCCCGCCCGACCTACGTCCGATGGTCCAGTTGGACGGAGGTCGCTTTGCCACCTCCGACTTGAACGACCTTTACCGGCGGGTGATCAATCGCAACAACCGCTTGAAGCGGCTCGTCGAGCTGGGAGCGCCGGATGTGATCGTGCGCAATGAGAAGCGCATGCTGCAAGAGGCGGTCGACTCGCTGATCGACAATGCGCAGCGCGGAAAAGCTCTGTCGCGGCGTGGTCGGCGAGAGCTCAAGTCACTGAGCGACATGCTCAAAGGCAAGAAAGGCCGCTTCCGCCGCAACTTGCTCGGAAAGCGTGTGGACTACTCCGGACGCTCGGTGATCGTCATTGGCCCGCAGCTCAAGCTTTTCCAGTGCGGCTTGCCGAAGACCATGGCGCTGGAGCTATACCGACCCTTCGTGATCTCGAAGCTTGTGTCCTACAACTACGCCGCGAATGTGAAGGGTGCGAAACGCATCATCGAACGCGAGCGGCCCGAGGTCTGGGAGGTTCTGGAGGAAGTCATCAAGGATCGTCCAGTACTTCTGAACCGCGCCCCGACGCTTCACCGCCTTGGCATCCAGGCATTCGAGCCGGTCCTGGTAGAAGGGAAAGCGATCCATCTCCATCCGCTGGTCTGCGCGGCCTTCAACGCTGACTTTGACGGCGATCAGATGTCGGTCCACGTGCCACTCTCTCGAAGGGCAGTGGTGGAAGCACGCGAGCTGATGCTTTCGGCGAGGAACCTGTTGAAACCGGCCGACGGTGAGCCCGTCGTCGGACCCTCCAAGGACATGGTCCTGGGCGTCTATTACCTCACCATGGAAGTCCCGAGTCGCTCGCATCGCGGAGAAGGCCGCGCCTTCTCGGACATGGACGAGGTCGAGATGGTCTACGGCTTGGGCCAGGTGGAGGTTCACACTCCGATCAAGCTCATGGTGGAAACCTGGTACAACGAGCAGGGCGAGCGCCTGTCGGAGGCCGAGCCACGCCTGATCGAGACAACCGTAGGACGGGCGGTCTTCAACCGGGTCCTGCCGGCAGAAATGCAATTTGTCAATCGGGTCCTCGACAAAGGCGCAATGCAGAAGCTGGTCGGCGAGATCTATCACTTGCTACGGGAAGATGGCACGCCGGCCGTCGTGGACGCGATCAAGGACATCGGGTTCGCCTACGCCACCCGCTCGGGAACGACCATCGCCGTCTCCGACATTACGGTTCCGCACGAGAAGAAGGAGATCATCGCCCGTACGCTGGAGGAAGCCGAGGCCGTGCGCCACGACTACCAGCGAGGGCTACTGACCGAGCAGGAGATGAAAGAGCGCATCATCGAGCTCTGGCAGGAGACTACGGGGCTGGTGGCCACGGCTGTGCGCAAGGCCATGGATCCGGCGGGGAACCTGTCGTCGATGGCGATCTCTGGGGCGACCAAAGGCGGATTCGGCCCGATCAGCCAGCTGGCCGGGATGCGCGGTTTGATGGCGGATCCCGCGGGGCGGATCATCCCTCTGCCCATCCGCTCCAGCTTCCGCGACGGCCTGACGACGCTGGAGTACTTCATCTCGACCCACGGCGCACGCAAGGGTCTCACTGACACCGCCCTGCGTACGGCGGATGCTGGGTACCTGACCCGACGGCTGGTCGACGTGGCCCAGGATGTGATCATCAACGCCGACGATTGTGGAACGGAGCAAGGCATCTGGATCCGCCGAGGTGACGACGTCGCCGGCCAGGATTTCGCCTCACGCCTCGTAGGCCGAGTGATCGCCGCCCGCGTGGTCGACCCGCAGACCGGCGAGGTGCTGCTCGACCGCAACGAGCTCATCCCGTTGGAAGTGGCGCGTCAGCTCGAGGAGTCAGAGGTGACGGAAGTGTACGCGCGCTCTCCTCTCACCTGCGAGCTCCGCTTTGGCCTGTGCGGGAATTGCTATGGCATGGACCTCGGCCGAGGAAAGATGGTTGACCTGGGCGCAGCGGTTGGAATCGTCGCCGCGCAGTCGATTGGCGAGCCCGGAACGCAGCTGACGCTTCGCACGTTCCACACCGGCGGCGTGGCGGCTGGGGGCGACATCACCACGGGTCTACCGCGTGTCGAGGAGCTCTTCGAAGCCAGAAAGAAACCGAAGGGAGAGGCCATCACCTCGGAGATCACTGGCTTGGTCCACGTCGTCATGCCGGACACTCCTGAAGGTCAGAGGCTCGTGCAGGTGGTCGAGAGCCGGCTGCTTCAAGACGAGTATGCCATCCCGGGCAACTGGTCGCTCAAGGTTGAAGACGGAACCGAGGTGGACTCTGGAGTCCTGCTGGCGAGCCGAGGTGAGTCGGAGATTATCGCCAGCCACGCTGGCCGTGTCCGCCTCGAGGATCGGAAAGTGGTCGTGGCGTATGACCAGGTGGACGAGGTCGAGTACGAGATCCCTGCCAGCGCGCGCTTGCTGGTGAAAGAGGGTCAGAGGGTGGAGGCGGGCGATCAGCTCACCGAGGGATCGCTGAATCCCCACCGCATCCTGCGCATCCTCGGCCGTGAAGCGTGCGAGCTTTACCTTTTGACCGAAGTCCAGAAGGTCTATCGCTCGCAGGGACAAAACATCAATGACAAGCACTTCGAGGTGATCACCCGCAAGATGCTCTCCAAGGTCCAGATCACAAGCCCCGGCGGGACCGATCTCCTTCCTGGGGATCTGGTGGATAGGCTCTATCTGCAGGAACTCAACGAAAGAATGATGGTGGACGGCAAGATGGCGGCTCGAGCGGCGCAAGTGTTGCTGGGAGTGACGAAGGCGTCGCTCAGCACCGAGTCCTTCCTCTCCGCCTCGTCCTTCCAACACACGATCAAAGTGCTCGCCGGCGCCGCGATTGAGGGCAAGGTCGATTACCTGCGTGGCCTCAAGGAGAATGTGATCATCGGCAAGCTGATCCCTGCGGGAACGGGCTTCCCTGGTGAGCAGGTCGTCTTGCGGGACGAACGCCTGGACCAGCCCATGGAGGCAGCGGTCGATCTCGGTGAGCCCGAGATGGCCGCCGCGGATTAGAAGCGATATCACGAGTGTCACCCTGAGCCGCGCAGCGGCGTTGTAGGGGTCGATCTCAGATCGACCCCATACGCATCAACTTAGGCCTCCGAGGCTTGGGTTGAGCAGCAGTTGATAGTTGTTGGGCGCCGTGCGGCGGGCGTTCATACGGCAACCTGCTGTGAGGCAACGTTG
>Ga0209642_10002336_pt1 | contig 12522 bp, 10 predicted proteins | sample RifCSP19_2_FD_184025 | JGI IMG/M metagenome (GOLD analysis project Ga0209642, IMG submission 184025) | Soil microbial communities from Rifle, Colorado - Rifle CSP2_sed 19_2 (SPAdes) (version 2) | ecosystem: Environmental > Terrestrial > Deep subsurface > Rock core/Sediment | place: Rifle... | reverse complement strand
GTGAATCATGTCCAGGGCTGTTGGACCCAGGAGCAGGCCAACGAGTAGTTCGCCCAGCACCGCCGGTTGGCCCAGGCGCGTGCTGAGATAGCCGGCCGCCTTGGCCGCGAAGATGATTATAAGGAGAGCGAGTGACAATTGCAGAAAGGACGACATTCATCAGCTCAACTTCCCAAACCAGCCGCGCCGCTCCATCCACTTCGCTACTTCCAGCACCGGAGAGACGGTCAATGCCAGGCCAAGCACGATGGCCCAATCCACCAGCGGCAGGTAGAACGTTCCAAAGGCGTCATGTAAGATTGGATAATTGATCCATGAAACCCTCTTTACGAAAACAGAAAAGCCGACACCGTTGGATAGGCCAAAAAACTGGCCTGAAACGGTGCCGGCCTACGTTGCAACCCGTCCCTGCCCGGCTCAAACCAGACAGTTACGATTTACCCCGTCCACCGACGAAGCGTTACCTTCAAATTATTATATCAAGAATACATCTATTTTGTAAGTGACAAAGATCACGTCCATGCTACACATTACCTACTTAACGGCGAGAGTGCTCCTTCTTGCGCCATCCATATTGTTTTTCTAAGTTCTGGCTGAGCGTAAATACAATAATCTGCTCGCCGGTTTTGACACTGATATCGGTGTGCAGGCTCACAACCTGGCAGCCTGTCCTCTCTTGAACGATAGCTTCCAAAAAAGAGCGTGATCCTTCCAGGAGCTGTCGCCGGATTTGTTTGATCAGGTCATGTCCTTCAGGATTTTGGGCTAATTTCGATTCGGCTGGCGTCAACACGCCACGCAGACGAACAAGGATCATATCTTCAATAATGTATACACGTGTCTCCACCGGTCCCCGGCCCAGATGGTCTTTTTCGAATTGGGTGATGGCGTTGGCGAGGGATGCTTCGACTTCGCCACGAGTGGGTTTGGACATAGGAGGTTGCCCAGAGGTTTGACGCCTTATTATTTGTCGTGACTCTATGGGGTTGGGGTGAGTGCAGGAGCAGCACCGCCGGACCACAGGAAGACCCGTTGGTTGCTGGCGGACCCAGCGGATTCCCAAATTGGATTTCCATCCTCGTCAGTGCCAACTTGCCGGGCGGCCGTGACCCACCAACGATACATATGTGGGATGCTTTCGGTGGAACGAAATGAATTCGGCACGATGAACTTGGTGTCCGTGACGTAATCGACGATTTTGCGATCTTCGCCATCGGTGAAATCGACCACAGTCACCGCATAGGCTTCGTTTTCCAGCAGAGTGCCGACCGAGGCCCATTGCAGGGTCACACTATTTCCCGCCTCGATGAAACGGGCGCCGTCTGGAGGCAAGAGCAGGTTCGCGGCAGGATAGGGAGGCGGCAGCGTCGGCGTCGGTGAAGGTCCTGGAGTCGGAAATTGTTCGCACAAGGGGATGGTCAATGGCATGCCGGTAAAGACCGTCTCTGAGCTCAGTCCGTTGTATTTTTGAATGACCGACATTGGCACGTTATAGCTGTTGGCGATGCTGCTCAGGGTGTCATTTTCCTGGACGACATAAGACACTTTCTCGCAAGCTTGCTCGGTCGCCTCAGCCGGGCTGAGCGTGGAGGTAGGTAATGAAGTCGCGGTTGGAGTTGGTTGTGGGATTAACAGCGACTGACCGACAACCAGCGCGCTGCAGTCAGCCGGCAAGTTGTTCAACAGCACAATGCTCTGGATAGAAACACCAAAAGTGAAGGCGATTGTCGAGCAATTATCCCCGCCTTGAACAATATAGGTTAAGGCGGTGGGAGTCGGTTCAGGGGTGGCTGTGGTCGTCGGCGTTGCCGGAGTGGATGTTGTTGTCGGAGTCACAGTGAGGGTCACGGTCGGCGTGGCGGTCGGATCGACAACGCGACCGGTTTCCTGTAAGGCGAAGAACACCAGGACCGCTCCGATCCCGAGAAAGAGAGCTAATAACACCAGGGCGACCGGCAAACTCAATGTGATCTCTGGCATACGACTGCCCTGCACGGCTTTCGTCTTCTGCGAAGATTTCTCACCGCCAGTCAGGTTACTGCCGCAAACCAGGCAACGCATGGCGTCTTCACTGACGCGCGTTCCACAGGTCGGGCAGAGTTTTGTAGGTTTCGAGGGGGTTTCTGAAGTCATAGGTTTATGCAAGGCTGGGCTTTCTTTACCCAACCCCGGCGATTATACCCTATTTTCCTTGTGGTATACTGATCCGGCAATGGCTCCCTACAGCCTTTATCTGCATATTCCCTTTTGCCACCACCGTTGCGCTTATTGTGATTTCAACACCTATGCTGGATTAGACGAGTTAATCCCTGCCTATCTGGATGCCCTGTGTCGAGAGGCGCAGCTATTGGGGGATTCGGCTGGCGCTCGCCTGCTGGTGCACACGATCTTCTTCGGCGGCGGTACTCCTTCCCTTCTTTCCCCCGGCGAGATCGGGCATATCTTACAGGTCTTGGCAGATCTATTCTCCTTGTCGGAGGGTATCGAGATCACCCTGGAGGCGAATCCGGGTACCCTTTCGGTCGAGTATTTGCGCGACTTGCGCTCGTTGGGAGTTAACCGCTTAAGCCTGGGAATGCAATCTGCCCGGCCAGAGGAGTTGCGGCTCCTGGAACGCCAGCATGATTATAACGATGTCGTGAACGCAGTCAACTGGTCCCGGAAGGCGGGTATTAATAACCTGAATCTGGACTTGATCTTTGGCTTGCCTTATCAAGGGCTGGACAACTGGCAAGAAAACCTGGAACAGGCGATCCAACTGAGGCCGGACCATCTTTCACTCTACGCTTTGACCCTGGAACATGGCACACCGATGGCGCAATGGGTGGCGCGCGGCTTGCTTGCTGAACCTGACCCTGACCTGGCGGCGGAGATGTACGAGTGGGCGGTGGAACGGTTGGTGCAGGGCGGGTATGAGCAGTATGAGATTTCCAATTGGGCGTATCATGCTGACAGTGGAGTCCAGTTTGCCTGTCAGCACAACCTGCAATATTGGCGTAATCAGCCTTACCTGGGATTAGGAGCCGGCGCGCATGGATTTGCCAACGGCCTGCGTACCGCCAACGTATTATCTCCAGCAGCTTACATCCAACGCTGCCAGGATGGCTGGGTTTCCTCGCAAGAGGGCGTGCCTGTTTTCCCGCTCACCCCTGCAACGGTCAATACCCAACCGGTTGATCGGGCGACCGAGATGGGCGAGACAATGATGATGGGTCTGCGCCTGACGCAGGAAGGCGTCTCACGAATTGTTTTCCAGAATCGCTTCGATCAGGCGCTGGTCGAAGTGTTTGGGGAGGAGATCGACGAACTGGTAGCCTTGGGCTTATTGGAGTGGGTTGGACCAGGGCAAGAGATCCTACGCTTGACTGCCCGGGGGCGGCTGCTGGGCAATCAGGTCTTTATGCGGTTCATTTAGCGATTTCGAGTGGATTACCCTTGCCTCCCAAGCAATTGATCTGCCAACGCGATCAGAGCCTGGCCTTCTTCTCCAAGAGGTTGAGCTTCGGCGAGCGCCTGGATGGCCTGGTCGGTCATCCGGCTGGCGGCTGCCTGGGTGTAGGCAAGCCCGCCTTCAGCCTCAAGCTGCGTAGCCAGGGATTGGATTTCCCCAGGATTTACTGGACCTTGCGTCCACCTTTTGGCAAAGGCACCATTCTGGGTTAATCCGTATAGCACTGGCAAAGACTTCTTACCAGACAAGAGGTCGCTTTCGGCGGATTTGCCGGTCAAAGCGGCGTTGCCCCAAATCCCCAGGAGGTCGTCCTGGGCCTGGAAAGCCATGCCAAGCGAAAATCCAAACTGCCGGAAGGCTTCGCGGTGCGAGTCAGATGCCCGGGCAACCAGGGCGCCTAGCTCGGTGCAGGCGGCTAATAATGCTGCCGTTTTGCCACCTACCATCTGCCAGTATGCTTCCAGGGAAAGGTCCCCATGGGCTTCATAAGCCAGGTCCAGGAATTGCCCCTCGGTCAGGTGGAGACAGGCGAGCTGCAGGATACGGGATGCCTGGATGGCAATCCCGGGTAAAGCTGTTTCCTCCAGGCGGAGCAGGCTGAGATGGGCGAGGGCGAACATGGCATCCCCGGCATTGATCGCCTGCGCCACCCCCCATTGCTTCCAAACCGTCGGGCGACCGCGGCGCAAGGGGCTATTGTCCTGGATATCGTCGTGGATTAATGAGAAATTGTGTACCAGTTCAACGGCTGCTGCTGCCGGCAGGGCGTGCTGCCACTCCCCTCCCGCGGCCGCGCAGGTCAGCAACACAATGATTGGCCGCACGCGCTTGCCGCGCGCTTCTGGCCCAGCGCCTTCTCCCTCCCAGCCCAGGTGGTAAGCCAGCATGTTGCGATACTCTTCGAGGTTAGTGCTATTCGACAGCAGGATCGCCTGGCGGAGTTCCTCTTCGATGGCCGGCAAGAATGTTGTTGCGTACTCTATCTTCATGTTTGACATTCTACTTGTTTTCTCTAACCAGCTGCGTTTCCCTTAATTGTCCTAAATTAGCAGCCCCGGTGGCGAACATGCATACCTGGATCTGGCGCTGGAGCAGCCGGATGGTTTGGATGGTGGCTTCTTGGGATTGTGCGGCGGCTTTCAAGAACGGGCTGGCCATGCCCCCCAGGGTGGCTCCCAGGGCAATGCACTTGGCGATGTCAATTCCATCGCGCAAGCCACCCGAAGCGAAGACAGTCAACTGTGGCGTTGCCCGGCGGACGTTCTGGATCGCTTCGGCAGTCGGGATACCCCAGTCGATGAAGGCGGCTGCCAGTCTGGCCTGGTATTCGTCGTTTGCGCGGTGCATCTCAACCTGTGACCAGGAGGTGCCTCCAGCCCCGGCCACGTCGATGGCAGACACCCCGGCTTCTGCCAGCTGGCGCGCCGCCTGTTCAGAAAACCCCCAACCCACTTCCTTGGCGATGACTGGCACAGGCAGTGCCCGGCAAACAGTTTCGATCTTACGCAGCAATCCGGTGAAGCGCGTGTCGCCCTCCGGTTGGACAGCTTCCTGAAGAGCGTTGAAGTGCAGGATCAGGCCGTCGGCAGCGATCATCTCGACTGCTCTCTGGCAGTGCTCGACTGAGTAACCGTAATTCAGCTGGATGGCGCCCAGGTTGGCAAACAACAATACATCCGAAGCTACCTGGCGAACCTGAAAGGTAGAGGCCAGCTCGGGGTGTTCGATCGCCGCCCGTTGGGAGCCAACCCCCATGGCGATGCCGGTCTCCTGGGCTGCTGTGGCCAGGATGCAGTTAATTGCTGCCGCTTCCGGCGTGCCACCGGTCATCGATGAGATCAGAATTGGCGCGCGCAAGGCGCGGCCAAACAGCTTCAGGTTGAGGTCGATCTCCTCCAGGTTGAGTTCAGGCGCTGCCTGGTGGATAAACCGATAATGTTCTAGCCCGGAAGATAAGCCAGAACGCACGTCTTCTTCCAAATTGATCCGAATATGATCGGATTTCCGGGTACTGATCGGCGTAACTTTTGGCATTAAGCGGTGTTCCTGTGATTTGAAGTATCTTACCAGCCTGATTCCTGGCTGTCAACAAATTCCCCTGCTGGCAATAAACCTTGCTGGTTTCAACATCAGGGCTTGACAGATCGGGCTACGGGGATACAATTGGCGCAGTAAGTTGAGACCTTGTGCAAGGAGGATTGTATATGGCTGACACATTTGAGGACGTCAAAGCAATTATCGTGGATTTGCTTAGCGTTGACGAGGCTAAGGTAAAGCCTGAGGCGAAATTCCGCGAAGACCTAGAAGCAGACTCCCTCGACCTGGTAGAGCTGATCATGGCCTTTGAAGATAAATTTGGTGGGGAGATCTCGGACGAGGACGCCCAGACGATCACCACGGTGGGAGAGGCAGTCAAATATATCGAAGTTCACATGCTGTGATAGGTTGTCCGTTTGCTCTTTTCGAAGAGGCGCGGAAATTCCCGCGCCTCTTTGTGCATGCCTGGCCAGCTCTTGGAAAGGCGATTTACATTTAAATTGACATTTAGGGGTAAGCCCATTATATTTACGATGAAGAGGCTTTGGGTAAGGAGGAGACAAAGCGATGAGCAAAATAATCCGTATCGTTCTGTGGGGGGCTTTGTTATTTATCCTGATGTTTGCAGCTGCCTGTTCGCCAAAGGCAAACCCAGTACCAGCCACCGACGAGGGCGCCGGAGAGATGGTGGAAACCACTGCGCCAGTTCAAGAAACTCAACCGGCCGGTGTTGACGAACAGACGGGAAATGAAGCGCCGCAGGCGACGCCTGGTGTGCCAGAAGATATCCCTGTCATGGAAGGGGCGTACAAACTCCAGGTAGCTCGGGCCGGTGCCTATGTGATCTTCCAGGTGGATGGCACTATCGAAGATGTGGTGACTTTCTACCAATTGGAGCTACCCAATTTCGGCTGGCATGAGGTGCGTTCTCCAGACACCTCTATGGGAGCGATGGCCACCCTCTTGCGTGAAAATGATGCCAAGGATAGGCTCAACATCAGTATGCAGAAGAACGAATTGGGCGGTTTTGTATCTGTAACCATTTCGGTACAGCGAGTGCCTTAATCCCAATATCTGACCTTATATAAAGGATCTTTCAGGATAAGGCCTGCAGATCCTGGTATGCGTTAAGGCTCTTGATGGCGTTGTTTTCTCTGGGTTACCTTAATAGTTTGGGGATCTCTTCTGGGTGTGAGGCGACGCGTACACCGACTGCCTCCAAAGCTCTAATCTTATCAACCGCCAGACCTGAGCCGCCCTCGACGATCGCCCCTGCGTGCCCCATCCGTTTCCCGGGAGGGGCAGTCTGTCCGGCGATGAAGGCGACGACGGGTTTGGTCAGTTGGTCGGCGATAAACTCGGCAGCTTTTTCTTCGTCCGTGCCGCCAATTTCACCAATTAAAACGATTTTCTCGGTGTACGGGTCTGCTTCGAACATCCCCAGGACATCGATAAAGTTCGTCCCATTGATAGGGTCTCCGCCGATGCCAACACATGTAGTGGCGCCCATCCCATATTCCTTGAGGGCGTAGAGCACCTCGTAAGTCAATGTGCCGGAGCGGGAGACTACGCCCACATTGCCTGGGATGGCGATATCGCCGGGGATAATGCCTACCTTAGCTTCGCCCGGGGTGAGCAATCCAGGGCAGTTTGGCCCCACCAGACGTACACCTTTCTGGTCGAGGTAGTTACGCACACGCATCATATCTTGCACCGGGATGCCTTCGGTAATGCAGACGATTAAAGCTAAGCCAGCATCAGCTTCCTCGAAAATGGCATCGGAGGCGAAGCGAGCGGGGACAAAGATCACACCGGTGTTAGCGCCGGTGGCCTCAATAGCGATTTTTGCTGAATCGAAAACTGGGATCTTGCCATCGAGTACCCACTCCCCACCCTTGCCAGGTCTCACACCGGCAACTACGTTGGTGCCGTAAGCCACCATCTGTTGGGTGTGAAAAAGGCCTTCATTTCCGGTGATACCCTGCACCAGAAGGCTCGTATTTTTATCGATCAGGATACTCATTGCGATGGTCCTCCCTGAGAGGCTTCGACGGCTTTTTGGGCGGCATCAGCCAGCGTTTTCGCGGTGATCATGTTGGCGTTGGCCAGGATTTGACGGCCTTCTTCGGCATTGGTGCCCACCAGGCGGACAACCATCGGCACCTGAGTTTTGACCTCTCCCAAGGCGGTTACGATGCCTCGAGCGACTTCATCACAACGCGTGATGCCGCCGAAGATATTGAACAAGACCACCTTGACATTTGAGTCGGCCAGGATGATGCGCAAAGCTGCGGCAACTTTTTCTGAGCTGGCTCCCCCTCCGATATCAAGGAAGTTGGCTGGTTCACCGCCGAAATGTTTAATGATATCCATAGTCGCCATAGCCAGACCAGCGCCATTGACCATGCAGCCGATTTGCCCATCCAGCTTGATAAAAGACAAGTCATGTCTGCGCGCCTCGACTTCAGCTTCCGCTTCTATATCTAGATCGCGCATTTCGGCCAGGTCTGAATGCCGGAAAAGGGCATTGTCGTCCAGGACCATTTTACCGTCCAGGGCTACCAGGTGATGGTCGGAGGTGATCACCAGTGGGTTGATCTCAGCCAGGGTGGCGTCGTTATCTTTATAAGCCTGCCATAAACCCCGGGCGATCTGTTCGAAGGCGCGCCACTGGTCGCGCGGCAGGTCGATGCCGGCAGCCAGGTCGCGTGCCTGGTAATCGCGCAATCCAAGCAGAGGGTCAATATGTACTTTGACGATCTTCTCAGGAGTTTCTGAAGCAACCTGTTCGATGTCAACACCGCCAGCCGCAGAAGCCATCATCGCCGGCTTGCGCGCGGCCCGGTCGTTGGTGATCCCCAGGTAGATTTCGGTTTCGATATCTGCGGCTTCGTCGACCAGCACTTTCCGTACCGGTAGGCCTTTGATCTCCATAGCCAGGATTTGAGCGGCCACCCGTTCGGCTTGTTGGGGATTCTTAGCGAGCAAGATACCACCGGCCTTGCCTCGCCCTCCCACCAGCACCTGGGATTTAATAACGACGCGGCCACCCAATTCTTCTGCAATGTGCTTTGCTTCATTAGCGGTGGCCGCTACCCGTCCTTTTGGGATCGGAATGCCGTACTTTGAAAAAATCTGTTTGGATTGATATTCGTGTAATTTCATGCAGGGTATCTCCCCTAGGATAGACCTTAGGCCCAGTGTGGCGTGCGAAAGGGATTATATCAGCTACTCCTCCGGCAAGTTGAAGTGCATGATCCGGCTGTTGCCTGCGTCTGAGACCCATACCCCACCCTGTGGGTCAACAGTTATAGAACCAGCCAGACCGAATCCATCGGGTCCTAGGCTGTAATCTCCCCAGAAGCGGACGATCTCGCCGGTAGAGGTGAACTCTAAGATGCGATAGCCCTCCGGGTCAGTGGTGAAAACGTGCCCGCGCTCGTCGACGGCCAGATAAGGTTTGTTATCAAGGGATTGGCCAAACCACCCGTAGACGTCCCAAGCAGTGAGTGGGAGGTAGCTGCCGGCCCCATCTGGCGCAAAGGATTGGATGCGTTGGTTCCAGGAGTCAGCCACGTACAGGTTCCCCGCGGCATCGAGCGCTAATCCTACTGGCTCGTTAAACTGTCCCGGAGCGAAGCCAGAGCTGCCAAATTGGTTGAGGTAATTCCCATCGGCGTCAAAGATCACGATGCGTTTGTTGCCGGTGTCGCTGACGAGCACCCGCCCAGCGGAGTCGACCACCACATCGCGCGGTCCCCAGAACGCGTCAGGGCGTTCTGCCTGGCCGAAGTATCCCCACATCTTGATGAACTCGCCTGTGGCAGTGAACTTCTGGATGCGATGGTTCCAGGTGTCGGCGACGTAGACAGAGCCATCTGGCCCGACAGCAATGCCCCAGGGTTCATAGAAGGTGCCCGCCGGAGCCGCTCCCTGGGCGATGTCAGCAAAACTCCCCCAGACATGCAGGGGGCGGCCGGTGCGGTCGAGATGCTGAATGCGGTGGTTTTCGGTGTCGGCGACGTACAGGGTGCCGTCCGGTGCAAAGGCCAGGTCGCGCGGACGCTTGAACTGGCCAGCTTCTGTACCGTCCATTCCTATAATGTTGTCCGCGTTCAGGGTGACTTCCTTACCCTCGTAAGGGTCGACCACCACCTCCTGTGTGCTGGGTCCAACCCCATAATTCCAGATCTGGGCTGCTAGGTCCTTGCGGAGATACATGCGCATCGAGGCAGAAGGTTGCCAGTTGGGCAGGCTCGTGTCGATTTTTTTAATTGCGCCCCACTTGGTAAAGTCGCGGTTGAACCAGATATCCCACACCGCTTCCCGCACGGCCGGGTTGGTGAAGAAAGGCTGGATGTGGGTCCAGACTCGCTGGAAGTACTCGGCCAGCGTCATGGGAGGCGTGGAGGTGGTGGGGGTACCTTCTGGCTGCGAGGCTGCCCAATCTCTTCTTCGCTCGGCATCAATGCTACTCCATTTTAGGCTCCAATAGTCCTGGTTGGGCCACCACATGCGGATATAGTCAAAGGGATAGAAGGCCTGACCTACGACGGGCTCAATTTTGGTGAAATTGCTATCTCCGACGATGATGATGGGCACTTCACGCAAATCCCGGGTCGGGTTCGCCCCGAAAAAGCGGGCATTGCGGTAATTGCGCAGGTACCACCAGAAGGGGTAAGTGGTAACATCGTCATAAGCGACAACGATGTCCAGCCCATCGGTGGTGCGTTTAGAGATGTCTTCCACCTGCGCAAGGATCAATTTTGATCCGGGTGCGGAATGCGCATAGACCAAATATTCGATGGCGTAATCGTAGTTAATGAAAGAGGCTGCCAAAGCTGTGCGTGCTGTGAGCAGGCCAAGGCTCGCGAAGATGGTCAAAGCCAACAAACGCACGACCTGAATGCGCGGCCAGGGCTTTGTCAGGTAGACCAACCCTATCCCGCTGGCAATGGCCACCAAGATGGAAAACAGGAAAGTGCTGGTGGCTTGCAGTTGCTCCAATTGCTTTCCCTGGAAGGGAGGTAGAGTACCCAGCAGGGAACCCAGTGTACCAGCCAGACTGAGTAGGAATACGATCAATAAAGCCAGGACGATAATTCCCCGCCATGCGCGTAAGGCTGCCCAGTCGATTCTTTCGATCAGGTAACTAAACGACCAGCCAGAGAGCAGGATCATCGGGAGGGCAATGTGAACCGTCAGCCAGGGCATTTTTTCACCTGCATAAGAATAAGCGAGCAGGCTGGTGATCATCCAGAAGCCAAGCAGGGTGACGGTAAATCGCTGGGGATTGATCTCGGACGATCCCTCATCGTTTGTCGATTCAGAAGGGTCGGATGCCGCCGGCCTGGCAAAGAATGCCAGGCCCAATGCCAGGAGACTTCCCAGGGCGGGCAGGTACTCATAAATCGGGATTTGAACGAAAGCGTAGTAATACCAGGGCTGGCTACCACGATTGACGCTCTGCTGTACCAACCAATATCCTAGAGAACCGACCATGCCGGTGAAGAAACCAGCCCCGTTGGTGAAGACGGTGGTGTAGAACACCGTATAAATTGAGTAGTAGAGGGCGGCGTTTCCCAACCAGAGGCGCGGGTTCCACCACAGACCAATGCCGATGGCTATTAAAGCAATGGGAATGAGAAAAGCGCCAGTGCGGAGCATGCCCTGATAGGAATAATCGATAGGATTCCAGCCTACCATTTTGACCGGGATAGCCGCCAGGAAGGGGAGCACCAGGGTGCCAAGCAGGATCAAGAGATCGAGGGAACGCTCTGCGCGCAGCTTGGGCAACGTATAACCGCGGATCAAGAAGTAAGCCGCAACCAATAAAACGAGCACACCCCCCGCTGCCAGGAAAAGGGAAGCGATGGGCACCGGCGCGCTGGGCGGAGGGGCTTCGCCTGGAATGGCAGGTAGGACCGTCTCGGTAACACTGGGAAGGGGAGCTCCACCTCCTATCAGGAAGACCCCCGTTGCCCCGACTAACAGCAGGATGGCGATGATAATCGCCATAAGGAAGCGGTTACGATATTCTCGGTGAGGCCAGGGGGTCTGGAGTAGCCGTGAGATGAAATAAAGTGCCAGGAAAACCAGGGCCTGGGCGGTATAAATATACGAGGTCTCCTTAGTAGCAAAGTGCAATACAATAGCTGCAGTGAACCAGTAAAGATAACGCGGCGCGCCGCTTTCAAAGTATCGCAATATGGCCCAGAACATAACGACGCCAAACAGGGTCACGAGAGATTCATTACGAGCGTAGCGCCCATAGTAGAGCATATAGGGGGAGATCAACAGCAACAGGGCAGCCACTAACCAGCCGACGCGGCCCAGGTAGCGACGGTAGTACCACAGGAAGGCGACCGTGGCGATGCTGAACAGGGCGTGCGGCAGACGGGCGGTAAAATCGCTGTCGCCAAATAGGAAATAAGACAATGCCATCAGGTGGAACTGGAGCGGGCCGTGGGTCACCGGGTCGTGCTTGTAACCGCGCCCTTGTTCGAACAACCAGGAAAAATAGACGTGCGAGGTCTCGTCGTGGCTCATGACGCGTTCCCCGAGGAGATAGAGACGACTCAGGATGGTCGCTAATAAGATGGCGATAAACAGCAAGGATTGCCAGTTCAACGCAATCCGGCTGGTGATTGGAACGTCTAAGAAAGAGGTGTTCTCCTGATCGGGGGCTGGTGGCATACTATCCATAAATGGTCCTTGTTCTTACTCCTCCGCTAATATGATCAAGGTTTTCTTCCTTTTTTAATGGGGCGCGGGCGTCGCTTTGCTGACTTGCTGGTACCACTGCGCTTATCGACTGATCGGATAATCCTGCTGGTGTTCTGTATGGCTTTCGTGGTGCGATCAGTTTTCCCCTTCAGGGCAGCGATCTCTTGAGGGGTGAGGTAACGCCACTGACGGGGCTTCAACGAGCCAAGAGTTAAGTTGCTGATGCGCACCCGGATAATCTTTACCACTGGCAAGCCGAGACGGGAGCCGATCTCGCGAATCTGGCGCTTGCGCACCTCGCGCATGAT
>Ga0209642_10002328_pt1 | contig 12546 bp, 8 predicted proteins | sample RifCSP19_2_FD_184025 | JGI IMG/M metagenome (GOLD analysis project Ga0209642, IMG submission 184025) | Soil microbial communities from Rifle, Colorado - Rifle CSP2_sed 19_2 (SPAdes) (version 2) | ecosystem: Environmental > Terrestrial > Deep subsurface > Rock core/Sediment | place: Rifle... | reverse complement strand
CTCCACGATGTCGCCGGTGTGCAGCCGGTGCGAGAGCGGGACCAGCCGGCCACCCACTTTGGCACCGGTGGCGTGGTGGCCGACTTCGGTGTGGATGCGGAAGGCGAAGTCGATGGGCGTGGCCCCGGCGGGCAGGTCGATCACGTCACCCTTGGGGGTGAAGACGAAGACCTCGTTCTGGAAGAGGTCGAGCTTGACCGACTGGACGAAGGCGCGCGCATCCTGCACCTCCTGGTGCCACTCTAGGAGCTGGCGCAGCCAGGAGAGCTTGCTCTCGAACTCCCGCTCCTGCGGTTTCCCTTCCTTATACCGCCAGTGGGCGGCGATCCCGTACTCCGCCTCGTGGTGCATCTGGGCGGTACGGATCTGGATCTCCAGCGCCTCCCCTTCGTAGATCACCGCGGTGTGCAGCGACTGGTAGCCGGTGGTTTTGGGGTTGGCGATGTAGTCGTCGAATTCGCCCGGGATGGGACGCCACAGCGCGTGCACGACGCCCAGCGCAGCGTAGCACTCCTGCACCGAGTCCACGATGATGCGCACGCCCAGCCGGTCGTAGATGCGGGCCACGGAGGCCCCGGCGTACTTAGGACGCTGCATTTTCTGCCAGATGCTGTGGATCTGCTTCGGGCGCGCGCTGATATTGTAGCGCTCGACGCGGATGCCGGCGCGGTGCAGTTCGCGGTGCAGGATGTCGATCACCCGGTCCAGCTGGCTGGTCGCGGCCGCCTGCGCCAGCTGCGTGGCGATTTCGTCGTAGGCCTCCGGGTGAAGCTCTTTGAAGGCCAGGTCCTGCAGCTCCGCCTGGATCTGTCCGATGCCCAGCCGCTCCGCCAGCGGCGCGTAGATGTCCAGCGTCTCCTGCGCGGTGCGCCTGCGCTTCCACTCCGGCAGGTACTGCAGGGTGCGCATGTTGTGCAGGCGGTCGGTCAGCTTGATCAGGACGATACGGATGTCGTTGGCCATCGCCAGGAACATCTTGCGCAGACTCTCCGCCTGACGCTCTTCCCGGCTCTGCCACTCGATCTGGCCCAGTTTCGTGACGCCGTCCACGAGAGAGGCGATCTCGACGCCGAAGCGCTCGGACACCTGCGGCAGCGTGACGCCGGTGTCCTCGGCGACGTCGTGCAGCAGCGCGGCGGCGATGGTAACGGGATCGAGGCGCAGGTCGACCAGGATGCTGGAAACGGCGACGGAGTGGCTGATGTAGGGTTCGCCCGAAGCGCGGGTCTGTCCGGCGTGCGCCGTCTCAGCGAAGAGGTAGGCTTCCCGGACGATGTCGAGGTCGGCACGGGGGAGCTGGGCGCGAACCTTCGCGATCAGGTCCTGCGCCTGTTTCGGCAGGTCCTGAAAGGCGCTCTGCTGCCGGCGCTGCTCCAGCCACTTCATGCTTTTCAACTAGGGTATCACGGCCGGGAGCGCGGTGCGACCGGACTGGCCAGCGCGCGCAAGATCGCCGATGCCGGGCCGAAGGCCCAGGGGATGAGGGCCTCCAGGGCGGCCCGCTCGCGCACCCCCTCGGCAAAGCGGGCAGAGGCGGCCAGGTCGCGGCGCTCCAGGCCCGGCGCCAGGTCGATCCGCCAGCGGCCCTCCACGGCCTCTCGGAGGACCACCCCGGCCTCGGCCAGCGTGTCCAGCGCGGCCTCGGTGGCTTGGGGAGACCAGCCCGCCGGGCCCAGGATACGGCCGAGCGTCTCCCCCGGCCAGACCAGCGCGTCCCGCGGCACTTCCCGCAGCAGCCGGAACAGGTCGGCCAGCCGGTTCCGCGGGGGAAAACGCTCGTCGAGGCGGACCCGGGCCCGCTCGACATCCTCTTGGCGGTACGCCAGCACGACCGATGCGCCTTTCCCGGAGAGGCCGGCAAGAGCCGCCACCTCCCGCAGTTGCGTCTGGCTCTGCGGCAGCCCGGCCAGGATGACCTGCGCGATATTCCCGGGGGCGAACAATTCCGGAAATGAGGCGGTGGTCACCAGGGTCGTGATCTTGCCGTCGAGGAAGAGTTGCTCCAGGACACGGCGCACGCGCACGGGCAGGCCGCCGTGATAGTAGGCCACGGGTGACGGCGCCTTCTCCCGGAGGCGCGTGGCCAGTGCTACGGCTTCCGCCCGGTCGGGCGTGAAGATCAGCGTCTTCTCCCCGCCAGCCAGCCACTCTTCGATCAGCCCGTCCCGGTCGGACTCGCGCCGATCGACCAACCGCAGGTTGGCGCGGACGTAGCCGTCGTCTGCTGGTGTCGCCGTCCCCGTACCTGGCTCAGAGAGGCCGAAATCCCAGGTGCAGCGGGCCACCGCCGGCCCCGCTGACATGGCCGCCGGGGTCTCCTGGTGCGGCAGGTCCGGATCGGCGATCAGTACCACCGCCGGAAGCTCGGCCGGCAGTTCACCTCGGCGCAGCCACTCTGCGCTGGCCAGCAGGATATCCGCGCGGCCCTCATCCAGCGCGCGGAGCATCCGTTGCTGCGGTCGCAACGGCAGCGCGCCGTGCGCGCGGTAGACGCGGAACCCGGCCTCTCGCAGCAGCGGGGCGAACGTCTCATACCAGCGGTCCACCTGGCTCGCCAGCGGGAGCACGAGTACCGCCGGGCGGCCGCGCCGCACCGCCAGCCCGGCCGTGGCCATCACGGCGGTGGCTGCGCCGCGGCGGCCGGGACCGAGGGCCGTGCGGACGTGCCCCTCTTCTAGGGTGGTCTGGATCACCCGCACCTGCACTGCACGCAGCGGCTGGCCGGGGTGCAAATACAGGCGTAGACGGTCGATGAGTCCTTGGGATGAGAGATTCTGCCACGCGGTCCAGAGCAGTCGGTCCGCGGGGCCCGCCGCCTCCTCCCGCTGGATGAAGACGTTGAGGCCGTAGGAGCGGTCTCCGCCGCCGGTGACCTGCGAGGCCGTGACGGTGTAGCGGGTGCCCGCGTCCACTGAGGGAGCCAGCCGTCCCGCCAGACGGGCGCTCAAATACCCGAGTTGCCGCCCGTCCTCGGTGCAGACCGCGATGGCGTGGGGGTCGTGTGGGTTGGCCGGTTCACGCACCAGGCGCAGCGACTGGCCGGCGCGGATCTGCGGAATCAACTCCTGCCGCCCCTCGAAGGTCACGCCCGCGACCTTCGTGTAGAACGACCAGGCCTCCTCAATACCGCGCAGTTCGCTCCCGAGGTAGTCATCGGCGCGGGCGAACAAGCGCTCCAGCAGCAGCCGGCCGTCCGCCAGGACCGCGTCCAGGTCCAGCCCCGGCGTGATCAGGTCGCGCAGCACCAGCGAGACCTTCTCCTGGTCGCCCCAGCGGTCGAGTTCCACGGCGCCGGCGACATCGAGGCGCGCTCCCGTGAAGGCGAGCACCTCCGCCACGTCGCCGCGGGCGAATCCGATCGCCTCGACGAAGCCGTGCCCGTCGGTCAGCCCCAGCCGCAGGTGCCCCTCCCCCACCACCCGCGTGGCCATCGCCCGCACGCCGCGCACGGCGAACACCGGCTCCGGGTTGCCGGGCCCAAACGGCGCCACCTGCTCCAGTTCCCGCGCGAGCGCGGGGGTCAAGTCGGCGAGGCGCAGGTCTGCGTCGATGGCGATCGTGGGGACGAGGTCCTCCGGCCGCAGCCGCCGCCCCGCTTCTTCGAGGAAGCGGGCCCGAAACATCTCAATCTGCTCCGGCGCGATGGTCAATCCGGCGGCCATGGCGTGCCCGCCGTAGCGCAGCAGCAGGTCGGCGCAGGCGGCCAGCGCGTCTACCATGGGCAGCGCCTCGATGCTGCGGGCGGATCCTTTGCCCACCCCGTCGTCCACGGCGATCATCACCACGGGCCGGCTGTAGCGTTCCTTCAGGTGCGAGGCGACGATCCCGATGACGCCGGGATGCCACCCCTCGCCCGACACCACCAGCGCCGGCGCACCGCCCCATCCCGCCTCCTCCACGCGGGCGGCGGCCTCGGTGAGCACGCGCTCGGTCAGCTCCTGCCGGCGGCGGTTTTCCTGATCGAGCTCTTGGGCCAACGCGGTCGCCTCCGCCGCATCTTCGCTCAGCAGCAGGGCGACCGCCATCTTCGCGTCTCCCAGCCGCCCCGCGGCGTTCAACCGGGGTGCCAGACCGAAGGTGACGTCGCGCGGGGTGACCTTGCCGGGGATGTCGGCTTCGCGCAGCAGCGCGACGATGCCCAGCGCGGGCGCCGTGGACAATCGATCGACACCGCGGCGGGCGAAGATGCGGTTGTCATCCACCAGCGGGACGACGTCGGCGAGCGTCCCGATCGCCACGAGGTCGAGCAATTCCTCCGGTTCACCCGTCCGTTCCGCCTGCCGCCAAACCGCGCGGACGGCCTGGTAGGCGAGCCCGCACGCCGCGTAGGGTGTGACCGGGGGTTGGTCGGCGCGCTTGGGGGCGACGACGGCATACGCCGGGGGCAGGGTCTCGCCCGGCTCGTGGTGGTCGAGGACGATCACCTCCAGGCCGCGCGTATTGGCGAAGGCCACTTCCTCGACCGCGGTGATGCCGCAGTCCGCGGTGACGAGCAGGCCGGGCGCGCTCAAGCGGGCGATCGCGTCGATGTGGAGACCGTATCCTTCGACCTGCCGGCGGGGCACGAAGAACTCCACCACCGCCCCCAACGCCCGCAGCCCCCGCACCAGGATGGCGGTCGCCGTCACTCCATCCGCGTCGTAGTCCCCGTAGACGATGATCCGCTCGCCGCGCTGGATCGCCTGGAGGATGCGGGAGGCGGCCCGCGGCAGATCGAGCAGTGTCGCGGGATCGCTGAGGTCGGCGAGGTCGGCGCGCAGAAACCGCTCCGCCGCGGCGGGATCGCCGAGACCGCGGCGCAGCAGCACCTGGGCGGTGGGAAGGCTGAGGCTGAGGACCTGCGCGAGGGAGGCGGCCCGCTCAGGATCCGGCGGCAGCAGGACCCAGCGGGTCGGCGGAAAGGCGGTGGCGGTCAAACAGGTGGTACTCCCTTTTGCCCGCCATTATAGCAGCCGGCGGGCGATCAGGTGCGCGGCGAAGTTCCCGCCGGCTCACCGCGGGCGGCCCGTTCCCGCTCCCCCTCCCGCAGCCGGGCTTCCGCGGCCCGCAGGCGGGCGCGGAGTCCGCCGTGAGAGAACAGGCTGGCGACATAGACGGCAAAACCGCCCAGCACGGCCGCGCCGATGACGGCCAATGCCAGCGTCGTTGTCAACGACCAGCGCACGAACTTGAGGGTCACGGCCGCCGGGTTCTGCAGGGCGAAGATCGTCGCCGCCACGAGCAGCAGGACGGCCAGCGAGAAGAGGAACCGCATGCGCGCTCTACCTCCGCCGGCGGCTGCGCCGCCGCCGCGCCGGCAGTGTGTTGCCGCCCACTGCCGCCAGTTCAGGCACGGACGCGGTCTCCGCCACTTCCGTGGGCCGCCGCTGCCGCCGGTCGATCAACCTCTGCCACTCCACCAGCACGGGACTGGCCACGAGGATGGAGGAGTAGGTGCCCGTGATCACGCCAATCCCCAGGCCGAAGACGAAATCGCGCAGCGTGGGACCGCCGAAGAAGTAGAGGACGATCAGGGCGACGATGGCGCCGAACCCGGTGGTCAGCGAGCGCACCAGCACCTCTAACATGGAGCGGTTCACCAGGCGGTCGAACGGCTCGCGCAGCCGCAGGTTGACGTTCTCCCGGATGCGGTCCAGGATCACCACCGTGTCGTTGACGGAGTAACCGACGACGGTCAGCAGCACGGCGACGAACGACGAATCCACTTCCTTGCGCGTCAGGGCGAAGATGCCGATGACCACCAGCAGGTCGTGCACCAGCGCGATGTCTGCGGCAATGGCGAACCGGATGGAGCGGAAGCGGATGGAGATGTAGACGACCTGCAGGAGCAGGCCGAGGATCACCGCCTGGATGGCCTTCTGCCGCAGTTCCCTGCCGATCGTCGGGCCGACGCGCTCGGCGCGCAGGACCTCCGTCCCGCCGTACTGCTGGGCAAACGCCCGTTCCACCGCGGCCACCTGTTCTTCGCTGAGCGGCCGGGTGCGGACGAGGATCTCGCGTGGGCTCTCCGGGGACTTCTGGATCACCGCGTCCTCGTGGCCGAAGGGGCGCAGGGTCGCCCGCGCCTGATCGAGCGACGCCTCCCGCCCCAGCCGCAGATTCAGCAACGTCCCTCCGGTAAAGTCGATGCCGAAGTTGATCCCCCAGACGTACAGGGCCACGACTCCGGGGATGATCACGAACAGGGAGAGCAGGTAGCCCCAGCGCCGGTTGCCGATGATGTCCCAGGTGCGCACGGTCTGCTCCTACACTCCGAAGCGGAGGTAGCGCTCCAGCGGCGGCCGGGACGCAGTGTTGACAAGCATCCGCGTGATGGCGATCGCGGTGAACATGCTGATGAGCACGCCGATGAAGAGCGTCGTGGCGAAGCCCTTGATCGGTCCCGTGCCCAGGACGAAGAGGACGGCCGCGCCCACCAGCGTCGTGACGTTGGAGTCGAGGATGGCGCTCCAGGCCCGATCCCATCCGGACTGGATGCCGGCGCGGAGGGTCTTGCCCGCGCGCAGTTCCTCCTTGATCCGCTCGAAGATCAGGACGTTCGCGTCGATGGCCATGCCCACGGAGATGACGAAGGCGGCGATGCCGGGCAGGGTCATCGTGGCGCGCAGGGTGGCCAGCGCGGCGAAGAGGAAGAGGGCGTAGAGCAGCAGCGCCACATCGGCCAGCACGCCGGGGAACCGGTAGAGAACGATCATAAAGGTAATGATCAACACGACGGCGATGGCGCCGGCGCGCAGGCTCAGGTCCAGGGAGTCGCGGCCCAGCGACGGGCCAATGGTGCGCCGCTCCAGGACCTCCACGGGGACGGGCAGCGCGCCGGCGCGCAACAGGACGGCGAGTTCCCGCGCCTCTTCCAGGGTGAACCGGCCGCTGATCTGGCCCGAGCCGCCCGTGATCCGGCCCTGAATCACCGGCGAGGAGATCACCCGGTTGTCCAGGACGATGGTCAGGTACTGCCCGATGTGGCTGCCGGTGAATTCCTCGAACTTCTTGGCGCCCGGACCTTTGAACTGGAAGGTGACGATGGGCTGGCCGGTATTGACCTGACCACCCTCAAACGCGGCCCGGGCGTCGCCCAGATTCGCGCCGGTGACCACGACTTCCTTCTTCAGGGGGATCGTCTTCTTCTCGGGATCGGGGAGCGTGACCACCGTCCCCGCGGCATTCCAGGTGGCCCCCTCCGGCAGCGACTGGCTTGCCGTATTGACGAACTCCAGCAGCGCGGTCTGGCCGATGATCCGCAGGGCCCGCTGGGGATCTTCGACCCCCGGGAGTTCCACAATGATGCGTCGCTCGCCCTCGCGCTGGATCGTCGGTTCGACCACGCCGAGCTGGTCGATGCGGTTGCGGATGACCTCCATCGCCGCATCCACGGCCTCCGCCGTGACCTTTAGCTCTTTCGTGTCCTGTGCCTCCAGGACGATGTGGCTGCCGCCCTGCAGGTCCAGGCCCAGGTTGACCTGCAGGCGGGGCGTCTGGAGGTAGGGGCGCCAGCCGCGGAAGCCAACGGGTGCCGCCGCCAGCTGCACCGCGGCCAGGATCACGAGCCCGATGACGACCCGCCAGAAAACGCGGAGCACAATCACCCTCCCCCAGAGCACACAAAAAAAGACGCTTGCGATGTCGGCGCCGTTCGTCTGACCGCACGGCCAACGACCGGTTCATTATACCGGCCGGGGCGGGTGCCGACAAACCCGGCATCCGCCTGGACGCACGTGCGAAGCCATTATACCATTGGAGCCGATATGAGCCTGTTCCCCGACGCCGCCGGCGTGCCTGCGGCGCCGCTGCTCCATAATGACTGCGGAATCTACACGGGAACCTGCTCCTGGGCCGACCCCAGCTTCGTGAGCGAATTCTATCCCGAGGCGGTACGGGCCAAGCCCCGTCCCCGCCTGCGCTACTACGCCAGCGTCTTCCCCACCGTCGAAGTGGACGCCTCGTACCACGCCCTGCAACCCGCCGACCGGGCAGTGCAGTGGGCGGAGACCGTACCGGCGCCCTTCGTCTTCAACATCAAAGCGTTCGCCTGGCTCACCTGGCACGACAGCATCCCGGCGCGTCTGCCGCGGGAGGTCTTCGTCCTGCTGCCCAAACCGCTGCAGGCGATCAAGAGCCTCTCGCCGATGCGGCTGCCCGAGGAGATCCTCACGGCGGTCTGGGACTACTTCGCCGCGTTCGTCGATGCGCTGCGGCTGCGGGAGCGCCTGGGGTATGTCCTCTTCCAGTTCCCCAAGGGTCAGGGCTACACGCCGGAACTCTTCAACTATCTGGACACCTGGGCACTCCACCTGGAGAACTGGCCGGTGGCGGTCGAGGTGCGCCACCGCGACTGGTTTGATGGCAAGGCGCGCGGTATGCTCCTGGGGTACCTGCGGGAGCACGGCTTTGCCCACGTCATCGCCGACCTGGCCCAGGTGCGCTACCTTCCGTCGCCGGTGGTGGAGACCACCACGGACTGGAGTCTGATCCGCTTCCACGGGCGGAATCCGGTGCTGGCGGAGAAGGGCGTTTCCACGGCGCAGGCCTACGACTATCTCTATACGCCGGAGGAATTGCGGCCGTGGGCGGAAACGACGGAGCGCCTCGCCGGCGACGTGCGCCGCCTCTACCTGATGTTCAACAACCACTTCCGCGGCAAGTCGGCGCAGAACGCGCGCGAAATCCAATTGATGCTGGCCGAACGGCTGCGCCCGGCGGACGGCGAGGCGCGGCCGGCGGTGAATCCCGAGTCGCCGCGTCCGGACGCCGACCTCACCGCCGGCGACTGACCGTCCCGCGGAGGCCCTTCCCGCGAGATCGGCCGTTTCCCCGCAGCGGCTCCCATACTTCCTTCCACAACCGGTCCCGCGCGTAGCCGAAGAGTTCGAGCACTGTCTCCGCAGCGCGCACCAGCAGTTCGGCGTAGCGGTCCTGATCATAGACCCAGTCGCTGCCCAGCAGTGTCAGGGGGCGCACCCGGTCCTCGGGGACCTGGGCGTCCGCGTCCATGACGATGTATTGAATCGCCTCGCCCGGGTGGAGGCGGATACCGCTCCTGGCCAGCATCCGCGCCGCCAGAGCGATGGGATGGTTGTTGCGGTACTCGTGCGGCTCCTGGGAGATGGTCGCGGTGAGAGCCAGGTCCGCCGGATCCACGCTCCCTTCCCGCAGCCGCACCAGCGCCTCTTCGAGAATGGCCAGCACCGCCGGGAGGCGTACTCGCAGCGCCTCGACGGTGGGCGCGGCGAACATCTCCTGCAGCATCCGCGCCTGCATCTCCTCAACCAGCACCGGGACGTCGGAGCGGCGCACCTCGATCCCCCGCACCTTCGTGCTCCCGTCCTCGAAGACGCCCATATAGCGGTTGGGCACGCCCACGCCGGCGTGCGTGCGTGACGGGAGGAAGCCTACCCAGTTGTAGACGCCCTCGACGAAGATCGGCAGCTTCGTCACCGCCGTGATCTCGCGGGCCAACGCATCGTACGCCGCCTGCCCGGCCCCCGGCTTCTGTAGCCACATGGAATCGACGATCGCGTGCAGCATGCGGAAGCCCTGTGATTCCGCCACCTCTTTGGCGCGCAGCAGCATCTCCCGAGAATAGGCGGTGGTGGACTCGTGCGCCTCGATGCGGCCGTAACGGGCGTTACGATACCCGAGGTACCCGAATGAGGTGACTAAGCACCACTTGAGCGCGGTCTGCCGCTGGTCGTAGATCGATCGCTCGCTGCCGGTCGTCTCCCGCTTGCGCCGTTTGTAGTACGCTCGCCGCTCCAGCAGGTGATCGAGTACCTGCGGCACGAGACCGCGGCGGCGCTGGCACACCGTGTGCCCGATCTCGGGCACGACCTCGGCGTCCTGACAGCACAAGCAGTTGATCGTTTCCGGCGAGACGTTGAAGCGGGCCATGATCGTGGGGTACATCGAGGAGAAGTCCAGTTCGCCGACGCCTTCATAGACACCGACCAGCGGCTGGTAGGTGAGGCCGCCCTTATCCGTGAGGAGCAACTCGGCCGCGGTTTTGAACCCCTCCGGCTCGCTCTTGTGCCAGGGGACCAGGATGTTCTGCTGTACGGCGCGGGCCAGCTGCATCGAGGAGATGGCCGTTCCCGTGGAGGTGCGGGCCAGGCGCTGCACCGGCAGGCGGGCCAGACGGGCAATCTCCAGCAGGCCCGCCATCTCCGACTCGCTGTAGATGAAGGAGTTGCGCAGGTCGAGATGCCAGCGCCCGTGCAGGAGATGGGCGCTCGCTGTGTACATCGTCTTTCCATAGGTAACGTACGACCGCTCCCGGCGGCGGGCGATCCCGGCGCGCGGGTCCCGGTTGAACGCCAGCGGGATCCCCGCCTGCTGGCTCAGCCGCAATAGCCGAGGCAGCAGAAAAGCGTCACCCCACTCCGTCAGCAGGACGTCCGGGTCGTAGCGGGCGAGCATCCGGTTGATGCTGCGGCAGAGATCCTCGGGGCGCTCGCTGCTCAACACCACCTCCTCCCCCTCCACCCCCACCGCCAGTTCGCCGCGCCACCCATGATTCGGATTGACCGGATCGCCGTCGAGCCGCAGGCGCATCACGACAAGCGGCGGCACGGCATATTCCAGGTCCTCCGGACGGGACCGCGGGATGGCCTCCCGCAGCACGCCATCATAGACCACCAGGTCGTACTCGCCGAGGGGGAAGAGTTCGCGTTCGTAGAGGAACAACTGCGCCACGCTGAGGTCACAGGTATAAAGCGTGAGGTCGCGCAGCGTGGCGGCCTGCCGCACGGCCAGAGGGAACTGCAGCGGCCGGTGCACCGCCACCCGAACGACCGGCAGTTCGGCACCGGAGAAGAGCTCCTGCCGGACCGCCGGGGTCAGGTCCGCGGCGATGCGCCGCTCCCGCAGCAGGTGGCCGAGGTGGTCCAGCGTCGCCCGCGGGCCCGCGGCGTAGAAGGCGGGACGATACCCGGTGGACAGCCGGTGGGGGTGGCCGTCCGCGTCGAGAAACCAGAGGACCATCCCCTCCTCAGCAGGGTAGACGTCGAAGAGCCACCCCCGCACCGGCGCACCCACCCGCGTGGGCGTTACGGCTTGCCGGATGCAGCAGGCAGAGTACGGGCCGGGGACGGCTCGGTTAACGCTCCCGCCGCATCGGAAGATGGCTCCAGTTCAGCCAGCCGGCGCTGCAGCCCCACCACCGCCTTCCCCAGTTCGAGCAGCATCGCCAGCAGGATCGTCTCGAAGGGCGAGGCGTGCGACTGGTAGGCGGCGGGGGCGGCGTGGTGGCGCGCCGCGGCGAAGAGGCGATCAAGAATCTCCTGGTCCTCCTTGCGCAGGGCGCGGCGGAACTGGCTGAAGTTGGCCGCCTCCTGATCGACGACCTGCGTCATTGTGGCGACGGTCCGTCCCATCGTCTTCCTCCTTCAGATCAGGTTCAGCGGTGGACGTGGGGGGATGCGCAGAGGGATCCCCGTGTTGTTTCGGGGAAGGCGCATCCCCCCACGCCCCCGCCCCTATATCCACCGCCGGGCCACCAGGGCGCCGACGGCCGGCTGCCACAGCCAGGCCGCGTCGCCCGCCTCCGCACTGATCCGCCACCCCTCCTCCTCCACCGTCACCCGGAAGACCCGGCGCGCCCGCCGCTTCAGTTGGGGCAGGAAGTACTCCCGGCCGGGCGGCGGCGGTGTGGCGTCGGGACTGGCGGCGACGACGGTCCAGGGCCACTCCAGGACGCGGTCGAGGGCAGTCAGGATCTGCCGGAAGACCCGCACCGCCTCCTCCCGCTGGACCTCCTCATCGAGCAGCGGCTCCAGCGGCCCAGACAGGAACAGGCCGTAGGGGTCGAGCCGCTCGCGCACCGGGGGCAGCCGCTCCTCCAGCAGCGCCTCCAGTTGATAGCAGGTGAAGACCCGGGAGATGCGGATCTGCCGCAGCAGCGCCTGTGGGGCCACTCCGAGCCGGCGGGCCAGGTCCGAGATCAGGTAGGGGTCAAACGCGTTCGCCCCGTCGATCACCAGCAACGGGCGCGTCGCGATCGCTCCCTGGAGGGCCAGCAGCAGCCCTACCGTCAGGCAGGCATCCGGACCGGTGAGGACGACCAGCCCCTGGGGCGATGGCGGCAGTGGCAGCAGGTCTCGCATCAGTCTTCCGGGCTCCCGTCGGCATCTCCAGTATTACGAACATATGTTCGTAAGTCAATGCCGAACAGGCAATCCCGGCCAACGCTCGATCAAGAAACCAGGCGGGCTCTTCTGAGGGACCTACTTATCTGTCCAGAGGTTTTCACGATTAATTTGACATAAATCATAATTACGGCATAAACTAGCAAGGGAGGACTCCGAGGACCTCCACAGGCGACGCGAAGAGAATCGGATGCCCAGGACGAAGAACCACCGGCGAGGCGGGACTACTAGGTCGCGCCCCCCGTCCGACCTCTGGGATCTGGACGAGCCGCCTTCCCCCACCCCGCACAACTCCATCCGCTTGTATCTTGAGGAAATCGGGAAGATCCCCCTCCTTACGGCCGCGCAGGAGACTGAACTCGCCCAGCGCATCGAGCGGGGAGACGAGCCGGCCAAGCAACGGTTC
>Ga0209642_10002323_pt1 | contig 12558 bp, 9 predicted proteins | sample RifCSP19_2_FD_184025 | JGI IMG/M metagenome (GOLD analysis project Ga0209642, IMG submission 184025) | Soil microbial communities from Rifle, Colorado - Rifle CSP2_sed 19_2 (SPAdes) (version 2) | ecosystem: Environmental > Terrestrial > Deep subsurface > Rock core/Sediment | place: Rifle... | reverse complement strand
AGAGGTCTCCGTTGCCGACGCCCGGCACCCGCACGCGCGAGCCGGTGTCCACGCCCGCCGGGATTTTCACCTCCAGGCGGCGGCCGTCCACGGTGAAGGTCCGCCGGCTCCCGCTGAACGCGTCTTCGAGGCTCACCTCGACGGCGGCCTGGGTGTCCTCGCCGCCGGCGCCCCTGAATCCTGCGCGCCGCCGGCCCTCCCCGCGGCGGAGCTCGGCGAAGGGGTCTTCTCCCCGCACCCCGAGGTCGCCGAAGATCGTCCTGAAGAAGTCGGAGAAGCCGCCGAGGTCCCCCAGGTCGCCGCCGCGGCCTCCGAAGCGGACCCTGAACCCCTGGAACGGCCCCGTCCCGGCCTGGGCGTAGCGCTGCCAGTCGGGGCCGAGACTGTCGTAGCGCTTGCGCTTCTCGGAGTCGGAGAGGACCTCGTAGGCCTCGTTGATCTCCTTGAAGCGGTCGGCCGACCCCTTGGCCCTGGAAACGTCGGGGTGATGCTTCCGGGCCAGCCGCCGATAGGCCTGCTTGATCGTCCGGTCGTCGGCGTCCCGGGCTACTCCGAGGACCTTGTAGTAGTCCTTGTATTCCATCACTCAAATTGTAGCAGAACGACCCGCGCACGAGGGGCGGGTGCGGTCCCCGCCTTGCGGGAGCCGGCCTCCTATTCAGCAAGACCTAAGGCAAACTTCAATGCTTGCTCGACCGCCGCTAATTTCCCCGGTGACAAGCTGGCGATTCGCTCCTTTAGTGTTTGCTTTGGGATGGTGGTAATCGTATCGAGGTTGGCCACACACGGCTTCGGCAGTCCGTCCTCTGTGCCCAGGGGGGCCTCTGTTGGAATCTGCCGGATGCGCGTGGTCACCGGGGCGACCGTCACGAGCTCTCGCACCGCATAGGCTTCGTTTCGGGACAGCAAGACCACCGGCCGCCGGCCTGCAGGAGTTGGCAGCTCGGCCCACCAGACTTCACCCCGGCGCATCACCACTCCTCTGCGGCAAGTAACCGAACCGCGGCAGCCTCTGCCGCCTTCACCTCCCGCTTCCCTTCCGGTTTCCTCCGATAGCCAGCCTCATACTCCCGGATCAAGACGGCCTGCTCTTGCTCTTTGAGCCAGTGGCGTAAAGCGTCTTGCATCACGGTACTGCGGCTTTTCCCGCTTTTCTTCCGAGCTTGCTCCACGGCTCGGAAAAGATCCTCGGGGAGGCTCACTGCCACCTTCGTTGCGACCTTCGGCATGGGTGTCACCTCGTTTATGACGGTATGACGAAAGTATACCTTGCAGTCATACCTTTGCGCAACGGCGGCGCGCTTTGCTCCGCCGCCGTCCGTTACGCCTTGGCGCGGCGGGCGGTGCCGACCGAGGTGGCCCGGGCGAGCTCCGCCCCCTCGGCGTCCTTGACGACGGCCTCCATGAAGAACGTCGAGCGCCCGCGCTTGACCACGGTGCCCTCGCCGAAGACGGGTCCCTTCAGAACGGGGGCGAGGAAGGAGATAGAGAGCTGGCTGGTGGCCATGAACTCCCCGTCCGAGCAGAGGGTGTGGGCGGCCATGGCCATCGCCATGTCGGCGTAGACGGTGATGATGCCGCCCTGGACGGCGTTGCCCGGGTGCATGAACTCCGGCTTCACGGCGTACCGGACCCGGACCCGCCCGGGATCCACCGACTCGATGTGGGCGTCCACCAGCCTGGCGATGGGCGCCAGCTTCTGGCGGCTCTTCATCAGCTCGCGGAGCCGTTCGAGGTTGCTCAACCCCGGGCGACTGTGAAGGCGACGTAGAGGGACATCGGCCCGCGCTGGAGCAGGACCGTGACGCGGTCGCCTTCCCTTAGGTCCTTCGTGAGCCGGTCGAAGTCGGCCATCCCCCTGATCTTCTGGCGGTTCACTTCCCGGATCACGTCGCGCGGCTGCACCCCTGCCTCCGCGGCCGGGCTGCCCTCGTCCACCCGCAGCACGAGGACGCCGTGCGGGTCCCGCAGGCCGAGCTGCCGCGCCAGCTCGGGCGTGATGGGCCGGACGTCCAGCCCGAGGAGGCTCTTCCCCCGGATGGAGGAGCGGAGGGCCTGGCTCTCCTCCGGCGTCTCGGCGATCTTGAGCTCCACCTGCTTCTCGGCGCGCTCGTGCCAGACCTTGACCGTGACGGTCTTCCCGGGCGCTGTGAGCCCGACACCGCGCTGCAGGTCCGGGGGGGATTCGATCTTCTTGCCGTCGAACTCCAGGATGATGTCCCCCGCCTGCAGGCCGGCCTTGTTGGCCGGGCTGTCCTGGACCACGTCGGCGATCAGCACGCCCCGGGTATCCTTTGCCCCGAAGCTCTTCGCCAGCTCGGGGGTCAGCGGCTGGACGCTCACCCCGAGCCAGCCGCGGGACACCTTCCCCCGGGCGACCAGCTCGGTGTAGATCTTCTTCGCCATGTTGATCGGGATCGCGAAGCCGAGCCCCTGGCCCTGGGCCACGATGGCGGTGTTGATCCCGACGACCTGCCCGGACATGTCCACGAGCGGCCCGCCGGAGTTGCCCGGGTTGATGGCGGCGTCGGTCTGGAGGAAGTCGTCGAACGGACCCTGGCCGATCACCCGCCCCTTGGCGCTGATGATCCCCGCCGTGACGGTCTGCTCCAACCCGAAGGGGGAGCCGATGGCCAGAACCCAGTCCCCGACGTTGACCTTGTCCGAGTCGCCCAGCGACGCCGCCGGGTACGTGCCGCCGCCGAGCAGGCGCAGCACCGCGAGGTCGGTCCGCTTGTCCATGCCGATGATCTTCACCTTGTGCTTCTTGCCGTCGGCGGTGACCGCCTCGATCTCGGTGGCGCGTTCGATGACGTGGGCGTTGGTCAGCGCGATCCCGGACGGGTCCACGATGACGCCGGTCCCCAGGCTCCGCTGCAAGACCTCCGGGGCCCCCTCGCCGAAGAAGCGGCGGAAGAATTCCTCGCCGAAGAACTCCTCGAACGGGGTGCGGACGGCGCCGCGCGTCACGGTGTTGATGTTGATCACCGCCGGCTTCACGGCGGCGGCGACCTGGGCGAACGTGCCGGTGGGGACCGGCAGCGCCGCCGGCACGATGGGCGCCTGGACCTGGGCCAGGAGCGGGCTGCCCTTGCCGCGCTCAAATGCCGCGGCTCCCCAGCCTCCCAGGCCCACCCCCGCGGCCAGCGAGACGATGATGATGGCGACGAGCATCTTCCGGCGCAGCTGGATCATCTGACTTCCTCCTTGACGGCTTCCAATTCTCCGGCCAGGAGGCGGCGGAGGGGCTCGCCCTCGAGCGTCTCCCGGGTCTTGAGCTCTTCGGCGCCGCGGAGCAGGACCGCCTTCTTGGCGCCCAGGAGGCCCCGCACGCGGGCCAGGCTCCGCTCGACGATGGCCCGCACCTCCTCGTCGATGACCCGCGCCGTTTCCTCGCTGTAGTCGCGTTCCACGGGGAAACCCGCGCCCCTGAGGAACTGGCCGCGCTGGTCGTCGCCGAAGGTCAGCGGGCCCAGGCGCTCCGACATCCCGTAGCGGGTGACCATGAGCCGCGCCAGGTCGGTGGCGCGCTCGAGGTCGTTGTGGGCGCCCGTCGAGACCTCGCCGTATACGATCTCCTCCGCCACCCGGCCGCCCAGCATGACCGCGATCCGGTCTTCCAGCTCCGAGCGCGTGAGGAGGTAGCGGTCCTCCACGGGGCGCTGGTAGGTCATTCCCAGCGCCGCGATCCCGCGCGGGATGATGCTCACCTTGTGGACCGGGTCGGCGTGCTCCACCGACGCGGCCACCAGGGCGTGCCCCATCTCGTGATGGGCGACGATGTCCCGCTCCTTCTCCGACAGGACTCGGCTCCTCTTCTCGAGCCCCGCGACCACCCGGTCGATGGCCTCTTCCAGGTCCGCCGTCTCCACCGCGTCCTTGCCCTTGCGGGCGGCGAGGAGCGCGGCCTCGTTGACGATATTGGCCAGGTCGGCTCCGGCGAATCCCGGGGTGCGCGCGGCGATCAGCCGCAGGTCCACCGCGGGGGCCAGGGACACGTTCCGGGCATGGATCTTGAGGATGGCCTCCCGCCCCTTGACGTCGGGCTTGTCCACCACGACCTGGCGGTCGAAGCGGCCGGCCCGCATCAGCGCCGCGTCCAGGACCTCGGGGCGGTTGGTGGCCGCCATGATGATCACGCCCTTCGAGGAGTCGAAGCCGTCCATCTCGGCCAGGAGCTGGTTGAGCGTCTGCTCCCTCTCGTCGTGGCCGCCGACGAACCCGACCGCTCCCGCGCGCGTCTTGCCGATGGCGTCGAGCTCGTCGATGAAGATGATGCAGGGGGCTTTTTCCTTCGCCTGCTCGAACAGGTCGCGGACCCGCGCGGCGCCCACCCCGACGAACATCTCGACGAACTCGGAGCCGGACATGAAGAAGAAGGGCACGTCGGCCTCGCCGGCCACGGCGCGGGCGAGGAGCGTCTTGCCCGTGCCCGGCGGCCCCACGAGGAGCACGCCCTTGGGGATGCGGCCGCCCAACCGCTGGTACTTCTTGGGGTTTCTCAGGAAGTCCACCACTTCCACCAGCTCGGCCGTGGCCTCATCCACCCCCGCCACGTCGGCGAAGGTGGTCTTGAGCTCCTTGCGGTCGTAGATCTTGGCCTTGGAGCGGCCGAAGGAGAGGGCCTGGGTGGCGCCCCCGCCCATGCGGCGCATGAGGAAGAACCAGATCGCCACCATGACGCCGAGGGGGAGGACCCAGCCGAAGATGAGGTCCCGGAGGAGGGTCGTCTCGATCTTGCCGGAGAACTCCACCCGGTGCTGCTCCAGCTCCTTGACCAGGGCCGAGTCCTCCACGCCGGGGATCCGGGTGGTCGTGAACACGGTGGGCCCTCCCTCGCTGCCCAGGAGCTGCCTCACGCGCTCCCCGGGGCCGGCGGCGGGCGCCGGCAGGGCGCCCGGTTTCAGGACGCCCCGGATCTCCTTGTCCGTCAGGGAGACCTTCTCGACCTTGTCCTCCCGGACCAGCTGGAGAAAGCGGCTCATCGGGATCTCGACGGCGCGCGGCGCCAGCAGCCAGCTCTGCACCATCAGGAGCACGATGAAGGCGATGATGAGGTAGACGAGGGAGAACTGGGTCCGCTGCTTCAACTGAGGTTTCACGTCGATACGCCCTCCTCAAGTCATGCTAGCCGACGCGCCGGGGCCTGTCAAACGCTGGAACCGCTGATTGGCGCACGCCGAAATTTTCCCTTGACACGTTTTCCCGAATGACCTACAAAGAACATCGTGATCGAAGGAACAAGCGCGTTTCTTCCGCAGTGACCGTACCGTCTTTCCCCAATCGAGGGCACCGAATGCGGCTTCAGGACCACCCGGGGAGCAGTTTGTATGCGCTCGTCGGCTGTGCCCTCCTCGGATTGCTCCTGCTGGCCCTCCCGGCCGCCGCCCAAGAGGCGGCCAGGGCCCCCGAGTACCGCGCCTTCCCCCTCATCGGCTCCCGGCTGGCGGTGTGGGCCATCGCCCAGCTCCACCTGAACTTCGCCGCCTTCATCCTCGGGGTGCCGATCTTCGCGGTCATCATCGAGATCATGGGCTGGCGCACGGGCGAGCAGCGCTACGACTGGCTGTCGCACGAGTTCGTCAAGCTCACCTTCGCGGCCTTCTCCACCACGGCGCTCCTCGGGGCCCTGCTCCTTTTCCTTTTCGTCGGCTACTACCCCCGGTTCTGGGCCTACATGTCGGGCATCTTCTACCCGACGTTCTCGGTGTACGCGATGCTCTTCTTCCTCGAGACGTTCACCGTTTACCTCTGGTACTACGGCTGGGACTGGCTCTCCGGATCGAAGAAGTGGATCCACGTCTGCCTGGGGGTGCTCTCGAACCTCTTCGGCACCGCCATCCTCTTCGTGTCCAACGCCTGGGTCACCTTCATGACCTCGCCGGGGGGGATCGACGAGGCGGGCAGCCTGACCTCCCTCTGGGGCGCCATCAACAACTACACCTGGATGCCGATCAACATCCACCGGCTGATCGCCAACGTCACCTTCGGCGGGACGATCGCCGCCGCCTACGCCGCGGTCAGGTTCCTCCAGGCCAAGACCGACGAGGAGCGGGCCCGCTACGACTGGATGGGGTACGTGGGGAACTTCGTGGCCATCTCCGCGCTCATGGTGCTCCCCTTCGCGGGCTACTACCTGGGGCGCGAGATCTACGCCTTCAACCAGACCATGGGCATCACCATGATGGGCGGCTTCATGTCCTGGCTCTGGGTGGTCCAGGCCATCCTCATCGGCATCCTCTTCCTCGGCTCCAACTACTACCTCTGGCTCGGCATGGAGCGGATCCCCGGGTCGGAGCGCTACCGGCGCTACATCCCCTACATGATCATGATCCTCGCCGCCGGCTTCATCGTGTGGGCCACGCCGCGGAGCATTCCCCTGACGCCCTCCGAGGCGCGGATCATGGGCGGCACCCACCATCCCGTCCTGGGGGTCCTGGGCGTCATGTCCGCCAAGAACACGGCCGTCAACCTGATGATCCTGACCACGTTCCTCTCCTACCTCCTCTACCGGCGGGCCAACAAGGAGTCGGTGAAGCCCTGGGTGGGCACGGGGATGGCGGCCCAGTGGCTGATCTTCGCCGCCGCCGCCACCGTCGTGACCTTCTACGGCGTCTACGGCTACTTCGTCGAGTCCATTGTCCGCATCGGCTACTCCGTCTATCAGGTGCTGGCGGTGCTGGGAGCGATCGCGCTCGTCATGGCCATCGACATTCCCATGTTCAGGGGCGCCCGGTCCACGGGCCAGATCCGCTGGGGCACCATCGCCCCGCGCTCCCAGTACGTCCTGATCCTCCTGGCGGTGACGTTCACCTGGCTCATGGGGCTGATGGGCTTCGCCCGCTCGGGCATCCGCCAGCACTGGCACGTCTACGGCGTGGCCAGGGATACGTCGGTGGATGCGTGGACGCCCGCCCTGGGGTACGCGGCAAACATGATCACGATCGTCACGGCCGTCTTCTTCGCGCTGGTGCTCTTCATCTTCTGGCTGGGCGGCCTGGGCGAGAAGGGCAAGGCCGAGGGGCACGGGCATGTGGCGCCGGCCATCGCGGGGGGCTCGGACCCCTAGATGCGCGTTCCCGTCCTCGTGAAAGTCGCGGTGTTCGCCCTGGTGGTCATGGGGGCGTACACCTACTACGCCAACTCAATCCCCCAGCTCCGGTCCGAGCCCCCCGAGGAGCTCTCCCTCGAGGGGGGGAATGTCACGCCCGAGCAGCTCGTCAAAGCGGGTGAGGGGATCTTCAAGGGGAAGGGGACGTGCGAGGTCTGCCACCGGATCGGCCAGAAGGGGACGCGCGCCCCCGACCTGGGGGGGATCGGCGCCTCGGCGGCCAAGCGGAAGGCCGGCACGAGCGCCAAGGCCTACCTCATCGAGTCGCTGCTGGATCCGGGCGCCCACCTGGTGGAGGGCTACCCCAACATCATGCCGAAGGTGGATCGCCCGCCCATCGGGCTCAACCGCTCCGAGCTCTGGGCGCTGACGGCGTTCATGGAGTCGCTCGGTGGAACGGTGGACGTCAAGCTCGACGACATCCCCAAGACGGCGGGGTCGGCGGCCGGCGGCGGTCAGGTGGCGGAGTTGAAGCTGCCGGGTGATCCGAAGGCCGGGCAGGCCGTCTTCATGGGAAAGGGCGGCTGCATCGCCTGCCACAAGGCCGGCTCCGTCGGCGCCTCGCCCGTTGGGCCGGACCTCTCCCAGATCGCGAAGATCCAGACCCCCGAGTACATCATGGCCAAGATCCTGAACCCGGCGGGCATGGGCACGGTCGCGGGCTACCCGGGCGGGGTCATGCCGGCCACCCTGGGCCAGACCCTCACGGCCAAGGAGTACCTCGACCTGGTGGCGTTCCTCCTCACCCTGAAGGGCGAGGGCGCGGCGCCCGCCGCCAAGAAATAGCGCATGAGCGTATTCCGGTCGAAGTTCTTCCAGGCCGTGCTGATCCTGGTGGTCGTCTTCCTGCTCTTCCGCTTCGGCATCCGGCCCGCGGCGCCCTGGAGTGTCTTCACGCTCTACATGTTTGTCGCGCTGATCGCGGTGCTGGTCTACGTCTCCTCCAATGGGGACTCCTGGCGGAGTTTCGTGGCCCCCATCCGCGCCACCGTGCTGGACGACTCCAAGCGTCCCATCCGGCTCGTCCTGATGGTGCTCCTGCCGCTCCTCTTCGGTTATTACGCTTACACCCAGGCGGCGGCGAGGATCGAGGCGCCCGCCGAGCTCCGGGCCATCCATCCCGCGCCGCCGGCGTCGATCTCCTTCAGGGGCAAGACGCTCGACGTCCAGGGGCTGGAGAATCCGCTCCGGAAGGACGCCCCCAACCTCAAGAAGTACGTCGCCGAAGGCGCGGTGATCTACATCAAGAACTGCATGTACTGCCACGGCGACAACCTGGACGGCAACGGCCACTTCGCCCACGTCTTCAACCCGCCCCCAGCCAACTTCACCGACCCCGGGACCATCGCGATGCTCCAGGAGGCGTTTCTCTTCTGGCGGATCGCCAAGGGCGGCCCGGGCCTGCCGAAGGAGTCCACGCCCTGGAACTCGGTTATGCCCGCCTGGGAGGACCGGCTGAGCGAGGAAGATATCTGGAAGGTCATCATGTACCTCTACGACGCGACGGGCTACCAGCCCCGCCGCTGGGAGTCCCATGCCGCGGTCCCCTCACCCCTCACCCTGACCCTCTCCCCTCGAGGGGAGAGGGAAATGAGGGGATCCTCTCCCCCAGCGGCGGAGGGGGAGAAATTTGCGTTCTCCTCTCCCCCCCAGGGGGAGAAGTCGGTGCCCTCCTCTCTCCCCCAGGGGGAGAGGACACAGGTGAGGGGGAGCGGGGCATCCCTCGTGTCCGCCGCGTGGGCGCAGCCGGCCGGCGATCCCGCCAAGGGCAAGGCGATCTACGAGCAAAAGTGCCTCCTCTGCCACGGCGAAAAGGGGGACGGCAACGGCCCCGCCGCGCCGCTCCTCGATCCCAGGCCCCGGGACTTCACCAAGGGCAAGTACAAGATCCGCACCAGCGCCTCGGGAAGGCTTCCCACCGACGCCGACCTGTTCCGCATCATCGCCGAGGGGATGCCGGGGACCTCCATGCCCGGCTGGAAGGTGCTGCCCGAGAAGGACCGGAGGGACCTGGTGGCCTACCTGAAGACCTTCGCCGGGGACGCGTTCAAGGAGGCGCCCAAGGTCTCCGACCTCCCGAAGGAGGTGGCCTCCTCCAAGGAGTCCCTCGCCCGGGGCAAGGAGATGTTCGAGGCCATCGAGTGCAACAAGTGCCACGGCAACGCCGGGCGGGGCGATGGCCCCTCGATGCCCGAGCTCAAGGACGACTGGGGGAACCCGGTCAGGCCGGCGAACCTCACGAAGTCGTGGACCTTCAGGGGTGGCGCGAGCGCGCGGGAGGTCGCGGCGCGGCTGGTGACGGGCCTCATGGGCACCCCCATGCCGTCCTTCATCGACAGCGTGGAGAAGCCGGAGGACGTCTGGCACGTGGCCAACTACGTCAAGTCCCTCGGGCCGGAGAAGATGGACTTCGCCACGATCCTGCCGGTGCGGGCGGTCCAGGGGGAGATCCCCGACGATCCGGCCGCGAAGTTCTGGGAGGGCCAGCCGCCCCACCACTTCCCCCTGGCCGGCCAGGTCATCGCGGACCCCCGCAACTTCAACCCCTCCGTCGATATGGTCACGGTGCGGGCGGTGTACTCGGAATCCGAGATCGCCTTCCACGTGACATGGGATGATCCCACGCCCTCCAAGCCCGACCCGAAGGCCAAGACCTTCGCCGATCAGGTGGCCCTCCAGTTCGCGACCCGGCCCGGGGAGGGAAACGAACGCCCCTACGTCCTGGCGGGGGACGGCTCCAATCCGGTCACCCTCCTCCGCTGGTCCTCGGAGGGCGGAGTGGGGGAGGCCAGCGCCACCGGGATCGCCAAGATCACCCCCCGGACGGGGGAGGCCGTCAAGGCGAAGGGGAAGGCGGTGTTCGCCGACGGCCAGTACCGGCTGGTCATCAAGCGGCCGCGCGGGGGCGCCGACCCCAACGATCTCGCCTTCCCGGTGGGCAGGTTCCTGTCGGTGGCCTTCATGGCCTGGGACGGCGGGGCGGGCGAGGGGGGGGCCAAGATGTCCTTCTCGTCGTGGTATTATCTCCGTCTAGAAGAGCCGGGTTCGAATAAGCCGTATATCATTCCTCCGCTGGTCGTCCTCGTCACGGCGGCGCTCGAGTTGCTGGTGATCCGGGGCGCCCGGCGCAGGACCCACGGGGGATAAGGAGGAGAACGATGCGCCAGTGGCTATCGGTTCTGTGCTGCCTGGCCCTTGCGGCCGCTGTCCTTGGGGGAACTTCCCAGGTGGGAGCCCAGGGCGGCGGGTCCATCGTCGGCGAGGTGAAGTTCTCGGGAACCCCGCCGGCTCCCAAGGTCGTCAAGGTCAACAAGGACAACCAGGCCTGCGGCGACGAGAAGAAGTCCGAGGAGCTGGTCGTTGGGGCCAACAAGGGGATCAAGAACGCCGTGGTGTCGGTGGTCGGCGCCAAGGGACCCGCGCCCAAGCCGGCCCAGAAGCCCCTCCTGGACCAGAAGGGGTGCCAGTTCCAGCCCCACGTCCTGCTACTCCCGGCGGGGGCCGAGGTGGACATCCAGAACCCTGACGGCGTGCTGCACAACATCCACACCTTCTCGACGGCCAACCCCTCCATCAACAAGGCCCAGCCCAAGTTCAAGAAGGTGATGACCGAGAAGTTCGAGAAGCCCGAGATCATCAAGGTCCAGTGCGATGCCCACAGCTGGATGCTGGGCTGGGTCGTCGTGCAGGCCCATCCGCACTATGCGGTGACTGATGAGGGCGGCGCCTTCAAGCTCGACAACGTCCCGGCCGGCAAGCACAAGGTCGAGGTGTGGCACGAGACGCTGGGGAAGATGACCCAGGAGGTCGAGGTCAAGGCCGGCGCGCCGGCGAAGGTCACCTTCGAGCTGGCGAAGAAGTAGCCGGCGCGCGGCCCCAAATGGCAAGGGTACTTGACAGACCTTTTGTGTGCTTTGAATACTAGTGCGTCCGCTCTACGGGAGTAGAGCAATGACGCCACTCGAGGGAGCGATAGGGGCGCGCCTATGCTGAGCTGGTGGCTTCCGGAGGACGTCTCGAGCTACGGGAAGGACATCGACTTCCTGTTCCACCTCATCTATTACATCACGGGCGCCACGTTCGTCCTGGTGGCCGCGGCCATGATCGCGTTCTTGGTGCTCTACCGCCACAAGGAGGGGCGCCGGGCCACCTACACCCACGGCAATACGACCCTGGAGATCGTCTGGACCGTCGTGCCGACCCTGATCCTGGTCGTGCTGACGTTCCTCAGCGTGCCGACCTGGGCGCGGATCAAGATGCAGATGCCGAAGACCGACCTGACCGTCCAGGTCAACGCCAAGCAGTTCAACTGGATCGTGACGTACCCGGGGCCTGACGGCAAGTTCGGGACCGAGGACGACAAGACGTTCGACAACGAGATCCACGTCCCCGTCGGAAAGCCCGTGAAGCTCGTCCTGAAGGCCCAGGACGTGATCCACAGCCTGTTCTTGCCGAACCTCCGGTTCAAGCAGGACGCCGTGCCGGGGCGGGAGATCCCCGCCTGGTTCGAGGCGACCAAGACCGGGAAATACGAGATGCCCTGCGCCGAGCTGTGCGGGTTCGGCCACTCCGGCATGCGCGGCTGGCTCTTCGTCCACACCCCCGAGGACTATCAGAAGTGGGTCAAGCAGCAGTGGCAATAGAATCGAAGGGGGCCTCGACGGCCCCCTCCGAGGCCTCCCCCATCGATTGCGGCGGCAAAGCCGCCGCTCGAACAGGAGAGCAACAACAATGAGTCATCCGACAGCGGCGACCGTGACGGCGCATGAGGCCCACCACGAGCTGGCCTTCGTGCGCACCTACATCTTCTCGACCGATCACAAGATGATCGCCCGCCAGTTCCTCTTCCTCGGGCTCTTCATGATGGTGATCGGGGGGCTCCTGGCCATGCTCATCCGCTGGCAGCTGGCGTGGCCCGAGACGCCGGTGCCGGGGCTCGGGTGGCTGCTCCGGGAGACCGAAGGCGTGATCCCGCCCGAGACGTACAACATGCTCTTCACGATGCACGCCACGCTGATGATCTTCTTCGTCATCATGCCGATCCTGGCCGGGGCCTTCGGCAATTTCTGCATCCCGCTCATGATCGGGGCCCGGGACATGGCCTTCCCGCGGCTCAACATGCTCTCGTTCTGGACCGGGGCCGTGGCGGGCGTCCTGATGCTGGCCGGCTTCTTCGTCCCGGGCGGCCACGCCGCCGCGGGCTGGACCTCCTACGCCCCGCTGTCGGCGGTGCCGACCTACACCGGCACCAACTGGGGGCAGAACCTCTGGTGCATCAGCCTCATCGTCCTCGCCGCCTCCTCGATGATGGGCGCGATCAACTACATCACCACGGTCATCAACATGCGGGCGCCGGGGATGACGCTCTTCCGGATGCCGCTGGTCGTCTGGTCGCTCTTCATCACCGCGATCCTCCTCCTGCTGGCACTGCCGGTGCTGACCTCGGC
>Ga0209642_10002322_pt1 | contig 12562 bp, 9 predicted proteins | sample RifCSP19_2_FD_184025 | JGI IMG/M metagenome (GOLD analysis project Ga0209642, IMG submission 184025) | Soil microbial communities from Rifle, Colorado - Rifle CSP2_sed 19_2 (SPAdes) (version 2) | ecosystem: Environmental > Terrestrial > Deep subsurface > Rock core/Sediment | place: Rifle... | reverse complement strand
TTTTTCATATTTTTTCTCTTGAATATTATAGAACATCCCTAAACTGCCTATAGAAGCCCAGCCTGTTTAATCATTGCTTGTGATATAATAATTCCGTGGAACCCCTTAAAAAACAAAGCCTTTTCTGGGACGTTGACAGAAAGAAACTGTCAGTTGATAAAGACTGGTTTTTCATCATTGAAAGGATATTGGAATTCGGGGACATCGATGATCTATTTTGGATGAAGCAGATTTTTCCTCAGGATAAAATCAAAAATACTGTTAAAAAGAGCCGGATCCTTTCAAAACGAACGCATTCTTACTGTAAAGCCGCAGGCTATGCATCTTGAGACAATCTCCGACAGCATGCTTCATCTCAGCAAGAAGCTGGGATTTCTTCATGACTTCTCATTTTACCTTGCAGGCGGGACAGGCTTAGCATTACAAATAGGCCATAGGAGATCCTTTGATCTTGATTTTTTTACCGCCAAAGAATTCTCCCCCGACGAACTTGCTGCTGTCATTAAGAAACATAATTTATCAACTGAAGGTGAGATGCAAAGCCATGGCACTTTATACTGTATCATTGAAGGCGTTAAAACGTCTTTTATTTTTTATGATTGCCTCTTAATTTTTCCGCAAATATCATTAGAATCCATAACCATAGCAGACTGGCGTGACATTGTAACCGAGAAACTGCGTACTGTCGGCGACAGAGGGCAAAAGAAAGATTTTTTTGACCTTTACTTTGGAGCTCAAAAAATGGGTATTGATAACATAGTAGAATCGGCTTATAAAAAATTCGGGAAGAATGTTAATTTTTTTCATCTCGTTAAAGGGCTGACCTATTTTGAGGATGCAGAAAAGAATCCTGATCCTCTGCTTTTAGATAAATCAGCATCCTGGAATAAAGTCAAAAAATTCTTTATGGCTCACTTTCAAGATTTTGAGAATGCCTTTATTCGAATAAGCCGATAGATACAATAGATGCCTCAGAATTTTTAAATTTTCAGGTTCGACCATATCTTCAGTCTTACCATATAATAGAGCCAAATGAGATGGGACTTTAAGAAATAATAAGCCTCTTCAGGGTAACTTTCACTTCTGATGCTTCTTATTACTGAAGGGATATTTATCGAGAGAGGACAATTTTCCATACACTTTCCGCAGGTGAGACAGAATTCAAGTTTCTTATTAACCTCTTCTTTTGTAAGGCTCTTGTTTGCAAGTCCCTTACCTCCGAGATATTTCTCTTCTGCAAAGTAATTCCCGATTGTATTATACATGGGGCAATGGAGGAGGCAGTTTCCACAGTCAATGCATAAGAGTAATTCTTTGAAACCCTTTTCTATGATCTCTGTCCTTTTATTATCGAGCAGGATAAGTATTACCTCCCCTGGTGAATGAATACCTTTTATGAACTTCTTTTCAACATCAGCAGTCTTGCTGACACCGCTTATTATCTCAATGAAAGAGGGTATAAGAGAACCCGTGGCATTGTAAGTTATAACTTTCAGCATGTTTATCGCATCCTCGATTGCAGGATACACCTTGTCAATGGCTGTAACCACAATGTGCTTTTCCTTGCGTATCACCTCTGAAATATTCCCCTCGTTATGGGCCAACACTATTGAGCCTTCCTCGGCAGTGATAGCATTTGCACCTGTTATTCCTACGTGTGCTTTCTCTATATAATCTCGTATCTCCTTTCTGACAAACCTGACAATATCTTCAGGATTATCTTTTATTTGCACTCCATATAATTTTGAAAGTCCTTCTGATATTTTTTTGGCTGACAGGTGTGAAATGGGACCGGTAGGGTGAGAAGGCCTTTCTTTTAAGACCTGAAGTATCCTGTCTCCGATATCTGTTTCTATAACTTCTACTCCCCGTGACTCCAACTCCTCAGTTAGTTTAATCTCCTTTGTTACATTAGATTTCGATTTAACAATAAGCCTCTCGCTCCCTATCTCTTTCAGTATTAGTTGAATAGCATCATTACTGTTCTTTGTTACAAATACCCTGATACCATTTTCTTCCGCTTTCAGAACAGCCTTTCTCAGGAGTTCTTCGTTGCCTACAGAGAGTTCTCTCACATCTCTCAGTCTCTTCATCTTTTCATTAAGATCCGGAGGCACATTTTCTACCTGCCTTTTTCTGACAGTTTTAAAAGCATTTCTAATTGCAATTATCTCATCAAAATTCATGAGATATTCTTACTTTTTTCCCCTAAATATGCAAATCATGCAGCGTTTGGTTAGAATAAGTCGGAGTTTAAAATGTATACAAAAATACTTGCTGCTATTAATGAACACCTGAATTCCGAAATCTCTGCGCGATATGCGCTGAATCTTGCAAAAGCATGTGAAGCAAAATTATTTCTTTGTTTCATTGAGGAGAAGGATACGCCCCGTTCAAGCCTTGACAGAGCTGAAGATGCTATAAAAAGACTTTTCATAAAAGCAAAAGATATGAATCTACAGGTAGAGAGCATCACAGAGACAGGGGAACCTGTAAAAGAAATCGGCAAGATTGTGAGACATCAAGGAATAAACATTGTTTTCGCATCCACAAGAAGAGAAGATATCGAGAAAAGATTCTATGCAGGCACTGTTGCACGAAGTCTGTCTTTACGCCTTCCTTGCTCAGTGGCTCTCACAAGAGTCGTCCACATGGGAAGGGTGCGTCCAAAAAATATCCTTGTTCCTCTGAAGGCAAAAATTAACCATGCGAAAGAAAGGGCTTATTTTACTGCAAAGATGGCAGAGGGTTTTGGTTCAAAGGTCTTTGTCCTCCATGCAGCAAAACCAATAACAAGGTTTTTCCATGGTGAGATACATCTTACCCCTGTTGAATGGAAAAAAAGATTACCTAAAGATATTTCAGATTTTATGGAATATCTCAGAAAATATGAGATTGCCTTCGAAGGCAGTCTCTTACCGGGTTCTATAGCAAGGAGTATAACAGTAGAAGCTGCTTCAAAAAGACATGACCTCATAATAATGGGTGCCCGTGAGAGGAGTCTTCTGAGTTCTTTTCTGAAAGGTAGCCCTGTTGAGGATGTTCTCAGAGAGACACCCTGCGACCTCATAATACTCAAGCCAAGACATGAAGATTAACAGTCTCACGAAAGAAGAAATCTTCCGAACTCTCGTAACATCAGAAACTGGCCTTACCGAAGAAGAAGCTAAAAAACGATTTATAGAGTTCGGTTCAAATGAGATTAAGGAAGTTGAAAAAACATCTTTATTCATAAAATTCCTTAAACAATTCACTCACTTTCTCGCCATCCTCCTCTGGATAGGAGCAGGGCTTGCCATTCTATCAGAATCTCTGCACCCCGGGGAGGGTATGCTAACTCTCGGATTAGCAATTGTAGGTGTGATATTTATTAATGCCATTTTTACATTTATTCAGGAATACAGAGCTGAGAAAGCAGTAGAGAAATTGAAGCTCCTTCTGCCTTTTTATGTAAAGGTGATAAGAGAGGGAAAAGAAAAGGAGATACCTGCAAGAGAAATAGTACCAGGTGATTTAATAATCCTGTCCGAAGGAGATAAGGTTCCAGCAGATTCGAGACTCATCGAAACAACATTCCTCATGGTGAATAATGCACCTCTGACAGGAGAATCAGAACCAGTGCCTTTAGATCACGAGCCTCGCGATGGAGAGCCAATTCAAAGCAGGAACATCTCATTTGCTGGAACAACTGTTGTCAGTGGTTCAGGAAAAGGGATTGTCTTTGCAACAGGTATGAGGACAGAGTTTGGTATGATTGCTCACCTTACAGGTACTGTAACTTCGGGACTAAGCCCTCTTCAAAAAGAAATAATAAAGATAACAAGAATCATCGCAGCTATAGCCACAGCAATGGGAGTTATATTTTTCGCAGCAGGGCATTTTACAGGAAGGACATTCTGGGAAAACTTCCTTTTTGCAGTAGGAATAATCGTTGCCAATGTTCCTGAGGGATTGCTTCCGACTGTTACCCTTTCCCTCGCTATGGGAAGTCAGAGAATGGCAAAAAGAAAAGCATTGATAAAAACGCTGACATCCGTTGAGACCCTTGGATCTGTTAGTGTCATCTGCACAGATAAAACAGGCACATTAACCCAGAACAAAATGGCTGTAAGAAAATTGTCCTACATTGACGAAGCACAAAAAATAGAAAACCAAAAACCTTCCCTGCTTACTGTCGCTCTCCTATGTAACAATACAAAAGAAATAGAAGGCGATTTAAAGGGTGATCCAACAGAGACCGCACTTTACAGGGCAGCGATTGAATCAATAGGTCATGTGGAAAGTAAAAGGATTAAAGAGTTTCCTTTTGACTCTGATAGAAAAAGGATGAGCACGATAAATATCCTAAATGGTAACACCTATGTCATGACGAAGGGTGCACCTGAGAGTATATTTACCATATGCAGTCATTGTCTCATGGATGGAAAAATATTGAACTTTGATGAGACCCTGAGAAATAGAGCAATCACCCTCTTCCATTCAATGATGGATGAGGGATTAAGAGTGCTTGCATTTGCATTCAGAGAGATAAAAAGTGATGAGGAGATTAAGAGCAATGAAGAAGCTGAGAGATATATGGTTTTTTTAGGCCTGATTGGACTTGAAGATCCCCCGAGACCAGAAGTACCTGAGGCAATAAAAAAATGCAGGGAAGCAGGGATAAGGATAATAATGATTACAGGTGATGGCTCAAGAACAGCACTTGCCATTGCAAGGGAAATAGGTCTTGTAAAGGGAGAACCTGCAATAGTAGAAGGCGGTGATTTTTTAAAAATGTCTGATGAACAACTCCGCATGGTTTTCTCTAAAGATGAAATCATCTTCTCGAGGATGACACCAAAACACAAGCTCAGGGTTGTAAATATACTGAAGGAAGAAGGCGAAATAGTTGCCGTTACAGGTGATGGAGTTAACGACGCTCCTGCCCTGAAAAGAGCAGACATAGGGATTGCTATGGGGATAGCGGGAACAGATGTTGCGAAAGAGGCGGCTGACATGATACTTCTTGATGATAATTTTGCCACTATCGTGAATGCCATTGAGGAAGGCAGGGCAGTTTATGAAAATATCAGAAAATTCATAAGTTATATCTTTTCTTCTAATATTCCTGAAATAGTTCCTTATCTTGCATACGTCCTTTTAAGGATACCCCTTCCCCTTACAATTATGCAGATACTCGCCGTTGATCTGGGAACTGATATGCTTCCAGCCCTTGCACTTGGTGCAGAGAGACCCTCTCCTGGTATCATGAAAATGCCTCCAAGGAGTCCGAAAGAGAGACTTCTAACTCTTCCTTTACTTACAAGAGCATACTTGTTTCTCGGACCTATTGAAGCTGCAGCCGGGCTCTTTGGGTTCTTCTACATATTGAATACAGGCGGCTGGCAATGGGGACAGATGCTTGCATCGAACAATGTCCTTTATCTACAGGCAACAACAGCATGCCTTACAGCAATTATCGTCACACAGATTGCCAATGTCTTTGCGTGCAGGTCTTCTAAAGAATCCGTCTTTAGCCTTGGTTTTTTCACAAACAGGTTGATCTTTGGAGGAATAGCATTCGAAATCCTCCTGCAGCTATTTATTGTCTGTCACCCTTTTGGAAATAAAATATTTTCGACCCACCCTATTTCATTAAATACATGGTTAATCCTTATCCCTTTTGCATTCTTGCTCTTTTCCGCTGAAGAACTGAGAAAATTTATCGTACGGAGAGTGCAGGAAAGGTCCTCACCATAAGGAAAAACATATCTCACATCTCAACATGTATTGAAGGCATATATTCTTTAACTAATTACTCATTCAAATGGTATAATTTTCGAAAACCCTAATCAATCTTTATGATTTTAAGAAGAGTTAAACAGGAAGTGTCATTATGGTAAGGAGACTTTTCCGCCGTAAATTTCTTCATCACATTTTAGAGGACATTAACAGTGAGAAGCATCGTTTGCGCCGGGTACTGAATGCTTTCGATCTTACCATTCTGGGAATTGGAGCAATAATTGGCGTTGGAATTTTTGTCTTAACAGGGGTAGCTTCGGCGCGCTTTGCAGGTCCTGGAATTGTCCTCTCATTCGTAATATCCGGTTTCGCCTGTGCTTTTGCAGCACTGTGTTACGCGGAGTTCGCCTCCTTAATTCCTGTAGCAGGAAGTGCTTACAATTATGCATATGCAACTCTTGGAGAGATAATCGCGTGGATTATTGGCTGGGATCTCATACTTGAATATGTCGTGGCATCAATAGCAGTTGCTATAGGATGGTCAGGGTATTTTGTAAATATCATGAATGCAATGGGAATTTATCTTCCTGTCTGGTGTTCCGCGACTCCGGGAACAGCACCGGGAGCAATAGTAAATCTTCCTGCAATCGTTATTGTACTGTTCCTTACCGCCATTCTGGTCATAGGGATCAAGGAAAGTGCCCGATTTACAAGCTTGATGGTCTTTGTAAAATTGGCAGCTCTGCTCGTCTTCATCCTGATAGGGATTTTTAACATAAAACCTTCAAATTGGGTTCCTTTCATGCCCTTTGGCCTCAAAGGAGTGATGACAGGTGCTGCCATTGTCTTTTTTGCCTACATTGGATTTGACGCAGTATCAACTGCTGCAGAGGAAGCAAAGGATCCCCAGCGAAATATGTCGAAAGGGATTATCTATTCTTTGGGTATCTGTACAGTTTTTTATATTGTTGTTTCCGCTATTCTAACTGGAATAATTCCATATGGAAAATTAAATGACCCTGCACCTGTTGCACTTGCATTGAATCATATTGGCTTTCGATGGGGATCTGCTTTGGTTTCTGCAGGTGCAGTCGCAGGGATTACCAGCGTTCTCCTGGTAATGCTCATGGGCCAGCCAAGAATCTTTTTTTCCATGTCCCGCGATGGACTCCTATGGCCATGGATTTCAAAAGTTCATCCCAGATTGCGTACCCCTTACGTCTCGCAGTGCATTACAGGAGCAGTTGTAGCAGGTTTTGCTGGATTTATCGATATTGGAACTGCTGCAGAACTATGCAATATAGGAACACTATTTGCATTTACAATTGTTTGCGCAGGTATCATAGCGCTGCGGATTATCCATCCCAAACTTCACCGTCCCTTTCGTTGTCCCCTGGTACCTTTGATTCCACTCTTAGGCATCGGTTTCTGTGTTAGTTTGATGTTCTCTTTGCCCAAGATCACCTGGATTCGATTTGGCGCATGGCTCTTATTCGGGTTATTTGTTTATTTCCTTTATGGAATTAAACACAGCCGCTTATCCGATTCTGCTACATCTCGACCCTTGAAATAACTCCATGGAGTTTATGTGCAGGGAGTTTATAAAACTGCACAAAGGATGGGCTTAATCTCTTAATAATCGAGAATATCCTCCACTGAGGTTTTCTTGTAATGATATCTTCAAGTCCATAAAATATGGTTTTTTCATCCACCCCTGCTTCTCTCAATATTTCTTCTACGTCTATTACCTCCATATATCCCTGATAAATCTCAAAGGTTCGTAATCCAGGTGCAAGCTCATCCATGAAATGTCCTGCAACCCCGAAAGGCGCATCACTTCTTACAATTGAAACAAAAATATTATCCTCATAGAGAATATTGTTCATGAGCACTGTACGGACAATATAGGGAGGAATCTTTTCTTTCTCTCTTAAGAAAAAGAGAGCAGTTCCCTTAATCTTGTTCATACTCTTGTAAATAAGTCTGTATCTGTCAAGGAAGACTTCCAGATCAATGGGCTTAAGTGATCTGTATAGTTTCTTTTGTCCGGAGGTATATATCATGATGATGAGAAACGGAATAGAGGCAATGATGAGAGACCAGTAACCACCATGGGGAATCTTGTATGTATTGGATAAAAAGAAAACGATATCAACAAAAGTCACGATTAAAGATATAAGAGCCATAATCATTTTGCCTCTTAGATAAAAGATCCATGTCATCATGATACCGGTAAAGGTCATAGTCCCGGTAACAGCAACACCATATGCAGCAGCGAGGCGTTGAGATTCCCTGAATTCAAACATAACGAATAAAACGCAAACAAACAGAAACCAGTTAACAGTGCCTATATATATCTGTGATCTCAGTTCCGCTGATGTATAGTCAATTTTTAGTATTGGTATAACATGTGTTGTTATTCCCTGATAGAATATGGAGAATGTTCCACTGATCATGGACTGAGAGGCAATGACGGTGGCGATAACACTGAGAAGGAGAAATGGGATATAGAGAGTTTGCGCCTGATGGAATATCATCTCAAAAAGTACATTCTTTGTTTCCGGATGCTGGATGATAAATGCCCCCTGTCCAAAGTAATTGAGTAAAAGGGCTGGAAATACAAAGTACCATGCATTGATAATTGGTTTTCGGCCCAGGTGTCCCATATCAGCATATAAGGCTTCTCCACCAGTTGCACAGAGAATAACGTCTGAAAGCACAAAGAAACCTGCTAAACCATGTTCAATAAGAAATTTAATACCATAGTATGGGTTTAAAGCCTTAAGCACAGAGGGGACATACAGTATAGAAACAGCTCCTGAAACAGCCAATGATAAAAACCACAAGAGCATCAAAGGCCCAAATGCCCCTGCAACTTTTTCAGTACCTTTTCTCTGGAAGACAAAGAGAATTATTGCAATAATACTTGCAATAATAATGAGGTTTGTTTGCCCTGTGTTCTCTAATCCCGGGATAAGAAGTGTGCCCTCTACAGCACTGAGTATGCTTATAGCAGGAGTAATCACACCATCACCGAGAAAGAGGGATATGCCGATAAACGATAGAATTGTAATGAAAGCTATCTGTCTACGTGATCTCAATAACGAAGTGAGTAATTCTTTCAGGACAATTGTACCCCCTTCACCCTTTTCTCCAAGGGTCATTGCAAGCCAAGCATATTCAACATGTACAAGTATTACAAGGCTCCAGAAAATAAGGGAAAGAATGCCTATTATGTTATCTGCTGTTGGTTCCATAAAGAGCAGAATTACTGGAAGGGTGTAGATAGGGCTTGTTCCTATATTACCAAAAACAAGGCCAAAGGATTTTATTATTCCCTTTACGGTTAGCTTTATATTAAGCACGCCACGCCTTCACCTTTGAGAGCAAAGGAGAAAAAATAAAAAACCGCTGGCAAGGCAGCGGTAAAAATCCTTTTCCGTTGCCCTTCCAAATGCCTACGAGGTTAGCTGTCGGGCTCGGGCTTGGAAGTACCCTATCCATATCTATTATGGAATACGCCCCGGAATTGGTTCCCCCGCATCCATTTCTTAATGGATTTCGGCTGCTAACTGGTCTTAACTCTAATACTAAAAGCTAAAATTGTCAATATTTTAGTAACTCATTTACAAGCCGCATTTAGATTTTCGAGGGCCTTTATTATATCAGTGGAACCAGTATAATTTTTCTTCTCTCCATTGAATATAACACAGGTTGGTGTAGCAATGATCTTGTCTCCTTGTATATAACTATTCATGATACTAAATGTTGGTGATACATTTAGAGCCCTGAATTTTATATTTCGTTTCTTTAAAAAATTTTCCAGCTCTTCCTTTTTTGTCATTTTGTTCTTCGCAGCTTCAAAAAGGACAGCCCTTGCCTTGGTAGCATGATTGAACTCATTTTTCTCATTCAAAATATAGAGAAAATATCTTGCATAGAGAGGAGAATAAGTATGGACTGGTGTATCAATAAAAGTGATGCTTATTATTTTCTTTTTTATTAAATTAACAATTAAAGGTTCTAATTTCGGTTCCAAAGTACTACATGGCACGCAAAAATAATCGGTATATAGTCTCACCTGTGTCTTTCCCTGTCCGAAAGAAGGAATAAGAATCTCTTCTGCATACAGAGGAGCAACATTACCTTGCAAGAAAATCGAGAAGAGGATAAAACCAAGTATCATAAAAGCACCAATAAGGAATTTTTTAGACATATCAAAGTTTAACAGAAAAAGGATTAGGATTACAGCCCCAAAAGTCAGACAGTAATAACAGATAACCTCATTCTTTATCTGAAATCCTATAAGGTATATTTCAGCCCCCAGGCCAAAGGAAAGGAAAAGCAGGAAAATTGTACTTCTCTTCATGAGATTAAGAAGGAGTAACAGGCCCATGTAAAGTATCCCTAAATATTTCAGGTCTATAGAAAAAATGCTGCCTCTCAGATATGAGCATGCATCTCCGCACATGTCATAAAGGAAAACCATTCCTATACCAATAATAAGCAATATGGTATTAATCCAATACTTCTTAGAACTCATTCTTTCAGTTGACTTTTTCATGACAAAAATTGATGTTTCATCAAGACCTGTAAAGGAAAATATAATCCATTAATGTGAAAATAAAGACCGTTATACTTATATACCCATTCATGTTGAAGAATGCTATATCTAGCTTGTTAAGGTCGCTCTGTTTTACAAGGGAATGTTCATATATGAAGAGCCCTGCAACAATCATCATCCCAAGCCAGTAAAAGATACCCACCTTGAATAAGACACCAGTAGTTATAAGCATAATAAATGTTATCAAATGGAATAGCCTTGCCAGTAACAAAGCATTTTTTATGCCAAACCTTTTAGGAATGGAATAAAGACCATGGGATTTATCAAACTCTATATCCTGAAGGGCATAGAGTGTGTCGAAACCTGCAAGCCAGAAAATGACAGCAATCCCCATCGGGATAATCTCTGTATCAAATGTCCCTCTCACAGCTATCCATGCGCCGAGAGGCGCAGCAGATAATGCCAATCCTAATACAAAATGGGTAGTCCAGGTAAACCTTTTTGTATAGGAATAAATAAAGAGCACTGCAAGGGCAATAGGAGAAAGCTTAAGACACAAAGGATTTAACATATACGCTGCAAATATAAAAATTGCTATGGATACCCCTGTAAATAATATTGCCTCGGATAGTCTTATCTCCCCTTTTGGGAGCTCCCTGTTCTTGGTTCTGGGATTCTCCCGATCTATTTTCCTGTCGATGACCCTGTTAAGGCCCATGGCTCCTGATCTTGCTCCAACCATTGCAACTGTTATCCATACTATTTCCCTAAGAGAAGGGATTCCTTCTGCTGCAATAACTGCACCTGTGAATGCAAAAGGAAGGGCAAAAATGGAATGAGGGAATTTTATCATTCTGAGGTAAAGGACAATTTTCCCAGCAACAGAACTCATGATATTGCCAAACGAACTCCTTCGTCTCTCATGAGCTCACCGAAATCAAGGATTGTCTTAAATTCCGAAGAAGGCAGCGGTTTAATCCTTGAATTCGATTTTGCCTTATAGATCAAAAATTTTATCCCGTATTTTTTTGCTGTTTTCAATACCTCAAGGGTATCATCTACAAGCATCGTCTTTTCTTTTCGAAAACCGAGCCTCTGCTCTGCAATTCGCCAGAAGTCAATATCCTCTTTGGGAAACCCAATCTCAAAAGAAGTTATTGCACCTGTCAGAAACCTGCCAAGGTCAGTCTTCTTCAGCTTCATATCAAGTACTTTGTAGTGAGCATTTGTGACGATGAAAGTCTTGATTTTCCGTGACCTCAGCATTCTGAGGAAATCCTCAACATGGGTATGAACTTCTATGAGGTGTCTTATCTGCTCTTTTAATGCAAGGATGTCGAGGTCGAGCTCCTTTGACCAGAAATCAATATCTGTCCAGTTAAGAGTCCCCTCATGAGCCTTGTATCTTTTGAAGAGTTGTTCTCTCGCATTTCCAAAGGTGATCTTATGTTTCTCAGCATATCTTTCAGGAACTAAGTGTTCCCAGAAATAATCATCAAAGTACCTGTCAAGGAGCGTACCATCCATATCAAGGAGGACATGTTCTATCTCTTTAAAAGGAATTAAAGACATAAAAACCTCACAATTGTCTGTTTAAAAATTTTCCAATCTCTATTATTTGTCATTCCCGTCCCTTTTGTCATTCCCGCGCAGGCGGGAATCCAGGGGTAATCTCCAGCGGGAATCCATAAAAAAGAGGACTGGATTCTCTATGAGTCGTAGACCTGCTTCCGCAGGAATGACGTTTATTGTAAGAATCTTACAGTTTCCCCTTCGTTGTAGGGATTCCCTTTATCCTTGAATCAATAGACACAGCTTCTTTTAGTGCTCTTCCCAGTGCCTTGAATACCGCCTCAATGATGTGATGCGTGTTTCTGCCATAAGAAGATCCTGCATGAAGTGTTATACCGCTGTTGCTTGCAAAGGCCTGAAGAAAGTCCTCGATAAGGTCAATGTCAAAATTCTTAATCTTATTTTTTTTAGGAATTCCAACTTTATAAACAAGATATGGTCTTCCGCTTATATCAAGACTTATTGAAGCAATGGCCTCATCCATTGGAACCGTTGCCTGTCCAAACCGTGAAATCCCTTTCATGCCTCCAAGGGCCTGTTTAACAGCCTTGCCGAGAACTATTCCGATGTCCTCTACTGTATGGTGAAAATCTACATTTATATCTCCCTTAGCCTTTAGTTTTATATCAAAAATACCGTGTTTGCACATAAGGGACAGCATATGGTCAAGAAATGGGATTGAGGTATCTATCGAGTATAACCCCT
>Ga0209642_10002321_pt1 | contig 12562 bp, 14 predicted proteins | sample RifCSP19_2_FD_184025 | JGI IMG/M metagenome (GOLD analysis project Ga0209642, IMG submission 184025) | Soil microbial communities from Rifle, Colorado - Rifle CSP2_sed 19_2 (SPAdes) (version 2) | ecosystem: Environmental > Terrestrial > Deep subsurface > Rock core/Sediment | place: Rifle... | reverse complement strand
CCCCGTCGTCGTAGAGGATCGGGAGGAGGAGACGAGCGTCCGGGCCGTATACGTAGGAACCCGCCACGAGGTACACCTGGTCCCGGATCATGCGGGCGGCGATGTACCGCGCGACCACGGTCACGTTGCGCTCGAGCACGGGTGAGTCGGGCCAGGACACGTCGATGATGTGGGCATGCGTGGCGTAGGCCAAGGTGCGATTCCCGAGATCGTGGACCGAAGACCACAGGACGACGAGCCGCCCGTCGTTCACGAACAGGCCGCGGACGTAGCCGGGGAAGGAGAGGGTGGAGACGAGTCCCGCTCGGTCCGGCGGGTACGCCCGGTAGATGCGCACGTCGCGCCAGCTCCCGACGTAGAGGAACGTACCGTCCGTCTTCACGGTGTCCGCCTCGTCGACGCCCTCGACCTGGTTGTTCGTCCCCGAGTAGCTGACCATCGACGACGAGGATCCCCCGGAGAGCAACACTACGGACTGCCACCAGAAGCCGTAACCATCGGACTGTGGAGACCCTAGGTACGACTCGAGGTGCGAGGCATCGTCGAAGTAGCTGGGCGATCCGCATGGAATCCGTTCCTCCCAGAGCGGACGGCCCCAGCGGTCAGCCGGATCGCCGCTTGGGAAGCGCCAGCGGGGGACCCGGGGTTCCTGCTCGTCCGTCAAGGGCTCGCGATCATCGTCCGCTGTTGCAGGATCGTCCGGCCCATCCGGATTCTCCCCGGTCTGCGTGATCGTCGTCGGGACGCGGGCCAGTCCCGCCAAGAGCAACACCGCCAAGACACCGTACACTGCACCGGTGAGGAACCGGTTCCCTCCGCGCGCGACCACTCTCTGCACCCCGCGGCCGCAGGGACCTGTGGGGGCGTCTCCTTTCTGGTTCAGGGGTTTGTGGGGACGGCATCCCTTTTGGTGCGGCCCTTTGTGGGACGCGGTGCCCGGCTCACCCCGCGGTCTGCTCCAGCCACTCGCGGTACGCGTCGAACCCGAAGTCCCTCCCGAGGTACCGGCGCACCATCTCCGCCGCCGGCCGCTCGCTCCCCGGGTTCAGGATCTCCCGGCGGTACTTCGCCGCCAGGCGCGGGTTCAGGATCGGCCCCGCGTCTTGGAACGCGCGGAACAGGTCCTTCGCGATCACGAGGGACCACATGTACGTGTAGTACACGGCGGAGTAGCCGTTCAGGTGGCCGAACCCGCACTGCAGGTGCGTGCCGTCGAACCACGGGATCAGGTCGTACTTCCCGTTCGTCTCCCGCGCGAGGCGGTCCACGTCCAGCCCCTTCGGGTCGCGGTTGTAGCAGCTCAGGGAGAACGCCGCGAGGAACATCTGGCGGCGGACGTCGAGCCCGCGCCCGACCGCGTCCGCCTTCTCCATCCGCCGCACGAGCGCCTCGGGGATTGGCTCGCCGGTCTCGTGATGCCGCGCGAACGTCCGCAGGGACGCGGGGTCCCGCGTCCACTCCTCGAGCATCTGGGACGGCGCTTCGATGAAGTCCCACTCGATGTCGTGCACCGTGTTCTTCGCCCAGCGGGAGCCGCCGGAGAAGATGAAGTGGATCAGGTGGCCGAACTCGTGGAAGAACGTCACGACGTCGTCGTGCGTCATCAGCGCGGGCTCCTTCGACGGGTCCGGGAAGTTGCACAGGAGCGCGGCCTGCGGGAGCTGTCGCCCCTTCAGGCCGAGGGTGATCGCGAACGCCGCCGCGTGGTTGAACTTCCCCTCCCGCGGGAACAGGTCGAGGTAGAACCGACCGATCCGCTTCTGGCGGTCGTAGACGTCGTACGCCTCCACGGACGGGTGCCACGCTTTCGCGCCGCGCGCCGGGCGATAGCGGACGCCGAACAGCTTCCCCGTGATCGTGAACAACCCGTCGCGGACGCGGGGGAACGGGAAGTACACGCGGACTTCGCGGGAGTCGTACGCGTGCTGCTCCGCGCGGACCCGCTCCTCGTAGTAGCCGCGGTCCCACGGGTCGAGGGCCAGCGCGCCCGGCGCGTCCTTCCACTTCCGATGTACGAACCGTTCGTAATCCTCCCGGGCACGCTTGTCCGCGGCCGCGGTGATCTTGTCGACGAACGCTGCGGCGGCCTTCCCCGACCCGATCATCTTGTCCTCCGTCACGTAGTCCGCGTAGTTCGCGTACCCGAGGAGGCGCGCGAGCTCGTGACGCTTCCCGATCAGCTTGTCGAGCACCGCCACGTTCGCGGGGTGCCCGCGGTTCCGGAACTCGAAGAGGAGGCGCTTCCGGACGCTCGCGTCCTTCGCGTACTGGAGGACGGGCAGGGAGTCCGGGTAGTTCGTCGTGATCGTGATGAGGCCGTCCGCGCCCGCCGGCCGCGAGGCGATGAAGTCCTCCGGCAGCCCCTCGAGCTCCTCCTTCCGCACCTTGATCGAGCGCACGTCGTCCCGGATGGCCTTGTCGAACTCCGTCCCGATCGCCGTGATCTCGTCGTTGAGGGCCTTGATTGTCGCGCGCGTGGCCTCGTCGCGGTCGACGCCCGCGCGGCGGAAGTTCCGCAGGACCTTGAACACGGCGAACTTCGTCGCCTCGTCCTTCTTCGACACGTCGAGCTTCGCGAACGCCTCGAACAGGCCGCGGTCGAGGGACAGCTCCGTGTCGAGGCTCTTCGCGGCCTGGTACGCCTTGTCCGCCGCCTCCCGGACGGAGGCGACCGGGTGCGCATTGAACGCGAGCTCCCCCTGGAACGCGACCTCCATCACGTGCGTCATGAGCTCGTCGAACGGGGCGAGGGTGTTCGCGAGCGTCCGCGGCCCCTTCACCGCCACAATCCGGTCGCGGATTGCACGGGCGCGGGCGAGGCGTCGCTTCGTTTCCTTCGCGATGTCGGCGGCGGACTTCGTGTAAATCGTCTTCGGCGTCGTCGGGGACTTCATGGCGGGCATTGTCTCTCCCCCGTGGCCGGCGGAAACGCGGCGGGGTTAAGTAACTTGCCGCGGCAGGGCGATCGCCCGTACGAGGTCCGGGGCGCCGCGGTCCAGGGCCGCGAACCCCTCGTTGACCCCCTCGAGCGGGACCCGGTGGGTGACCATCGCCTTCAGGTCGAACGCTCCCTTCGCCGCCAGCGCGAGGACGCGGGGGAAGTCCTGGAGCGGGCATCCGAGGGAGCCGCGGACCTCGAGCTCGCGGAACATGATGCGGCCCGCGGGCATGGGGACTTCTGCCTCCGAATAGCCGACGACGAGGACGCGGCCCCCCGGGCGCACGGAGTCGACCGCCGCGCGGATCGTCTTCGGGTGCCCGATGACCTCGAAGGCGACGTCCGGACCGCCGCCCGTGAGCTTCCGGAGCGCCTTCGGCACGTCCCCACTACCGTCCAGGACCTCGTCCGCCCCGAGGCGCTTCGCCGCGTCGAGCTTGGCGGGAACGATGTCGACCGCGGCGATGCGGGCGCCGACCGCCTTCGCCATCTGGAGGACGGAGAGCCCGATGCCGCCGCAGCCGAGGACGGCGACCCACTCCCCCGGCGCCACGCGCCCGCGGTTCACGACCGCGTGGTAGGCCGTTGACCCCGCGTCCGAGATCACGGACGACTCCTCGAGCGGGAGGTTCGGCGGCAACGGGAACGCGCAGTTCGCGGGGACGGCGATGAAATCCGCGAAACCGCCATCCCGGTGGTTCCCGAGCATGACCATGCGGGCGCACACGTTCCCGCGGCCCCGGCGGCACGGCTCGCACGTCCCGCACGGGAGGACGGGCGGCAGGAGGACGCGCGCCCCGCGATCGAAGCCCTCTGCGCCGGCGCCGACCGCCTCCACGGTGCCGCTGACCTCGTGGCCGAGCACGATCGGCGGCGCCTTGGCGGTGGGGAGGCCGTGGAGGTAGTGCAGGTCCGTGCGGCACAGGCCGCACGCCGCCACGCGCACGAGGACCTCGCCCGCGCCCGGCTCCGGCGTCGGCCAGTCCTGGACCTTCAGATCCTTCGCCCCCGGGTGGAGGACGGCCGCGCGCATCACAGCCCCCTCCACTTCGGCGGGCGCTTCTCGAGGAACGAACGCAGCCCCTCCCGCGCGTCCTCGGTCGCCATCAGGTCCTTCAGGTACAGGGACTCGATCGCGTCGAGGGCGTCGAGGCCGCGGGCGCTCCCGAGCCGGAGGGCGTCGCGCGCGAAGCGGACGGACGACGGGCTGAGCGCCGCCAGCTTGGCGCACACGGCGTCGACTTTGGCGGCGAGGTCGGCCGCAGGGACGACCCCCGCGAGGAGGCCGCGCTCGAGCGCCTCGTTGGCGGCGATCGTCTCCCCGAGGAGCACGAGCTCCGCCGCCCGGCCGCGGCCGAACCACGCCGGGTATGCGGCGGCAGCGAACGGCGGGAAGACGCCGAGCTTGATCTCCGGCTGGCCGAACGTGGCGGTGTCCGCGGCGTAGGCGAGGTCCGCCGCCATCGCGAGCTCCATGCCGCCGCCGAGGCACGCTCCGTGGACCTGCGCGACGACCGGCACGGGCGCCGCCAGGATCGCCGCCACGGCCTCGCGGAACGCCGCCAGCATCGCCTCGATGGTCTCCGGGAGGTGCTCGCCCACGTCCACGCCTGCGGAGAACGCCTTGCCCTCCCCGCGGACGACGAGGACGCGGACGCCCTCCCGGGCGCCCTCCCGGCGCGCGGCCTCCGCGAGCTCCTTCAGCATCGCAATCGTGAGGACGTTCACCGGCGGCCGGTTCAGGACGAGGTGCGCGACGGGCCCGCGGGCTTCGACCCCTACGGTCGTCACCCCGCATCGCCCCGCTTCCGGAGGCGCACGAGCCCCAGGAGCGCGGCCCCGAGTGCACCGGCGTACACGGCGTCCGGCGATACGTTCAACGCCCTACCTAAGCGTTGCTCCAGCGCCTTCCGCATCCCCGGGTTCAGGGTGATGCCGCCGGTGAGGGTGATCTCGTCCTCGACGCCGACCTGCCGGAGGAGGGCGAGTGCCCGCTCCGCAATCGAGAGGTGGGCGCCCATGAGGATGTCCTCCGTCGCCTTCCCGGACGTGACGAGGTTGATCACCTCGGACTCCGCGAGGACCGCGCAGATGCTCGAGATCGCCTGCGGGTCCGCGGACCGGAGGGAGAGGGGCCCCAGCTCCTCGAGCGGGACCTCGAGGGCCCGGGCGACCCGCTCCAGGAACCGCCCGGCGCCCGCCGCACACCGGTCGTTCATCTTGAACTGCAGGACGCGGCCCTTGCCGTCGACGTGGATTGCCCGCGTGCTCTGCGCCCCGATGTCCAGGAGGCAGCGGGTGCCGGGGAACAGGAAGTGCGCGCCGCGCGCGTGGCACGTGACCTCCGTGATCTGGATGTCGCGGCCCGGCAGCTGGTATCGCCCGTATCCCGTGCTCGCGACGTACGCGACGTCCTCGCGGCGGAGGCCCGCCTTCTCCAGCACCGCCGCCAGGACGAGCGCCCCCGCCTGGTCGAGGCGTGCGCCGGACCGCTGGGACACCTTCGCGACGACCTGTCCCGTCCCCCCGTCGAGGAGGACGGCTTTCGACGTCCCCGCCCCGATGTCGACGCCCGCGACGATCATGCGGCACCTCCCGTGGCCGGCACGCGGCGGACCGCGCCGCCCTCGACCCGCTCGAGCGCGATGAGCGCCGCCCCGAGCGCGCCCATCCACTGGGACAGGGGGCTGACGTTCACGGGGACCGCGAGCTTCTCCTCGAGACTCTTCACCATGCCGCCGTTCCGCGACACGCCGCCGGTGAACGTGACCGCGGGGTTCGTCCCGACGCGTCGCACGAGCCCGGCCGTGCGGCCCGCGATCGCCTGGTGCACGCCGCGGAGGATGTCCTCGACCTTCTCGCCGCGCGCGAGCTGGGAGATGATCTCGGATTCCACGAACACGGTGCACACGTTCGTGATCCGGAGCGCCTTCTCGGACCGCAGGGACGCAGGCCCGATCTCCTCGAGCGTCATCCCGAGGACGTTCGCGCACGCGTCGAGGAACCGTCCCGTGCCGGCGGCGCACTTGTCGTTCATGCAGAAGTCCAGCACCTCGCCGCGGTCGTTGACCCGGATCGCCTTCGTGTCCTGTCCGCCGATGTCCACGATCGTCCGCGTGTCCGGGAAGAGGAAGTGCGCGCCACGCGCGTGGCAACCGATCTCCGTCACCTGATCGTCCCCGAAGGAGATCTTGTACCGCCCGTATCCGGTGCCGATCACGTAGCCGGCCTCCTCCTCGTCGCGCTTCGCGGCGGTCAGCGCCTCCCGGAATGCGCGCTCCGCCGCGCGGACGACGTTCGCCCCGGTCGGGAGGAGGGAGGTGCCCAGGATCTGGCGGTCCCCGTCGAGGATCACGGCCTTGCTCGTCGTCGACCCCACGTCCACGCCCGCGGTGATCACGCCGTCGCCCCCGTGAGGCGCCTCTGCTGCAGGGACTCGAAGAACGCGTCGATCCGGTTCCGGAGCTGTGCCTCCTGGAAGTACCGGGGGTCCGCGAGGTCGGACTCCACCATGAGCGTCGGGATGCCGAGCTCGTTCACGAACTCCTCGCGGAAGTCCGCCTGCCCCACGCTGAACGAGCGGCAGCTCTTCACGGAGTGGATCACGAGCGCGTCCGCATCGTACGTCTCCACGTACTTCCGCAGGAGGTCCGCGCGCATCGGGAGGTTCCAGTTCGTGTAGCTGTTCATCGTGTACTCCGCGATGCTCTCGAGCGGGCGCGACGGGTCGTGGCGCACGCCCTGGTCGTACAGCCCGCCGACCTTCGAGTACGTGGACGCGACCGCCACGGCGCCCCACCGCTTGAACAGCTCCCAGAACGCGCGGAAGTGCGGCCACGGCGGCGGCCCCTCGATCACGACGCGGAACTTCTCCTCCGGCACGGGCCCGTGGCCCTCGTCCACGCGCGCCCTCATCTCCCGCAGGACCTGGCGGTAGTACTCCACGGTCTCCGGCGTGCCCCGGAGGATGTTGATCGGCGCCATGTAGAAGACCGCCTCGAAGTACGAGTCGAACGGCGAGGGACGCTCCTGGGCGAGGTTCAGGATCTCGACCCACAGGTCCTCCGCCTGGCGGGAGTACTCCAGGGTCTCGCGCAGCTTCGCCTCCGAGAACGTCACGCCCGTCCGCCGCTCGCACACGTCGATGAGCTCCTTGAGCTGCGCGACCACGTACGTGACGTCGGATTCCGTGACGGCGCGGCCGCGGATGTACGGGACGTCGAGGAGGAAGAACTCCGAGCCGTAGAAGTGGGCGAGCCCCTCGAACCACTTGATGAACGTGTTGCACCCGCTGTAGTTGCACACGAGGAGGTCCGGCTTCGGGATGCGGCCGAACGGGGACTGGCGGTCCTTCAGCATGAGGCCGATGTCGTTCTTCACGTAGCCGCACACGTCGGAGGAGTAGCCGAGGTCCTCCGCCCGGATGATGTTCTCCCCCGCGACCTTCTTGATCCCGCACTGGAGCGCGTTAATCTCGGGGTACACGGGGAGGAAGCCGAAGTTGCGCGTGAGCTCCACGATGTTCCCGGGGATGAACAGGTACGCGACGGGCACGCCGTCCTCGTTCGCCGTCTCGAGGGCGCCGTAGTACTTCGCGAGCATGTCCCGCTGGAGCGTCTTCCCCAGGTCCGTCGGCACCGCCTGCGTCGTCGCCGCCATCGTCACGCCTCCTCGAACAGCACGGACTCCACGAACGTCTCGACCTGCGTCTTCGCCTGGTCGAACGCGGTCATCTTCTCCTCGAACTCGACGTGCAGGCTCGGGATCTCCGCGCGGTCGAGCACCTCCTTGTACGGCACGTAGTCGTACAGCGCGGGCTCGCAGAACTTGGCGGTGCAGAACAGCACGCCGTCCACGCGGAGCGCCTCCGCCCGCTCGAGGAGCCACTCCGTCTTCGGGCGCACCGTGTGGCACACGGAGGAGGTCGCCGCGCCGCCGAGGAACGCCTCCGCCAGGGCTCGAAGCGGGTCCCCGTCCGCCGCCACGGGCCGCTCGATGTACCGGAGGCCGAGGGCGAGGTCGTCGTCGACGACGTAGCACCCCGCATCCTCCATCGCCCGCAGGAGGGCGATCGGGGGCTGCTCGCAGAAGGAGCCGATGAGGAGGATCCGCACGCGGTCCATCGGGCGGGAGGGCCGCGACCGGACGTCCGCGAGCGTCTTCCGCAGGAGGGCCGTGTGTTCCTCCTTCGGCATCAGGCCCCCCGCGCGGAGGAGGAGATACGCCTCGTGCGCCGGGACGATCCAGGGGGACTCCGCGCGGATGCGGTGCAGCTCCCGCATGAGCGCGCGGTTCTCCTCGAACACCGCCACGCTGTGCCGCAGGTCGTCCTCGGACACCGTCCGCCCGGACATCCGCTCCAGAGAATCCAGGAGCCGCCGGAGTTCCCGGGTCATGTAGTCGGCCGCGGCCCCGGAGCCCACGTTCTGCGGCAGGTGGAGGTACTCGACCATCCGGTCCCGGAAGTTCCGCGTCCACACGCCGGACAGGTTCCGCGCGACGTCGCAGATGTTCGTGAACACGAAGCCGTCGAACGGCCGGAGGTTCCCGCGGAGGCCGAGCTCCAGGGTGCTGCGCGTGATCGAGCAGACGAACGACTGGATCCGGGAGTCCGCGCCCTCGATCTCGACGCCGCCGCCCGCGCCGAACAGGTGGACGGGCAGCATGCCCGCCGCGTGCACGAGCTCCATCGGCGCGTAGACGGGGAAGCTCCCGACCACCTTCCCGCCGCCCTCCTTCCACTCCCGGGCCTGTGGGAACGTCACGTCCTCCACAAGTAACCGCAGGTCCTCTACCGTCCCCGGCGGGCCAGACATCGGAAGTGCTATATTGTAGCTACAATATAATCATGCCGATACCGGGGTTATATCAGACGGAGCGCTCCAGGACGGTCGCCCCGCTGCGGTCGAACCCGAGGGACTGGAAGTACGCGACGAGGTCGCCCGCGTCCCACTCGACGAGCGTCTTCACCCGCCGGATACCGCGCGCCCGGACCTTCTTGAGGAACGCCTGCCCGAGGAGGTGCCCCAGGCCGAGCCCCTGGTGCCGCGGGTCGACGCCGACGACCTTCACCCACGCGACCTCCCGCTCCTCGCCGAACTCCCACGGGGCGACATCGCCGACGAGGAACCCCGCGGGCTTCCCGGCCACGTCCGCGACGAGGCAGACGCCCCCGCCCGCGCGGAGTTGGCGGCGCAGATGGCCCTGGAGCGCGCTCGTCCGCCGGCTCCCCGTGATGCGGCGCTCAATCGTCGCCAACGCCTTCAGGTCCGACACACGCATCCTGCGGATCCGAACCGCCATGACCATCCCTCAGTCGACCCGGATGACCTTCACCCGCTTCCCGACCCAGTCCGGCGGGAGGTACACGCGGCCGCTGTTGCCGCTCCGCTTCACGACCTTCTCCAGCATCTCGTGCCCGGACACCTCGAACCGGGCCGTCGCGCGCGGGTCCTTGCGGGCCATCCGGCTCCCCGGCGGGAGATAGCTACATCGTAGTTAATGGTGCCGTTCGGCGAAAGGTAGAATAGCGCACGGCCCCGTGGCGGCGTCATGCCCGAAGCCTACCGCGAGATCCTCTACGAGAAGAAGGACTGGGTCGCGACGGTCACGATCAACCGGCCGCACGTGTACAACGCGTACACGACGAACACGCTCCGCGAGATGGCGGCGGCGTTCAAGGACGCGTCGTTCGACGACGCCGTGGCGGTGATCGTCCTCACGGGTGCGGGGGAGAAGGCGTTCTGCACGGGCGGGGACGTGAAGGAGTACGCGGACGTGTACACGCAGAGGCCGCGGGACTATTGGAAGTACATGGTCGAGTTCCAAGCGGCGCACGATATGCTGCGGGGCAGCGGGAAGCCTGCGATCGCGCGCGTGAACGGCGTGTGCGCGGGCGGCGGGAACGAGTTCCACATCGCGTGCGACCTCAGCGTGGCGGTGGAGCACGCGGAGTTCCTCCAGGTCGGGACGCGCGTCGGCTCCGTGGCGGCGGGGGGCGCGACGCAGTGGCTCCCGCTCGTCGTCGGGGACCGCCGCGCGCGCGAGATGCTGTACCTGTGCGAGAAGATCCCCGCCGCCAAGGCGCTCGAGTGGGGCCTCGTGAACTGGGTCGTCCCCGCCAAGGAGCTGGACGCGAAGGTGCGCGAGGTCGCGGAGAAGCTGATCGACAAGTTCCCGGAGTGCACGCGGTACACGAAGGCGCAGGTGAACTTCTGGAAGGACTTCGCGTGGCACATGACTGTGCCGCACGCGCGGGACTGGCTCAGCCTGCACTTCGCGACGCAGGAACCGTGGGAGGGCATGCGCGCGTTCGTCGAGAAGCGGCCCGCGCGGGTCCGGGAGCTTCGGGAGGAGGCCGTGAAGGGCGGTGCGCCGGAGTTCCTGTGGGGCGCTCCCGCCAAGACGTGCGCCGCGTGCGGCGCGGTCGGCCTCCCCGCGGACTTCGGGTTCTGCGGGAAGTGCGGCGCGCGGGTGTCCCCCTGAGCGGGGGATACAACTGATTGTAGAATACAATACTACTTATATGGCCGCCCCGCTCAGGGGTTCTCGTGGCAATCTCTACGACGAAGCTCAGCCGGAACGGACAGGTCGTCATCCCGAAGGACATCCGGGAGCGGCTCAAGTTACATGCAGGGGATACCCTCATCGCGATGGACGTCGACGGACGCATCGTGCTCGCTCCGTCGAAGACCGAATCGCTGCGCCGCGAGTTCGAGGAACTCATGGGGGAATTCGACCGCGCGCTTCGGGGTCCGAAGCCCTCAGACGACGAGGTCGTCGCCATGGTCCGGACGGTCCGACGCCGCCAAAGGTGATTCGATTCGCTACGTTCTGGACACGAACGTCCTTGTCAGCGCGATCCTCGGGAACGGACATTCCCGCCAGCTGCTCTCGAAAGTCCTAGCTCGAGGCGAGCTCTGCCTGAGCGACGAAATCCTCGCGGAGCTCGACGAGGTCCTTCGGACGGATTCGAGATTGGCGCGTAAGGTCCCGGCGGCCCTGCGCGCTCGTTACGTCGCCCTCTTGGCCCGTGCCGCGCACCTCGTCCGTCCGTCGCGCGTCAAGGTCGTCGCGGACCCCGAGGATTCGGCAGTCGTAGGAACCGCGCTTGCCGCGAGGGCGCCGCTGGTCACCGGGGACAAAGCGCTCCTGAACGCCCCGTCCGGGGACATTCGGATTGTCTCCGTCCGGCTTGCGCTGGAGGAACAAGCTGAGGGGGCGGAGGAACCCGCGAACCCGTAGCGTCCGGGGCATGCGTGCGGTGGAGAGATATAGCGCCGCGTGTTCCCTTGTTGCAGAGGTGATCCCACGAAGGACCCGAACGACGTGTTGAAGGAGGAGCACGAGGCGATCGAGTTGCTGCTGTCGTCGGTCGAGGGGATGGCGGGGACGCTGAACGGCAAGGGCGCGTATCCGAGGAAGGACCTCGAGTCCGCGCTGACGATCGTCACGGAGTTCGCGGACAAATGCCACCACGCGAAGGAGGAGAGGACGCTCTTCCCTGTGCTCTCGAAGGCCTCGCCGAAGGTCGGGGCGGAGCTCGCGCGGCGCCTCACGAGCGACCACATCGCGTTCCGCAAGCTCGTGGGGACGATGAAGGAGCAGACCTCGAAGGGCGAGACGGACGAGACGGTCCGGGCGTTGCTGTCCAAGAACCTCGACACGTACGCCCGCCTCTTGCGGGAGCACATCCGGATCGAGAACACGGAGCTCCTGCCGGAGGTCGAGCGGTCCATCCCGGAGGCGGAGCGCCACCGTTTGGCGGCGGAGTTCGAGCGGATCGAGGCGGAGGAGATCGGCGCCGGCGTGCACGACAAGTACCATCACATGATCCACAAGCTCGCGGACGCGTACGCGGGCTGACTCAATCCGGCATGCGGTGCAGCGGATAGCGTTCCTCGAGGCGCCGGAGGAGCTCGTCCGAGCAGACCCACAGGAAGTCCGGCTTCCCCTCGACCTTGAACCGCCCGTCCACGACGATCGTCGGCAGGACCCGGACCCCGTAGCGGACGGCGGCCTCCCGGTGCGCCTCGGGCTCCCGTGCGAGGTTGCGCTCGACGAGCTCGCACTTTCCGCACTTGCCGATCTCGATCATGTCCAGGACCTGGCGGCACACCGGGCCGTCGTCCGTGAACACCTCGATCCGGGCCATCGGTCGCGACAGCGCCTCCGAGCCGATAAGCGTTTGGCGGCTCACGGGCGGTGGTTGCGCATGAACAGAGCGACCCCGAGCGCGGGGACGAGGGCGAGGGACGTGAGGGCGAGGGTCCCGGACACCCCGAGGGATCCGGCGACCGCCGCCATGAGCGGGGCGCCGACGGCCGCACCGAGCACGAGGCACGCGTACAGGAGGCCGGTCGCGAGGCCGAAGCGGTCCCTCGGTGTCGCCGCGCTGACAATCGCGGACGCGGCGGGGAACGTGAACGCGTGCCCGAAGCCGAGGAGGATCATCGAGGCGGCGTTCGCTACGCCGAACGCAGCGTAAGGGAGGAGAAGGAACCCGGCCGCCAGGCCCGCGAGGCCGAGGCTCGCGCTGCGCCGGGCCCCGAAGCGGTCCGCGAGGATCCCGCCCGGGTAGTGGAGGACGACGGACGTCACCCCGAACATCATGAAGGAGATCAC
>Ga0209642_10002320_pt1 | contig 12562 bp, 6 predicted proteins | sample RifCSP19_2_FD_184025 | JGI IMG/M metagenome (GOLD analysis project Ga0209642, IMG submission 184025) | Soil microbial communities from Rifle, Colorado - Rifle CSP2_sed 19_2 (SPAdes) (version 2) | ecosystem: Environmental > Terrestrial > Deep subsurface > Rock core/Sediment | place: Rifle... | reverse complement strand
CTTAGCAATCCCGGCTGGCAGGGAGATGAAAGTTCTTATTACCGGAAGCAAACGTGAGAAAAAGATCGCCCAGTCCCCGTATTTTTTAAACCATCTTTCTGCAGTATCTAAATCCCGGTGCGAGAGTAAAACATATTTTCCGTACTTTTCAATAAAAGGTCTTCCACCCAATATCCCTGCCCAGTAGGCTGCCACAGATCCGACCACACACCCAAATGCTCCAGCCACTGAGACCCAGAGAATATTAAATCTCCCGGTGTAGACTAAATACCCTGAAAAAGGCATAATTATCTCCGAAGGTAAAGGGATGCAGGCAGACTCAATGCCCATGGTCAAAACTATCCCCCAATAACCAAGAAAAGAGATTGTGTCTATGATCCATCTTCCCACAGGTTCAATTATACTCTCAAACATTCTCCCCTGCTTTTTTGCTTATCTTTATCTTTCGCAGATGATGCCCCACTTTCTCTAAAATGGTGAAATCCAAATCGTAAAGCTCTATCTTTTCCTCTAAGAGTGGTATCCTGCCCAAGGTGTTGATTAAAAGCCCGTTTAAGTTCTCAAATTTCTCCTCAGGAAGGTTTAGTTTGAGTTTTTCGTTTAGTTCCCTTAAAGGAATGGAGCCTCGGACAACCGCAGAGCCATCCGGAAGAAGCTCTATCTCTTTTCTTTCCTCGTCATACTCATCCTCTATCTCGCCCACAATCTCCTCGATTATATCCTCTAAGGTTATAAGCCCGGCAGTCCCGCCGAACTCATCCAAGACTATCGCCATCTGGGCTCTTTTTTTCTGAAACTCCCTTAAAAGCTTGCTTATCTTCATCGAGTCAGGCACAAAATAAGGCTTTCTGATGATATCCTCAAGGATTATCAGGTCGCTGTTCTGCAAGATATTTATGACATCCTTGGCATGGATTACCCCAATCACATTGTCTAATGTGTCCCTGTATACTGGCAAACGTGAATAACCTTCTTCAGTAACCGTCCGCAGAACCGTATTCTGGTCTGAACTTAGCTCTAAGCCTATGACCTCGGTGCGCGGAGTCATCGCTCTTTTCACAGTCGTGTCAGTGAACTCAAAAACGCTGTGGATTATCTCCTCTTCTGTTTTCTCGAAAATCCCTTTTGCCCTTCCCTCAGTGACGATATATTTCACCTCTTCTTCTGAGATAAATGGGGGTTCCTTTGGAGCTTTTCCGATGATCAGGCTCATCAGGGCTTTAGTGGAGAAGGACAAGAGTTTCACGAAGACAAAGGATATCTTTGAGAGAAAACGAATCGGACCCGCAACCCTCAGGGCAACCTTTTCCGAGTATCTTAAGGCCAGATATTTGGGAACAAGCTCACCAATGACCAGTGAAAGGTAGGCTATCCCAATAACCACGATCCCAATGGCAATCGACTCACTCCATCTCTGAAAAAACTCTGAAGGTAATTTCCTTATCAGGGGGATCAAAAGGTCAACGATCTTAGCTCCACCTACCACTGAGGCTAAGGTTCCTACCAGAGTAACCCCGATCTGCACTGTGGCTAAGAACTTCTCCGGCTCGGATTGGAGTTTTTGAACTAAAAGTGCTTTCTTGTTTCCGGAATCTATCAGCTCCTTGACCCTGCTTTTCCGCAGGGTGATCAAGGAGATCTCAGAGCTGGCGAAAAAACCGTTAGCCAGGATCAGGGCAAGGATTAGAATTATCTGTATCCAGTAGCTTTGCATAAGAAGTAACAAAAGTCACCAAAGAGTAAATTAATCAGCGGGCAAGGGTGCCCGCTCTACGAAACATGAATGAGTTTATTATCGTAATCGTAGGAGGGGCTCCCAGCCCCGAAAATATTGATTAAAAAAGCGGTGAAAAGCTTTTCCCACCGCTCGAAAAAGATATTTTCCTCATAAGCTTTTGGCTAAACTCTCCAGCCTGGAAATCCTTTCCTCCAAAGGCGGGTGGGTACTGAAAAGACTTGCCAGCCCTTTTCCGGTTAATGGATTTACGATGAAAAGATGAGCTGTGGAGGGGTTTGCCTCCAGCGGAATTCTCTGGGAAGCATAAGATAGCTTCTTCAAAGCACCAGCTAAAGCTAAGGGCTTGTGGCTTATCTTTGCCCCGCTCTCGTCTGCCTGATACTCCCTGGAGCGTGAAATTGCCAGTTGAATCAAAAGAGCAGCAATCGGGGCAATGATAGCCATAAACAAAAGACCCAATCCTCCACCCCTGTTCTCCTCATCTCTACCTCCCCCAAAGATGGCGGCGAACTGAGCCATCTGCGCCAGCATGCTTATCGCGCCGGCAACAGTTGCCACTATTGAGCTGATCAGTATGTCCCGGTTTTTTATATGTGACATCTCATGCGAGATAACTCCTTCTAATTCCTCCTCGCTCAAAATTCTGAGGATGCCAGAAGTAACCGCAACTGCTGAATGTTCCGGATTTCTTCCAGTGGCAAAGGCATTCGGTGAATCTGTGGGGATGATATATACTTTAGGCATAGGAAGGTTCGCCTGTGAGGCTATGCGCCTGATTATTCTATACAAGCCGGGATTATCACCCTCCTCAATCTTCTGAGCTCGATAGATACCCAGGACGATTTTATCTGAGAACCAGTAGCTGCCTAAGTTGAGTATTGCGGCAAATATCAGGGCTATAACCATCCCGGAATTTCCACCCAGAATTCTGCCGATAAAAATCAAAAGCAGGGTCAGTAGGGTTAGAAAAAATGCGGTTTTTAAAGTGTTCATACTTTTACCTCCTATCTTAAGTTTATCAGGTTAAGATTTTAAAGTCAAGGGATTTTCCTGATTAAATATATCTACGGAATTAATTAAAAGCCTGACAATTGCTTAAACGCTTTTTTAAATACCGAGGAGAAAACTTGATTTAAAAGAAAATTTTTACTAATAACCTCCCATACTATATTTTTTTCTTGACAAAATAAACATAGGTTTTATTTTAGTTGAAAACATACTTCGTTTTTTCATTCTTTGTTTGTCTGTTCTTCTTAGTTTAAAGGTTTTAAAACCGCTAACCTTCTAAACCGGTTAAAGGAGGTGAGGAAGAAGAAATAGACCATTTCTTACAGAAAAGAACTGGTCTTTTTAACTTTTTCATAAAGGAGGTGATAGTAGATATTAGTTCGAGATCTTTCAGTTTTTTCTTTTTTCGTTAACAGATTCTACCAGAAAAGTTTAATCTTTTTGGAGGTTTAATATGAAAAGATTATTCCTCTTTGTTTTTTTGCTGGTGTTGATCCTCGCCGCCTCTTCCTGGGCAGTCGACGAGTCAAAAACTCCTCTTGATGAGCAGATGGATGAGGTGCAGTACGTCCCGAATCAGTTTGTGGTTCAATTTAAAACTGAGGCAGAGCCTGTTCGTCCTGTCCTGCTGAAAGGGATTGTGACAACCGGGGTGCAGGCTTTAGATGCTTTGAATCAGAGATTTGAGGTCACCGCGATAGAACGAGAGTTCCCTGGGGCAAAACCAGAGCCAGGAGCTCCTGATCTATCCAGATATCACATCGTCACCTTCAACGGTCCCTATAAGCTGGAAGATGTCATAAGCGCCTATGCGGCTCTTCCCAATGTCGAATCAGTGGAGCCGATCGGGATACACCCTCTTTATGATATTTACCCGAATGATTATTATTTTCAAGGACAGCCGGATCCATGGAACCAATGGGGATTGCACAATGCCGCTGATCACGACATTGATGCCCCCTGTGCCTGGCAGATTAATTCCGGAAGCACCAGCGTCATAATGGCAATCCTGGATTCGGGTGTCAGGTATTATCATAAGGACCTGGGCGGTTCAACCTGGCCCACTACTACTGGAAATATCTGGATAAACCCGGGCGAAATTGCTGGTAATAATCAGGATGATGACGGGAATGGGTATAAGGATGACTGGATCGGCTGGGATTGGGTTACTGGAGTTAACGGCTGTAAAAAAGGCGAGGATTGTAAGACCGCGGATAACGACCCAAAGGATTTTGCCGGTCACGGAACTCATGTCGCGGGGATTGCTGGAGCAATGACCAATAACTCTCGTGGAGTTGCTGGTGTGGCTGGTGGCTGGGGTGATGGAACCACAGGCTCTATTGGCAACGGCTCAAAGATTATGTGCTTGAGAATCGGCTGGTTATCCGCCAGCGGGTCTGGATATGTGAGGATGGATTTTGCAGCTCAGGCTTTCTATTATGCTGCTAACAAAGGTGCCACATCTGCCAATTGCAGTTGGGGTTCTTCCAATTCCGGAGGTCTGGGTGCAGCAGTAGATTATGCTGTTGCCCACGGGGTTCTGGTTTGCCATGCCGCCGGGAATAGCAATAATAACGTAGCTGACTATCTTGGCGCCAGGACAGATGTAATGAACGTAGCAGCTACGGACAAAAACGATGTTAAAGCCAGTTTCTCCAGCTACGGCACCTGGGTGGACGTCTCTGCCCCGGGTGTGGATATTGTCAGCACTTATCATTACTATCCGGATCCAGCTAACGATTATGTTGCAGCAATGAGTGGAACCTCTATGTCCACTCCTTTTGTGACCGGTGAAGCCGCTCTGGTTAAGTCGCAATTCCCCTCCTATACCTGGCAGGATATCTATAACCAGATAAAGAATACCACAGATAATATCGATGCCTTAAATCCAGGGTATGTAGGTCTTTTAGGAACTGGAAGAATCAATGCCTGCAGGGCTTTGGGCGGAACTCCTAACCCCAAGGCGATTGCCTCAGGCTCCGTTCCTGAAAAATTCACCTTGTTCCAGAATTTCCCCAATCCTTTTAACCTGGCAACTAATATTTCTTTCTACCTCTCCGAGAAATCAGAGGTGAACCTGACCATCTACAATATCCTTGGTGAGAAAGTGAAGGCTCTGGCAAATGGTCTATTTGAGCCTGGAAACCATTCCTTAACCTGGGATGGCAAAAACGAGGCTGGCTCTGTTGTGGCAAGCGGTATCTACTTCTACAGGCTGAATGCAGGCGATCAGGTAATAACTAAAAAGATGAGTTTGCTGAAGTAAAGCTCTCTTACGTGGCGGGATTTCAAAGTCCCGCCACATGCAACAATCAGTCAATCATCCAATCTATTTTTCTTGACACTCATCTCCTTTTTAATATATTTAATCCGAAAAAGTTGAATAGCTAATAGCCAATAGCTAAAAACTAAAAAATATCCTCCTCGGTAACTCAATGGTAGAGTGAGTCCGCCTAAGGCGAGATTAACCGCTAAGTTGCGGGTGCCAACCCTCCTGGAAAGTTTCTCACGTATACTCCCATTTTCCTTGACACGTGTCTTCTTTTTTATATATTTTGTCTGAAAAAATAAGTTGTGGAATATTCCTCGGTAACTCAATGGTAGAGTGAGCGGCTGTTAACCGCTAAGTTGCAGGTTCGAGCCCTGCCCGAGGAGTTTTCAATATCTGATCAATAAAAAGGAGGTATTTTATGTTGCGAGTAGTTCACTTTGAAATCAATGCGGATGATCCGGAGAGAGTGGTGAAGTTTTACCAGAAGGTATTTGGCTGGAAAATCGAGAAGTGGAGCGGCCCGGTAGATTACTGGTTAGTCACTACTGGTCCAAATGACCAGCCGGGAATAAATGGCGGAATTATGAAGCGGATGAACCCCCAGTCCAGCACTTACAACACGGTGGATGTCCCATCAGTGGATGAATTCACAAAGAGAATTGTGGAAAGCGGAGGAAAAGTCGTCGCACCCAGGATGGCCGTGCCTGGAGTAGGTTATATGGCTTACTGCGCAGATACCGAGGGGAACGTATTTGGAATAATGCAGGAGGACGTTTCGGCCAAATAGCTGTCAGAAAAGGACTCCGGCAGCTTCCATTTGAGGAGATGTTAACAGATAACTCTTGGGTTTACTCGTTTTGTAGTACCTCCTCTATTTTGAGGTCGATTTCTTTTTTAGTAAAAGGTTTTTTTAGAAAGGTTTTAGCCCCGGCATTTAGTATCTTTTCGACTTCCTGTGTTCCGACATGATCGGTCACTGCCACTATCTTTGCGTTATTATCCAGCTCAAGCAGTTTGCGAGTTAAATCCATTCCGTTCATTTCCGGCATAGAGATGTCGGTAAACACAATATCGAACTTATCTCTTTGATAAGTCTCCAGTGCTTTCTTGGCTTCAAGCGTAACGGTCACAGTGTGCCCATCTACCTCCATCAGTTTTCCTAAGACTTCAGCTACCACTTCTTCATCGTCAACGACTAATATCTTTAAATTTTTCTGGTTCATTGCCCCCCAGTCGATGAAAGACCGTCTTAGATGTCGCTGGAGTGTCAACCCTCAGCTGAGCATAAGGTAAAACTAAAGTTTTACACTCCAGTTTTGTTATCTCCAGTCAACAACTTTGGAGATTGCCTGATAAAGCACGCGTAGCCGAGCTTTTAAAGCTCGGCGCCGGCTGACGATCAGTTTTACATCTCGTCGAGCAGAGGTCTAAAACCTCTGCTACGAATCTTTAAATGACGATCTTGGAGATCGTCTGATAAAGTAACTCATTTTTAAACGGCTTGATCAAGACCTCATCCGCTCCAGCTTCCCTGGCTTTTTCTTCCTTCTCTTTCTGGATATGTCCGGTAATGACTATTACCTTAGTCTGCTGGTCTTTTTCTTTCACTTTTTTTATCAGCTCTATCCCATCCATATCCGGCATGGTTATATCCGATAAGACCAAGTCGAACTTATCTTTTTTGAAAAGCTCTAACCCCTCTTTCCCACGCAGGGAGGTTGCGACCAGGTGACCTTTAGATTCCAAAAACTTCTTCAGGCTGGAACAAATCGGGCTCTCATCATCCACCAAAAGGATTTTTAATTTTCTTTCTGTCTCTTTTGAAGATTCTATCCTGGTATCAAGAAGAAATTCTCGAGGTAGATTCTTGGAGACCGGGATCTGTATAGTAAATTTAGTCCCTCTGCCTACTTTTGTCTCTACCTCAATCTTACCCTGATAACCATCTATTATCCCATAGCTCAGGAAAAGCCCTAAACCTGTCCCGGGTATTTCGCTTTTCCCCAAAGCTCCCTTGGTGGTAACAAAAGGCTCAAAGATCTTGTTCTTTATCGAATCCGGTATTCCGCAACCCGTATCTTTGAAAACAACCTGGATATTGTCTCCAGCAGGCTCTACTTGAACAGTCAATGTCCCCCCTTTAGGATGCATCGCATCCCGGGCATTGGTGATCATATTCAAAAAGACCTCTGAGAATTGTCCGGGGTCGCAGTAGATCTTGGGAATGGATTTAAACTTTTCTATTAGCTCTACGTTATGTTTTTCTAACTCCCTTCGAGTAACAGATAAAACACTTTTCAGTGGCTCGGTTATATCGACCAGCTCTTTTCTCGCTTCTTTCTGCCGGGCAAAGGCTAAAAGGTTATTGGTGATGCTGGATGCTCGCTGTGAGCTTTCCACTATGGTCTCTAAACACTCTTTGATCTGATTAGAATCCTTAGTAATTAAACCTAACTCCGCATTTGCCATCATCCCGGCTAAGATGTTATTGAACTCGTGTGCGATCCCGTAGGCTAAAGTTCCCACTGCGGCTAATTTCTCAGTCTGGATCAACTGTTCCTGAAGCCTTTTCCTCTGGGTTATGTCCTTAGCAATATGGACAGTGCCAAAAACTTCCCCTTCCTTATTAAATAAGGGTGAGGCAGAGACCTCAAAGTGAATTTCGAAACGAGAATCAAAAAATTCAGCTGAAGCTGTTTTTTTAGTTTCTAAGGCACGGAGGTGAGGACAATTAGGCAGAGGCTCTTTTGTCCCATGGAATACTTTATAACAGGTCTCGCCAATAAGCTCTTCAGGCCTTACCCTAAAAAGATCAGCATAAGCCTTATTCACTCGAATGAGCTTGAAGTCCTTATCCTGAATCGAAACCAAATCCGTAATGGAATTAAAAGTTGTCTCCCATTCTCTGGCAGATTGTTTTATATCTTCCTCTACCTTCTTACGTTCGGTGATATCCATAGAAAGTATAAAGATGCCCTCAGGCACAGGTTGAATGCGGAGGTCAAACCAGCCCTTAGTGCCGTCAGGGAAGGTGAATTCGTTCTCCATCTGGTGCGAAATCCGTTCCCCCATACAGCGCCTGAATGTGGCAAACAACTCTGTGTTCTCAATCCCAGGGTACATCTCCATCATGGTGTGGCTCAGCAGTTCCTTCTTAGCACGGCGCCCCTGCGTGGCAACTGCATCGTTTACATACAGATAGCGCCAGTCAAATCCGATGATCTGGCACCCCTCCAGCATACTGTCCAGCGTATTCCGGTAGCGTTCTTCAGATTTTCTCAGTTCCCCCTCCGCCTTCTTGCGTTCAGTGATATCCCGTCCATACAGATTGACATAATCGGTACCAGGGACTGGAACAACGATAAAGGATAAAATCCTGCCTTTATGCTCCATCTCAATGTTTCTGGATAAATTGGTGTTGATGACTTCAGTAACTAATTGTCGCAAGTGGTTGGGTGCAGGCTGATAGATGGAGGTTCTCCACTCATTCAATAAAGACAAACTACTATTATTAGCATATAGAACAACACCATCCTTTGAAATCCGCAAAATTGGTTCTGGATTCTCAGAAGGGAATTTTGCCAGGTCCTTTATCTCCTCTTCCGCCTTCTTGCGCTCGGTAATGGGCACAACCACCTCCATCGCTCCAGTGATATTCCCATCTTTGTCCTTGACAGGAGTGGCTATGATCTGTGACCAGATCGTTTCGCCCTCTTTATCCTTTCCTACTTGCTCGTGAACTACTATATCTTTTCCTTTTTCAAAAACCTCTCGCACTCCGCATCCGGGACAGATGTCAGAACGATGATTATATGTCCGGTAACAGGGTTTACCCTCGACCTCACCAAATATTTGCTTTAAGACTTCATTTGCCCAGAGAGTCCGGTAATCTTTAGAAATGATGGCGAGTCCGACGCCAATGTTTTTTGTAACGCTCTCAAGCTTATCTCTCTCTGTTCGGATTTCTTCTTCTGTTTTCTTACGTTCAGTGATATCTATCTCTCTTCCTTGAATACCTATTTGCCTCCCCTCTTCATCCAGTAGTGGACTCCAAGAACTTGAACACCACTTTATCTTCCCATCTTTTGTCATTATGCGAAATTCTTGTCCCGAGAAGGCGTTACCGCAAAAGAGTTCATCCCAAAGTTTTGTCATTCTTGTTTTATCCGCCGGATGGAGGTAATCAATAAAGTTTTGCTCATATAGCTCTTTAGTCGTGTAACCGGTTAATCTTTCAAACGCAGAGTTCACATATTGTAGTTGGCGGTTCATATCGTAAGCAAAAACAGCATCACTCATATTTGTAGCAATGAGGCGAAGCTTGCGTTCAGATTCTTGGATCTCCTTCTCCGCCTTTTTGCGTTCAGTGATGTCCCTTAAAAAACAATGGGAAGCCACCTTCCCCTGATATTCTACTAAACTAACGCTTAGCTCTACATCTTTTCTTTCGCCATTTTTAGTCAAAAAGATAAACTCATAATTTGGAGGCACTTTTTCGCCTTTCTGTCTTTGATGATATCTGTCAGCCACCATCTCCCGATGTTCTGGCGCGATTACCTCCGTGAAATCGAGCTGGCTTAATTCCTCCCCGCTATAGCCGGACAGTTCTAAGAACTTCTGGTTGGCGAATTTGAAATGATTGTCCTGAAGAATGCAGACGGCATCATGGGCATGTTCGATCAGGTTCCTGTACTTTTGTTCTTCTTTTACCTTTTCTTCTGCTCTGATTTTTTTCTTATTGGCTTGAAAAAGGTAGATCGAGCCAAATAAAAACCAGAAGCACAGGATTAATATCAAGATCAAGGTATCTCTCAAATTGTGCTTTGCTAAAGCCAGGGCCTCAAATGAAGGCGTGGCCACAGCTAAAGACCAACGCCTGTTTCCCGGATTAATAGGAGCAAAAGCCACCAGGTTTTTCTGGCTCCCTTTTACCAGGTATTCTCCGTACCCGTTTTCCCCTTTAATCATCTTCTCTTGAATCTCAAAAGAAGTATGACACTTCTGGCACCCATTCTCTTTTTTAAAAATATTCCTGAGTTCCATCTCTGGATGCTGAGGTTGAACCAGCAAGGTCCCCTCGTCATCCAGAATCCACAAATTCTTGACAAGGTTAGATTTCAAGCTGGGCATAAGAAAAGAGGTGATAAAATTCAAATCTATGGAAAAAGCTAAAACCCCGACAAAATCTTTGGTTGGTATGTTTGAGAGGAAACGGGATGACTCCATCTTATTATAGAGTGGAACTGATACAAATATCCTTCTCTGACCATCTTCCAGTATCACATTTGAGATAAAGGGCTTGCCGGTTCTTTTAGATTGTTCAAAATAACTTTCCCGGCTGTAGTCTTTCCCAGCCAATTCCTTTTGTTTCCCATCTGAGATTATGTAGGTTAAGACTCCCTTTTTGTCCAGTTTTCTTAAAGAAGTTATCTTTTTCTTCATCTCATTGAAAACAACTTCCATATCAGCCCTATCTTCTTGGCTGCAACCTTCTTTGACTCTTAGATGTTCTGATAGAACTACTAAATCCCGGACTGCTTCGTCGAAGAGCTCCTCTATCTGTGTTACCATTTGCTGGGCTAAATTTAACTGGTGTTGGTTATATTGCTGGGCTAACTGCTCCCTGTTCTCTTTATGCATATTATAAATCATCCACAGGACTAAAAATAGAACGACTGGCCATACAACCCAGAAAATATGGTTTAGTTTTAACCTGATTTTCATTATTTCCTTCCTTTCATAAAGAGAACCTATTTTACCGATTAAGTGTTTTTACTTAGAATAGTTTTTTTTCTAATTCCGTCAAGTAAAATTTGTGAATTCTCTGAAAAACTCAGTTTCGCGGGGCTGGGAGCCCCGCCTACGATAGCTAAACCCTTGATATATCGTAGGTCGAGCACCTCTGCCCGACCTTTCTCTTCCAGTTTCTCAGAGATCTCTTTGTCTGTTAAGTCGTTTTTTGAAATGGAAATTTACCTTAAAGGCCCCCCCTTTTTAGGATGATTAGAACATTTATTTATATTTATCGGAATTAGAGGATAAAGAATTAGCCTGTTGGTGTTCGATAAATCGAGCCTTAATAGTATTATGACCTCACCCTTACCCTCTCCTGAGAGGGGAGGGAGGGGTCTTTCCACAAAAATAAAAGGGCAGGCACATAGGGGCTGTTGCCAAAGAAGGTAGCCGCAAGTCCTACCCGCCTTGGCAGGCTTCTCGAAGTTCAGCTTGCGATTAAGTAACTCACCCTAAATCCCTCTCTTAAAAAGAGAGGGATTTCTCCCTTCTCTTTTTAAGAGAAGGGGATAGGGGATGAGTTCAAAAGCGCCCGCAGGGCGACTACCAACTTAAAAATAAAAAAGCAGGTACATAGGCCTGCCCCTATCTTTTTTATCCGTCATTCGTTATTCGGTGTTCGTCATTTCTTTTTACATCCCATATTTTTCGATTATCTGTTCTTTATCTTTCCCCAGTATATCGTATTTTTTGCCGACCTTTATGAAGGCTTGAATAGCTTTGTCCAGGTGTTCAGTCTGGTGCACGGCTGAGATCTGGACTCTAATCCGAGCCTGCCCCTGAGGCACCACCGGATAAGAAAATCCAACAACGTAGATTCCTTCATAATACAGGTCTTTAGCAAAATCCTGAGCCAGCCTGGCATTGTAAAGCATAATCGGGCATATGGGGTGAACCCCTTCCCTTATCTGAAACCCTGCCTCTTTCATTTTTTCCCTGAAATATGTGGTATTTTTATGCAGCTTATCTAAAAGCTCTGTGTTTTTCTTCAAAAGCTCTAAAACCTTTATGCTGGTGTAAACTAAGGAAGGCGCTAAGGTATTGGAGAAAAGATAGGGTCGGGAGCGCTGTCTTAACAGGTCTATTATCTCCTTTCTGGAGCTGGTGAATCCTCCGCAGGCACCTCCCAGCGCCTTTCCCAAAGTGCTGGTGATGATATCTACCCTTCCTTCCACCCCACGATACTCAATTGAGCCTTTTCCACTCTTTCCTAAAGTCCCTGTGGCATGAGAATCATCCACCATCGCTAAGGCATTATACTTTTCGGCTAAATTGCAAATCTGGTCTAATTTGGCGATATCCCCGTCCATAGAGAAGACCCCGTCTGTGGCAATCATCCGGACCCTGTATTTACTGCACTCCTTAAGCTGAGCCTCTAAATCTCCCATATCACTGTGCTTGAACCTTTTTCTATCGGCTTTACAAAGCCTGATCCCATCGATTATGCTGGCATGATTAAGCTCATCGCTTATCACCATACAATCTTGGTCTAAGAGGGTCTCGAAAAGCCCTCCATTGGCATCAAAGCAAGAGGTATAAAGGATGGTATCTTCAGTGCCTAAGAATTCAGAGATTTTTCTCTCCAGCTCCTTGTGTATATCCTGGGTGCCGCAGATGAATCGTACTGAAGCCATGCCAAAACCGTATCTTTCCAAACCCTCTTTGGCCGCTTTAATCAATTCTTGATTGCCAGCTAAGCCCAGATAATTATTGGCACAGAAATTAATGACCTCTTTCTTCTCTGCACCCGG
>Ga0209642_10002318_pt1 | contig 12568 bp, 17 predicted proteins | sample RifCSP19_2_FD_184025 | JGI IMG/M metagenome (GOLD analysis project Ga0209642, IMG submission 184025) | Soil microbial communities from Rifle, Colorado - Rifle CSP2_sed 19_2 (SPAdes) (version 2) | ecosystem: Environmental > Terrestrial > Deep subsurface > Rock core/Sediment | place: Rifle... | reverse complement strand
TTCACTCATCACTGTATTTTCGGGGCGTGGCTCAGCCTGGTAGAGCACTGCGTTCGGGACGCAGGGGTCGGAGGTTCAAATCCTCTCGCCCCGACCAATAAATCAAAAAGTTAATAACCCCGCCCATCCGCCTGAGGCGGACTGGGCTTATTGACCCTTGACCAACCTCAGATCAGTCTCTCATGCATTGTTGAAGCACCATTTACGGTGGCGAGCAGCCCCACCCAAAATTAAGCTTGCTTGTATATGCTTCCAGACCACTAAAGTTTGTGGCCACTGCGTGAACTTCAAAAAGAACACCATCATAATTCTTGCGCTCTGCCTGCACATCCAAAGTATATATGATCGATCGCTCGGTGGGGGTCAGTTCACCAATCTTGGCAAAGCTTTCATCTACAACCCGTTCGCCTTCAGTTTTGGCTTCTAGTTGTATTACCGATATTCCATGGATTGATGTACTCCGGCATGCCCTGAATGCTATATAGATGCTCACTTTCTTGATGCCGCCGTCGGGATCGGTGCCGAATGCTTCCAACTTAATGACGTCATTAGCACCGACCAGAGTAAAAGCGCTCACCTTAGGCTGACCAGGCTGCCAGTGGTAAGCATTAAGGAGTGGCTGGTTAGGGATATCAGCCTCAAGCCGCACCTCAGTGGGACGTGTGGTATCCACTGGAGGCACTTTTACAGACATCACCGCAGGAGGACTGGTGGCACCCGTTGATGGCACTTTTTCAGACATCATCGTACAGCCAGTGAAGACCCAAACAACAGAAGAACAAAGTATAAAAGATAAAACCGCGTGTTGATTTACCCGCAATGTCGATACCTCCTCTTACCTATAAAATAGTGATTAAAAACCTCGCTATTTTACCCCACACCAAAACTTTTGGTGTGGGGGTTTACAAACTGGCGTCCACCTTAGGCGGATGCATGCCATACTGCGTTATCGGCTCATTTTTGCTCCTTACCGTATGAGCTCAGTTTTATTGAAACAGCTTCTTACCGTTGTTCTCTGTGGCAGGATATACAGAGTTTATTTTCTTGTTTTCTGAGGATATGATCATAATCTCCGCCATGCGGGCTATGGCAGGTTGTGCAAAGCATGATAGTGTTGCCTGCCAGAGGCAGGTCTGGAGGCGGGTAAATCGTCATCCATGAAAGCAAACCTGTTGGATGTGAAGTCCTCTTATGAACACCGCCTACATGGCAATTCTGATTCACACAACTGTCAAGACCTGCATACTTTATGGTAGTGAGCCCCGGGTAATGAGGCTCTTTTGAGGCGATATCCTTTCTTGATAGAACCTCTGCCAGTTCCACAACACTCGTGGCCTTCTTGTTTGTCTTCCATGATAAGGCAATTTTACCGTTTATCTTTACAACCTTGATATTTTCTACAGTAGGCCTGACTTGAGGCTCATCTTGTTTTTCCAAAAACGGTTTCTTAACCTTAAAGGTGAAATCCTCCGACCTCCCCGTATTTCCAAATGGGTCTTTTGAAATGGCCATAACATGATACTTCTCGTCGGGTTCAAGCCTTTCTATTAACACCCGATGCTCCTTTGTGAATTTATTACCCGAGGGAGAGACATCACCATATTTTTTAGAAAGGCCGTATTCGACCTGGGAGGTAGAAGGCTCATCGGTCTCCCATGTGATAACTGCCGAATAAAAGATGCCTGCCTTGATTTCTTCAACCCTTATATTGGATATGGCTGGCGCCTTTTTATCATCGAGTATTACTTCATTGACAGATGAAGGGGTAAAGCTTATCTCCTGTGACACCACCTCGTTGCCCTCTCTATCTTTTGCCCGCACTTTGACCCTGTAATTGACCATATTGGCCGCATCTAGATAGATGAGATTTTCTTTTGTAAAGGTATCTATAGGAATCTCTTTCACTGGCGCCATATCTGTTATGTGGCACATCTGGCACTCATCCGATGCGCGCGGGTGCTGTTTGTTATATCGTAGTATAGATGAATAAACCTTTTCGTGGCAGCCAATGCATCCAGATTCTTTCAACTCTATAGGAGCGGTAACAGGAATAGAAGTTTCCTGGATGAGATCATTTAGCCTTTGCGGTGAAATTTCAGACGGCTCTGCCGGCGCCATGCCTTCTTGAATCTTTGTTGCAAGTTTCGACTTTAATATCACCTCATCGGGGATAGATGGTGTTATATTTCTTGCACCCACCTCACCGGTGATGGTCACTATCTCACTCTCTTTCTCATGGGCGGAAACAATGAAATGAGTTCCCTTGATTCCTGCTACGGCTGTGGGTGTTTCTATCTGGAATCTTGACTCACTTCCGCGGAATACTCTTCCTACCAATACCCTCACCGTGCCGATGAATAGCTTCATGACAGATACCCGCTTATCATTTGCCTCGATAAGGGAATAACCCTTTACAACCAGTTTCGCATTCGCACCAAGGTTTAACACGCTGTCATCATTCATGAGTACCTTTACCTTGGACTTTACCGAAGTTATTATGGTATCCTGCGGATAAATCCCCTCCATACCCTTGACCTTGATTCCCTGGGGTTCATTTTCATGATAGAGATACACATCTCCTGTCCATGCAACCACTGCACCGACAGGGGCTTTTTTAACGGCTGCAAATGATTGTGGTACGAGAACGAGAGGAATTGTAACGTATAATAAAAAGAATATTTTAGGATTCATGGTCATGGTTAATAACCAACATTTAAGCAGAATCGAGCTTTATTAAAAACCCTTTCTTTAGTTACGTCAAGCGCTTGTTTTATAAATTCATGTCACCACAAGATTATCCCTATGCACAACTTCATCATAATATTTATAACCTAAAGTTTTTTCAATCTCAGTTGTTTTTATCCCCTTTATCTTCTCAATCTCCATTGAACTGTAATTTGCAACACCTCTGGCAAATTCTTTGCCTCGGTGGTCGACGCAATGAACCACTTCACCTGCCTCAAATGTGCCATCTACCTTTGTTATGCCGGACGGGAGCAAGCTTTTCCCTTTTTTGAGTATTGCATCTTTTGCGCCCTCATCAACAAATATCCTTCCCGTCGGTCTGGCTGAGAAGGCTATCCAGTGCTTTTTGCTTGTAAGCTTATCCTCCATTGGCAAAAATAGAGTTCCGATATCAATGCAGTCAAAAATCTTCTTTAAAATATCAAAATCTTTTCCATTGGCGATAATCGTTGCCACACCAAAATGGGCTGCCTTTTTTGCTGCCTCTACTTTTGACGCCATGCCGCCTGTGCCAAAGACACCTCCTGTATCTCCAGCCCATGCTAAAGTCAGGTGATCAACATCCCGGACAACGGGTATGAGGTTTGCCGTTTTATCCTTTTTAGGGTCTTTATCAAACAGACCATCTATATCAGTAAGTATTACCAACAAATCTGCCTCTACCAAATTTGTAACCAACGCCGCCAGATGATCATTGTCGCCAAACTTTATCTCTTCCACGGCAACTGTATCATTCTCATTTATAATTGGAATTATGCCATAGCCCAAAAGTGTTGAAATAGTATTTCTGGCATTTAAGAACCTTTGCCTGCTGCCGAGATCATCATGCGTCAAAAGCACCTGGGCTGCCTTCTCATGCAAAGGGGTGAGCGCCTTTTCATATGATGCCATAAGACTTCCCTGTCCAAGGGCTGCAATTGCCTGCTTTTCAGGAATGCTTTTGGGCCTTTGTTTAAACCCCATCTTTTTCATGCCGATTGCAATGGCGCCGGAGGTGACAAGGATGACTTCCTTGCCCGATTTTTTTAATTCAGATATACCTTTGGCAAGGTTTGAAAACACTGTCTCATCAAGCCCCTCATCATGGCGGCCTGCAAGCACAGCGCTGCCGACCTTTATTACTATCTTTTTCGCAGCGCCAATATATTTTTTTCTAAAATTATCCTTCATTGTCTAATAAATCTTGGCAATATTCAGTTCCTGATTCGGTCCGCCGTTTAAAAGTTTAACTACCTTAACACCATCATCAAAATAGTCAATCACATTAATGCATCCGTAATCCTGCTCAATTCTGAAAAAGTTTTCCATAGGAAGCCCCAAGGCATCACAGAGAATAACCCGATTCACGCCGCCGTGGGCAATAAGGGCTATATGCTCTCCTACGTGTTTAGTCAGAGTATCTTTCAATGCCGGCATAACCCTATCCTGAAGGTCATGCAGATTTTCACCGCCCTGTACCCGCGTATGGGCAAGGTCTCTGAATCTGAAATCTGCCTCTTCAGGAAATTGCGCTGCGCCCTCTTCTCTGGTAAGCCCTTCCCATCTGCCCAGATGAAGCTCCCTGAAGGCATGAATCTTTACAGGCTTTAAGCCCAAAACACTGCTTATCATCTCGGCCCCTTTTGTTGCCCTCTGCAGATCACTGGAATAGACAGCGGTTATTGGTTCATTTGCGAGAAAGGCTGAAATATTTTGCATCTGCAGAACACCAATATCAGTTATATCCACATCAAAGTGGCCGTTATAGCGAAACTCATGGTGGTTTACCACTTGGCCGTGGCGAATAAGATAGAGACGGGTGGGTTTCATATGTTTACCTCAACCAAAAATGCAATTGCATTTTTTGCTCAACAACTGCATAACTTTTCTTCCTTTAACGCAATATACCCTTCTCTTATGAGAAATATGACCGTAACCAATCCAACAATCGGATCTGCCTGCCAGAAGCCGTAAAGATAATTAAGCCCCAATCCAATGAGCAGTGCAACCGATAAAATACAACAAACCAGCGTCTGCTTAGAATCTGCCACAAGACTTCTGCTGTTAATAGTCTTTCCTGTCTGGTATTTAATATAAAATAATACAGGCATAACTATGATAGAAACAATGGCAATGATTATCCCCAAAAAGCTTGGATCTGGCATCTCCTGTAAGTACAGCTTTTTGACCGATTCATATAAAACATACGCCCCGAGGATGAAAAAGGTATATGCGATTAACCTTACAGCCTTTGCCTCTATCCTTTCTTCCTCCTCTTCCGACATCTCTTCGTGCTTGCCAAATCTCCATATCATTACGCCCCCTGAAAGGGATTCAACAAAACTATCCAGACCAAATCCAATCAGAGCAATACTCCCTGCCAGTACTCCGGCAAAGATTGATACAAGTCCCTCTAAAATATTATATCCTACGGTGAAGTAGGATAATGAAAGCGCCTTACTATGAAGGGGTGAACTCATTATGGTATTTTATACTATATTCAACTTAGAAGTGCAATAAAGGAGGATGCTATTCAATCGGCTTTTTCTTAGGCGGGCTGCTCGTAGATTTACGTCATGCAACGCAAGGGGAACGAACGACCTAAATCAGCAGCGAAGGCTAACCTGTTGGCATCATCTTCGACTTTGGAAAGAAAGCGCAGAGTATACGTCATTTCCTTTTTTCTATTCTTGTCCTAAGCTCTTCAAGAGATAAAAGGGACCCGGGAGCAGATTCATATCGTCTCAGCCTTTTGTCCAGCTCCGCCTTGTGGCTCTCCGGGACAGGTACCGCAGCTTCATTCAAAGCGATACTATCCCATAAATCTTCGACCAACAGTATCTTTTCCGGCGTGCTCAATTTGGTTATTTCAGGAATATCACTGACACGCATTGTTTACTGTCCCCTATTTTCCTCTTATTCTTATTTTGCTAAAAGCCTTCGCGCTATTACCGTCATCTTTTGCAGTTTTCCTTGCAAAAAAAGTTCTTTTGCCATTTTTCTCACCAATTTTTTGTCAATAGATTCATTCCACAAGTATGCGCTGTCAAGGTAATCCTGATCGGAACCGGCCAGAAGTTTCAAGATAATAAGATACTCCGGGCGAACGACCTTAAGTTTAACTCCTATAAAAGCGTTAATGGAAAGGCCTGTGGAAATAGCCTCTTCCTCAACCTCGCTTGATGCCACGATGATATCAACCCATGTGTTTCCAGCAGGTAATTCAATAAGGTCTTTGATGCGGTCTTTTGGTCTTCCGGTATGATGTTTGGCGAGTCTGTATTCTTTGGAATATTTTAGCCATTCTGCAAAACGTTTTACTTTTTCTTTTTCAAGAGAGATGAGTATGTCAATATCTCGTGTGGCACGGGGCTGCGAAAGGGCTGACAGGGCGAGGGCTCCGGTGAGGGCAAAATCGCGGATAAATTTACGACGCTTCGCTTCTCCGAGGACTTTTACGATGTCTTTGAATTCTCTTTCCATGCCGTTTTACGCCCTGCCGCAGATTTTGGACAAACTCCGACAATTCAATGGCAAACTTGAGCTTCATCCCCAATGACATTTTGCGATATGATTCTTTTTCTCTGTTTTTTAGCAGTGATCGGATATCCATTGAGATGCACTGTACCATGTATTGAATGGCGACTCAAGAAAAAATGCCGATGACTTAGGCCAGCAGCGGCGTTTCGCTGCATCCCCTTAGCGGATTATTGGGCCAATCATTTCAAATCCTTTCCTGTTTAATGCCTCGTCAAAAACGATATTGCAAGACCCTTCAGACTTCTGGCAGTTTTTTTATCCCTCCGACTCTCTCCCATACCTCAATCCACTTGTCAATCAATTCTTGGAGTTTTGCCTCAAAGTTATTTATCTCATCTTTAGTTATGGGCATAAATAAACCAATATTGTATCCGTCGTAATTGTCAAAATCGCGAGATACCTTTTTGCAATGCTCCAGAAGAAAATCTCGCCGAGACACATTGTCAGTCCACATTGACACAACTACTTTCGTAACACATTTTGAATCCTCACGCTCAAAACACAATCCAAAATGGCAATATAATACCGGCTTGTTTGAAAATTCAATTCCCACCCACCCCTCTTTGCCAAGTTCTTCGTCAGTTAACTTTGCTGGATATGTATAATCTTTTATTTCTTCTCTCTTAATTCCCATAGCCTTTGATAAGTCATTTAGTTTTTGTTCGAGCGCCCTGCGGCTTCTCTCAATAATTGCTTTTTGGAACTCACGGACTGCTGCCAAGGCATCCAAATAAGAACCAAACCCATCCTCAACAAGTTTATTCCGCATTGCCTCTGTTTCACTTTTTCCCATAGTTACATCCTCCTTTCAAGAATTTTTTTATATAATCAAAAGTCCGTGAATCGAAATTTCCCGCATGAATATTCGGCAATTCAAGCAGGTTTTGCTCGACAGCCCCTGCAAACGACAGAATTAGCGAAGCAGCCAGCGGTTCTTTAACCTGTTTCTCGGATACCATGTTTCTTAATTTGATACATATATCAGCCCACTTCAACGCCAATACCTCAATTTTCTTGCCCTCAAACTCATAGTCATAAGAGGTTTTTTGGGATTCTGTAACAAGTAACCGATGACGCTTTTCCTTTTCCCCTCTATATTTATTTTCCACTGACTCTATGTAGCCTTGATTTTTGTCGAGGTCAGATTCTTCTGCGCTAACGGTTTTAACCTCTACATGAATAAGCAACTTTGATGGGTATCTTATTGTTATATCAAGCCTTCCCTCTTGTCCTTCATGCCCTTTTTCAACCCACTCCTCCCGCTCTACATCGGGTTTTATCCCTTCACATTCTTTCAACATAATTTCATCGTCTGGAATATCTAACAATTTGAAAATAAGTCGGGGCTCTTTTAACTGTTCTATAATCCATTCAAGCCAATCCGAATACCCTTCTTCCCTGTGTCCGGCAAACCACCGATTGGATGATAAATCTATGCAAAAGGGGTCTTGAAATGGGGATAAAAGATTGCTGGATTCTTTCAATAAAGTTTTGGTCTCTTCTTTCAAATGCTCCAAGAATTTCTGGCAAGATGTTATGAACGACCTAATGCTGTCGCTGTGCCAATCAGGAATTTTTATTGGCTGATTAAATTTGCGACCCATATCCGTCCATTCGGCTAAAATTTTAGAGTGTTTGCTCAATGCGTCATCCATATTTTCTGCATCCAATTTATACAGAGTTTAGGCGTTTGTCAACAGGACAACACAGGACAAATTTGCTGGAACACCTTGTTAACCTGCCATAAATAAGGGAAATAATTTTGGTTGTATTGTTAGATGGGGCCTATTCTATTTTTCAATAAATCAGGGCTTCTCTTACCATGAAGCACCGCAAGAACTATTACCTTTTCTTTTTCGGCAAGGTAAATGATTTTGTAAGGAAACCTTTTGATGAGGTGTTTTCTTGTCCCTTTGTATTCAATCGGATGAATTTCAGGGTTTCTCTTGATGAAGTTGATTCCCGCATCAACCTACAAGAGGAAGTCATACCCTAAGCCTGTCCTGTTATCCTCATACCAGGAAAATGCTTCTTTTAAGTCTTCTTCAGCTTCAGGTCTTACAATAACGCTATATTTCACTGTCTGCTTGCGATCCTTTTGTAAACCTCTGCCCACGGAGAACCTGATTCAGGGTTTTGGTGATACTTCTCCAGCCGTACATCAATTATTTTTTTCTCCTCGTCGGTCAGTTCAACAGAAGATGCCTTTGCACTTATCGTATCCCAGATATCTTCTACTAATTGAATTCTTTCAGGTATTGATAATTCAAGAGTATCGGTTGCGGTTATTCTTTTCATGGTTATACCTCCTTTTATATTTGCATATAACATTCTTTTTCATATCTACATGCATTTTTAGTAAATTTTAGGTCAATTTGTGCGGAGATTCAACAGAAATTTGATAGGGTATCTTTTTAACCTATCAGAAAATAAGCGAACACCCATTCGGTGCGCTCGGGGAGCGAACCCTACATAGTTTTGGATAAGACTGTGAAACCATGAAAAACAAATCCTTTTTTCCCCTATACTTTGAGTGTAACTAACACTAAATAAATCACCTCGCTTATCTCGCTTTGAAAGCCAAATACATCGCCGGTCACCCCGCCTAATTTTCTCTTAAAGAAAACAGTGAGGAGATAGGCGGCAATAAATATAATGCCTGCATAGACCAGCCCATACCAGCTTAAAAGGATTACAGAAGCAGATAACGCAAAAAAGGTTGCAAGTAAAAACTCCTTTATTCCTGTGTGCTCGGTAAATGCCTTACCGAGGCCGCCTGTTGGTCTTGCGTAATCCGCCCAATATGCCATTGGGACCATTGACCATTTGCCAATGACCGGCAGGAGAATTAGGATGTAACTTTTTGCATCTGTTTGTAGATTATTTATGGCCAGAAATTTTACCAGCAAGAGAAGGACTATCGCCACAACTCCGATGGCGCCAATCCTGCTGTCATTCATGATATTTAACCGCTCTTCTTTTGTGCTTCCGCCTGCAAGGCCGTCTATGGTATCGGCAAAGCCGTCAAGATGAAAACCACCGTTGGTCAATATTAAAACTACTAAGACAAGGCCGTTTGCAATATCGGTTGGTAAAAACCTTGAGCAGAGGAGATTTGCGCCAACGAGGATTATCCCCTGTACAGCACCGACCAGAGGGAAAAAGGCCGTGCTTCTGCCCAGTTCCCTCTCTTCAGCAGCGCCTCTGGTTTTGATAGGAATGATGGTGAGGAATTGTAGGGCGTATATAAAACCTTTCATAAAAGAAATTTATACATGTTGAATGTTAAATACCAGTTCTTGTTTGTGATGTTTTTACAATACTGGTTAAAAGGTTTATTAATGCATTGCACTGTCTTAATAAATCGGAAAAATCGAAAACAATCAGTTTGCTCTCCATCATAAGTCTCAGCCAATACTTTGTTTCTCTTGCTTCTTTTGAAGCTATGCACATTTTAGCAGCAAAATCTTTCTTGGTTTGTGCTGCTTGTGCCTCTTCAACATTAGCCCCAATGCTTGTAGCGCTTCGCACTAATTGTTTGGAAATAATATACTCATTTGTTTCAGCATTTCTTTGTATACTTTAATTACATCCAACGCAAATGCAAAACTTTTTTGAACAATATTTTTCATAATTATTTTATTACCGTTCATCATTCAACATTCAGCATTGTATTTTCTACATCTCCATCATTCCTTTCCGACACCCCTGCCTCTCCAAATGTTGCCATCTCATTATAAATTTTTACACCTGCCTCTATAAGCGATATGCCAAGCGCAGCGCCTGTACCTTCGCCGAGCCTCATATTAAGATTTAAAATCGGCTTCAAATCCATCCTCTCCAGCATTATCCAATGTCCCCGCTCAACTGAGGTGTGGGCTGCAAACATATAATCCTTAACCGTGTGGCAAAGCTCATACGCAATGAGCGCACCTGCGGTTGAGATGAAACCGTCAATCACAACAGGGATGCGGTTTGCAGCAGCACCCAGCACAAGCCCGGCAATACCTGCTATCTCTGCGCCGCCGAGTTTTGCAAGGACATCTATCGGGTCTTTTGGATTGGGCTTGTTTACCTTTATAGCATCCTCTATTACCCTGACCTTATTTTTGAAGGCATCATCATTGATACCCGTGCCTCTTCCCGTCACCTCTTCCACCATTCTTTTTGAAAACACTGCCGCGATGGCGCTGGAGGGTGTTGTATTGGCAATCCCCATCTCGCCGGTGCCGAAGATGTGATAACCTTTTTTGGCATATTCATTCGCCAAATCAATGCCGACCTCAATACACTGTATAGCCTCATCCCTTGTCATTGCAGGACCCTTGCGGAAATTCTTTGTGCCTCTGATTATCTTTTTATGCGCAAGGCCATTCATACTTCCGAACTCATAATCAACACCGATATCAATGACTACCACCTCTGCGCCTGCATGTCTTGCCAACACATTGATACCAGCCCCTCCGAGCAGGAAATTCAGAACCATCTGCGGCGTGACCTCTTTTGGAAATGCAGATACACCTTCCTCTGCAACACCGTGGTCTCCTGCAAAGGTGAAGATTGCTTTTTTATTCAGCACTGGCTCAAGGTTTTCTATGATCGCAACAACCCTGGCCGCAAATTCCTCCAATCTTCCCAGACTTCCCTGCGGCTTGGTGAGATTATCAAGCCTTGTCTGCGCCTTTTTATAAAAGGCTGGATTTACAGGCTTGATGGAACTGACTGTTTGTTCAAATTTGGACATTTGAAACCTCCTTATTTTAGGATGTAGAATGTGGGGCGTAGGCTGTATAAAAGTTTTTACCATCTACCTCCAACATCCCACCTCCTACCTACTTTACCTTTACCGGTATCCCTGCTGCTACAAAATACATCTCATCTGCTGCCTGTGCTATTTTCTGATTTGCATAACCTGCGATATCTCTGAACTGCCTTGCCAGAGGGTTGTCAGGGACAATGCCAAGGCCGACCTCATTTGAAACAATAACGATATTGGCCTGTGAGTTTTTACAGGCAGAGATAAGAGAATGGATTTCTTTTGTAATTCTCCCCCCACCCTTGCCCTCCCCCGCAAGGGGGGAGGAGCGATTGGCGGTGTGCATCAAATTTGAAATCCACAGTGTCAAACAGTCCAGCAGTATCACATTATATTTTTTACCTGATAATCCCCCCTGCCCCCCTTTAGCAAAGGGGGGTGAGGGGGGATTATTTTTCCTGATAACATCAGCAACCCTTATCGGCTCTTCTATGGTTGTCCAGGTATTTACCCGCTCCTTTTTATGTTTTTTAATCCTTGCTGCCATCTCATCATCTAAAGCCTCTGCTGTGGCAAGATACAATCTTTTGCCAGGAGTTGACTCTGCAAGTTTCAATGCATAGGCGCTTTTTCCGCTCCTTGCACCGCCGAGGATGAAAATCAGTTTTGAGCCAAATCCCCCCTTGCCCCCCTTTCGCAAAGGGGGGATGGGGGGATTTAACTTTTGACTTTTTTTAATATTCAATCCCCTTCCTCGCCTTCACATCACTATCAAATGGGTGTTTTATCTTGAGCATCTCGGTAACATAATCTGCCATCTTGACCAATTCAACAGGCGCATCCCTTCCGGTCAAAACAACTTCAAGCCCTTCTGGTTTATTTTTTAGAAAATTTACCATATCGTTTATAGCCAGCCAACCGCCTGATAGAACGCTGTTAATCTCATCTAAAACAAGAAGATTTATACCATCGGAGGCAATCTTTTTCTTGACTGTTTCAAAGATTTGACTAATAGACTGCTTGAGTAATTCTTTGTCCGTCTTTTCCTTTGTAAATATAGGATGTCTTACATTTGAGCGGAGAAGCTCTATCCCCGGAAGCTTTTTAAGTATCTCCTTTTCTCCTGATGATGCATCATCAAGTTTAAAAAACTGCACAAACAGAACCTTGAGCCCTTGCCCAGCAGCCCTTACAGCAAGACCAATGGCTGCGGTTGTCTTACCCTTACCTTCGCCTGTATAAATATGGACGCGACCTTTTTGCATAAAATAAAGATATTTGATTACACAGATTTTTAAGGACAGATTACACAGATAAAAAGCGAGTTTTAAATCGGTGTAATCGTATTCTCAATTTGTGCATTCAGGCTATAGCCTAAAATAAAAAACCCATCCCGCTTCTTTGGGATGGGTATAAATTTTAATATTTCCAGATTTAGCTTTTTAAATCCACAATCCTAAATCCGAAATTAAAAATCTATTTAACCCTCTCCCTCGGAAGGTATTGCATTTACAATTTAACAGGTCTCCTGGCTCAGGGCAACCTACT
>Ga0209642_10002312_pt1 | contig 12576 bp, 9 predicted proteins | sample RifCSP19_2_FD_184025 | JGI IMG/M metagenome (GOLD analysis project Ga0209642, IMG submission 184025) | Soil microbial communities from Rifle, Colorado - Rifle CSP2_sed 19_2 (SPAdes) (version 2) | ecosystem: Environmental > Terrestrial > Deep subsurface > Rock core/Sediment | place: Rifle... | reverse complement strand
TGTCCGTCACGATCTCGAGCAGGTAGGCCCCTTTGTGCTTCATCGCGCGGCGCAGGGCCGGCTCGAGGTCCTTCCCTTCGGAAACCCTCTCCCCCGCGATCCCGTACGCCGCCGCGAGGGCGATGAAATCGGGGTTCTTCACCGGGGTCCCGACGAAGCGGCTCCCGTGGAAGAGGTCCTGCCACTGCCGGACCATCCCGAGAAAGTTGTTGTTCAGAAGAAGGATCTTGATGTCGATCTTCTGCTCCATGATGGTGCCCAGCTCCTGGATGTTCATCTGGAAGGAGCCGTCGCCGACGATCACCCACACGCGTTCTTCGGGACGCGCGAATTTCACCCCCATCGCCGCCGGGACGGAAAACCCCATCGACCCCAGCCCCCCGGAATTGAACCAGGTGTTGAACCGGCCGAACCGGTAGTACCGCGCCGCGAACATCTGGTGCTGCCCCACGTCGGCGACCACGTTGTCGTTGCCGTCCGTTACTTCCGACAGCTTCCGGATCACGGCTCCCATCAGAAGGTTACCGCTGTTCCCCCTTCCATTTCGACTATTTATAGGGTCAATACTATTCCAATACTTGCGGTTTTTTGCCGCGTAGGTGTACCATTCCTTGTACGGTTTCGGCTTCACGACCTTCGTCATCTCCACAACGGCGGGCTTGAGATCGCTGTACATCGCGACGGTCGCCCGGACGTTCTTGTTGATCTCGGAAGGGTCATGCTCCACGTGGATCACGTCCGCGTCCCTGGCGTATTCGTCGAGCTTCCCCGTCACGCGGTCGTCGAACCGCATCCCCAGCGCGATGATCAGGTCGGCTTTCTCGATCGCCCGGTTGGCCTCCACCGTCCCGTGCATTCCCATCATCCCGAGAGATTGCGGATGATCGGCCGGGAGGGCGCTGATCCCGTGCAGGGTGCACGAAAACGGCATGTTCGACCGCTCGAGGAACCTCCGGACCTCTCCCTGCGCCCCCGACTGGATGACGCCGTGCCCCACGAAGACGATGGGCCTTTCGGATTGGTCCATCAGATCCTGTGCGCGGGTCACCTGGTCCTTGCCGATTCCCGGAGGCGACGGGACGGGATACCGGATCGTCGTGTCGAAGCCGTTGTCCTCGACGATGGCGTTCGCGATATCCTTGGGGAAGTCGATGTTGACCGGCCCTTTCCGGCCCGTGTTGGCGAGATAGAACGCCTCCTTCACCACCCTGGGAATTTCGTACGGGTCGTCCAGGATGTACGACTGTTTCGTTACCGGAACGAGCATCCCGATAATGTCGCTTTCCTGGAACGCGTCAGTTCCGATCACGGAGGTCGCCACCTGCCCCGTGAGGGCGACGATCGGGATGGAGTCCATGTGCGCGTCCGCGATCCCGGTCATCAGGTTGGTGGCCCCCGGTCCGGAGGTGGCGATGCACACACCGGGTTTGCCCGTTGCCCGCGCCATTCCCTGGGCGGCGAACGCCGCCGCCTGCTCGTGGCGGACCATGATGTGCCTGAGTTGCGGATATTTGGGAAAAGCGTCGTAGACCGGCATGATCGCCCCGCCGGTGTATCCGAACAGGTAGGTCACCCCTTCTTCCACCAGGGACCGGCACAAAAGCTCCGCGCCTTTGATCGTTTTCTTCCGTCTGGCCATCGGCATTCTCTCCGATTTCCTTTCTAACTGGTCACCGCGCCCCTCGAGGCGCTACCGACGAGCTTTGCATATTTCCCCAGGACGCCGCGCAGATATTGCGGCTCCGGAGCGTTCCACCGGGATAGGCGGTCCGCGATTTCGGCTTCTCCCGCTTCGAGGGAAATCGACCGGTCTCCGGGATGGATGGTGATGCGGTCTCCCTCCCGGACGATGGCGATCGGGCCTCCCGCCTGCGCCTCGGGGGCGACATGCCCGACCATGATCCCGTGCGTGCCCCCCGAGAACCGGCCGTCGGTGACCAGCGCGACATCCTTCCCCAGCCCCGCCCCCATCAGCGCGGCGGAAGGGGAGAGCATCTCCCGCATTCCCGGCCCGCCTTTCGGCCCCTCGTAGCGGATCACGATCACGTCGCCCTTCCGGATGGCACCGGAGAGGATCGCGTCCAGCGCGTCCTCTTCCCGGTCGAAGACCCGGGCCGGCCCGGTGTGGTGGTCCAGTTCCTTCCCGCTCAACTTCAAAACCGCCCCTTCCGGGGCGAGGTTTCCGCGAATGACCGTGATGTGCCGCCCGGGCGGCGCGTAGGGGCTATCCGGAGAGAAGAGGATGTCCTGGCCGCCGGGACGGCCCGGAGCGTCCGCCAGGTTTTCCGCAACGGTCTTCCCCGTCACGGTCAGGCACTCCCCGTGGAGATGACCGGCGTTAAGCAGCGTCTTCATGACCATCGGGATGCCGCCGATCCGGTCCAGGTCGGCCATGACGTATTTCCCGAAGGGCTTGAAGTTTCCCAGGAGCGGGACGGCCTGCCCGACCCGCTGGAAATCATCCAGCGATATCGGAACCTGCGCCTCGTGCGCCAGCGCGAGGATATGCAGGACCCCGTTTGTCGAGCCGCCCAGTGCCATCATCACGGCGATGGCGTTCTCGAACGCCTCCCGCGTCGCGATGTCCCGGACACGGATTCCCCGGCGAAGAAGAAGCAGGAGCGCCTTGACGGAGTCGACGCAGTCTTTCCGCTTTTCCGGGGAGATCCGGTTCTGCCGGTCGACCGCCGCGTGCGAGGCGGACCCCGGGACGGACAACCCCATCGCCTCGATCATGGACGCCATCGTGTTCGCCGTGTACATCCCACCGCACGAACCGGCGCCGGGGCAGGAGTGGCACTCCACCTGGTGCAATTCCTCGTCCGTCATCTTTCCCGCCCCGTGGGCGCCGACCGCCTCGAAGGCGCTCACGATCGTCAGGTCCTCCCCCTTGTATCTCCCCGGCAGGATCGTTCCCCCGTACAGGGTCAACCCGATGGAGTTGTTCCGGAGAATGGGCATGAGCGCGCCCGGGATGCTCTTGTCGCATCCCGAAAGCGTGAGAATCCCGTCGGCGGCATATCCTTCGTGCATCGTCTCGATGCAGTCGGCGATCAGGTCCCGGGACATCAGGGAATACTTCATCCCCTCCATCCCCATCGTCTCCCCGTCGCTGATGACGGGCGTGCCGAAAAGGAAGGGCTTCCCCCCGGCTCCTTCGATCTCCTGGAACAGGATGTCGCCCAATTCCCGGATGTGGTCGTTGCAGGGGGTGGCATTCGTGAAAGGGCAGGCCACCGTGACGATCGGCTTTACGAAATCGTCGTCCGTGAAGTCGACGGCGCGAAGCATGGCCCGCGCGGCCGCTCTCTTGGCCCAGTCCGCTCCCCCCGGAGTGCCGGTGAGCAGGCTGCTGCGATGTTTCAGGGTCCGATCCGTCATGGGAGTTTCTCTTTCCTAAGTGCTGCGTCTTGTGATTACGGTCTCATATCGAGCCGATGCCCTGTGGAGTTCCCCTCCAGGTGTCCGGTGCTCGCGGGCGGCTTTCGCTCCGCAGCCTCGGAGGGGGGCTCCGTTCGTGGCTCGCCGTGCGGGGAACCTGCACGGCTGCGCTATTTCGGCACTCGCGAAACGGCGACCGCTCGCTGCCATTCCGCTCGACGCAACTCACCGGGGACATCCCCAGGGGGGACATTCTCACCGGGGACATTCCTGATTCCTCTCCGGGATGCGGGAGAGGAGTGTCCCCGCCCACGGTTGAGGAGTGTCCCCCCCAAGCGTTGAGGAGTGTCCCCGCCCAATTATGCTGTAGATGCGTCCCGTCGGGGATGAGATTCCTCCTTTTTACAAACAGTTAAGGTTGCCCTTGTCCCGGCGGAAAAATACCGCCCCGGGAAAACCGATTGCGATAGATTGCATCAAAGGAGTCTCATGTCCACGATCATTCGAAAAATCTGGGACCGGCACATTGTGGCGGAACGACCCGACGGGATGTGCCTGCTCTACATCGACCGGCATCTGGTGCACGAGGTAACGAGCCCCCAGGCCTTCGAGGGGATGCGGCAGGCGGGCCGGAAGGTGCGGCGGCCTTTTTCCCTGCTTGCGGTACCGGACCACAACGTGCCCACCTCGGCGGACCGCCTTACGCGGATCGAGGATCCGGACAGCCGGATCCAGATCGAGACGCTGCGGGAAAACGCCCTGGCCGCGGGCATCACTCTGTTCGACATGGACGATATCCGCCAGGGAATCGTCCACGTCACCGGCCCGGAAAACGGCCTGATCCTGCCCGGCGTCACGGCCGTTTGCGGCGATTCCCACACCTCCACCCTGGGGGCCTTCGGGGCGGTCGCCTTCGGGATCGGGACCTCGGAGGTGGAGCACGCCCTTGCCACCCAGACGCTTTGGCAGACAAGGCCCAGGGAGATGCGGATCAACGTCACGGGGATGCTCGGGGCAGGCGTCTCCGCGAAGGACGTGATCCTGGCGATCATCGCGAAGATCGGGTCCGGGGGGGGCTCGGGGTACGCGATCGAGTACACGGGGGAGGCGATCCGTCGAATGTCGATGGAAGAGAGGTTGACGGTCTGCAACATGACCATCGAGGGGGGGGGGCGGTTCGGGATGGTGGCGCCCGACGAAACGACCTTCTCGTATCTTTCGGGGCGGCCCGCGGCACCGGGGGCGTCCCAATGGGAGTCTGCGGTCGCGGACTGGAAAACGCTGGTCTCCGACCCCGGGACCTCCTACGACCGGGAAGTGTCGATCGACGCCTCCCGGATCGTTCCTCAAGTAACCTGGGGAACGAGCCCGGAGGACGCTCTTCCCGTGACCGGCGTCGTTCCCGACCCGGCCGAACAGCCGGATCCCCGGGTCCGGGAGAGGATGGAGCGGGCGATGCGGTACATGGATCTTCGACCGGGGATGCGGTTAACCGACATCCCGGTCGACAAGGTGTTCATCGGGTCCTGCACGAACGCCCGGATCGAAGACCTGCGGCTCGCTGCGAAGGTGGCGGCCGGCCGGAAAGTGGCGGACGGTGTGACGGCGATGGTCGTGCCGGGTTCCGGGCTGGTCAAGCAGCAGGCGGAAGCGGAGGGGCTCGACCGGATCTTTCTCGAGGCGGGGTTCCAGTGGAGGCTCCCCGGTTGCTCCATGTGCCTCGGGATGAACCCGGACCGCCTGAAGCCCGGCGAGCGGTGTGCTTCCACCTCGAACAGGAACTACGAGGGCCGGCAGGGTCCGGGGGGCCGGACCCACCTCATGAGCCCGATGATGGCAGTCGCGGCGGCGGTCGCCGGGAAGATCAGCGACGTGCGGGAGGTGCTCTAGGGGATGATCGAGAAATTTGTCTCCCTGAACGCGATTGCGGTCCCGCTGAACCGGGGCAACGTGGACACCGACGCCATCATTCCCGCCAGGTTCCTCAAGACCGTCAAGCGCACGGGGCTTGGCGACAACCTGTTTCACGCCTGGAGATATGACGAGGGGGGCAGGGAAGTGCCGGATTTCCCTCTCAACAAGCCTCCGTACCGGGGCGGGAAGATCCTGGTGACGGGGGAGAACTTCGGTTGCGGTTCCTCGCGGGAGCACGCCGTTTGGGCCCTGATGGACTACGGGATCCGCGTCGTAATCGCTCCCTCGTTCGGGGATATTTTCTACAACAACGGGCTCAAGAACGGGCTCCTGCCGGTAAGACTCGCAGCAGGCGAGGTTCGCGGCCTGATCGGCAGCATCGAGGATTCCCCGGGAGACGTGATTTCGGTTGACCTGCCCGCACAGACCGTGACCGGCCCGGACGGAGCCGTGTGCCCGTTCGATATCGCGTTGTTTTCCAAGGAGTGCCTGCTGGAGGGGCTGGACGAGATCGCCCTCACTCTCAAGCACGAGCCGGACATCGCCCAGTACGAGCGCGAAGGGAAGAGGAAGAGTCCCTGGCTCTTCCTGGATATTTGACAGGCGAAAAATCCTGCCGCCGTCCGGGGGGGCAGTGCCGCCGAATGCCAGGAATGGTATGGTCAACTCCCCGGTCTCGGAGTAAGATACCCGTACGTTTGTCTTCCACCGATCGATTCCGGTGAAACCATTGGGAGGGGGTAGGGCATGAAAACGTCCGAGGCGGTCGCCATCATCCACCGGGGCATCTACCGCGAGAAGGATGCCATCAGCGCGTACATCAAGTTCGCCAAAGCTGTCAAGGACCCCAAGGCCAAGAACGTGCTGATCAACCTGGCCGACGACGAGGTGGGGCACCTGAACAAGCTCGAGAAGCACCTCATGAGCCTCCTCAAGGGGAAGCCCTGGGTGCTCCCCAAGGCGGAGGAGATCGAAGCGGTGGCCGCCGTGTTCCACTCGAGCGCTTACGCGGACCTGGATCTCCGTCCGGAGGACATCGCGAAATTCGACGAGGTGAAAATCCTCAAGATCGCCGTCCAGCGCGAGATCGTCGCGAACAAGTTCTACCTCGACCTGGCCGCCAAGGAAAAGTCCACCGAGGCGAAGGAGATGTTCCTCTCCCTGGCGAAGGAGGAAGAACTCCATATGAAGATCCTGCAAGCGGAGATCGACTCCATCGGCCAGAGCGGTTTCTGGTTCGACATGCAGGAATTCACGATGGAGCAGTAAGGATCGGGAATCGCGTATTCCGCCCCGTTTCCGGCCGGGTCGATCCGAAAGCCCGGATATTCCTGCCCCGCGCGTTCCACGGCAAAGGAATTTCCTCCATGCACGTTGAGGAGATCGTGGAAAGGTACCGTGGGGGGGGTCCATGCGCCGATCCGCGGCGGAAGCCGGTACCCGGGGAGGCCGGCCGGTTCGACAGGCACCCGGGAGGAATTTACACTGACCCCACGGCAGGAAGGAGACTGTCCGGGAGATGAAGACCATCATTCTCGTCAGACACGCCAAATCGAGCTGGAAAAACCCCCGCCTGGATGATTTCGAACGACCTTTGAACAAACGAGGGAGACGGGATGCGCCCCTGATGGGGGAAAAACTGAAGGAACGACAGATCCTGCCCGACCTGATCCTGTCCAGCCCCGCGAAACGAGCCAGGAAGACCGCCGATTTGATTGCCAAGGCGATCGGCTATCCCAGGAAGAACATCCAGTTTGTCGACAAGATGTACCATTGCGGCGCATCGGTTCTGCTCGATCTGGTGAAAAAACTGGATGACAAGAATACCTCCGTCATGCTTTTCGGACACAATCCGGATTTCATGGATTTCGCGGGAATGCTGCTCAAGCCGGGTCCCGTCCAAAACATCCCGACCACCGGGGTTACCTGCATCCGTTTCCCTGTGAGCAACTGGAAGAAGGTGCAGAAAGGAAAAGGCGAATCGGTATTTTTTGACTATCCGAAACGGTACCAGGATGAGTCCGCACGTTGAAATCCCCTTTCCCAGAAGGGTTCGATGAACAGCCGTTGATCCGCGAATTGGCCGGGCGGTATTCGATCCGGAAAGAACGAACCACGTCCCGTCGTTTTTCCCTATTCGACACGTTTGACTGGCGCCTGTTCCGGAGATCGCTCGTCCTGGTTGCATCCGGCAACAAGATGGTTTTACGCAAACTGCATGGAAGAGCGATCCTGCACAGCGTCGAAGTTTCCTCTCCCCCGGTGTTTTCGTCGGATTTCCCGGACAGCGACCTGAAGGAGAAACTTGCGCCGATCGTTACCGTGCGGGCCCTGGAGAAACTCGCGGAGGTGGATACGCGATCAACGACGTATCGCCTCCTGAGCCGGGACGGGAACATCGTGGCCCGACTGGTTTGCGAGGAAGGTCGACTGGCCGATGACAACGAGAGGCCCGCCTTTTGGACTTCTTTCCGGTTGAGGCCGGTGAGAGGAGCGCCAGGATCTTTTCAGACCGTGAGGAAACGATGGGAGAAGGACGGCCCGCCGGCGGGTGATAACGGGAATATCTATTGGGAAGCGATGAAAGCCGCCGGCAGGACTCCGGGCGATTATTCCACCAAGGTAACGATCCCGTCCGCCCCCCGCATGCGTTCGGAAGAAGCAGTCAAAATCATTCTGCGCTTCCTGCTGCAGGTGATCCGGATCAACGAAGCCCACCTTGCGGAGGACCGGGATACGGAATTTCTCCACGATTACCGGGTCGCCATCCGCCGCACCCGCTCCGCGTTGCGCCAGATGAAACAGGTATTCCCTGCCGATGTCACCAGACGGTTCAAAAAGGATTTTGCTTTTATGGGGAAGCTTTCCAACGATTTGCGGGATCTGGATGTCCATCTCCAGAACGAGGGGATCTACAAAGCGATGCTCCCCCCCGCGCAGCGTGACGATATCGGTCCGTTGTTTGACTACTTGCGGGAAAAACGGGCACAGGTTTTCCGGGAATTCCTTCCTCATTTGGAGACGAGGAGATATAAGAAAATCATTCAGGATTGGGATCTGTTCTTGAAAGGTCCGGGACACGATTTTTCGGCCTCGCCGAATGCGGAACTCCCCGTACGAGAACTGGCCAGAAATAGAATCTATAAAAAATACAGGCGTATTTTCAACAATAGTAATGTAATGCTTAAAAATACAACAGACGATGCGCTGCATTTTTTACGGATCGAATGCAAGGAACTGCGATATCTGCTGGAGTTTTTCTCCCCTTTGTTTCCTCGCGAGAAAATCCACGATCTGATCGGGCAATTGAAGAAGTTGCAGGACGTTCTCGGGGAGTACAATGACTTCCGGGTACAGCAACAACGTCTTCAGGTCCTTGCCGGGGAGCTTCCCCGGACCGATTCCCGGTCGAAAAAAACCGTGGCGGCAATCGGCACCCTGGTCAAAACACTGGAGAGGGAAAAGCAAAAGGCGAATAAAGCCTTTGCAGATACGTTTTCCGGCTTTGCATCGCTCTCAGAACAGATGGTTTATCGGGAACTTTTCGGTGCAGGATCGTCTTCCGTTTGACTTAGTCGGCATACCAAATTATAATCATGTTTTAAAAACCACGGATCGGCAGCACCTCATCGCATGAAGAAATTTCTTGTCATGAGTGATGTCCATGCCAATTACCCGGCGTTGCAAGCAATCGAAACCTTTGTCCGGCGGGACCGGTTCCATCGGGTCATCAACGCCGGAGACCTGGTTGTTTATGGTACCTTTCCCAACGAGACGATCGAATGGTTCCGGAAGAAGAAAAATACCCTGTCCATCGTGGGAAATACGGACAACCGGGTTCTTCGAATCATGGCAGGGGAACCATTGGACAGACCGCGGAGGGAAGAAAAACGGGTGATGTATTTCTGGACATGCGAAAACCTCCTTCCCGGGAATGCAAGGTATCTGCAATCCTTGCCGGGGCAACGGGATTTCACGATCGACGGGATTCGCATCGGCGTATCCCACGGAACCTCCGATGACGAGGAGGAATCCTTGTCCCCCGATATTCCGGAGAGCCGTTTTCGGGAACTGGCCAGGAAATCCACCTGCCAGGTCCGGATCATGGGCCATTCGCACATTCCCTTTCATAAAATCGTCGACGGCGTTCACTTCCTCAACCCGGGCAGCGCGGGACGCATGTTCGACGGAGATCCGCGGACATCGTTTGCCATTCTTTCGATCCATTCGGGGAAGATCTCCGTGGAACATTTCCGCATCCGGTATCCTGTCGAAAAGGTGATCGAGAGTCTGAAAAAGAATCGTCTCCCCGACATCTATCGGAAAATGGTTGAAACGGGGAAAAAGCTGAACTAGGCGGGGCGAAAACGGCCATGAAAATCACAAAGGGAATGGATGGCTCGACGGCGCAGATCCGGAATGTGGTGAAACAAGGGGAACCAGTATCGGAATCTGTCGATTCGGAAAAAAGGATTCAAAAAATACAGGACCATCTCAAAAAGAAAGAGAAAGAGGAAATCGTCCGGGAGGCATTGAAGTTCCATCATGAAGCGGAAGAGTTGAAACCTTACCAGGCAGAACTGATCAAACTGCAGCGCCACCTGGAAAAAACCGGGAAAAAAATGGTCGTTCTTTTCGATGGCCGCGACGCTTCCGGGAAAGGAGGAACGATCCGCCGGATTACCCGGTACATGAACGAGAAGAGATACCGTGTGGTCGCCCTGGGGAAACCGACCGATGACCAGAAAACCGAACTCCACATCAAGCGATATATCGAGCACTTCCCGCGCGCGGGGGAGATCGTTCTGTTCGACAGAAGCTGGTACAACCGGGCCCTGGTGGAGCCGGTGATGGGATTTTGCACCGAGGACCAATACCGGCGATTCCTGAAGAAGGTCGTCACGTATGAGCAGAATTTCCTCGAGGATGCCGGCAAAACCATATTGCTGAAACTCTATTTTTCGGTGACCAAGGAGGAGCAGAAGAAGCGGTTCGAAAGAAGGAAGAATGATCCGCTGCGGCAGTGGAAGCTTTCCGAGGTCGACCTGCAGGCCCAGGAATTGTGGGATGAGTTCACGGAGAAGAAATACATGTTGCTGAAAAAGACCCATACGGAATATTCCCCCTGGTGGGTGATTCGATCGGACATCAAGCATCTGGCCCGGCGGGAAACGATGAAGTTGATTCTCAATTCGGTGCCCTACAAAGGCAGGAGCCGTGAACTCGATTTCACCCCGGATCCGGCGATCGTGATCCCGGGGGACAAGGAATTGCGGATGATGAAGAAGCAGCGAAAGAAATACGGGAGATCCCTCGTGTGATTTCTGAAAGGATCGGATAGGCATCACCTTCGTGTAAGGGAAAGGAGGGTTTGGTGGCAAAAGAGGAGAAAAAGAAAGGCAAGAAATCCAAGGAACCGGAAGCGAGCCCTCCCGGGGAAAACGGGAAGGGAGAGGGGAAAGAAGCCGAAAAGGAAGCGAAATCGGAAAGAAAGGGAAAAAAGAAAAAGAAAAAAGGCAATAAAACAGAGAAAGCGTTGAAAGAACACACCGCCATCCGTTTTATCGACAAGAAAAAGGGGAAGAACAGGCAGGCCATCTGGGTGAGCAAATTTACCCTCAAGTACGAAGAAGAGCTGCAAAAGCTGCAAATCGAACTCTTGAAATGGCAAAAACATGTCATCGCCAAAGAACAGAAGGTCCTGTTGATCTTTGAAGGGCGCGACGCCGCCGGCAAGGGAGGGACGATCAAAAGGATCGTGGAGCATTTGAATCCACGGGGCGCCCGGATTGTCGCGCTTCCCAAGCCCAGCGACAGGGAGCGGACGCAATGGTATTTTCAACGATATTTTCAGCAACTCCCGTTCGGGGGAGAAATCGTCCTGTTCGACCGAAGCTGGTACAATCGTGCCATGGTCGAACCGACCATGGGTTTCTGCACGGACGAGGAACATAAACGTTTTCTCAAAGATGTGCCATTGATCGAGGAAATCCTTGTAAAGAACGGAATCATTATGTTCAAGTTCTTTTTCTCCGTTTCCAAGGAAGAGCAGGTGCGTCGATTCCAATCGAGAATGAAGGATCCACTGAAGCAATATAAGATCTCCACTGTCGATTTGGAATCTCAGGAAAAGTGGGATGACTATACCGTCAGAAAATTCCAGATGCTCAATGAAACCAACCGGACCATATCTCCCTGGACCATCATCCGTTCCGACAACAAGAAGAAGGCAAGGCTCAACTGCATCAAATACATCCTGTCCAAAGTGGAGTATGACAATAAGATCTCCCCGGGAGAACTCGAGGTCGATCCCGAGGTCGTGGTATCGGGTATCGAGGAAATCAAATTCATGGAAGATCATTTGATGACGGGCATGGAATTGCCGGGATAATGGTCGATTCCCCGTTCCGAATCCGGGTTCTTCCTTCCGGATCCCGCCCCGGGCGATACCGGCCGCCTCCGCGACTTCCCGCCGGGAAATCGTGATTGCAGGCAGACCGGATTTTCTTCCGGGGGGGAAATTTCTTCCGCGCGATGGGAGCGGGGGGAAACGTTCTTTTCCCCCGTCAATCGAAAGAGCGAAAATGCGTCGCCGCTCAGGGAAAGGAGGAAAACGATGCGCTATAAGCTGCTGGGTCGGTCCGGGCTGCGGGTTTCGGAGCTATGTCTCGGCGCCATGACCTTCGGCGAGGAATGGGGCTGGGGGGCGTCGAAGGAGGAGAGCCGCAGGATCTTCGAGGCCTTTGCCGAGGCGGGCGGGAACTTCATCGACAGCGCCAACTACTATACCGCCGGCACGAGCGAGAGGTTCGTGGGCGAGTTCATCGCCTCGGAGCGGCGACGGTTCGTCGTCGCCACCAAATATACGCTCAATATGCGGCCGGATGACCCCAACGGCGGGGGGAACCATCGGAAGAACATGACCCATTCCCTCGAGGAGAGCCTGAAGCGCCTCCGGACGGACTACATCGACCTGTACTGGGTCCATGCCTGGGATTCCATGACGCCCGTGGAAGAGACGATGCGGGCGCTCGACGACATGGTACGGGCGGGAAAGATCCTGTATGTGGGAATCTCCGACGCCCCCGCCTGGGTCGTCTCCCGGGCCAACATCATGGCGGACCTCATGGGGTGGAGCGCCTTCGCGGGACTGCAGATCCCCTACAGCCTGATCGAGCGGACGCCCGAGCGGGAGCTCCTCCCGATGGCGAAGGCGTTGGACATCGCGGTCACGCCCTGGGGGATCCTCGGGGGAGGGGTGCTGACCGGGAAGTACAAGAC